>Ga0326728_10024086_pt1 | contig 11070 bp, 10 predicted proteins | sample MB3enrmetagenome_FD_207602 | JGI IMG/M metagenome (GOLD analysis project Ga0326728, IMG submission 207602) | Lab enriched peat soil microbial communities from McLean, Ithaca, NY, United States - MB31MN | ecosystem: Environmental > Terrestrial > Soil > Wetlands > Peat | place: USA: New York... | reverse complement strand
CGCAAGAAACCGAATCCCTCGGGAAGGCATTCAAGCACCCCTTCCGAGAAGATCAGGCCGCTGGCTTCGGTTTGCGCCTTCAGGATCTGAAAAATGAGTTCCTGTTTGCGCATCCCGGTATAACCGGGGACATTCATGTCTTTTGCAACCTGGGTTAAGGAAGAGATATTCATCTCTTTCAGGTCGCGAATATTCAGATGACCGTTTTCTCGGCCATTGGTATTCGCATTGGCATTTGTGTTTGCATTCGTATTTGTGTTCGCATTGCGACGTTGCGTCGTTTCAGGCATGGACTCCCTCCAAGGGGAGAAAAACGGTAGGTTGGTTAATGGTTATTTCTTGAGGATTCAACTGCGGTTGCCTGTAGCACCCGTTTCCAAACTTCGTTGCAGCCTGCCCCGGTTTTTGCCGAAGACATCACCACGGGTTGACCCCCAAACGACTTAGAAATTACTCGCGACTGCTCGCGTTGTTGATTATTTGAAAGCTTATCAGACTTGGTCGCCACCAACATGCACGGTATCCCCAATCTTTCAAGCCATTCAGAAAGCTGGAGATCCGATTTTGTAGGTGGCATCCTTGAATCGACGATTTGGACCGCCAGGACAATGGACTCCCGTTTTTGGAAGTATTGTTCAATGAGCCTCTTCCACTGCTGCATTGCAGCCTTTCCTGCTTTTGCGTATCCATAGCCTGGCAAATCCACAAAAAAGAACGAACGGTTGAGCCGATAAAAGTTAATGCTCTGAGTTTTGCCCGGCGTTGAGCTGGTCCGTGCCAACCTCTCGCTGCCAGCAAGCCGGTTGATCAGGCTGGACTTCCCAACATTGGATCGGCCTGTAAAAACTACTTCCGGAATTTCCTCTCGCGGGAAATCACCTTCCGAGACGGCACTGATTATAAATTCGGCTTGGACCACCGGGAATTGTGCAGGGTAGGGGCTTGCCGGCGATCGACACCGACAAGCCCGTCAGATTCAGTGCGCGACATTCTCGTTCGGACGAGTACCTTTGATATCAGATATCTGGGACACCTGCCTGGGGACAGGCTGCCGTTCCAGGGCTATCTGCAGGACTTCATCCATTGTTTCCACTAAGTTCACATTCAAAGCCTCCAGGATATCCTTCGGGAGGTCCTGGAGATCCTTCTCATTCTCTTTCGGGAGAATGACAAGAGTGATTCCGGCACGGTGCGCGGCCAGAAGCTTTTCCTTCACCCCTCCAATCGGGAGAACTTTTCCCCGGAGCGTGATCTCTCCGGTCATCGCCACATCTTTGCGCACCGGTATTTTGGTCAGCGCGGACACGATGGTGGTTGCCATCGTGATTCCGGCTGAAGGCCCGTCTTTGGGGATTGCGCCTTCGGGAATGTGAATGTGCAGGTCCATTTTTCGGTGAAACTCACGCCCGATGCCATAGTCGGCAGCTCTGCTTCGAACGAACGTCATCGCTGCCCGGGCCGATTCCTGCATCACCTCGCCCAGCTTGCCCGTTAGAGTGAGCTGGCCCCTCCCATCCATGAGGGTTGCTTCCGTTTGCAGCACTTCACCGCCCACTTCCGTCCAGGCGAGACCGGTCGTAAGACCAACCTGGTTGCTTTCGCTGATTCCCTGCATCCTGAACTTAGGACGGCCAAGCAGTTTTTCCACCTCTTCAGCGGTGATCGAGCTGGTTTTGACTTCAGCGGTTACGATCTTTTTGGCCATTTTCCGGCAGACGTTTGCGATTTCGCGTTCCAGGTTTCGAACCCCGGATTCGCGGGTATACTTGCGGATAATCTCGTAGAGCGCGTCGTCTGTGAATTGTATCTGCTCGGGACTCAGTCCATTGGCCTCCACCTGCTTGCGAACAAGGAAGCGTTTGGCAATTTCCAGCTTCTCGTTTTCGGTATAGCCGGACAGCTGAATCACTTCCATGCGGTCCTGCAGGGCCCGCGGGATGGTATACAACACGTTGGCAGTTGCGATGAACATCACCATCGACAGGTCGAACTCGGAATCGACGTAGTGATCCACGAACATGTGATTTTGCTCGGGGTCAAGAACCTCGAGCAGCGCTGCCGACGGATCACCGCGGAAGTCCATGCTCATTTTGTCGACTTCATCGAGCATGAAAACCGGATTCCTGGTCCCGGCCTTTTTCATATACTGAATGATCTGGCCAGGCAGCGCGCCGATGTATGTGCGCCGATGGCCGCGGATTTCCGCTTCGTCCCGCACGCCGCCCAATGACAGGCGAACGAATTGCCGCCCGGTTGCTCGCGCGATGGATTTTCCCAAAGAAGTCTTCCCAACTCCCGGAGGGCCCACAAAGCACAGGATGGTCCCTTGAGGCTTCTTCACCAGACTGCGGACGGCGAGAAACTCGAGAATGCGATCCTTGACTTTTTCCAGACCGTAATGATCCTCTTCGAGCACTTTCTTGGACCAGTTGATGTCTCGGATTTCGCGCGACTTCTTGTTCCAGGGCAAGGCGATCAGCCAGTCCAGGTAAGTCCGGGAGACCGTTGATTCGGCCGACATGGGCGGCATCATTTCCAGGCGCTGAATCTCTTTCATCGCCTTCTCATGAGCGTCCTTCGGCATTTTCGCGGCGTCTACCTGTTTCTTCAGGTCGTCAAGCTCGCTCTTTTCGTCTTTTCGACCCAATTCCTTCTGGATCGCCTTCATCTTTTCGTTCAGGTAGTATTCTTTTTGAGCCCGCTCCATCTGGCGTTTCACACGCCCCTGGATGTTGCGATCTACCTTGATTTTCTCCATCTCGACTTCGATGATTTCATTAACCTTCTCGACGCGTTCCGCCAGATCCACCATTTCGAGCAGTTGCTGTTTTTCTTCGATGCTGATCGGCAGATTCGCGCAGATGTTGTCCGCCAGTTTTGAAGGCTCAAGGGTCTTCATCGCATTCAGGATCGCATCATAATTCACATGGTGGCTGAGCTTGGAAAACTGCTCGAAGACGGTCTGAAGCCGCTTGACGAGAAGGTTGGTTCGAGCGCTCGACGTTGAAGTCTCGTCGAGCAGTTCCACATCCGCAACAAAGAATCCGGGATCGTTGGAGTACCGGATGGCCCGAACCCGCTGGACTCCCTCGACGAGAACCTTGATATTTCCATCTGACAGTTTGACGCTCTGGACAATGTTGGCGACAGTTCCCACCGCATAGATGTCGGAAGCCTTCGGCTCGTCGATCGAGGCGTCCATTTGAGTCGCCAGAAAAACCCGCTTTGAACCCTCGAGCGCGAATTCCAAAGCGCGCACCGAGGTCGGGCGCCCAATCACGAAAGGGATCATCATGTGCGGGAACACCACAACATCCCGGATCGGAATCATGGGGAGACGTTCAGTTTTCTTGGGAGGTAGTTCTTTAGTCATTCTTAAGTTAACCGGCCTTTTCCAACAACGCGAAAACAATGTCCTTATTCTCAACCATCTCGCGCGTTATCATAAATTCCTTGACCTTCTTCTGAGAAGGCAGTTGGTACATCACGTCCAACATAAGATCTTCAAGTATTATTTTCAATCCGCGTGCACCCATTTTACGTTCCAGGGCAAAACTCGCGACGGCACCGATTGCATCATCGGTGAACTTAAGCTTGACGTTCTCGAATTCAAAAAGTTTCTGGTATTGCTTTACCAAGGCATTCTTCGGTTTGGTCAGGATGTCGACAAGGGCGACTTGATCAAGTTCCGAGAGGGAACCGATGACCGGAAGCCGGCCGACAAATTCAGGTATAAGGCCAAACTTGATCAAATCCCTGGGTTCACAGGCTTCCAATATGTTGGCGGGCTGTTCCTTTTTGGGGCCTTTCAGCATCTTGGATGCTTTCTCATTGATCAGGAAACCCATGCTCTTCTTACCGCTCCGGCGCTCGATGATCTTTTCCAGACCTACGAACGCCCCTCCGCAGATGAAGAGGATGTTCGTCGTATCAATCTGGATAAATTCCTGGTGAGGATGTTTCCGGCCGCCTTGAGGCGGCACATTGGCGATCGTTCCTTCCAGTATTTTGAGCAGCGCCTGCTGCACGCCCTCGCCGGAGACGTCGCGAGTGATCGACGGATTCTCGTCTTTTCGCGCGATTTTATCGATTTCGTCAATGTAGACGATGCCCTGCTGGCATTTTTCCTTGTCGCCGCCCGCATTCTGCAGCAGTTTGAGGATAATGTTCTCGACGTCCTCGCCTACGTAGCCGGCTTCGGTGAGTGTTGTGGCGTCCACAATGGCAAAGGGGACTGAAAGCATCTTTGCCAGTGTCTGCGCCAAAAGCGTCTTCCCTGTGCCGGTCGGCCCTATGAGCAGCACATTGCTTTTCTGCAGTTCGAGGTCGCCCCGCTTTTTGGAAATTTCCAGACGTTTGTAGTGGTTGTAGACGGCAACGGCCAGCTTCTTCTTGGTCGTCTCCTGGCCGATCACGTACAGGTCCAGAAACTCCTTTATTTCCTGAGGTTTGGGAAGTTTCTCCCCGATAGGGGAGGCCACGACGTCATCTGCGATGATCTCGTTACATACATCGACGCATTCGTCGCAGATATAGACCGTGGGTCCGGCAATGAGTTTCTTGACGTCGTTCTGGCTTTTTGAGCAGAAAGAACATCTTAAGACATCATCTCTCTCGTCGTCTTTTCTCAAGGGGGTCCTCCAGGGTACAAATGAGCTACCCTACTCTTTTCTCGAGATAACCTGATCCACGATGCCGTACTCTTTAGCTTGGCCGGCGGTCATTATATAGTCCCGCTCGACATCCTTTTCAATACGGTCGAAATTTTGCCCGGTATGCTTGGCAAGGATCTGATTCATCGACTCGCGAAGCCTCAGAATCTCCTTCGCGTGAATGTCGATATCCGTCGCTTGGCCCGCCAGACCGCTCATGGATGGCTGATGGATCAAAATTCTGGAGTTTGGTAAGGCAAAACGCTTTCCCGGAGTGCCTGCTGCCAACAGCAACGCCCCCATGCTGGCCGCCTGGCCGATGCAGATCGTGGACACATTGGGCCGAATATACTGCATCGTGTCATAAACCGCCATGCCTGCCGAAATGGAACCGCCGGGGGAGTTGATGTAAAGATGGATGTCCTTTTCCGGATCCTCGGCCTCGAGAAAGAGAAGTTGGGCGGTCACAACATTGGCAACGTTATCATCGATCGGCGTCCCCAGAAAGATGATATTGTCTTTCAAAAGGCGCGAATAGATGTCGTAAGCCCGTTCACCTCTATTGGTCTGTTCGACCACCATGGGTATTAGTGCCAATGCTCGTCACCCCACGCTTATATTAGCATTGCGATAGATGAAATCAAGCGCCTTGTTCTGGCGCAACTGCTCTTCAAGACTGTGAATCCGTTCCTCCTTTTCGAGCTGTGCTCGCAAGGCGGCGGCTGATTTGCTGGTTCCTTGTGCAAGCGTCTGCAGTTCCGCGTCGACCTCTTCCCTAGTCACCTCGATGCTCTCCTGGCGGGCGATCGCATCGAGAAAAATTGACCGGCGGACCGACTGCTCCGCCCGAGGTCGTTGCTCGTCAAAAATCTTCTTCCAGTCAATCGAAGTTTGATTGATATCGATTCCCTGATAAGCCAAATTGCCGGCGAGCCGGCGGGCGTGCGCCTCCAGCTCGTTCTCCACCATGCACTCCGGAACTTCAACGGTTTGGCGCTGAACGATTGTATCTAGCAGCGCCTCTCTCGCTTTCTTTTCGGCATTTTGTTTTGCCTGCGTTACCAATTCGTTACGGAGTTTGGTCCGAAGCGCATCGAGGTTGTCAGAACCTATGTCCTTGGCGAATTCATCATTCAATTCCGCCAGTTGTTTTTCCTTTATATCCTTTACAATCAAGCTGTAAAGGACCTTCTTCCCTGCAAACTGCTTCCTGTGATAATCAGCAGGGTAGCTGACCTCAAATGTCCGGGTATCCCCGACGCGGGCTCCCTGTAAGTTTTTGGAAAACTCTGTGTTAGTCTGAGGATGCCCCACAATCAAGGTCACGTCCTCCTCGTGCAGGGGCTTGCTGCCTGCTTCCTCGAATTGACCGTCAACGGTCACGGTCACGTAGAGTCCGTCACGGGCTTCCCCGTCCATCGGGACGAACTGAGCGTGCTGTTCGCGGAGGCTCTCGAGTGCCTGGTTCACGTTCTCCTCAGCAACCTCGGACGAGGGGAGTGTTACCTGTACCCCTTTGTAATCTTTAACTTCCAGCTTGGGAAGGATTTCAAATGACACCGTAAATTTCAGCGGACTGCCGGGCTTGTTCTCAATTTCTTTCACCACCGGCTGCGCCAGCGGGTGAAGGTCATGTTCAGAAAGCGCATCCTTCCAGCAGCGCTCGATTAGGCTCTGAGTCGCATCCTTCAGAAGGTCGCTCCCATAGCGTTGCCGGATGATGTTGAGCGGAACCTTTCCCGGTCTGAAGCCCGGGACTTTTGCGCTCCGGGCGTACTCCCGGGCCAGGTTCTCAACTTCCTGATCGACCTCCTGCGGCGGCACCTCAACCGCAAGATTTCTTTTGCAGCTGCTAACCTCAACAATTTCGACTGTCAACTTTGTACCTGCCTATGTCTGCGATGGATCAGCGATCCACTGGCTATTTACTCTCACCATTATGAGCTACAGAACTCCCCGGAGCCATAGTCTCCGGCGGATTTTAGAAACGGCGTCTTTCCGCCGCAGGAAACAACCCACTGACAATCATGGTGCGAAAGGGGGGAGTTGAACCCCCACCCCTTGCGGGACTGGATCCTAAGTCCAGCGCGTCTGCCAATTCCGCCACTTTCGCAGTTTTCCGACCTGAGCGTTCAAATTCCGGATATCTGTTGATAACTGCAGCCGGAGAGGCAAAAGCTAGGGCGAGTCCGCAATCAAAATGGGAATTTAACAAAGCCGATTCACTCTGTCAATCCCAGTCGGTGTTTACGAGTTTACGGGATCTCGCATGAACCCGCAAACTCGTAAACCCGCCGATTACATTTCGACCCACTTCCCGTGACCTTCCCAAACGCGAAGGGTGAACGGAAACGAAAGATGCTCGCCGAGCTTCCGCTTGATCGACTCGCAGATGTTTTCAACTGAAGGGTATTCGAGGAAGTCGTTCAGGGTCTTGTGATCGAAAAAGCTCAGAGCCTCCTTGATTGACTTCTTGAGTTCCGAAAAATCGACGATCATCCCGGCTCTTTTTTCACCTTCGATTACCACCTCGACCTTATAGGTGTGTCCGTGCAGCGAACCGCATTTGTCATGGCCGGGCAGGTAATGGGCACAATCGATGTAGTCAATTACGCCGAGCTTCATTCACTTGCTCCCATGTGAAAATCCTTTGCTTTACCTCGAAGGCTCAAAGCACGCCTCGCCTTGAGCTTTTAAGTTCGAATCACTTCTTTTGCGCTAATGAGGGATATAGAGCAGGGCTGAATAGGGAGCGTGCAAGAGTATCGTCGGAACCAGCCAGCCTGGCAATGGCTTCCTGAGCCTTGCCAGGCTGAGCCTCAACAAACCATCCATATTCACGATCAAACGCTTCTGCGAGATCCTTTATGGATGTCATCGTTTCTTCTTTGCCTCGGGACGGCTCCAGGGGTTTGGCCGTAAGGTATCGAAGAAACTGGCTGTACGCGTCATTAAAGCCCGCTCCCACGAAATCCAGCCTGCCGGTTTTGCTATAGCGAAACGGGATAAGAGCGCTTCTGGATGGGATGAAGTCGACGACCATTGAAACGCCGTTCTTCTCGGGAGTCAGTTCTCCCAGCACGGACCATTTTGCCGAGAGCCAAGCCGCGATATTAGCTGCCGATTCCGGTGTGAAGGTGCGTGAGGTGCCTGCGAGGTTCAAGGCCGTCGGCATCGATTGCCAGAATGGGACCAGTTCAATCCCTTCCACGTGCTCGCCTGCTTTTGCCATGAGGATAGGCGCCGCGAGGGCTGCCCATCGGAGATCCTTGTCTGTTGCCGGCACGTTAAACGGCAGTAGAACCAGCCGGACCGACGACACGGAAGTTGTCTCCACTTTGCTCTTCCTTAAAAAAAAGCAGGCCGACTGAGATAGAAGGACCGCCACAGCTAGAACTGCAATCATCATGCTCAGAGCTGCAGCCGGGACCCGGCGAGTGCAGAACTCCTTCAAATGATTTAACATCCTTGGTTTATTCATTTTAAAACTCGCGCTTGCATGGGCGGCCGGCCGGCGCCACAGAGGCAACTATTGAATACCTGCTGGATTCTGCGGACGAGCGGCCGCTCGTCTCCGCCAAAAGCTCCGGAGTCCGGCAAATTGTGCACCCAGTATCCTTATCACAACTCCTCGAAACACGCAATCGAATGTCGGTAATTGATTGTCACCAAGGTATTTGAATGCTATTTTTAGGCATCGAAAACGTTCCTGATTCACGGGGACTGCCGGACCGCCTGGCCATTTATGGCCATAGCGATCCCGTCAGGGCAGCATCCATCGACCATGCATTTCGGTCGTGCGCCACGATGCGCCCCCTGGGGGATAAGTGTAGATTACAAAACGGCGAGCCCATACGTGGAGAAAACAGAAATGAAAAAGACCTGGAAACAAATCTCAACTTTTGTTCTCTTGCTCTTCTGTATCTATGCCCCGAGCGCTTCCGCTCTGACCATCGTTACCCATTTTATCGGAGGAAATGCCCCTTCGAACGTTGCCGGAGGCGGCAATCTGGATGAAATCGTGAACGCCGCCGCCAGCATATGGGAGTCAGCCTATTCCGATCCATTTGTCCTCACTATCTATTATGGATGGGGCCAGGCGGGAGACGCCGGCGGGGATCACACTCTCCAACAGAGCGACGCATCAGGCCGAGAGACCTGCGGACTTATCCTTTTTGATAATAGCGGGACAGTCCCGTTTTATCTCGATCCGACGCCAAATTCCAACGAGGAGTATCGACAGCGAACCGAGGAATATCAGGATCTGGGCAGCGGATTGATCAATGTTGCCACGGTTTTTAGCAAGCCGACCGGCGAGGCTGTCGGCCATGTTGATCTTCTCTCCGTCGCTCTGCACGAGATGGGACACGCGCTGGGGTTGAGCTCGGCCAACGTGAATTTTATCAGCCAGAGCTCAGGCGGGCTCATCAACATCTCTGGATCCTACCCCTTCTCCGGGACTGCCATACCCCTCGTATACAACAACTCCGGCATCGTACCGCACTTTGACTTAAATGTGCTCGCGTACGGCTCTCTCATGAGCGGAATCAACGCAGATGAACGGCGAATGCCATCCGAACTGGATTTCCTGGCCGACGCACAGGTGAGCAGCTTCGCGATTGCGGCGGCTCAATCCGTCACCGCTCCGGTTTCGCCGCAGGCCGGAGGAGCACGAAATCAGGAGCCGGGCACCAGAAACGGAATCCGGGATCGCGTTGCTCTTGCTGCGGCTTCGCCCGAGATTTCCAGCTCGGCAGTCTTGCAGCCAGGGCGGGATGATTCAACCTATTAGCTTTTGCCGATTCTTGAAGGCAACGACCCTTATGGAAGCAGAACGCAGACAAAAGGCTCGGCTATACCATTCACTTCCTTTGACCGTGCGCGGCTCGGAAGCACCGGGCAAGGCGTACCGGTTCGAGGCAATCGCTCCCAATATCGGTGCCGGCGGCCTGTGCGCTTTCGCACCTCGCATCATGAAAATTGGGGAAAGAATCTCGATGCGCGTTCGGTTTGCCCGAATAGGGGTCAAGCAGCTCCAGGCGCCGGAAGTATCGATTCGTGGCCGGGTCGTACGGGTGGAAGAACGGGCTGCCGGCTATTGCCTATTTGCCGTGTCCTTCGTGCTACGCCGGATCGTCTAACACGGACCAGGGAGTGCATCGGCGCCCGTTGGCGTTACCAAGCCCTTAGGCAGCGGCCATTCTTTGTCCTTTGCCAGACTCAGCAGGCGCACTAGATCAAAAGGGTATCTCGGCCAGACCTTTACGGTAGGAGAAGATCAGAAGTTCCATCCGATCCGTAACTTCCAATTTGGAGTAAATCGAGGTGAGGTGGTGGTGAACCGTAATATCGCTAATGAAAAGCTTCTCGGCTATCTGCCGGTTCTTGAAACCCTTACCGACCAACTTGATGACTTCACGTTCTCTTTCGGTCAGTGAAGCGATTTTCATCTGTTCCGGATCTAGTTTCACCGCAAGGGTTTTGCGGGATAGTTCCCGTAGCAGCATCGCAGTGTTCGACCTGTCCAGCCAGGCCTCCCCGGCATTTAAGCACTCGACGGCTTTAACGAGCATTGCAGCCGGTTTGTTTTTCGACAGGACTCCAGCGGCCCCAAGTTTCACCGTTTTCCGAAACAGCTCCTGGTCATCCGAATCCGAAAGCACCAGAACTTTGCTTGATACCGAAAGCGCCAGGAGCTCGGGCAGGAACTCAAGGTTGGTTCCGGTCTCCTGGCTGATAGAAAGCAGGATGATGTCGGGCTGCTCCCGCTGGATCATCCCCACAGCGTCAGCCCAGGTGGCGGTGCTTCCGGCGACATGGAAGCCCTCTTGCTGGGAAAGGAGCAGGCACAGCCCTGCCCGGGAGATTTCCTGCTCTTCGATGACGACAATACGGGTTGCAGCTGGCACGGCATCGGACACTTCGCTTCGCATGGTTTTTTGTCTCGCATCTACACATCGACAAAGACGGTTGTATTCCTGAGAACAAAATTTGTCGGGAGGGCTCTGATCAACTGTTAAGGTCTGATTTTTTCAACCAGTGTTTTAGAGCGATGCATGGCTTCTGCCGACTGCCCGCTGCCGACCTTCTTTGAAATGATTCCAGGGTGCGTGAAACAATAGGGCTGAGATAAATATAAAATGCAGCGTCACCCCTCCGGGTCTGCATTGCTGATGACGTTCGTCGCGCTCTCCCTTCGGTCGCCGCTCGGTCTCTATGTGACCTTCAATGCAAACGCAGGAGTGCAAATCAGCATAACTGCGGGACTCACATCCAGGCAACCTATCGAGTTCCAGCAGGTCTGAATCACGCGCATGCGCTGATTCCCGGCCTGGCGCCGGACGATCTTCTCAATGGTCTTGACAGGACCCACAGCGAAGCTTGGGATAAACAGCCCAGGGGAGATCTTCTGCGTTCC
>Ga0326728_10024085_pt1 | contig 11070 bp, 9 predicted proteins | sample MB3enrmetagenome_FD_207602 | JGI IMG/M metagenome (GOLD analysis project Ga0326728, IMG submission 207602) | Lab enriched peat soil microbial communities from McLean, Ithaca, NY, United States - MB31MN | ecosystem: Environmental > Terrestrial > Soil > Wetlands > Peat | place: USA: New York... | reverse complement strand
CAGCACAGCAAGATCCCGAAAACCAGCGCGCGAAGATTTTCTTTCTCGCCACTTGCCACTAGCCACTAGTCACTTCATCGGAATGAGGCGTTCCCATGCTAGCGAATGATCTGCGACCGGGAATGGTGATCAAGCACAACGGCGAGCTTTTTTCCATCCACAAGGCGGAGCACCGCACCCCGGGTAACTTGCGCGCCTTTGTGCAGGCGCGCATGCGCAATCTGCGCACCGGCGCCCTGGCCGACCATCGCTTCCGCTCCACCGACGAAGTGGAGAAGGCACAGATCGACGAGACCCAAATGCAGTACCTTTACTCGGACGGCGACTCCTACCACTTCATGAACACCGAAAACTACGAGCAGACGGCGCTGCACAAAGAACTGATCGGCGACCGCGCCCCGTATTTGATTCCGGAGGTGATGCTGAAAGTGGAGTACTACGAGGGTCGCCCCATCGATATCCAACTGCCGCCCACCGTGGACCTGAAGGTGGTCGAGACCGAGCCGGGCCTCAAGAGCGCGTCCGCCACCAACGTTACGAAGGCCGCCAAGCTCGAGACGGGACTCATCGTTCAAGTCCCCGCCTTCATCGGCGAGGGTGAAACCATCCGCGTCGATACCGCGGAAGGCAAGTACCTCGAACGTGCGCAGAAATAAGGCAGAAATCAGAATTTAGAAACTGGAAATTGGAAACTGGAAACTGGAAACTGGAAACTGGAAACTGGGAAACCCCTCCCAGCGTCTCGCCTCCTTTGGTTGTCGCCAGCTCGAATGTCGAGTCTCGAGTTTCCAGTTTCCAGTTTCCGACTTTAGAACGGTATGTCGTGGTCGCCCACGAGCTGCAGGCCCTCCGGCGTGATCCTGTAGAGAGCCTCGTGGCGCGAAGGCTTCGCGCCCCGCTGGACGGCGCGCACGTACTCGTCCTCCCGGAGATAGCGGATGGCCACCGTCTCCGGGCCCACCTCGATCCTCCCGTCGTAGGCGTCGCGATCCCCCCAGAGTGACTTCAAGGACTGGCCGTCGAAGTTGTAGAGGATGGCCGTCAGCCGCGGCTGGCTCTTGCCGAGCCGGGTTCCCCAGACGATGAAACGCAGGTCGCCGGAGGGTGGCGCGGGCAGGAACTCGTAGTGAAGGTCCGTGCGAGGCACGAAGTTGGTGACGGCGGCCAGGCGCGTCCGGCCCTCGGAGGTCTCAAAGAGGGCCACCGCGTTGACGCGATCGATGTCGTTCCAGCCAAGTGTGTAGCCTACTCCAGTAATCACCGCGCCCTTCCAGGGACGGGCAAACGCGGCCGGCCAGGCATAGCCCGGGTAGTGAAGCCGGGCGAAGACGGCTTCCAGCTCGCGGCGTACCGGCACGTCGCTCGGCGCCGCCTTGGGGTCGCGCGCGGCGAGCCACTCCTGAAAGTGGTCGAGCACGAGCTTCTGAATTTCGCTGGTGAGGGGGCCGGACTCGTCAAGCGGCAGTCCATAGAGCTGCCCGGCCAGATCATTGATGCGCTCCGGCAGGCCGGCGGGAGGTGGAGCGGCCTTTTTCTTTCTTGCGTGAGCCGTGGCCGTGCCCAGCGCCAGCACCAGCAGCAACGTACCCACGAAAACTCGCCAGGCTTTGGACTGGAGTGAGCATGGGCCGACGGCTGCCTGCCCTCTTTGCCTTAGCTTTGTTTTTTGGCGGCGTTCCTTTGTTTTCAATAGGGTACTCGCTTTGTTCCGTCAAAAACGGCTGCTAGTCACGATGAGTAAGCTGGATTCGGCTTGGCGCACCGCCATCCCATGGCAGCGTTGCCTTCATTCTGGCCCCTGGACTCCTGCTTTCCGTGGGTTCGTTCTTCATCTGTTCCGACCGACTTGCTTTGTTTTCAATAGAATCGGTGGCTTCGTTTTTCAAATGCTGTTGAAGATGGGGGGCTCCACAGACCCACTTGAGGTGCGTTGGGCGTAGCCCGACCCCAATCCATTTGTTTTCTTCCAAGATCGGGTCTCCAACCGACCTCAAGCTATTGAAATATCAAGAGATATTCGCCGTGGGTTTGGCGTCGTCCGTTCTTGAGTTATTTCGCTCATCATAATCGCTTTAACCCCGTTGGGTTTGGGTCGGTTTTACCCCAATTGGCCTCACCAATCGCCCCAAATTAGTCTGCCCATCCGGTTTCCCGCTGCTTCCCCGGAGAGGATGGTTGCGATGGCAAGCTATCGACACTTCTCGAAAAACTTGGCTTTACTCCCTTTCTCCTCGTCGCCGGTTTCTTCCCCTTATTCCTCATCCCGTCTACCCCGGGGGGTCTTTCAATCGTCAATCAAAAATCCTTCGCTTCGCTCAGGGCCAGTCGTCAATTCTCCGCCCTTTACCCTTATCCTTCACGCTGTGCCCCCGTCCCCTCTGTTCCTGTACTCATCATACACTTTACCGTGACATGGATGGTTTGTCAATAGGCAGATTTCGAAAAAATAGGCTGGAGATGCAAGCAAAGCCGGGACGCCAGCTAGTCTCCGGTCACGAGGATGTAGCGGTGATAAAGGAACGGACGGCGCAATCTGGGTCAAGAACAGGATCTCGCCGGTTTCGCCGCGAGCAATCGCGCGCTGATTGCCAAGGGGCTACCGGGTTAATCTTTGGGTTGTGACAAAGAAGATGAGCAGCGAGTAGAATTTTGCCGGCGGTTTCCTTTTTCCTTGGGGAGAGCAAGGAGACAGACGCAGACCGCAAGCGCCCGCAGTGCAGGAGAGCTTCAACGAGAAATTGAAATGGCCCGAACGCCAACAGGTCGTGTTGGACATTCTCAAGGACTTGGCGGCCCTGAGCCACTCAAGCAACGATTCTGGTCGGAACTCAACTTCAGCCGGAGCAGCCGCGACCATGCGATGAATGTACACGCTGTGTCGGCTGGTGCTACACTGATGACTGGGAAGGTGTGAAAAAATCCGGCTGTAGCGGCGGTCTCTGACCGCCGGTCTGGGGTTTTCAATGACTTCGGCGGTCAGAAACCGCCGCTACAGCAATTCTCTCACACTTCTGAGAACTCTTTTTGTGATGGTTATCACAACTGATTGTGCCATCAGTCACAGCCTTTCATGGCATTTAAGCGGAAAGTGTAGATGGAGGCAGTTTTGAGGAGGCGGTTATGATACTCGCGCATCGGCTTGTTCGCCTGATCGAGGCTCATTCCGACGCCTTGGCCAGTGGGCTTCTCGACCGAGTTCAGGATTCCAGTCATGCCCCTAGCTACCGCCAAGTGCCTCCTGAGGAGCTGAAACAGCGGGTGCACGAGATTTATTTGCACTTGGGCGAGTGGCTCCTGGAAAAGAAGGATGTGGATATCGAGCACCGCTATCGGGGTATCGGCGCCCGCCGCTACCACCAGCAAGTACCTCTGGCCGAACTGATCTGGGCGATTATCCTGACCAAAGAGAACCTGTGGGAATTCCTGACGTGGGAGTCCGCTCCGGATCGTCCGGTGGAGGTCTTCGGCGAACTCGAAGTACTGCGACTGTTAGGTCAGTTCTTCGATCGCGCCATCCATTACGCGGCCCTGGGCTATGAGCAAGCACGAGCCGCAGGGCAGGCGGCGAAGAGCCAGGCGGTGAGGTGCGGATGACAGTACAGGGTAGCGGGAACAGGGAACAGGGTTTGGATCGAAGAGGAAAGAGAAAGGTAAGCCATGTCTTGGGAAATTGATTACGAGAAGAAACTGCGGACGCCGGAAGAAGCGTTGCGTTCGGTGCGGTCAGGGAAGCGGGTGTACATCCAGCCGGGCTGTGCGGAGCCCGAGACCCTGGTGGAAGCGCTTTACAAGCGGGCTCCGTTCGTCCACGACGTGGAAGTGGTGCACTTGCTCACCCTGGGGCGTGCTGACTATGTGGCGCCGGAAATGGCCGGGCACTTCCGGCACAACGCCATGTTCATCGGCGGCAACGTGCGGGAGGCGGTGAATGAGGGCCGCGCCGATTACACGCCAGTGTACTTGAGTGAGATCGAGGGGCTGTTCGAAAGCGGCGCCATGCCGCTGGACGTGGCCCTGATCCAGGTTTCGCCCCCTGACGCTCACGGCTTCTGCAGCTTTGGAGTCGGCATTGACACCACGCTCACCGCCGCCAAGTGTGCCCGCTACGTGGTGGCGCAGGTCAATGACCAGATGCCGCGCACTTATGGCGACAGCTTCATCCACGTCAGCCAGATTCACGCCTTCGTCGAGTCCTCGCGGCCGCTATGCGAATTGCCCACGACGAAGATCACCGATCTTCATGTGGCCATCGCCCGCCACGTGGCGGAACTCATCGATGACGGCGCGGTGCTGCAGACGGGCATCGGCGGCATCCCGGACGCGATCCTGCCCTTCCTGATGGACCGCAAAGACCTGGGCGTGCACACCGAGCTGCTCTCCGACGGCGTCATCCCGCTGATCGAAGCCGGAGTGATCACGGGCAGGCACAAGAACTTCAAGCCCCGCAAGATCATTGTGGCCTTCGTGCTGGGGACGAAAAAGTTGTTCGACTTCGTAGACAACAACCCCATCTTCGAGTTTCACCCCAACGCCTACACCAACGACCCGCAGTTGATTGCCCGCAACGACAACATGGTGGCCATCAACTCGGCGCTGCAGATCGACCTGACCGGACAGGTATGCTCGGACTCGATCGGGACGTACTTCTACAGCGGGATTGGCGGGCAGGTGGACTTCCTGCGCGGCGCTTCGCATGCGAAGAACGGCAAGCCCATCATCGCTCTCCCCTCCACGGCGAAAAACGGCACGATTTCCCGGATCGTGCCCGTGCTGGATCCAGGAGCGGGAGTGGTGACGTCGCGGGGGCTGATCCGCTACGTCGTGACCGAATACGGGGTGGCGTACCTGCACGGTAAGTCCATCCGCGAACGGGCAAAGGCCCTGATCGAGATCGCCCATCCCGAGTTCCGGGATGGGCTCTATGAGTACTGCGAACAGACCAAGTGGAGTTACCATCGGCAGGCTGTAACGATGCCGTAATGAGGTGAATATGGCAGGTCAACCGCGTGGAAGAGTGATTATCAGCGTGGAAGAGTGCAAGGGATGCGGGCTGTGCGTGGAGTCCTGCCCGCCCAAGTGCCTGGCCCTGGCGCCGGATTTGAGCGCCTATGGCGTGCATCCGGCGCAATATAGCGGCGAGGGCTGCACCGGGTGCGGCATCTGCTTCTACTGCTGCCCGGAACCCGGGGCCATCATTGTGTACCGGCAGGTGAAAGCAGGGCTTCAGCCCCGCCGTAGCGAGGCCCCCAAAGAAGCTCTTGAAAGTGTGGGCGCGGCTGGTGGCGGGGCTGAAGCCCCGCCCGTCCGGCAAGGAGGCCAAGATGCGGCACCTCTGTAAGGGCAATGTAGCGGTAGTGAAGGGCGCGATCCTGGCCGGGTGCCGCGCCTACTACGGATATCCTATTACTCCAGCCAGCGAGATCGCCGAGGCGGCGGCGTTGTACATGCCGCAGGTCGGCGGAACGTTCTTGCAGGCGGAGAGTGAAGTCGCCGCCATCAACATGGTGTACGGCGCAGCTGCGGCCGGGGCCCGCGTCATGTCCGCCTCCTCCGGCCCCGGCCTCAGCTTAATGCAGGAGGGCATCTCTTACATTGCCGGCTCCGAGCTCCCCTGTGTGATTGTGGACATCGTGCGTGGCGGCCCCGGCCTCGGCAACATCGCGCCAGAGCAGAGCGACTATTTCGCCATGGTCAAGGGCGGCGGGCACGGGAATTACCGCAACATCGTGCTGGCGCCGGCTTCCGTGCAGGAGATGGCGGACCTCACCATGCTGGCCTTCGATCTGGCGGACAAGTACCGCAATCCGGCCATTGTGCTCAGTGACGGATTCGTGGGGCAGATGATGGAGCCGCTGGATCTCGAATACCACGAGGTGCCGCTGCCGGAGAAGCCCTGGGCGGTGAAGGGAACGGCGGAGACGCGCAAGAATGCGGTCACTTCCATCTTTCTCGACCCGGATGAGCTGGAAGCGCACCAGCGCAAGATGGAAGCCAAGTACAACCGGGCGCGGCAAGAAGAACCGCGGTATGAGTTATACCAGGCCGACGGCGCCGAGGCGCTGCTGGTAGGCTACGGGATCGTCTCGCGGGTACTGCGCTCCACCGTGGAAGAGCTTCGGCGCGACGGGATGAGGGTGGGGCTGTTCCGGCCCATCACCCTGTGGCCGTTTCCCTCTCAAGCTCTGACGGAGGCGGCAGCGCATGTCGAGAAGGTGTTGGTGGTGGAACTGAGCAACGGACAGATGGTGGAAGATGTGCGCCTGACGCTCGACGGTAAAGTGCCGGTGGAATTCTACGGGCGCGGCGGCGGCAATGTGCCGTCGGTGGAGGAAATCCACGCGCAACTGGCTGCGCGCTTTGCCGCGGTGGTGTAGGGTTTTCTTAGTTCTCAGTTTTCAGTTTTCAGTCCTCAGTAGAAGACACCCAGGCGTGGGATGAAGACGTGACAACGAGAAACTGAGGGCTGATAACTGAAGACTGAGAACTGAGAACTGAAAACTGAAAACCGAGAACTGAAGACTGAGGCAACTATGGCAGAGGAAACCAACGTGGGCGCGAAACCGCCGCAAGTAAGCAACAACGGATACGAAGTACTCCATTCCAAGTCGCCGGTGTTCTACGACGTGTACGAGCGCAAGGCGGACCTCAAGCGCCAGACGCACTACTGCCCGGGGTGCGGGCATGGCGTGGTGCACAAACTGATCGCCGAGGCGGTGGAGGAGTTGGGGTTACAGGACAAGACCATCTTCGTGAGTCCGGTGGGTTGTTCCGTGTTTGCCTACTACTATTTCGACGTCGGCAACGTGCAGGTGGCGCACGGCCGCGCGCCGGCGGCGGCCACCGGCCTCAAGCGCGCCTGCCCGGACAAGATTGTCATGGCCTATCAGGGTGACGGCGATCTGGCTGCCATCGGCACGGCGGAGATCATCCATGCCGCCAACCGCGGCGAGAAGATCACCGTCTTCTTCGTGAACAACGCCATCTATGGCATGACGGGCGGACAGATGGCGCCCACCACCCTGGTCGGGCAGAAGAGCACCACCTCGCCTTTCGGCCGGCGGCCGGCGAACGAAGGCTTCCCGATGCACATGGCGGAGCTGATCGCGACGCTGGAAGCTCCGGCGTATGTCGAGCGGGTGGCGGTGTCCGACAACAAGAACATCATGAAGGCGCGGCGGGCCATTCGCAAGGCGCTCGAGAATCAGCGCGAGGGCGTGGGCTTCTCGTTTGTGGAGATCCTTTCCCCCTGCCCGACGATCTGGGGCAAGGACCCGGTGGAAGCCCGCAAGTGGGTGGCCGAGAAGATGATTCCGGTCTTCCCGCTGAACGTCTTCCGCGATCGCAAGCCCGAACCTCTCCCTGACAACGCGCCTCCGCAGCGGCCGGTACCGGAGGCCTTGGAGATGGAGGAAGGGAAGGGTCCTTCCAGGGCGGTGAAACACGCTCACCCTTTCCAGGCGATGAAGATCAAGATTGCCGGCTTCGGGGGTCAGGGCGTGCTGCTGCTGGGGCAACTGCTCATCGAGATGGGGCTGCGGGAAGGACTCGAGGTGAGCTGGCTACCCTCCTACGGGCCGGAGATGCGCTCGGGCAGTGCGCACTGCCACGTGTGTCTGTCGAAAGAGCGGATCGGATCGCCCTTGATCTCACAGCCCGACGTGCTGATCGCCATGAACGAGATCTCGCTGCGCAAGTTTGCCCACCAAGTGCCGCCCCAGGGACTGATCCTGTATAACCGCGACAGTCTCCCGGCGGATTTCGAACCGCCCGAGGCGCGGATCATCTGCGTCCCGGCTTCGGAGATCGCTGACAAGCTGGGCTCCACCAAGGCGACAAACATCGTCCTGATGGGTGCGCTGCTGGAAGAAACCGAGTGCCTGGCGCCGGCGACCGCCCTCTCCGTGATCGAGGACAAAGTAAAGAAGGTGGCTCTGCTGGAGGTCAACCGTAAGGCGCTGGAGGCCGGACGCGAATTCATTGATAAAGAGGTTTGGGTAGGCGCCGAGGCCCAGCCGGACGGATTCGCCTATTAAACATGGCTCGTGGGTAATTCCGCATAGCGACGCAGGGTCTCATTGCCGCCAGCCCATGGCAAACCAAGCCCAGCGCCCGGGCGTATGCTACCTTCAGGTTTTGACTCGTGATCTCCTGGAGGAATGGTATGGCCGGCAGCGAATGCCGGGCCAATGCTCAGCGCTACAATGAAAAGAGGATGTTGCGATCGGCCTGGCGGGGAGGCATCCGCCAGCAAACCCAAGGATCTCTTTTAAAATTTAGAATCAGAACATCGGAAAATATCCGTACGATCAGGAATCAGTCACCCTGGACCAGGAAGGCACTCGTGAACTCCGGCGAGAATCAAGGCTGCGAATTCGGCAACTGGGAAGAGAACTTTCTCGGGGGAGGATCGAGATAGGAAGATGGCCTTTGTCGTCTCTTTATCGTTTCTCCCGCAGAGTTCCGCTCGCCATCGTGCCAGGCGAGTGCCGGTCGCAACAAGAGCCGGAATTCCAGCCTCGTCACGTTGTCTATAAGGATAAGTACATCGAGCCGCAATATGAAATTGATTCCTGGACAATCCCTTGCGTCTCCATGTAAAATAGTTGTCGCATCTTATCGTGACACTTCCGGAGCTCATGAAGGCCCCGCAAGTGGACGGCTAAGTCGTCGCTCGAAAATTCTACAAGGAGGAAACGATCTATGATCCGGAAGTCAGCAGTCCGCCGCCGCCGTGCGGTCCGCGCCATGCTCGTTGCGGCTGCAGCGTTTGTGTTGTCACTGCTCCTCGCGCCCGCTGCCCAGGCCCAAGTCAAGCTGAGGCAGCTCAGCACCGACATCTTTAAGAACAGCTCCAGCCAACATGCCACGGAAGTCGAGCCGGGCACGTTTGCTTACGGCTCGACGATCGTCGCCACGTTTCAGATGGGCCGCTTCTACGACGGCGGCTCCTCCGACGTCGGCTTTGCCACCTCCACCGACGGCGGCTCCACCTGGACCCATGGCGTCCTGCCCGGCGTCACCAACATCCAGCACAAGGGAAATCCCTACGACCGCGACACCGACCCCGAAGTGACCTACGACCCCAAGCACGGCGTGTGGCTGATCGAAACCCTGCCCCTCGTGGATTCCGGCAGTGCGATCCCGGCCGTAATCGTCAGCCGCTCAACGGACGGCGGGAAAACATGGAGTAAACCGGTCTCGGTCACGGGCGACGTCTACAGTTCCGACAAGAGTTGGATCGTTTGCGATACGTGGTCGAGCAGCCCCTACTACGGCAATTGCTACGTCGAGTGGGATGACCCCGGCGCGGGCGACCAGGTCAACATGAACACCTCGACGGATGGCGGAAAAACCTGGGGCTCTGCGATTAACCCCGGAAACGCTTACGGCCTGGGCGGTGAGCCGGTCGTCCAGCCGGACGGAACCGTCGTGGTCCCGTTCTTGAGCAGTGACATCGAGGTGTTCACCTCCAAGGATGGCGGCAGCAGTTGGAGCAATGCCGCGTCGATTGCCAGCGTCTCGAATCACGCTGATGCCGGCAGTTTGCGCAGCGTTTATCCCATGCCCTCGGCGGCGGTTGACGCCGCCGGCGAGGTCTACGTCACATGGTCAGACTGCCGTTTCCGCAGCGGCTGCGCCGAGAACGACCTCGTCATGAGCACTTCCACCGACGGCTCGAAGTGGTCGGCAGTGACCCGCATTCCGATTGATCCCAAGAGCAGCACGGTGGACCACTTCCTTCCCGGCCTTGCCGCGGACCCATCAACCTCCGGCAGCACCGCCCATCTCGGCCTCACCTACTACTTCTACCCACAGACGAATTGCACCGTTGATAGCTGCCGCCTCGGGGTAGGTTACATCGCCTCCACGGATGGCGGGTCAAGCTGGACCACTGCCAAGGTTCTGGCAAAAGGGATGCACGTGACCTGGCTGCCCAGCACGGACCTCGGTTATATGGTGGGCGACTATATTTCAACTTCTTACGTGAACGGCAAGGCCTTCGGCGTCTTTGCCGTCGCGACGGCTCCGACGGGAGGCAAGTTTCACGAAGCCATGTACACGACAGCGAGCGGGCTGAGCGCGCCGGAAGGTGGCCCGAGGTTCAGCTCCGCCGGCGACCAGCCCATTCCTGGCGCCAAGTCTGACCACGTGCAGCGGCTCGAGCAGGAAGAGCGCCGTCCTCACCCGCCTGCCCAGGCGCGTCTTAAGAAGGGGGCGGCTCGCCAACAAGACACGAAGGTAAAGTAAGGTAAGAACCCGGGCGCGAATTGCCGATTTGCGATTGCCGATTGACCCTGAAGGAGCTTTCAGCCGTCAGCATTCAGCAATCGGCCAAAGCAAGACACCACTTGCTGGTTTGCTTGGGCTGAGGGCTGATAACCGAAGGCTGAAGGTTGCTTTTCGATCGGCAATCGGCAGTCAGCAATCGGCAATTCGGCCGGTTGGTCGCCAAGAGAGTTGCATTGAGCGGCATTGGAGCAGTTTCTATCGACACAGGACGCCTTTAGGTGTAGCATCCTCGGTTGCCCTTGTCCGGATGCTCCAGGGCTCGCGGGGAGCGTTCCCCCGGCGGCTCTGCCAAGTGGTCGCCCTAACCCTTCGCTAAGGAGACAGAATCCATGATCTTGAAATTAGCAATGCGGCGGCGCCATCATGTGCGCGCCGTGCTCTCTGCGGCTGTGGCGCTGGCAGTATTCCTGCTTGTCGCGCCCGCTGCCCAGGCCCAAATCAAGCTCAATCAGATCAGTAAAGACACCTTTACCAACAGCAGCAGCCAACACGCCACGGAAGTCGAGCCGGACACGTTTTCTTTTGGCTCGACGATCGTCGCCACCTTTCAGATGGGCCGCTTCGGCCCGCAGGGCGGCGGCGGCGGCGCCTCGGACAACGGCTTTGCTACCTCCACGGACGGCGGCAGCACTTGGACCCATGGAGTGCTGCCTGGCCTCACCAACATCCAGCACAAGGGGAATCCCTACGACCGCGTCAGCGACCCGACCGTAGCCTACGATCCCAAACACGACGTCTGGCTGATCGCCTCGCTGCCCATCGTGGATTCCGGCAGCGCCA
>Ga0326728_10024084_pt1 | contig 11071 bp, 7 predicted proteins | sample MB3enrmetagenome_FD_207602 | JGI IMG/M metagenome (GOLD analysis project Ga0326728, IMG submission 207602) | Lab enriched peat soil microbial communities from McLean, Ithaca, NY, United States - MB31MN | ecosystem: Environmental > Terrestrial > Soil > Wetlands > Peat | place: USA: New York... | reverse complement strand
ATTGGAGAACTGGCGTTGTGACGGGAGCCGGCCTTCTCACCCTTTCGTCAACGGTGGCGGCGGCATTTTTCGCTGCCACTTCGCAGGCTACAATTTCAGGCTTTGATTGGGCGCAATCGTGAACGTCCGGCGGCGCCCGGAATCCAGGTCCAGATGCACGGTGGCGGTCCGGGAATCCACGCCCGCGGCGCTCTTCAGATTCCCGTGGCGGTCGGTGATCAGCCGAACGACGGCAGTGGTGCGGAGCAGCCGCCGACTGCCGACATAGAGTTCCGCGTATCCGGAAACGTAGCGGAGTTCGGCCGTAATCGTGGGCGCCACTCGCACCCGGTAGCGGGCCCGCACCTCCGGCGCGGGCGGACGCACGTTCCACTCCAGGTTATCTCCCACGGCGCGGACCCCGGCCAGTCTCCAGGTGAAATCGAAAAACACCAGCGCGGCCGGCGAGTAGTCGCCGGGACCGGAAGTGAAGGTTCCGTCGAGCGGATCCATCTGCTGCAGAAACTTTCCAGCGCGCAGGATGGCGGCGTTCCACTGGGTCATGAGCTGGGCCAGATCGGCAGGTCTGCCGTAGTGCTCCATCCAGCGGGGCGAGCGTAGCGCGGTCAGCGCCTGGGCGGCTCCTCCCCAGGAATTCGGCGGAACGGGACGAACGAACGCCGGGTCGTCGAGCGCGATGGAGGGGAAGGGATACGCTGGCCAGAATCTGGTGACGACGTGAATCTGGTGCTCATACACGTTGGCAAACGTGCCTGGGTTGGCTACGTGCTCGCCCAGCACGCGCGTGATGAGGTCGCCGCGGACGCGTACGAAGCGGTTCTGAGCGTCGAGATCGTAGAAAGCGGCGTCCTCGGCCACGTACAACCTGGCCATGATGGCGGAGCGGATCGCCTCCGCGCCGGCCAGCCAGCGGTCGGCTTCGGAGTTCTTGCCCAGGGCGCGAGCCATGGCCGCCAAGGCGACCCGTCCCCCATACACGGTCGCCGAAAGGTCGGGGCACAGCCGCGGCAGGGTGGGGTCTGGCGGACAATGGCGCGCATCCCCGTCGGGGCAGGCGTTGGGAATGCCCTTCCAGCGCGGACTGTTGTCGTGGCCGGTGTCGTAGGTGCAGAATCCCTCACACAAGCCGGTGCGGCGGGTGTCGCGATAGCGGCGGAGCCAGGCGTCCCAGCGGCTGCCACCGTTGTACGCTTTTTCCAGCAGCTCGCTGTCGCCGGTCTGCTGCGCCAGTTCCCAGGCGGTGGCCGCGATTGGGACCACCATCTGGATTTGTCCGAAGCCCACCCGCGTGTCTCGGATCCAGCACGGTAGCTGCCCGTCTTCCCGCTGCAGGGCGAAAAAGGCCAGATGATCGTCGCGGGCGACGTCGGGACGAATGGCCGCATAGACCAGTCCTTCATACGGAGCGCACTCCAGCCAGATGCCGTGGTACTGGCTGCCTTCAATTAGCACTGGCCGGACATAGCCGCTCACCGGAACAATGTTGTGGGCCAGCACCTCCAGAGCGGCGGAATAGACGGATTGATACTTGGTGTCGCTGGTTTCAAAGAAAACAAGGGAGTCGGCCGGAGTAGCCCCGGGAGTTCCGGAGACCGTTTGAAAGCCTCCGGGGATGCGTGGAAATATGGCCAGGCTTCCGGCCAGGCGCGCGGATTGGGCAAGGAACTCGCGGCGTTGCATTGTCACCACGCCAACCGGCTTATGGCATCCTCCGTTCGATCGGGAAAATCGCGGCTGCCGAAATGGCGGAAGTCGCGCACGTCCCGCAGCGCATAGGCGGCAGTATTCTTTCCGGCCTTCACCCGGAACAGGTCCACGCCCTGCACGTCGTGCATCCAGAAGGCGGGCCGGCGATCAGGTTCCGCCGTAGCAATCTCGATATTGCTGAACTCCAAGTTGCGGGCATGGCGGATGAAGAACCCGCGTGCCGGAAGGATGCCGAACATGGTGGCTTCCGGATAGGCGTTCTCCCGCTCCGGCGGATCGAGCGCGGCCCATTCCGCGCCGCCGCCGCCCAATTGATGCAGGTAGACGCCGGAAATCTTGATGTCCTCGATCGGACTGCCGGGCACGCCGGCTATGATGCAGGGATATTCCGCCACCGCATTCGAGCTGACGATATTGCTCAGCAGCACGCGGCGCAGGGTTCCGGGTGTGGCGCCTTCGGGTCCGCGCATGCGTGTTCCCAAGCGCAGAAACAGGGGAGGGTGCACCACTCCGCGCATGGTCAAATTGCTGATCGTCACATCTTCGATGACCCCGCCATCCACCGTCTCCAGCGCCAGGCCGCGGCAGCTTTCGAAGAGGCAGTCGCTAATGACGATGTTCTTGAAGCCCCCATTGGACTCGGTCCCGCACTTGATGCGGCCCGATGGAGAGCGCGAGCCGAGCGGATAGCGCATGCGTTTGAAGGTGCCGTCGAGCAGCGTGCCATAGTCGTAGATTCCGGTCACGTAGCAGTTGGCGATGGTCACGTTCTCGGTGGGCCGGGCATAGCCCAGCGCGAAGGAGCTCTTGGGACAGATGGCGTCGTCCCAGGGGGAATTGACGCTGCAGTTGGAAACGCGCACGTTGCGGCAGCAATCGATGTCGATGCCGTCGCGGTTGGTGTCGATGCGAAGTCCGTCGATCGCCAGATTGTCCACGCCGGTCAGGAGCATGGCAAAGTGGCCGCCGGCCAAAATGGAAAAATCGCGGAAGGTGACATTGCGGCAGTTCTTCAGCGCAATAGCCTTGTTGCCCACGCCAGGACTTTCGGCGCGCGGCAGCTCGTTGGCTTCACCGCGGCTCAAGCCCTTGCCCCAAATCAGGCCGGGACCGTAGATGCCGACATCGTGCAGGTCTTCGCCCCAGAGCAGACTGTTGCGCCAGTGGTTATGGCCGAAATCCTGAAACTTCTCCCAGGGTTGCGGCGGGCCGGCGGGATCGTAGCCCCCGCTGGCGGTCCCTTCCGCCGGGACCTCCGCGGCCACGATGGTGGCGCCGTTATCCAGATACAGGGAGACCGAACTCTGCAGGTGGATGGAGTAGCAGAGATAGTTTCCCGCCGGCATATAGACGGTTCCGCCCCCCGCCGCGGCGGCCGCGGCGATGGCCCGATTGACGGCGGGAGTATCGAGCTGCTTTCCGTCCCCCTGGGCGCCGAAGCGGTGCACGTCAAACCAGCCGGTGGGCAGAGGCGAAGCGGGCGCAGAGGAGCCCGGCGCCGGTCCGGACTGCGCCAAGCCTGACGCCGAAGCGATCCCGGCTGCCAGGGAGCCGGTGAGGAACTCTTTGCGCGTTATTGCCTTCGAGAACACATCGCCTCCTCGACTCCGCCCGCACTTGCAAGCCAATTCGCGGCTCCCAAACGGGGGCACTGGCTCGGGCACGAGCGCATCCAAAACTCCAAAACACCTGCGAGCATCTTGCGCCGCAGCCTATTCCTACCGCTTAGAGGTGTCAATCCAAAAAGGCCGTTCTCCATCGACATGGCTTCAGTCAAGGGTGCAAAATCGGCCATCGGCTGACCGGGCAATCGGGTAATTTGAAAATCCGGCGGTCATGAATAAGGCAAAGCCCTATTCACAGGGGATGGTCTGCTTGTACTCTTAGTTCCGAGACAACGGATTGACCAGTTCCCTCCGAGAGGGGTGGAAGAAGCAGGGGAAACCGGCTGCGCCAGGAGAAAGTCATGGACGATTACACGCTAGTTAGCTCGGCGGGGAAAAAGCTGATTGACCTGCTGAAATCCGGCCTCAATAGCATGCCCGGCCTCACCGTAGCCGACGTGACCCTGGAAAGCCCCTCGGTGCTGCGGAGCGGCAATATTCTCTCCGTGTTCCTTTATCGTGTAGGCATCGACGATGCGGTTCGCAAGAGCACCCCGGTGCGCTCTCCGTCCGAGGCGCCGGCGGGGTCGGCGATGGCACTGAACCTGCATTATCTCGTCACGCCCATTGCGGAACAGGCCGAGGACGCTCAACTCCTGCTCGACGCAGCTATGGAGGTTTTGGACAAGTCGCCCGTAGTGCAAGTTGAGAGCTCGCCGCCTTTGCCGCCAAGGACGCTGGAAATCGCCTTCCATCCTCTTTCGCTGGACGAATTGACCCACTTGTGGCTGGCGCTGGTCACGCCTTACCGCTTGGCGGTGAGCTACGTGGCCAAGGTCAGATAAACGAGGAGGGCTTAACCACGGAAGACACCGAATACACGGAAAAGGAATGCAAGGGATGTTTGGTATCCGCGTAGCGGAACGTTTCCGTGCTTTCTGTGCATTCCGTGGTTGATAGGGCCCGCGGACGGCGCAGACGTGTGCGCCTTCAGCGGCTAACGCCAGTCGTCCATCACATAGGCATCGGGGCGATTGAAGCCCGCCGGGGTCCCCATCCCGCAAGGCGGGACCGCTTTTGGCTTGCTGGCGTGGACATGGGAACGCTGCAGGGCGACACTTTGGGTAATCACGCGATATCCGTGAGCGCGCATGCGGCGGAAGGCGTCCTCCCGGGACCAGTTGACGCCCGCTTCCACAGTGGCGCCGCGCGAGCGCGCCAACGCCTCGCAGGCTTCCAGCAGCTTGTCAAAACGCTCTCCTGCGCCCTTACCCGCGCGGGCGGCGCCAAACTTGACGTAACAGACCTTCTCCCCGCCTTCCGAGCCCGGTCCGTTCAGGCACAGCGCGAAACCATCGAGAACGCCGCGGGTCGAGGTCAAGACCACTTCGCCGGTACCCTGGGCCAGCACGGCCCGGATTTCGCCGGTGAGATCGAGGCCCTTATCGATCTTGCCGGTGAGTTTTCTGCAGGCCTCGATCGTCGATTCCCGCCGGTTCCTGGCGAGGCTCGACAACCGCAGCAGCCCCTCGCCGCCCGGAGCGGTCGCCCGCGGGTCGGCGTCCGGCGTCCGGGTCATGATGGCCGTGAGATAGCGCGGCCAATAGCCGAACTTCTGATACAAGCCCACGTGCTTGGGACTATGCGGGAAGGTGCACAGGCCGGTGTGCCGTACCCCCCACCGGTCGAAAATCTTCATGGTGACTTCGAGCAGCCGCGTCGCCACCCCATGGTCCCAGTATTCCGGCAACACGGTCAGGGGGCCAAAGAAGCCGAACGATCCCCAGCGGGTGGCCACATTCGATCCAATCAGGCGGCCATCCTGGCGCGCCGCGATCACCTTAGTATGGGTAGCGCGCCAGCGCGGGGTCAGAAAATTCCGGTCCCCCATGACTTCCAGGGGATTGGGCAATCCCAAAAAGGTCCCAAAGGCCAGGCGGACAATCCGCTCTGCCTCTGCGACTTCATCCGCTTTTAGCGGACCGATCTTGATGGGCGGGTTTGTCATTGTCTTAGGCCTCGCCAGCTTTGCTCGGAATCAGGATAATAAAGGCCGCCTCTTCAATTCCGCAATCCCGCATTTTGGTGTAATTTTTCTTCGCCGCCTTCGTATCGCTTGATGTGAGTCAAGAACGGCGGGCGAAGCTGGCAGGAGTGCAGCGGGGTCCCCAGCAAGCCCGGGGTTGGCTTGCTGGGGTGATTGGCGCCTGGGGATGGAAGGACAGGAATTGGAGACCCTGATCGAACGCGCCCGGGGCCGCGACGCGGAGGCTCTGGGGGAGATCTATCGCCGTTACGTCCGGCGCGTCTTCGGCTTGTGCCGGCACCTGCTGGGCTCCTGGGAGAGCGCGGAGGACGCCACCAGCGAAGTCTTCCTTAAACTGCAGCGCTCTCTGGGGACCTACGACGGCTCCACTCCGTTTCCCGCCTGGCTGCTGCGGGTGGCGGGCAATCATTGCATTGACATGCTGCGCCGCCGGCAGCGCGGCCGGCAGGTGATGGTGGAAGACCGGGATGGCACAGCGGCGGCCGCCGCGCCCAGCTCGGAACCCTCACCGCTGGGCGCGGTCCTCAGCTCCGAAGCGCGCGCGCGGGTGCGGGAAGCCATTGCCCGTCTGCCCGAGAACTATCGCGTGCCCCTGGTGCTGCGCTACTACAGCGAGCTGAGCTATGACGAGATTGCGCAACAGTTGGGCGTGGAAAGCGGCCATGTCGGGGCGCTGATCTTTCGCGCCAAGCAGGAACTGCGCCGGAAGTTAAGGAACGTACAGTCATGAACTGCTATTCGGAACAAAGCTGCGCCGTCTTCGCGGACGGGGAAATGGCGGCCGCCGAGGCGCGCCGCCTGCAGGAACACCTGGAAGGGTGTGCGCACTGCCGGGAGCTGGTGGAGAGGCTACGCGTCGAAAACTCGATGCTGGCCGAGAGCCTGCATGAAATGGCCGAGGCGCCGGCGGTTGCCCCGGCATTTTCCGGCTTGCGCTCGTCCTGGCGCTCTCGCGGAGCCTGGCTCCAGGTCATCGGGGTGACGGCGGTGCTGGCGCTGAGCGCCATGGTCTACACCGGCCTGGAAGGCCTCGGGGCTCCCGCCGCGCTCGACTGGCTCAATCCGCTGAGCCTGGGGGGCCGCGTCAACCTTGTCTTTAGCCTTTGTGCCTACTTGTCCGGCTACTTTACTCAGGGAGGAACTGCCATGCTAAGCAATTATGCCGCACTGGTGTGTTGGATTTCGCTGCTGTTGCTGCTTCTGGGCAGCAGCGCGTTGCTGCGGGGACGCCGCTGGCGGCTGCCCCACCCCGGCCTCCGCCTGATCGTTATTCTGCTGACGTTGTCCTTGCCCGGTTTTGCTCTGGAGCGGCGTAACGGCGGGCTCGTCGCTGTGGGCGTTAACGAAACCGTGGACGATACCCTCCTGGCCACCGGAGATACGGTGCGAGTGGACGGCGTGGTGAACGGCGATGTGCTGGCTTTTGGCCGCGCCGTCGAGGTGAGCGGCACGGTCAAAGGCGACCTGCTGAGTTGGGCTCAGAGGGTCACCGTGACGGGAACCGTGGAGGGGCGCATCTACAGTTTCGCGCAGACGTTCGATTTGACCGGACAAGTGGATCACAGCCTCTACGGCGCCGCGCAAACGCTGGAGCTCGATAGCCGGGGGCGCGTCGGCGAAGGGATTCTGGCGGCGGCCTCCGACGCCAGCATCGACGGCAGGGTGCAGCGCGGGGTGTGGCTGGGCGCCGGCGGCGCCGAGGTGAGCGGCGACATCGGGCGCGAGCTGGCCGTAGCGGGAGGCACTTTGACGCTGGCCAGCACGGCCCGCGTGGGCGGCGACTTGTGGGCGCGGGTGCGCCAGCTTAAGGACGTCCACATCGCCGAGGGCGCCACCATCGCCGGGAAACGGGACATTCAGCAGACCGCAGAACTGACCGTGCGGCAGAGCCGGTACCGGAGCTTCGGATTCTACCTTTGGCAAGCGCTATGGGTGGCGGCCGCCATGTTGGTGGGCTGGCTGGCACTAGCCTTGTTTCCCGGTTTCGTGCGCGGCAGCACGCAGGCGGTGGCCTCCGGTTGGCGCAGCCTCGGTCTGGGCCTGGGCGTTCTGGCCGGCGTGCCACTCGCAATTCTCGTGATCGCCATCACGGTGGTGGGCATTCCCATCTCTTTGATAGGCTTGGCCGTCTACCTGGTGGCGCTCTATCTGGCCAAGATCTGGGTGGCCGCCTTTCTGGGGCGGCTGATCCTCAAGCCGGCCGAGCCCGGCAACCGCGATTGGCTGCTCGGACTGTTGCTGGGCCTGCTCATTCTTACCGCAGGCGGCTTCATCCCGTTTCTGGGAGGGCTGGTCCGGTTCGTGGTGCTGTGCTTGGGATTGGGAGCCTTTGCCTGGCAGGTGTATCGCACCATAAAGCAGCCCGCGGTGGCCTGAGCGCGCGTAGCCGTGCCAGCCGCAGCACTGTCCAGTTAATCGCCTCTGCACGAGAATCTGAGTCATCTCGCGCAGAGGCGCGGAGACGCAGAGAGGAAGAAGAGAATCTGGCCGGCGGAGGTGTCTTTCATGCCTTGCTGGCCGGGACGGTAGGGTCTTGATCGACACCGCGAGTGGACGCTGGGTGCCCGGTAATTGCTCCTTCCGGGTTGGTCTTCTCTGCGACTCTGCGACTCTGCGCGAGGAATTGGTTCCAGTTCTTGAGCGCGTTGCTTTTCGACGGGGCGAAGCTAGGGATCTGCTGTTTTCGTGTTCCTCACACGTCGTTGAGGGTGCAAGGGAAAGCAGATTTCTCGCTTCGCTCGGGATGACAAAGTTGTCAGAGTAAGCCCAGTACCAGGAACCGGCGGTACCGCAAGAAAGTCACAAGCTCTCGGGATGACAAGGAATCGACGACCCCTCCGTTGCACAGTTGAAATTGAATACGTATGTCTTCAGTGAACAGCATTGCGCCCGCCGGAAATCGCTCGGAGGAGCCCTGGATGAGCACCAGACGCGGACGGCGCGCGTCGTAGTCCGAGGCCCAGCGCAGTCCGCGCGGTTCGTAGCTGGCGCGAAGATCCCCGTAGGATTTCCGGAAGATGGTCCCATCGTGAGGTTGGGCGTTTCCGGAATTGTTCCCGGGCCAGGGCACGCCCGTTTGGCCTTTTCTTGCCCTGTCGCCGCCTGGCGGTTGCACGAATCGCAATAACTTTCATCATTGACGCTCCGCTTGCGCTTGGCATAGGGTGTTTGGCGATGCGATACGCCTTTGCCGGTCGGTAGCGGCGCTAAGCGTGGTCGCGTTGATCCACGGTATTTCCCGCAATCCTAAAGTCTGCATTTGGCAGCACAGGTTTGGAGGCTCATGCGGTCGAGACAACTATGTTCTGCCTGCTTTCTGATCGGCGCAGCCCTGACGCTTGCGCAAACCAGAAGCGACCCGCCGAAAACGGTTGCGGGAATTCCGGTCAATTATGACGAAGCCAAGGTCGGCTCGTATGTTCTGCCGGACGCGTTGACGCTCCAGAGCGGGCAACCCGTGCGCGATGCCAAGACTTGGTGGAACAAGCGGCGGCCCGAAATCCTCTCGCTATTCGAGACCGAGCAATACGGGCGCGCGCCGGGGCATCCCGCCGGCCAAAGCTTCGAGGTCTTCGAGAAGGGGACCCCGGCGCTCAATGGCAAAGCGATCCGCAAGCAGGTGCGAATCCATCTGACCAAGGACGACAACGGACCGAGCATCCAACTGCTCCTTTATTTGCCGGCCGCCAGGAAGACTCCCGCGCCGATGCTGTTGAGCATCAACTTCGGCGCCGTCCAGTTTGCGGTGGACGATCCGGGAATCAAGCCGGAAACGGTGTGGGATCCCAAGACGAACACGCGCGTGATGCCGCCCGGCGGCGGCTTCGGACGGCTCTCGGTTGAACCGTTTCTGGACGCGGGCATCGGCGTGGCCACGTTCTACTACGGCGATGTCGATCCCGACTATGCGCAAGGATTCGCCAATGGCATTCGCGCCCGCTATCTCAAGCCTGGGCAGACGGAGCGCGCCGCGGACGACTGGGGGGCGATCGCGGCGTGGGCGTGGGGAATGAGCCGCGTCGAGGACTATTTCGAGACGGACAAGGATATCGATGCGCGTCGCGTTGCCATTCACGGAATTTCGCGGCTGGGCAAGACGGTGATGTGGGCGGGCGCTTCCGACCAGCGGTTTGCGGCCGTGATTGCTAGCTGTTCGGGCGAGGGCGGCGCGGCGCTGAGCCATCGCGATTATGGAGAGACGATCGCCCACCTGACCGCGCCTTCGCGGTATCCCTACCAATTCGCGGCGAACTATGCCAAGTATGCGGGTTTTCCCGACAAGGCCCCGATGGATGCCAACCTGCTGATCGCGCTGATCGCCCCGCGGCCTTTGCTGTTGCAGACCGGCAGCACCGACAATTGGTCCGATCCCAAAGGGGAGTTTCTCGCCGAGGTGGCGGCCGGGCCGGTGTACCGGCTGCTGGGCAAGCAGGATCTGGGAACCGAGGTGTGGCCCGCGGCGAAGCAGCCCATCATGCACGACTTGAGTTACTACATGCATGACGGCGGGCACGGCATGGCGCCTTCCGATTGGGATATCTATCTCGAATTCCTGAAAACCCAGATGCATCCGGAGCGATAGATGAACGTTGCGAAGAAGGGCGCCGTCTGTCTGGCGCTTCTGCTCGGCGCGGTTGGGGCCTGCGCTCAGCGGGGTGGCGACGATTTGGCCCGCGGATTCGTGGATCCGCCCGATTCGGCCAAGCCGCGCACCTGGTGGCACTGGACCAATGGCAACGTGAGCGAGCCGGGAATCACCAAGGACCTCGAATGGATGCGGCGGTCTGGGATTGGAGGGTTTCACCTCGCCGACGTGGCGGCGGGAGCCGGACAGTCGGTGGAACCAAAGGTGTACTTTGGCGCCCCGCCGTGGTACCACGCGGTTCGCCATTCGGCGGAGGAAGCGAAGCGGCTGGGGCTGGAGATGTCGATTTTTTCGAGCCCCGGATGGAGCGAAGCCGGCGGCCCGTGGGTGACCCCGGCCATGGCCATGAAACGGCTGGTGTGGAGTTCCACCAGCGTACGAGGACCGTCGTCGTTTGCCGGCAAACTGGAAGAGCCGCCTTCGAACCAGGGGCCGATTCGCGATGCGGGTTCCGGTTCCTCGACCCGTTTCTACGCGGATTCGGTAGTAATCGCCTACCGCACGCCGCCGGCGGAAGGCGCGGCGGACGCCGCGACACCGAAGGTTACCAGTAGCAACGGAGCCATCGATCCGGCCGCTCTCCTGGACGGGAGGCTCGGGACATCGGTGACCATTCCGGCGCCCCGCGACGGATCGCCCGCCTGGGTACAGTTTGAATATGCGCAGCCGTTCACCGCGCGCGCGCTTTCGCTGGGAAGTCCAAGGAGAATCCCGGTCGGCAAAGTTTTTGCCGGCGACGATGTTCGCAATCTCCGCGCGATCGCCGAGATGCCGGGGCCGGAGGGATATCATGGCGCCCTCGCGCGCACTTTTGCCTTTCCCGCCGTCACCGCGAAGGTATTCCGAATCGAGTTGGATGGCGCGTCGCGTAGTCCAGGGGCGGTGATTCACGGTGCGCCGCCCGTGCCGGCTTCGGAATTCGTGTTGAGCGAAGCGATCTTCTCGTCCGGCGCGCGCGTGAATCGCTGGGAGGACAAGGGCGCCTTTGGCAGTTTGATGGATGTGTATGAAGTCGCCCCTACACCCAGCGCGCCGCGGTCCGCTGAAATCGCGCGCGACGAGGTGGTG
>Ga0326728_10024083_pt1 | contig 11071 bp, 7 predicted proteins | sample MB3enrmetagenome_FD_207602 | JGI IMG/M metagenome (GOLD analysis project Ga0326728, IMG submission 207602) | Lab enriched peat soil microbial communities from McLean, Ithaca, NY, United States - MB31MN | ecosystem: Environmental > Terrestrial > Soil > Wetlands > Peat | place: USA: New York... | reverse complement strand
GCGATGGCAGTCGCGCTGGCCATTCGCCTTGTAGTCGTCTTCTTCACCTATCGCGACTTGCCCGATGCCGACAAGCACTACGAAGCCTTTGGATGGGAGATGGGCTGGATCGCACGCGCCCTTGCTACCGGCCACGGATTCTCTTCTCCCTATTGGCCGTGGAGCGGGCCGACAGCCATCATGTCCCCGCTCTATCCCTGGTTGCTCTCGCTCGTCTTCCGGCTCTTTGGCGTCTATTCCCTCACCTCGGCGTTTGTCATCCTCACTGTTAATAGCGTTCTCTCCACGCTCACCTGCATCCCCGTTTATTTCAGCGCCAGGTACGCGCTTGGGCTGCGCGGCGCCAAAATCTCTGCCTGGGTTTGGGCGCTTTATCCCTTCGCAATTTATTTCTCTGCCGGCCGCGTTTGGGAATATGCGCTTACCTGCTTGCTGTTCACCACGTGTTTCTGCATTGCCCAGCGGATTCACCGTTTCGCCGCGCCGTGGGCCTGGATCGGTTTTGGCGCGCTTTATGGAATCACCGCGCACTCCAACGCTTCCATCATCTCCACGCTGCCGTTCCTGCTCGGCTTTGCTCTCTGGCAGGCGCATAAGGCCGGCAAGCCATGGGTGCTGAACGGCGCGCTGACCATGCTCACGTTTTTCGCCGTGCTCACGCCCTGGACCCTCCGCAACTATCGCGCCCTCGGCGTCATCGTGCCCATCCGCGACAACATCTGGCTCGAGCTCTACGCCGACGACTTCGGCAACGCGCCCAACGACCACACTTCACCGCCCACCTGCGACGGCCGGCCCTATCCCGCGAGCAGCCCCGTCGAAATGCAAAAGTATCTGACCATGGGCGAGATTCCCTATCTTGCTGAAAAGCGCGCAATGTCCCTCGACGATCTCAAAAATCATCCTCACTACGTGTTTTTGGTGGTCAAAACGCTGCGCCGCATCGTCTATTACTGGACCGGTTTCTGGAGCTTTTCTGCGCAGGAGCTGCAAGACCAGCCCGCCACGCCCGGGACAGTTTTCTATGTCTCCACCGTCACACTGTTCATGCTGCTCGGCATTCGCAGCCTGTGGCGCACCAATCGCACAGCCGTCCTTCCGTACTTGTTGCTCATCGGCGTCTTCCCCATCACCTACTACCTCACGCATCCCATGATGGATTACCGGCAGCCGCTCGAACCTGCCGTCGTCGTCCTCGGTGTCGCCGGCGCCCTCTCGCTGCGACGCGTTAAGGCGCCCAAGCCGGCGATGGTTGACCGCGACCTCGTCTCCCACGCCAGTTAGACCTGCCTTGGTCACCGGGTGGCCGCAAGCGATACCATCAAGGTCGATAGTTTCAATTCGGCTCCTTCACTGACCATGTCTTCCGGCTATCTGCAAACCCGGCTCGAACCATCACTGCTGTCGCTGGTTGTTCCCTGCTACAACGAGGAGGAGAGCCTTCCCCTGGTTGCCGCAGAAATCACACGCTTCATCAACGCCTCGCCATATCCCTGCGAAGTGATCCTCGTCAACGACGGCAGCACCGATCGCACCCTCGAGTACCTGGTCGATTGGAGCGCGCGCGACCGCCGCATCAAGGTGCTCAGCTTCTCCCGGAACTTCGGGCACCAGTTGGCCGCGACAGCCGGCGTTGATTATGCCGCCGGCGACGCGGTGGCCCTCATCGACGCCGATCTCCAGGACCCGCTCGACGTCATTCACCAGATGGTAGCCGAGTATCGCAATGGCTACGATGTGGTTTGCGGGCAGCGATCGGTTCGTGCCGGCGAAAATCTTTTCAAACGCGCCACCGCATGGTTTTTCTACCGCCTGATGCAGACCTTTTTTCTCAAGTCGCTGCCGGCCGATGTCGGCGATTTCCGCCTCATGTCGCGCCGTTGCGTCTCAAGCCTCAGCTCCATGCGCGAGCTGCATCGATTTCTGCGCGGCATGGTGGCCTGGGTCGGCTATCCGCAAATCTGCGTCCGCTACGAGCGCCAGCCTCGCGTGGCCGGAACCACCAAGTACCCGCTCAGCCGCATGATCCGCCTTGCGTGGAACGCAGCCGTTTCCTTTTCGCCTTTGCCCCTGCGCATGAGTTTTTTCGCCGGCGGAATCATGGCTCTGCTGGCCATTGAGGAAGCCATAAGGGCGCTAGTCGCCTATCATTCCGGACGTACCGTTCCCGGATGGACCTCGCTCATGATCGTGCTTTGCATCAGCAACGCTCTCCTGCTCATCACGGTGGGTATTCTCGGCGAGTACGTCGGCAGAATTTTTGAGGAGAGCAAAGGCAGGCCGCTCTACATCGTAGCCGACGCGTGGAACGTTACACCGCGCTCCGCACCTGAGGCCTCCGATCAGTCCCCTCAGTTTGAGCACCAGCCCACTCTGCACGAGCGACGCTAGCGTTCATCTTCCGATCGTGGCAATCAGCTATCCTTTGGTATCAGGATCTACCCCGGAGGTCCCCGATGCTTTCCCCCACCGTCGTTGCTCCCGCTACTCCCACTCCGCCTGAAGAAATCGCGGAGGCCATCGATAACATCGGCCAGCTCCACGGCCTTTCTTTCGAGGACCGTTTGTGGCTCGCGCGCCACGGCCAGGAATACATCGCCAATCCCGGCGACATTCTTTTCGAGGAAGGCGCCGTGGCCGAGCACATGGTTCTCATTCTCAAAGGCGAGATTCATGTGCGCCGCCAGCACGGCGGCCCGATGGCGCTGTTTATCGGCCGCACCGGCCAAATGACCGGCCTGCTGCCCTTCTCGCGCATGAAAAGCTACGGCGGGCAAGGATTCGCCATCTCGCCTGTCTGGACGTTGCTGATTCATCGCTCTGTTTTTCCTGAGATGCTCGCGGCCATTCCCTCCATGACGCAGCGCGTCGTCTCCACACTGCTTGACCGCGTACGCGAAGTCACACGCATTGAGCAGCAGGCTGAGAAGCTAGCCGCTCTGGGCCAATTGGCCGGCAATCTGTCTCACGAACTCAACAACCCCGCATCCGCCGCGCAGCGCGCCGCCGCAACACTGCTCTCTGCCCTGCGCAGCAACCGGAGCAATCGCGTCAAGCTCATCGCTCTTAGCCTCACTGAAGAGCAGATGGAGAGGGTCGTGGAATGGGAGGAAAAGATTTTCTCGCGATCCGGTGAGTCTCTCGAGCCGCCTGCCGAAACCGATGCTCTGGGGTTCATACGCCTGGAGGAATCCCTCCGTGCCTGGCTCACCGGCGTCGGCTGCGGCGACGCCTGGGAGGTGGCGGCGCAACTGGCCGAGCAGCAAGTATCCACTACCGATCTCGATGAGCTGCGCGGGTTTCTCAGTCCGGCTGGGTGCTGTGTTGCCCTGCAATATTTCGCGCGTTATCTGCGCTCCACGCGTGCGGCCGAAACCATCGTCAACTCCACCGCGCGCATCTACGACCTCATCGGCGCCGTAAAGGACTACTCCAACATGGACCGCGCCCCGATTCTCGAGGTCGACGTTGCGGCCGGCCTTGACGCCACACTGCAAATGCTGGCTTCGCGGATGACCCACATTGAAGTCGAGCGCGACTATCAACCGAACCTGCCGCGCATCAGCGCCTACGGCGGCGAGCTCAACCAGGTGTGGACGGCGCTCATCGAAAACGCTCTCGACGCGCTCGGCAATCATGGGCGGCTTCGCGTCGCCTGCAGGCTTGAGGCGGACATGCTGCTGGTGGAAATTTGGGATACCGGGCCCGGCATTCCTCCCGAGCTGCAGGAACGCATCTTCGAGCCCTTCTTCACTACCAAGGCGCCCGGCAAGGGGCTGGGCCTTGGCCTCGACAACGCCATGCGCATCGTACGCAAGCATAGCGGCCATCTCAGCGTGAAGTCCGAGCCGGGATCCACGTGCTTCCGCGTGCGGCTGCCCCTCGACCAGCTCCAGGCGTATTGATCTTTTGCAGGCGTACTTCCGATTGAGGTACTTCCGGCTCAGTCCCTTGTGAGCAGGAACACACTTGCCGGTCTGCTCGTTCCGTCTCGGGCGCCGTGGGATGAAAGCGCTAAAAAATAGAATGCGCAAATTGAAATTCGTCGTATATTTGTCATGTCCCGTTCAAGCCTGCTCAGATGCCTCGCCGACGGCTTGGTGCGTGATCTGACCTTTCGTAACTATCCAAAGGGTCACCAACCATAACACTGCCGCAACGACTATGAGCATTTAGTGGGATTCAAGAACGCTGCCGCCAAGTCGATTATGTAGTTGTAGTAGCTGTAGATGAAGCAAATTAAACGCTGTGCCGCATTGCTCGATCCGCTCATTGCGGTGCATCCCATCTTTTGAGTCAAACCGCTTTGGGGAGCGGGGTCCTGCCAATCTCTCCAATGGATGCCGCTCGAGCGAGGGCGCCATTGTCATTGGAGGCGCAATTCCGGCCGGTGAACCCTCTTTCAGGTGAATCAGGTGCGAAAGTATCTTCGATTTATAGACGGATTAAGGAAGTTCACTCGGACGAGAATGGAACCAACCGAGGCCATCGAGCTGGCCAAGTCCCTCCTGACCCAGCGCCTCGCAGCGCGTGAGAGCAATTTCCTCCAATTGGCTGACCGGGGAATCTTCCATTACGAGCGGAGCCCCTATCTACCTCTGCTCTCCGCCAAAAAAATCGCTTTTGATGACGTAAAATCCTGGGTGGAAAAGGACGGTCTCGAAGCCGCCCTGCAGACTCTCCAGCGCGAGGGTGTCTACTTCACCGTGGACGAATTCAAGGGGAAGTCCCCGGTTCGGCGGGGCAACCTCACCTTCCGCTGCGAAGAATCGATGTTTGACAATCCTTATCTCTCCTATGTGTACGAGGTAAGGAGCGGCGCCACCCGCAGCGCCGGCACCAGAATTCGCATCGACTTCGACTATCTGCATCAGCGCTCCCTTTATGACGCGTTCCTCCTCAATCTGCACGATTGCCTCACCGCTCCAATCGCCAATTGGTTCCCCGTGTTTCCCGGCGCGCCCGGCATTAACTCCAGTATCCGCTTCGGCCATATTGGGAATCCCGCCGAGCGTTGGTTCTCGCAGGTTTCGGGCGATCAAGTCCATGTGAATTGGGAAAAGAAGGCCGGAACCACGGCCATTTTCCTTATGCATCGCCTCGCTGGTTGTCCGCTTGCGGAGCCGGAATATACAAGTCTCAACGATGCGGGCAAGGTTGCCGAGTGGGCCACCCAGGCCCTTGCCGACCACGGAAAATGCGTCGTTTACACCTTCGCAGCTTCGGCCGTCCGGGTCTGCATGGCCGCCGCCGACGCTGGCATCAGACTCGACGGCGCCCGATTCCTCGTCACTGGCGAGCCTCTGACGCCTCACAAGAAACGCGAAATTGAAGCCACCGGCGCACGCGCCATTTCGGTCTACGGCATTTCCGAGGCCGGCGTCATCGCTGCGGGCTGTGATCGTCCTCACGCTCTCAGCGATCATTGTCACACCTACAAAGACACCATCGCCATCATCCGCCACCCCCAGTTGGTTCCCAATTTCGATCTTTCCCTCGATGCTTATCTCTTCACCTCCCTTCTCTACGAGTCGCCGAAACTGCTCCTCAACGTGGCTATGGGCGATTATGGCGATCTCGGCCAAGAACCTTGCGATTGCGAATTCGGCCGCATGGGATTCGATACGACCATCGGCAACATTCGCAGTTTTGAAAAACTCACTGGGGAAGGCGTCACCTTCGTCGATACCGACTTTGTTCACATCATCGAAAAAGAATTGCCCGGGAAATTCGGGGGCCGCAGCACCGACTACCAGCTCGTTGAGGAAGAAGGCGCGAACGGAATGAACCACTTGCTCCTGCTGGTCAGCCCAAGGGTTGGGAAAATCAACGAAGGCGAGCTCGTGAGCAGCTTTATGGATTTGCTCGGGCGCGGCCAGGCAAGCCCCGAATCGTGGGCACAGTCGGGAGTCCAGATGTGGCGCCAATCCGGGATGGTTCGCGTCGCCCGCACCGATCCATACTCCACCGCAAGCGGCAAGCTCCTACCCTTCCATTTGCGCCATACCGATCCAGTGAGTCCTGTCCTATCTCAAACGAATTAAGGAGACGGCAATGAGTTTTCCCGCACAACGGCTTCGGAGGCTCCGGCAAAACGAATCCTACCGCCAATTGGTTCGCGAGAACCAACTCTCGCCCAGCAGATTTATTCATCCGCTCTTCGTCGTTCCCGGAACCAACGTCAGGAAAGAGATTGCATCGCTCCCCGGGCAGTACCACCTCTCCATCGATTGTCTTGTCGAGGAAGCGTCGGCCATTCGCGATCTCGGCGTTCCCGGCGTGCTCCTGTTCGGCGTCGCCGAGCACAAGGACGAACAGGCCAGCGGCGCGTATGCTCCCAACGGAATTGTGCAAAGGGCCGTGCGCGCTCTCAAGCATGTCGTCCCCGATCTGCTGGTCATTACAGACGTCTGCCCCTGCGAACACACCACCAGCGGGCACTGCGGAATCCTCCGCGACGGCTACCTCGACAACGACGCCTCGCTCGCGCTCCTTACAAAGATTGCGCTTTCGCACGCCGATGCGGGTAGCGATATGGTCGCTCCGGCGGCCATGCTCGACGGCCAGATTCAGGCGATAAGAGCCGCGCTCGATACCAATGGCTACACCAACCTGCCCATCATGGCCTACTCCGCAAAGTTTGCCTCCAAGCTCTATGATCCATTCTTTAAGGAAGGCACGCAGTCCGCAGTTGTCTGTGGTGACAAGAAGAGCCATCAAATGGATATTGCCAACTCCGACGAAGCGATGCGTGAAATTGCGTTGGACATCGAAGAAGGGGCGGATATCATCATGGTCAAGCCCGCACTCTTCTACCTGGACATTGTTCGCCGCGCCAAAGACAGGTTCCAAATGCCCCTTGCCGTTTACAACGTCAGCGGCGAATACGCCATGATCGATGCCGCCAGCAAGTTGGGCCGTCTGGACAGGGACGCGATCATGTTTGAAGCGCTGACCTCAATGGCCCGTGCCGGCGCCGACATCATCATCACCTATTTTGCCAAGCGTGCCGCTGAACTGCTGAATGACCGACAGGCTTCCGCTTATCAGCATGCCGGCTCTGGCAGCTCCGTGGAAGAACTGGCGGCGAAGTAGTGCCCTCCAGACCGCCGGCGGGAATCGCTTTGCCGTCTCCTGCTTCCAAATCTCTCCAAGAACAGAAAGGCGCGGGACCCGAAAGTCTCCGCGCCTTCATTCACTTGCTCGATGAAGCCGGCTGCCTCGTCCGCGTCAAGGAAAAGGTTCATTGGCAATTTGATATCGGCAGAATCACGCGGGCCAGCCATTCTCCTTTGTTGTTTGAGAACATCCAGGACTATCCCGGGCAGACCGTGTTCACCAACGGTCTTTGCAGCGCAGAGACCATCGGGCTGGCGATCGGGCTGGATCGTGGAGCCTCGTGGAAGACACTCGTGAAGGAAGCGAGAAACCGGCTGCGCGTCCGGTTGCAGCCTTCAATCGTGAACAAAGGCCCCGTTCTCGAGCGCGTCTTCGAACAAAACAGCATCGACCTCTTGAGTCTTCCGGTTCCCCATTGGGAGACACGCGAGGCGGGGCGGTACATCGGTACTTGGCATCTCAATGTCACCGTGGATCCGGAAACCGGCGAGAGGAATGTCGGTGTGTACCGTATGCAGCTTCTCGATCAGCGGCGCGCAACAGTGAGCACCTCCGCGGCAAGCCATTTATCCCGCCACTTCGCCAAGGCGGAACGGCTTGGGCGTCCATTGCCGATGGCTGTGGCGATTGGGGTCCCGGAGGCAGTCATGATCGCCGCCTCCGCGGGCACTGCCGAACAGATCGACGAATATGAGTTGGCCGGAGCTCTGCAACAAAAGCCGCTCGACCTGATCCAGTGTTCAGCGCCCGGGCTCGCAGTTCCCGCGCAATCCGAAATCGTCATCGAGGGAGTTCTCCAGCCTGGCGTTCGGGCGCAGGATGGCCCTTATTTCGACTACACTGGCAAGCTCAGCACCAGCCCCCGCGCCTACGTCTTTGAAGCCACCCGGCTGCTCCATCGCGACCAACCCATCTTCCGCGGGGCAGCGATCGGGGTGCCCCACGCCGAAGATCTACAGCTCTTTTCGCTCCTGGCTCCCTTGGGCCTGTTGGACTTTCATGGCTCGCGGCTCCGGCATCGCGTGCAAAACATGTGCCTCAGGTGGCGCCTGCTCCACATGTTTCAGATCATGGGCACACTCGGTCATTCTTTCTCCCGCTCACACCGCCCCGGTTCGCCACAATAGCCCGCTCACGTCTGGTTTCTCAAGCGTTTGGTGATCCGTTCGGGCTATCTACGCGACGCAGCGCGGCCCGTCTCAGCCGTTCAATTCGATCAGTTCCAGGCGTATTGAGAGATAGCTTTAAGCCCGCATCCTTCAGCTCTGAATTTCACATGAGGGGCCGTTGCGGATCGCTCACATAACTGAAGCTGAAAGCTGACGGCCAACGCCTGATCGCTGAGAGCTATTTTTCCACTTCCACGCCGCGCCAGAAGGCCACGAAGCCCTTGACCTTGCGCGCCGCCGGCTTGGGATCGGGATAATAGAAGGCGGCGTCCTGATTATCCTGCCCGTCGATCACGACGGTCAGGAATCGTGCCTGGCCTTTCAGGGGATGAGTTGACGTTGTGGAGCTGGACCGAAAATATTCCCGCTTGAGGCTGGACTCAGGGAAATAGACATCGCCGTCCAGTTCCTCGGTCCGCTCGCTCTCTGCAATGACTCTGCCGTTCCAGGTTGCTCGCGCCATGGTTATCCGGTCGCTTTCAGTCAAAGCCTTTCCCGCCCTGTACGCAGCTCGAGGAACTGCCGGGCGAGAAGAATCCATATGACAGTATCAGAGTTTGGGGCAGCATGGCGAGTACCAACCATGTTCATCCTGGCCGACTTCACTTCACCGCGATGGCGCTGCGTCTCGCTTCCACCCGTTTCAAAGTGACTTCGTAGCGCTGCGCCGCCGCGGAGAAACGACTGATCAAATCGGTGGTCTTGTTCAGGAAGGTCGGATTCTTTTCCCGGATGGCCTCCAGAATGTGCGCAAACTTGGCCAGCAGGAAAAAGCCCTCGCCATTGCAGTCCACGAATAGTTCCGCCGAAACCGCGCCATGCAGGACCATCGCCGCAGCCATCTCCCAGTACGTCAGCACCTGGCGCAGCCACGGATTGTGCGGGTCGCGCGGGTTTTCGTAGACGGCGTAAAAGTCGTCTGCCGTTTGCGGCCAGAACTCGCCGCCCACCCACGCGCGCGCCTGCCGCATCACTGCTTCCGTGCGCAGTTCATAAAGTCTCAGAATAATTTCGGCGTCGGCCGGTGTTGCCAGCATTCGTTCCATGGGTGCGTCTCCGCAGCAATGGTACAGGATTCGACCTGTGTCGTGCCGTGGATTCCAGGCCCACGAAAAAGGCGCGCCCGCGCGGCGCGCCTCGTTCTCCTTTAGTCCTTGCGTCCCAGGTCCCTTCTTCTACGCCGGCTGCAGCTCTTCGTTCTCTTCCTTCTTCTCGATAACCGGGCCGTGCGTCTCCGCGGTCGGCGGCGGGGGCGCGTCGCCAATGCGCTTCGAATACGTGCACACCACCTTTGCTCCCTCTTCGGCTACGGGCGCCTTTTTCTTGCCGCGCTTCTTCGCCGCGACCTCTTCCTCGGCGGTCTTCTTCAAATTCGGGCACACTAGAAACACGCCGGATTTCAGCGTCTTCTCCAGCAAATAGGGACTGCTGCACTTGGGACATTTCTTCGCTACCGGCTTCAGATTCGAAGTGAAGTCGCACTTGGGATAGTTCGTGCAGCCCCAGAAGACGTTGCCCCGCCGCGCACGCCGTTCGGCCAGGTCGCCCTCGCCGCACTTCGGGCACTTCATCCCTTCGATCAAATTCTGTTTCACGTACTTGCACTTCGGGTATCCGGAGCACGAAACGAACTCGCCGTAAGCGCCCTGGCGCAGCACCAGCGGCTTACCGCAAACCGGGCAAGGCTCGCCGGTCGGCTCGGGCGGCTTCTGCTGCTGTTTCTGGCTCAGCTTTCTGAACGTCTTGCAAGGAGGGTCGGCGTTGTAATCCGGGCAGGCCATGAAAGGCCCGAAGATCCCACGCCGCATCACCATCACCTTGCCGCAGTTCTCGCAGTATTCCTCGGTGTCGCCGGCTTCCTGCGCTTCCGGAGTGTTCAGGTCGGGCTTTGAGGCGATGTTCTCCTTGGTAAATGTGCAGCTTGTCGGATCCTTTTTGTTGTACGTCGAACAGGCGTAGAAAGTGCCGAACTTGCCCCACTTTAAAACCAGCGGGGACCCGCACAATTCGCACTTTTCGCCGGTCACTTCCTCCATGCGCTTGATGTTCCGCATCTTTTTTCCGGCGTCTTTCAACTCATCTTCAAAATGGTCGTAGAAGCCGTTCAGCAGATCGGTCCACTTCTCCGTGCCTTCTTCAATGTCATCCAGCTCCGTCTCCAGCTTTGCGGTGTACGCAGTGTCGAAGATATACGGGAAGTTCTCCACCAGCAGTTCGCACACCACCACGCCGATCTCGGTGGGATAAAATCGCCCGCGCGAGCCGCCATGCTTCACCACGTACTCGCGGTCCTGGATGGTGTTGATGATCGATGCGTAGGTCGACGGCCTGCCGATGCCGCGCTCTTCGAGCTCCTTCACCAGCGAAGATTCGTTGTAGCGTGGCGGCGGCTGCGTAAAGTGATCCTCCGGCAGCAGCTCGTCGAGCTCCAGCGCCTTTACATTGTCTAAGTTCGGCAGGCGATTCGCGCTCTCATCGTCTTCGTCTTTCTTGTCTTCTGAAACTTCGTAAACCTTTAGGAATCCGTCAAAGCGCATCACCGACCCGCTCACGCGGAAATCGTATGTCCTTCCGGTTTTGGTTGAGATTGCTGCGATGTTCGCTGTAGTCACGTCGTATACAGCGGGAACCATCTGCGAAGCCACAAATCTGCGCCAGATCAGCGTGTAGAGCTTGAATTGCTCGTCGCTCAGGTAACGCTGAATTGACTCCGGCGTGCGTGCCGCATCGGTCGGCCGAATCGCCTCGTGCGCGTCCTGCGCGTCCTTTTTGCCTTTGTATGT
>Ga0326728_10024082_pt1 | contig 11071 bp, 9 predicted proteins | sample MB3enrmetagenome_FD_207602 | JGI IMG/M metagenome (GOLD analysis project Ga0326728, IMG submission 207602) | Lab enriched peat soil microbial communities from McLean, Ithaca, NY, United States - MB31MN | ecosystem: Environmental > Terrestrial > Soil > Wetlands > Peat | place: USA: New York... | reverse complement strand
CTCAAGCGATGAATGCATTTTTGGAATTTAATAAGTCTTTAATGCAGATCGCAAATGCTATGGCTGGTCATAAATTGAAAATCCGCTTGGATGTTAAGTGCCCGGAATGAAGTTCTTTGTTGGAGTACGAAAGGCGATTCGATGCGAAAATTAGCCAGAGAAGCGGTGATTTTTATGCTGCTAACCCCGCTGGTTCTCGCTACGGGAGCATTCATCTATTTGCGTGCTACGATTCCTGCGCCGTTTGATATGAGTAAGGCAAAAACGCTCGATGAGATTTCTGCAGGTCATCCTCCGTGCAAGTGGCTTGATCCGAATGATAAGCGTCGTGTTTGGGTGCAAGACAGGAATGATCCATGTATGGCTCTCGACATGAGCCAGGAGATATCGATTCCCGGTTTGCCGCCTTCAGAAACTACTTCGGAAGTGTTGGGAGATGCTTCGATTATTGGAATTTTGGGGCTTCCTACCGGACTCGGACTGTGGATTCTCTATCGACTCATCCGGTTTGCGATAAAGGGATAATGTCAAAACACAATAAGATTAGTCGTAAAAAGAAACAGACGCCCGGTCCCAAGCCGGAGGTCGTCAAGATTAACGGCAATTGGCGGGATGCTGTAAAGCGATCACTAGAAAAGAAGAAACCCGCGAACGGGTGGCCGAGGGAATAGTCAGTTTACAGGTTTTGATTTTTTGATTAGTTTCTTTTGAACAGCCTTCCGAAGTTCTGCCTTTTGTTTTGGCGTCATGTTTTGAACGGTTGTCAACATCACACCTTTCAACTCTTCAATGGACATTTTGGAGTTGTCCGATTTTGGTTGTTTGATTTTGTTGGTCATGGGGGATTTATGCCAGCTACAGGAGAGAAAGTCTATCCGAACTTGAAAGAGATGTTCGACGCAGTACCCCGTGACGCGAACGGTGTAATGAGGCCGAAACAATATGTTCTTGTACCAGGCCAACGGATATATCACTTTGAATCGGGTGAAGTTTCCGTTGTAAATGAATTCGGCGAACTTATTCCTGAAGATTCGTCCCAAACTCCCGATACGTGTAAGTCGCCGTTTGTTCACAGACATCGCAGGTAGACTCTCGGGGCGAAAAATTGCGTAGATTTGCGGCTAATTCTTCTAAAGAATCGGCTGTAGTCACTCCGAATCTGTGTATTCCTGGACAGTTCCCATAGGAGATTTATGTCAGTTACAGAAGAGAAAGTCTATTGCATAGAGCCGAAGGCATTGGATGACATATTGGAATGGCTTGAGCCGCCCCAACCTAACGGCCAGTTGCGGGCTTTTAGGATTAAAGATGAAGCATGGTTTAGGGCGAATTCCGTTCCTCTGGCAGACTTGCTCGTAAATTCTCCCGACAATATTCTGCTTCGACGCCACAGGTCGGACACTTCTTTGTTGTCGGACTGAAAGACCTCATCCATTTCGCTGCTTCCTTAGTAGGTTCCGGCCCCGATACGGTTATGCTGCCGATAGGGACTAGGTGATTGTTTTTGCAAACGACGGTGATCATTATCAGTGTGTCCATCAACATCTCCAACGGGAAGAGTAGCATGGAAGGGCGAGGTTGCGTAAAGTACATACTTCCGTATACTTTACTCCGCTTGGTGTCGTAGGATCGGCACGCAATGATTCCTGCTCAATTCCGTTCTCTTGCGCGATGGCCAGTACCGCATTACGGGCGTCCAGCACTTTACATGCAAGGACTCGTAGTGATTGCGGGAGCCTTTGTCCTCCAGTGGTGGCCTTCCGTGCCGGGGTTAGCGATTGGTTTGCTTGGCTTTGCGGCGGCTACTATGGCTCTTGAGCATTTGACCAAGCCAGAGAGAGCTATTTGGATCGCCATTATTTTTGCCTTATTTGTCTTGGAATCACATTCGATCATTCAAGACCGCAACGAGCATGATAAGCAGCAAGCGCAGGCAACAGAACAAGAAGAACAAAACTTTAAAGTAATTGCGAATGAGATCACCGAGGCAATGCGACGTTCCGACAGAAACTTTGAGCAGACAATGATGCGGTCAGACCGGATCATCGCAGAGGTAGGCGAATCCATCAAAACAGAAACAGGAGGCGATAGCTTTGCATTCGTCTCTTTCTTCCCAGAACCCAATGAGCGGTTTGCGGTCATCATCACGAGTCACGGAAGGTATCCACTGAGACAGATCAACGTAGATGTCTCGGATGAAGAACGTCGGACACAAGCACTACAAGAGTATATCAAGCATCCTGAAGGCGACATTGAAAGCGCGATCCGAACCGCGAATACGTATTATCAGGTTCCCTTTTTGCGGCCCCAAAGCCCTGAACTGCCCATGGGGCAGGTACAAATGCTAGATACTTATCCTTTCGGAACGGAAGATGCTAGGAACTTCACGATTGCGTTTTCCAGCTTCAACGGGTACTGGAACGAGCGCCTTCATTTGCGCCGCATTAACGGAAAATGGTATCAAGCCCTAAGTGTTGTGGGGCCGACAGCAAAACAGACGTTACACCCGTTTATTTATTTCGACCCCAATTTTCCAGAGGGTAAGGCATTAGCTGAAAAAGACTGGCAAAGAATCAAGCCGCAGCCACGGCACCCGTAAGTTCCTTGTATTCAAGACTGCGGGTCTGAATCAGCTTGATGATCGTATTGCGGAAAAGGCAGGGGTTCTTGCGGTTGTTGAACCGGAAGCACATTTCGTCCAGGTGGGCAGGGAGATGCCTCGCCGAGACTTTATGCCACGCTCCAACGATGTCACGCTCGTAGCACCCTCTCGGCCGGCCAGTCCGACTGTGGAAATTACTTCGAATACTCCTTTTATAGTTGACAATGCAGTATCCAGCTGCTACCCTACTCCGTGTTGGTCGTTCCCCATCTCGGCCTGATTCCCACTTCAATTCCCCGATCTCTGTCTCCTCGCATCCGGTCAAGGATGCGAGTCCTGAGCGAGCCCGCCTGGGGGCGAGTCGAAGGGTCCCCAATCCGTGTTCATCCGTGTCCATCCGTGGTTCAAAATTCCGCCTCCGCGCTCCCCAAACTTGCACCATCTTTGTGCACACCTCGAAACTCATACACACGAAAGGACTTTAAGTCCTTTAGATTCAGCACTTACAAGCATTTTCTTATGATGTTGAAAACAAACGACTTTAAACCCTTTAGAATCAGCAGATCCACGATTTTCGCCCGTAACCCTTTTGGATTCAGCAGATACAAAAAAACACGGGGGGGAGGGGGGTACCCGGGTGCGGGCTGTACTTGCAGCCCGCCAAGAGAAAGTCAACCACGCGTCCCTCGCTTGCCGCGCCGAAACGTCCGCCGAAGCCCTGGCGGAGGCGGAAGCCTTGGGCTTGGGCGACGAGTGTCTTGTGCGAGTTCCGCCTGCCCCGAGTACGGGGGCCGGGCCGGAAAGGCGGGCTTGCCGCGCCGAAGTCCGCCGCAGCAGGCGATGGAACATCCCGAGCACGGGAAGGCGGGTCACCCGCCCCAGCCAGTCGCCGCCGCGCGAGGTGCTATAATGCCGATTCCCATGGCTAAGGCGGGGACGGAAGTGCCACGCATCGCACCGGAAGTGCTGGCGGGCTACGAGCCGGTCATCGGCCTCGAAGTCCACGTCCAGCTTAAGACCGAGACGAAAATCTTCTGCGGCTGCTCTACCCGCTTCGGCGACGCGCCGAACTCGAACACGTGTCCCGTGTGCCTCGGCCTGCCGGGTTCGCTGCCCGTGATGAACAAGAAGGCGCTCGAGTTTGCCGCGCGCGCCGCGCTCGCCCTGCACCTGCACGTCGAGGAATCTTCGCGCTTCGCCCGCAAGAATTATTTTTATCCCGATCTGCCCAAGGGCTACCAAATCTCCATGTACGAGCTGCCGCTCGCCGTGCGCGGCTGGCTGGAAATCGAAGACGAAGGCAAAACCAAACGCATCGGCATCACGCGCCTCCACATGGAAGAAGACGCGGCAAAGAACATGCACGAAGGGTTCCCGGATTCCGCCGAAAAATCCTACGTGGATTACAACCGCTGCGGCATGCCGCTCATTGAGGTCGTCTCCGAACCCGATTTGCGCTCGCCCGTCGAAGCGCACGCCTATCTCACGGCGCTCAAGCAACTGCTTCAGTACGCCGGAGTGAGCGATTGCGACATGGAAAAGGGCACGCTGCGCTGCGACGCCAACGTCAGCGTCCGCCGCCGCGGCGCGGAGAAATTCGGCACCAAGGCCGAAATGAAAAATCTCAATTCCTTCCGCTACCTCCAGCGCGCCCTCGAGTACGAAATCGAGCGCCAGATCGGCGTCCTGGAATCCGGCGGCCGCGTGGACCAGGAGACGCGCCTCTGGAACGTCGCCGCGGGACGCACCGAGCCCATGCGCTCGAAGGAATTCGCCCACGACTATCGCTACTTCCCGGACCCGGACCTGCTTCCCGTACGCGTCTCGGCCGCCTGGCTCGCGGAGATCGCCGCGCACATGCCGGAATTGCCCGAGGCGCGCCGCGCGCGCTACCTTGGCGACTTCGGCCTCTCGCCTTACGACGCTGGAGTTCTGACCACCACGCGCGAACTGGGCGACTACTTCGAGGAAACCGTGCGCGCGGGCGCGCCGGCGAAACTCGCCGCTTCCTGGATTCAAACGGAATTGCTGCGCCAGATGAATCAAGCCAATCCCGCCGAAGACGCCGGCGGCGATTTCCGCATCGCTCCAAAGAATCTGGCGGCGCTGCTGGTCATGATTGAAAAGAACGAAATCACCGGCGCGATGGCCAAGAAGATATTTCCGCGCATGTTCGCGACCGGCAAGAGCGCTGCCGAGATCGTCGCGTCGGAAGGCATGCAAAAGATCGACGACACTTCCGCCATTGAGAAGCTTTGCAGCGACGCCATCGCCGCCAGCCCCGAAAATGCCGCGAAGTATCGCGCCGGCAATCAGAACGTCTTCAATCATTTCGTGGGCCTGGTCATGAAAGCGTCGCGCGGCCAGGCGAATCCGCAAGCCGTGCAGGAGACGCTGCGCCGCCTGCTTGGCTGAACGCGCAGCAGTAGTAGTTGTCTTAGGAGATTTTGAGGAACGCGCTCGCGCTGTCATTCCGAGGAGCGCAGCGACGAGGAATCTCTCTTTTCCGCGGCTTTATCCGCGGAGAGATTCCTCACCCGCTCCGCGGATTCGGAATGACTGCTGGAAAGCATTTCTTCAACAAGCTGGCAGGAAGAGAGGCCATCGTGCTAAATGTCGGCGAACCCGCACCGGATTTCCATCTCCGCGGCGATGATGACAAGGAAATCTCCCTCGCGAGCCTAAAGGGAAAGTACGTCGTGCTGTATTTCTACCCGAAGGCCAGCACGCCGGGTTGCACCTGCGAAGCAAACGAGTTTCGCGACCGGAAAAGGGATTTCGACAAGCTCGGCGCCGTCATCCTCGGTTGCAGCGCCGACCAAGTCGCGGCGCAGGCGCGTTTCCGCGACAAGCAGAACCTGAATTTCAATCTGCTGAGCGATCCGCAGTTCGAGGTCATCGAAGCTTACGGCGCGCGTCGGATGAAGAAATTCCTCGGAAAGAGTTTTCTCGGAATCGTCCGCAGCACCGTTCTGATCGCGCCGGACGGAAAGATCGCCAAGATTTGGGAAACCGCAAGCTCCAAAGGCCACGCCGCCGAAGTTCTCGCCGCTCTGAAAGAACTGAAAAAAGGGGCCTGAGCCGCGCTGGCAATTTTCGCGGGGATAGTCGCAAGTTCACAGCGCGGCCACAACCGTGCCGCCGTTCTCTTCCAAATATAAATTGTCGATCAGCCGCGTGGTTCCGATGCGCGCTGCGATCGCCAAGTACGCCGCGCCGCGTACGAAAAGAACCGGCTCGAACGTCGCGGCGCTCACAAGTTCCGCGTAGTCGAGCGCGGCCAGCGGCTCTGTTGCGATCGTCCCGCGAACGCCTGCCAGAATGCGCGCCGCGTCGCGTTCGCCGGTGAGGATTTGCTGCCGCGCGCCGTCGAGCGCGCGATGCAGCACCGTCGCGGCGCGCCGCTCCTCGCGCGAGAGGTACGCATTGCGGGAAGAGAGCGCCAAGCCGTCCGCCTCCCGCACGATGGGACACACGATGATTTCCACATTGAGATCGAGGTCGCGCACCATCTGCTGGATGAGCCGCGCCTGCTGCGCGTCCTTCCGGCCGAAATACGCGCGCGCCGGCCGCACGATCTCGAGAAGCTTGAGCACCACCGTGGCGACGCCGCGAAAATGTCCCGGGCGCACGCGCCCCTCCAAGCGTGTCGATAATCCCTCGACCTCGACATGCGTGCCGTAGCCGCCGGGGTACATCTCCTCCTCCGGCGGCGCAAAGACGTACGCAACGCCTTCGCGTTCGAGCAATTCGCGGTCGCGCGCGAGATCGCGCGGATATTTTTCCAAGTCCTCCTTGGGCCCGAATTGTTTCGGATTTACAAAAATCGAAACGACAACCGGCCCGCCGTCCGCGCGCGCCGCGCGCACCAAAGAGAGATGGCCTTCGTGCAGCGCTCCCATCGTCGGCACGAGCAGCGGCTCGCGCCCTTCCGCGCGGCACTGTCGCGCGATTTGCTTCATCCATTCGATCGTGTGAATCGTTTCCAAGCGAAGGCTGCGAGATTATTTTCCGGCGTTAGCGGCGCGTGCCGAGTGGACGCGTCGCTTGCCGAGGGCCGAGCTTCTCGCGCAGTTCCGCGGCCGCGTGATACGACTCTGCGTCATTCGGAAACGCCCCGGACTGAACGGCCTCGCGATATTCCGACGCAGCTTGCGCGAGCTCTTCGCGCAGGTTCGCAAATGCGCGCACGAATTTCGCCGTGTGTCCGTAATTCCATCCGGCGAAATCATGGAAGACCAGAATTTGGCCGTCGCAGTCGGGCCCGGCGCCGATGCCAATCGTCGGGATGCTCAGTTCGGACGTGATGCGGGCGGCCAGTTCGCGCGGCACCGACTCCAGCACCACCGAGAATGCTCCCGCCGCTTCCACCGCGCGCGCATCGCGAAGGACGCGGTCGGCCGCATCGGTCGTCCGGCCTTGAACCGAGTAGCCGCCCATGACGTGCACGGATTGCGGCGTCAAGCCGATGTGACCCATCACGGGAATCTCCGCATCCACGAGGCGCGCGATCAGATCCAATCGGCGCTCACCGCCTTCCACTTTCACGGCCGCGACGCCGGCTTCCTTGATGAAGCGCACGGCTTGGCGGATCGCGTCGTCCGCGCCGACGTGGTAGCTGCCGAACGGCATGTCCGCCACGACGAGTGCGCGCGATGCGCCGCGCACGACGGCTCGCGAACAAAACAAAATGTCCTCGACCGTGACGGACAATGTGCTCTCGTAGCCCAGCACGGCCATCCCGAGCGAGTCGCCAACGAGCAAGATGTCAATTCCGGCTTCGTCGAGTGCGCGCGCGGTCGGATAGTCGTAGGCGGTCAAGCAGACAATTTTCGATTGCGGCTGGCCCGCCGAATTGCGCGGTGATTTGCGTTTCTGAATTTCAGGGACGGTAATTCTACCGTTGTTTGCTGAGGCGGGCAGGCCCTCGGCGGGCGCTGTGCTCATGTTGTCCTCCGGTGCTGCCCCCGGTAACCGGGGTGTAGCCCATCGTGTGTATGCTACCAGAAAATAGCCGCGAGAGGGCAAGCAGTGTGGCGCGTTGGGTTAGTTTCCGAAAAGGGAGGAGCCATCCGAAAGTTCAAAGGCAAAGGCTGCTCTACCGCCTTTTCCCGCCGCGGGAAAAGAGTGGGGCACCCTGACGGCAAAACCTACGCCACCAGCCTATCGTAGTGGTTTCCTGCAAACTGGGCAGTGGGCCTTCTCAGATATGAAAATGACCCCACTGTACACACAGTCTTTGCAAATAAAATGGCCATTTTCACAAGTCTTGCCGCCACTCACATCCCGTTCCTTCCCGCATGCGTCACAAATTCTTCTTGGCATCTGTTGTTGTCCTCACATTCATTTGAATTGGTGGGCTCCGGCTTGCTAGTTCGATTCCAATGGTTAATGTTCGTGTTTCATGGTCTCACGAATAACGGTCGGAATAGTCCTAGAACACACTAACCTCTCGAATGCATGTCTGAACCTATCGTTCGCTTCGCCCACCAAATGACAGGCTGCAAAAGGATTTTCTTTACGATGGCTTTCCCGCGCTCGGAGTCACGAATGAGGTTCGCCATGGGTGGAGATAGAAGGTAATAAGCATTCACGAATCCCCTTCCTAATCGAGTGGGAAGAAGCGTTTGGTCTCGGAAGCGCTGGAGAATCTTTACCTCTGGCATCTCAACTCTCCCGTACACAGCAGTAGCGATAAAGCAACCGGATTTACCGCTCGCTGTGCCCTTTTTCGCCGGCCTCATACTGCCATGAAGCTGAGCGATTTCGAAAAGTCCCGATGTCCCAAAGTGATCAAGGGCAATTCTCGCAGCCTCTGCTTCAACAGAACTCGGTTCTCTGTCTCTTAAATACTCCAAACTTTGGCGGAGCAAAGGATGTCCGTTCGCGCCTGCTGCATATATTGCGAACAACCGCCAATCGGTTCCCCCTAGATTCTGCACAAACTCAATCAATGCCTGCGCGGCGCGCGCACTTCCTCGCATGTACGCGCATGATTCTATTGTCGCAACCTGAGGACTGAAACGTCGGATGTACCTGATTCCGGACGCTTCAGCATGAAAACCCGGCGGCTCATCTTGGGCCCACGGGAAGTAAATGAGATCGTCATCATGCTTCAGGCCATGTAATCGCTCTCCGTACATCAATGGCACCAGGGCATCTAGGACCACATCGCGATTGTCCCCAAGAGCTGCGAGAGTGCACGCAGCGTAAAACTTGAGTGCCGTTCGATCAGCGGATATCGCGAGAACCTTTTCCAAGGCAGGTTGCACAGTTGAAAGGTCAACTCCTGACAATAGGCGAATTTTTACAATCGCTTCGAGTTTCCGATCCACAGGGCCAAACTCAATGTCTTTTAGAAGTGTGGAAACGTCCGCTGCCATAGAACAGCTGCCTCCTTCATTTGTTTCTTGATCGAAGCTATCCCCGCCGGGAATGCGTCACTCCGCGCCGCATGACGCTGGCGATAGCACCAAGAACCTCCGATGAGTTGGGCGGGGAACAGGCCCCTTCGCATTCTTTCCCTCGACAAACATCCTCGGCGCACTGATACCACCCAAGCAAGTCGCCGCCGGGTGACTGGCTTCGTCCCTTAGAGTGCGAACATTCAACGGCAGAGGCTGCACCACCCGCCGCCTACCCTCCAAGCGCATGCTTGATCAAAGATGAGAGCGCGATCTTCAGTCCCTCCAAAGTGAGTGTGCCGGTGTTCTTGGTGACGGTTTCTTTCGCTTTGGCCCACAGCGTATCGTTGCGCGCCGCGTCCAGGAACTCATGCCCCATATACGTGAGCCGGAGCACATGGAACTCGTCAGAGCCGGGTAAGAATCTCGCGTCGATGAGTCCGGCCTCTTGGGCCAATTGCGCGTTGTAATACAGCTCTTCTCGGCTGCGTTGCGGTATCTCAATTCCGCAGCCTCCAGGGGACGGTGATTTCTCAACCTCCAGCAAGATTGTGCGGATTAAGTCCATGTCCCGTTTCATCGTCGTTTTCACCTCACTTCTCTCCCACTGATTTTCTGACCTGCTGAGCCGGCGGCCCACCTTCCGCTTTTTTCCATTGGCGAGCATTCACGGCGCAATGATACCACTCAAGAAATGTGCCACTGGGGAACTTGTGCGGGGTCAGCGGGAGGCGGGGGCCATCGTTGGCGGCGCTTCCTTCTCGACGCCTCGCCAGCCGACCGACTTGCCCTGCACGGCTCCCATCACCGCGCGGAAGAGCACCACATACATCATCTGGCGATAGTAGAAACGCTGCAGCAAAATCGGCCACAGCAGCGACCAATCTTCCTTCTTCTCAAGTGAAAAGGCGATCACGCAAGTCAGCAAATCGATCAGCATGAAGCCCGCGAAAAAGATGAGCGAAAGCTCGACGTCGGCTGTGGTCCAGAACCCGATAGATTTCAGGCCGTGAAATTGGGAGAGTCCCCAAAGCACCAGCGAGCCGACGAACAAGAGATCGATGATCGGAGAAAAGAGCGGCAACAAAAGCTGGAAGAGAAAAATATTCGGCAGAGCGATGGAACCGAGCGTGCCGTAGCGCCAGCGGCCGAGGGTGTCGCGATGCTTCCAGAAAGACTGGAGCGTGCCGAAGGTCCAGCGGAATCGCTGCCTTACCAACTGGCCCGGCGTCTCGGGCGCCTCCGTCCAGCCAATCGCATCCTCGTCGTATCGAATCGCCCAGCCCGCGCGGCGAATGGCGATGGTCAGGTCGGTGTCTTCCGCAACGGTGTCCGCGGTGAAGCCGCCGGCCGCGCGAATCGCGTCCGTGCGCCACGCGCTGAGCGCACCGGGAACCACGGGAATGCAATTGAGCAGATCGAAGGCGCGTTTCTCCATATTCTGGCTCGTGACGTATTCCAGCGCCTGCCAGCGTGTAATCCAGCGGTTGCGATTGCCGACCTTGACGTTTCCGGCGACGGCGCCGACGTGGTCTCCCGCGAAATGGCGGACGAGGCGGCCAACGGCATCGGGCTCGATGCGCGTATCGGCGTCAATGGTGACGACGACTTCGCTCTTGGTCTCCGCGAGCGCGTGGCCGAGCGCGGCGGCCTTGCCGCGGTTGGGTTGATGGATGATACGAACTCGCGGATCGGAACCAAAATTGTCGTCAAGCAGTTCGCCAGTCCGGTCCGTCGAACCGTCGTCCACAACGATCACTTCCAGCGGCGCATAGTCGGAGGCCAATGCCGAACGGACCGTGGCCACGATGCCGGCTTGTTCGTTGTACGCGGGGATGAGCACGCTCACAGGCGGCGCATAGCCGGGGTGTTCGGGCGGCGAGGGCCGCAGTTTTTCAATCAGCGCGAGCAGCCCGACGATCAACGCGCGCAAGCTCACCAGCATGATCCCCAGCACGAAAATGGCCGCGATGCCGTTGCGCAGAAACTCGACCATCGTGAAGATGAATCCGTCGGTGCGGGCCACCAGCCGTTCGCGGAAACTCAATTGCGGCATGACCTGCGC
>Ga0326728_10024081_pt1 | contig 11071 bp, 6 predicted proteins | sample MB3enrmetagenome_FD_207602 | JGI IMG/M metagenome (GOLD analysis project Ga0326728, IMG submission 207602) | Lab enriched peat soil microbial communities from McLean, Ithaca, NY, United States - MB31MN | ecosystem: Environmental > Terrestrial > Soil > Wetlands > Peat | place: USA: New York... | reverse complement strand
CCAATGATGTCTTCTGGCTTCTTGTAATCCGCCAGCAACTTGTCGATGAGTTTGAGGTCGATGGCCATCGGGTCTCCCTATTGTGATCCTTTCGATGGCCGTTTACACAGTTCAATTTATACCCTCCACCCCAACCAACACCATCGCGCTCAAAAATCCAATCTAGATCATGTTCCGTAATCGTCCATTGTTTACCGGCATAGTCCCGTATCTCTGGTCCATAAACCTTGAACCCTTCTCGGGCCGCCGCTACTGCAAACAATGACTCTGCATGATGACCCAGCGCCTTTGTCAAATCGGGGCTGGAGTGCTCGTCAACCAAATGGACGATTTCATTTGCTGCCCGCTTCCAATATCGATTTCGCTTGTTCCAGTAGAGCCTTAGCCTGTTGCCGGAATTCGTGGTGCGTAATTCGGAAGCTATGGGCTCGCCTTCACTCGTCAGCTCCTTTAGGGCCTTATGTGTGATCCAGTGGAAATACTTTTTCTCCAAGATCACTTCCAACTGCCTCCCATAAAACACAGCAGTTGGGTGGGCCGCAAACCAAGCGACCAAGTCAGCCTTCGCTGGGTCAATCTGCGGGTCGCGAGGCCACTTAATGAAGGTCGAATGCCCCGACTCAATGATGTTCGGGTCATCCTGGGTATCCGGCTCCCCATGTTCGGGTTCTCCGTAGTCCGGCTCCCCATAATCCGGCACCTCGTAATCTGGTGGTGTCTCGTCGTCACCCACAAACCTTCAGTGTATGAATACACATTCCCAGCAAGCAAATTCCCACATATGTATGATAACCGCGCGTTATCACGCGCGACATGGAAGAGAATGAGCCCTCGCCCCGACGCCCTCCGGACCTCGTGAGGGTTTTCCCGCTCGCTTTTCGCCTCCATTTCCGAGGGGTGTTTTGACTACATGAACCCATTCGGAAGCATTCTCAGAGGCTCGATTCCCACACTCTCGATTCTTGTGTGCCTGGCCGGCTTCACAGCGCCGGCCTGGTGCCAGGTTCCATCGTTCACCATTTCAACCATCGCTGGAAAACCCCCGGCTTCCGGTTACTCGGGAGATGGAGGTTCCGCCACCAGCGCCACGCTGGACGACCCGCGCGGCATCGTAACCGATCCGTCCGGCGTTGTTTACTTTTGTGACCGCGAAAACCACGCGGTGCGCAAGATCGATCTCAACGGCACCATCACCACCATCGCCGGAACCGGGGTGCCGGGCTATAACGGCGATAACATTCCCGGGAACACGGCGCAATTGAACACGCCCTGGCGCGTAACCTTGGACCCAGCGGGCAATCTCTACATCGCCGATTCGGGCAACGACCGCATTCGGAAATTGACGCCGAGCGGCATCATCACTACCGTCGCCGGCAGCGGGCAGCCGGGCTACTCCGGAGACGGCGGGCCGGCGACTTCGGCGACTCTGCGGATTCCAGAGCAAGCGGAGCTGGACGCTTTCGGGAACATGTTCATCGCCGATAGCGGCAATAACGTAATTCGCAAAGTCGATACCAGCGGAGTCATCACCACGGTGGCCGGAACCGGCTACGGCGCCGGTATTGGCAACAGCACGGGTACCGGAGCTTACTCGGGGGATGGCGGGCCCGCCACCAAGGCCGAACTGAACCTCCCCATCAGCGTAGCCGTGGACGCCGCCGGCGATATTTTCATTTCCGACCAGGCCAACAACGTGATCCGTAAGGTAAGCCCGAGCGGCACGATTTCCACCGTGGCGGGTATCAGCACCGAGTTCGGGTATGCGGGCGACGGTGGACCCGCTACCAGTGCCGTCTTCGCCTATCCCGCCGGAATAGCGCTCGATACCGCCGGCGACCTCTATATCACCGACGTAAACAACAACATGCTCCGTGTTCTGCTGGCCAACGGCACCATGCAAAGGGTGGCCGGCAACGGTACCGCCGGCTTTGCGGGCGATGGCGGACCGGCGCTCTCGGCTGAGTTGGACTCGCTGCGACAGGTGGCGGTGGGAACTTTCGGGGATATCTATATCGCGGATTCCTTCAATAACGCCCTCCGGAAACTGACGCCCTCCACGACCACGGTGGGTCACGTAACCAACGCCTTCGGAAATGTCGCGATACTCGCCCCCAACACCTGGATCATCATCAAAGGGACGAACCTGGCGCCCGCCGGCGATTCGCGCACGTGGCAAACCTCGGATTTCGTGAATGGCCAGATGCCCACTTCACTCGACGGAGTCAGCGTGACCATCAACGGCGTCAACGCTTACGTCTATTACATCAGCCCCACGCAGGTGAACGCGCTGGCGCCGCCCAACATTCAGTCCGGCGTGGCGCAAGTCCAGGTAATCAACAATGGCAGCAAGAGCGCCATCGGATCGGTGACGGCGCAGGCGTATTCGCCTACGTTCTTCGAGTTTGGCGCCGGGCCTTATGTCACCGCCGTGCACGCCAGCGGGTCGCTTATCGGTCCAGCAACGCTGTATCCCGGCTATAGCACGCCTGCTCAGCCGGGCGAGACCATTCTGCTGTTCGCCAACGGGTTCGGCCCGACATCGATACCGGTGACCGGAGGGTCCTCGCAGCAATCCGGCAGTTTACCGACGATGCCTACGGTCACCATCGGAGGCATTTCCGCCACCGTGATATTTGCCGGGCTCATCTCTCCCGGCCTGTATCAGTTCAACGTGGTTGTGCCGGCGTCGGCGCCCAACGGCGATAACCAGGTGATCGCTAAATACAACGGATTTACCACGCAGCAGGGAGTGCTCATCAGCGTGCAGTAAGCACCGGGCCGGGCATTCCGATTGTGCTAGATTGTACGTGAGCGCAACGGTCCCGGTCTATGTCGCAGCCCGGCCAGACAGGTGATATCACCGTGCTGCTACGGCGGTGGCAGGATGGAGACCCCCGCGCCTACGATCTGGTCATCGCTTGGGCCTACCAACGAATGCTGGCCATCGCTTCGGGTTTCGTCGCCCGGGAGCGCGTGGCTACCGAGCCCGCCTCGCTGGTGAACGAAGCCTACCTGAGACTGCGCGGTTTCGAGCGCATGGAATGGCGCGACCGGCATCATTTCTTCTCGGTGGTCGCGGCCGAATTGCGCCGGATCCTCATCGACCAGGCCCGCCGGCGCATCGCCATGAAACGGGAAGGCGGCCGGCAACGAGTACCGATATCCGACGATTTGAGCTGGGTGGACGTGCGGGGCCAGGACATGCTGGACCTGGATCGCGCCCTCGGCGAGCTCGAAACCACGGATCCCGATAAAGTGCGGCTGGTGGAGCTGCGTTACGTGATGGGGTGCTCGGTGCCGGAGATCTGCGAGATGTGCGGCCTTTCCGATGCCACGGTGGAAAGACATTTGCGCTTCGCGCGCACCTGGCTGTATGATAGGCTGCACGCCGGTCCGGCATGAGCGAGCATTGGCAGGCCCTTCAGGATATCTTCGACGAAGTTTGCAGCCTGGACGAAGCCAAGCGCCGAGCGGTTCTGGATGAGCGGTGCGGGGACAACGAAGATCTGCGGCGCGCCGCCGAGCGCCTGTTGCTGGCCCATGACCGTGAGCGCACCGCCAACGCGCAAGAGCGGAGGGCGCCGGCTGGAGCGCGATTCGGCGCTTGGGAAACCACCCGTCTTCTGGCGCGCGGCGGCATGGGCGAAGTCTGGCTGGCGCGGCGCGCGGATGGCCAGCATGAACAATGCGCCGCCCTCAAGATCCTGTCTCCTTACCTGGTTTCCCCGGGCTCGGTGGAGCGCTTCCAGCGCGAGCGGCAGTTGCTGGCGCGTCTCGATCATCCCAACATCGCGCGCCTCCTCGATGGCGGCATGACCCCCCAGGGCGAACCTTACCTGGTAATGGAATACGTGGAGGGCGTACGCCTGGACCAGTATTGCAACGAGCACGGCCTCGCCCTCCGCGACCGCCTGGAATTGATGCTCAAAGTCTGCGCCGCTGTGAATTCGGCGCACCAGCACCTGGTTGTTCACCGCGATCTGAAACCGGCCAACATCCTGGTGACGGACGCGGCCGGCGGGCACCCCGGCGAACCCAAGCTGCTCGATTTCGGCATCGCCAAGGTGATCGATCCGGAAGGTGGGCTTTCGCAAGCCACAACCAGTCTCTTCCTGACACCCAGCTATGCCAGTCCGGAAACTCTGCGCGGCGAGGCCGCCACCATGGCCACGGACGTCTACTCGCTGGGCGTGGTCCTCTACGAACTGCTCACCGGCCGCCTGCCTTTCGATGCTTCGAAGCTCAGCCCCGCCGCGCTGGTCGAAGCGATGACGGAGCGCGACGCCACGCGCCCCAGCGCGGTCTGCCAGGATCGAAAGGTCAAAACCGAGCTACAGGGAGATTTGGACAACATCGTTCTTAAAGCGCTCGCCCGCATTCCTGGGGAGCGGTACGGGTCGGCTGCCCGGTTGGCCGACGATATCCGGCGGCACCTGGAAGGGAAGCCGGTCGAGGCGGTCCACGGCAACCGCTGGTACATTGCTCAGAAGTTCATCCGGCGCAACGCCCTGGCCGTCGGTTCGGCGGCCATGCTGGTTTTGTTGCTGGCCGGCGGACTGGCCGGAACCCTCTGGGAAGCACACGTTGCCCGCCGCGAGCGGGCCAGCGCGGAGCAGCGCTTCAACGATGCCCGATCGCTGGCCAATTATCTGCTCTTCGACCTGTACGACTCGGTGGGCAAGATCTCCGGCTCCCTGCCTGTGCAGGCCGATATGTCCCGGCGAGCGCTCGAGTATCTGGACCGCATGGCTTCGATCCGCGTTGACGACCCGGCTCTTCGTCTCGATCTGGCCCAAGGTTACTTGCGGCTGGCCACGGTTTTTGGACGCAAACTCGGCCTGGGCGATTCCCTGGGCGACAATACCAAGGCCGCCGCGGTGGCCCGCAAAGGCCTGGCCGTGATCGATCCCCTGGCGCGCCAGCGTCCCGGCGATGTGCGCGTCAGGCGCACTCTGGCTTCCCTCGAAGGCCAGCTCGGGGCTGCTCTCGCCGCCACGGCCCAATACGATGAAGCGTTCGCGTGGCTCAGGAAGTCGGCGGAAACCTCCGATCGCATTGCGGGCTCCCATCGCCAGGACCCGGCCAGCCTCCAGGATGCGGGCTTGGCCTGGACAACCTACGGCAAGATGCTCAGCGAGAAAGGCGGTTACATCGCATTCAACGCGCAGGCGCCGCTCGCCAGCCTGCGCAAAGCCGTGGATTACCTGGAAGCGGCCCTGCGCATCGATCCCAACAACACCCAAACCACCATGCGGCTGGCGGAGGCTTACGAATCCATGGGCCGGATCGATGCCATGCCGGACCCGGTCAAGGGCATTCAGGATTTCTCCACCGGGCTCACCCTGCTGGCGCGGCTGCCCCAGCCGGAGCGCGACACTATTGACGTGCGCCAGGTTCGGGCGCGCCTCTTGACGCTGGTCGGCTGGAGCCAAGGTCAGTTGGGCAGGTTGAAGGAAGCGCTCGCAAATCTGGAAGAAGCCCGGTCGATCGTGGACGCGCAGGCCGCATCCGATCCGGAAAACACCGGCGCTCAGTACCGGCGCGTCGATCTCTATCGAACGCTCGGCCTGGTGCACGGCTACGCCGGGCATGGCGCGGAGTCGCTCCGGTATCTCAAACAAGCGGTAGCTGTTTCGGACATGATCGTGGCTCGCGATACCGGCAACATGTTGTATCGCGTGGTTCGCGCCGAATTGCAGGGCCGGGTCGCCAACCTTTTGCTCGATGCGGGAAGGCCGGAGGAAGCCAGCCCGTATGCTGAACGAAGCGTGGCGTTCTTCAAGAAGCTGGGCGACAGCCCCGATGCCACACCGGGACAGTTGATGGAAGCCGTTCGCGCGGTGGCGGAAACGCGCATCCCGGCTCTTCGCGATTATCCCGCCGCGCTGCGTTTTGCTCTGCGCGCCGACCAGCGGGCACAAGGCAAGAACCCCGCCGTGCTGGGATATCTGGCCGAGGCTTACGCTCTGAACAACGATTATCCTAAAGCCGTGGAGGCTGCCCGCCGCGGCCTGGCATTGGTCCCGCCCACCAAACCCGGCGAACCGCCTTCCAAGCTCCGCCGGTGGTTGGGGGACGAACTGCTGGCGCAGTATCAAGCTAAATTGGCGAAGGCGCGTTAGTCTGGTGTGGGGCGGAGGCGTCCGCGACGGACCCCTGGGTCCCACCTGCGCCGAATTGCCCGAAGAGGCCGACGAGAGCGTCGCGCGCTTCCCGGGAGCCCATTGTGAACAAGATGCAGGCGAGCGCCGGCTACAAAACGAGACATTGGTCTTCGCAGTGCCGTTAAGCAGAGGCTATCTCAAGCCAAACCGCGCAAGCGCCTTTGGACAACGGGTTTCGCGCTGTTCAGCCTTGATTCTGTGATTTCGATGCAAAGTGCCGCGCGGCGGAAAGGACCCAGAGCCGGAGTTTCGCTCTAAAGGGACTGACGGACCCTGGCTGCGGGTCGAACTGTGCTAACTAAAGGACTGCGGCGAGATGAGGCATTCCCCTGTTTTAATTCGGCGCCAGGTCTTTGTACCAGCGCGTGAAGCGCACACGGATCATCCAGAAGACCATCAACACCAGTGAGGACAATTGAGGAATAAACAAGAGGATTAGCGGAACATGTACTGTTTTCGGGAGGAGCCGTGGTAATCCGTTGGTGAACGCTGAACCTGCCGCGAAAGCGAGCCCTAAACACATACGCCAAAGATGCCGCCCAATGCGTCGCGCGCCCGTAACGCCCCCGGCCAGGACCAACCTGGCGTCTCCGATTGCCGCCATGGCGACGATGAACGTGAAGCTGTATAACGCTACGCGGACAGGGCCTTCGAGAGGGGTAGCGCTTTTGAAAGAAGGTTCTAAGCCGGTGGCTAACTGTAAGCTCAGAACCGCAAAGGGCAAGCAGAGGCACAGAACGACAAGTAGAGCAATCTTCTCCGATAGGCCGACTGACCGCTCTTTGCGTCGAACCGTCAGCCACCCCGTCGTCACAAGGTAGATGGTCAACGTGCCGATGAACAGATTCGGAATCTGCTCAGGTATTGCTACGGCGAGATAGTCGGCGAAGACCGCCATAACAAGCATCGATACGAAGAACACAGTTCCGGCCACGCGGTGTGCGCGCGCGCCTTTGCGCGAGGACACAGCAACTATCCCCGCCAGCAGCGCGATAGTACCTGTCATTACGTGAAGAATGAGAGCCAGCTTCGTGATGGGGAACTCACCTGGACTCGGTACGTGTGGGGGACGGGCTTTGTTCCGTCGAAGTTCAACGGGCAGTGTCGCTGGCGGGAAAGCGCCGCAATCTCTATCAATAGGTAGTCTTTACCGGGTTTTGGCTGTGCACGCGCCATCCGGAAGTTGCTTTAGGCCGTGCCCTCGAATCGCGCTGAAAACAATCGTCGCCTGTGGGTTCGGTCAGAGGGCCAACTGCAGGATGTTAGCATATTCGGGTTCAGAAAAGGACCAGGAGGCTGACAGATGGCCACCGCCGCCCCAGCCAAGCAACTTCCCAACAACGCATATACGCCTCTCGGCTCGGGAGAGACGTATCAACCGCCGGTTCCGGCGTCCGAAAGAATCGCGGAACTCACCTCCCGCTCGATTGGGTGGGGTGTGTTTCTGTGCGTGATCTTCGCCGTCGCCTCGGCGTACTCGGGGCTGAAGGTGGGGCAGGTGATGGATTCGGCTGTCCCCATCTCCATTCTGGCGATCGGCCTGGCCCGCCTCTACCGGCGGCGGTCCACAGTGCTCGAAAACGTCATCATCAGCGGCGTCGGGGGGCTGGCGGGGTCGGTGGTGGCGGGAGCCGTTTTCACGCTGCCGGCGCTCTACATTCTGAAATTGGATCCGCGCCCTTTCCAGACCATCTTCATCTGCGTGGCCGGAGGCTGCCTGGGATGTCTATTCCTGATCCCCCTGCGACATTACTTCGTGGCCGAAATGCATGGCAAGCTGCCGTACCCGGAAGCCACCGCGATTACCGAGGTGCTGGTGACCGGCGAAAAAGGCGGCTCCCAGGCCCGGTTGCTGCTCGAGGCCACGTTCCTGGCGGGAGTTTACGATTTTCTGGTGACGACCTTCCAGGTGTGGAAGGAATACGTGGACTTTCAATTTCTCCCCGCGATGCGCATGCTCACGGAGCGCGCCAAAGTGGCGGTGAGCTTCGATGCCATCGGTTTCATCCTGGGGCTGGGATACGTCATGGGGCTGCGCAGTTCGTTGATCCTGTGCGCGGGCGGCGTGCTTTCGAACCTGGTGCTGGTGCCGCTGGTGTGGATGATCGGCAAGGAGCACACCACCGCCGTATACCCGGCAACCATCCCGATCGCCCAGATGACAGCGGCCCAGATTTTCCGGGGCTATGTGCGCTTCGTGGGCGTGGGCGCCATTGCCACGGCCGGCATTTTCGGCATCGTGAAATCGATTCGCATCGTCGTATCCTCGTTCGGCGTCGCGCTGCGGGCGTTTCGCAAGGGCGAGAAATCCTCCGGAGTGCGCACGGACCGCGACTTGAGCATGATGACGATTCTGACGGGCGTGGTGGTGAGCGCGCTGGGGGTCGCAGTGATGTTCGGCGGCCTTTCCCACGACCCCATGGTGATTCTGATGGGCCTGCTCCTGGTGCTGGTGTTCTCGTTTTTCTTCACCAGCGTGGCGGCCAACGCGATTGCCACCGTGGCGCGCAACCCGGTATCGGGGATGACCATGCTGACCATCATCATTTCCTCGGTGGTGTTGCTGCGCTTCGGCCTTTCGGGCACCACGGGGATGTTCTTCGTGATGGCGCTGGCGGGGATGGTCTGCACGGCGCTCTCGGTTTCGGGACAGGCCATCACCGATTTCAAGACGGGATATTGGCTGGGATCCACGCCGGCCGCGCAGCAGAAAGTGAAATTCTTGGGCGTGATCGCCGCAGCGGTGGCGGTGGGGCTGACGATCGTCATGCTGGCCCGTACGTTTCAGTTCGGCGAGGCGGCGGCCGGTGACCTGCGCGCGGTATTGCCCTCGCCGCAAGCTTCCATCATGAAGGCGCTGGTGGAAGGGTTCATGAGCCAGCAACCGGTGGCGTATATTCTGTTCGGCGCGGGCGCGGCGATCGCGGTGATCATGGAGATGCTCGAGGTGCCGGCGCTGATCTTTGCTTTGGGAATGTATCTGCCGCTGGAGCTGAATACTCCGGCGCTGGTGGGCGGGTTTCTGGCGTATTATGTGGGCAAACGCAGCGAGAAGCTCGGCGTTGAGCGCGGAGCCGGCGTGCGCCAGCGCGGCGTGGTCATCGCCAGCGGGCTGATGGCCGGCGGCGCGCTGGGCGGCGTTCTGGGTGCCGCTTGCCGTCTTCTGCCCGGTTATAAGGAAACGTGGATCCACACGCCGTTCTATGGCCATGAGCTGGTCTCCCAACTGGTATCGTTACTGATGTTCGCCGGTCTCGGAGCATACCTCTGGTTCGGATCGGTTCGTCAAAAAAAGGAAAGCGAAAGATGAGCGCGCGATTGGAAGAACTGGTTGGCAACGCGATTCTGGGCATCGACACGCTGTGGGGCGGAGACGTCATGTGCGCCTCGGGTACCGGGCGCTTTATCGCCGATTCATGGTTCAGCGATGAGCCCTTGCCCATTGCGTACACGGCGCCGGAGGCCGCGCCAGTGCGGCAATCGGGCGGAGTTTCCGCGAAGTCTCCCGACACCGCCGCAATCGACGCTTACCTGGCGAAGGTGGATGTTCCGGCCGCCATTGAGGGCCTGAAGGGCGCGGCCGCGGAGCTGGGCGGCTTGCGCGGCGAGTATATCGCCGGCCTGGCGCTGTGTTTCGAGACCATGTGGGACCTGGCGATGGAAGTCCTGGGGCGAGGCCCGAAGGTCCCGTACGACCGCTGTGTGTGGGCGTCCTGCGCCCAGGCGCCCGAGCCTTCCGACCCGCGCGACAAGCGGGAACGCGTGGCCGAATTGCTCGGCGGCCCAGCCGACTTGCAGGCGGCCGTGGATGCGTGGCGCGCCAGTCACCGTGTCCCCATGGCCTCCATCCGGTTATTGGGCGAGGCGGTGATTGGACATTTCGACCGCTTGACGGCGGCCCACGTGGTGCCGCATCTGCCGACGGCATTGGAAGCGGTGCCGCGCGCCAACATCGAGTTCCTGCCGATTCGCGACGCATGGTTCTCGGGCTCAATGAACTACCTGGGACGCAAACGGCTTGCCGGCGGCGCCCCTGAGTACGAAGCCACGTATGAGATCAATGCGTCGCTCGATATTTCGCTGCCCGAGTTTCTGCAACTGGTAAGCCACGAAGTAGTGCCGGGGCACGTCACCACGTTTGCCTATTTGCAAAATCTCTACTGGCGCGGCGCGGCGGGCTTCGAAGCTTCCGTGCTGACTATGAATACGAGAGCGGCCGCGCTGTTTGAAGGCATCGCCAACAACGCCATTTTGATGGCTTATGGCGTGACCGAGGTGGATCAACTGCCCGATCCCGATCTGCGGATCGGCGTACTGCTGGCGTTATTGCAAGACGATGCCAAGAATCAGTCATCGTTTCTGACGTGGGGCGAAGGCGTGGAGCAGTCCGAGGTAGCAAGAACCCTGCGCCGCGATTTCCTGGTAACGCCAGAGCGCGCCGATAAGCTTTCAGGAGCCTGGGGGCGGCATCCGCTGTTGGGGCGCATGTATTTGCCGGCTTACCGCGCGGGAACCCGCAAAGTAGCCGCGCTGCGGCGTTCGTATCCGCCGGCGAAATTGTTGCCGGCGCTTTACGGCGTTAATGGGGTAGTGGATGTGGCCACGCTGGAGCGCGCGATCTGAACGGAAGTGGAGTTCACTTCCAGGCTTCATTCAATCGGCTCTTGAGCGCGCTCGCGTCCAAGTCGCAGAACGCCGGCCGTGCGTTCTTGCGGGCCGCCGGAATGGCGTCCTCGCCGAATTCCATCGCCGTCTGGGATGGCGCCTCGAACGCCGGCCAGCCGGGAAGATTGGGACCGTTGGGATTGCCGGGGGTGCTTAACCGTTTTGGGGGAGCGGTTGGCCAGTCGGTGGCATCAGCCGGTCTTCTGGACCACTTCCTCATCGTCCTCGTCATCCTCGCCGCC
>Ga0326728_10024079_pt1 | contig 11072 bp, 8 predicted proteins | sample MB3enrmetagenome_FD_207602 | JGI IMG/M metagenome (GOLD analysis project Ga0326728, IMG submission 207602) | Lab enriched peat soil microbial communities from McLean, Ithaca, NY, United States - MB31MN | ecosystem: Environmental > Terrestrial > Soil > Wetlands > Peat | place: USA: New York... | reverse complement strand
CAAGACTTGCTCTCCTTGGTCCTGAGATCTGTCACCGACAGCTTTAACGGCATGGGTTGTATGCATATTGGCAGGTGTAGCTCTCAACGGCTCACCTGCCAATCCCCATGCCATCTACAATCTTGCCACAGTTTGGTTGCGCTTTGGCCTGCTTGTGCAATATCCGGGTTAGCGCTTGCGCAGTTGCTCCAAAGCGTTTCCCAGATTGTAGCGTGCCTCGGCGAAATCGGGCTTGATCCGCAGCGCCTGCTCGTACTGCCCAATCGCCTCCTGCACCCTGCCCAGTTGGACCAAGGCAACCCCCAGATTGTAGTGTGCCTCGGCGTAATCGGGCTTGATCCGAAGCGCCTGCTCGTAGTGTCCAATCGCCTCCTGCACCTTGCCCGCGTTATCCAAGACAAGCCCCAAGTTGCAGTGTGCCTCGGCGAAATCGGGCTTGATCCGCAGCGCCTGCTCGTAGTGTCCGATCGCCTCCTGCACACCGCCCAGCCGGACGAAGGCAACCCCCAGATTGCAGTGCGCCTCGGCGTAATCGGGGTTGATCCGCAGCGCCTGCTCGTAGTGTCCGATCGCCTCCTGCATCCGGTCCGCTTCCTGCAAGACAACCCCTAGATTGTAGTGCGCCTCGGCGTAATCGGGGTTGATCCGCAGCGCCTGCTCGTAGTGTCCGATCGCCTCCTGGACTCTGCCCGCCCGTAACAAAGCATCTCCCAAGTTGTTGTGAGCTGCGGCGTAATCGGGCTGGATCCGCAGCGCCTGCTCGTACTGTCCAATCGCCTCCTCGATTCTGCCCGCTTGGCACAAGACGACTCCCAGGTTGTTGTGCGCTGCGGCGTAATCGGGCTGGATTTGCAACGCCTGCTCGTACTGTTCAATCGCCTCCTCGATTCTGCCCGCCCGAAACAGGGCACTACCCAGATGGTTGTGCGCGTCGATTACCCACGGCGTCACCCTGACCGCGCATTGCGCGTATCCGAGCGCTTCCTGGAACCGACCCTGATCCAACAATGCCCCTGCAAGCATCTTGTTGGCCAGACCCGAATCCGGGAATCGCACGAGCACGCTTCGCCACAGCGTCTCGTCGTTGCGCCAGACCAATGTCTGGACACGCGTGCGTACTCCGAAGAAGAAAAGTTCGCACGCAAGCAAACAGGCAAACGCGAGCCGGGCGACCGTCGCACAACGCCGCCACAACCAGACCGCCGCTCCACCCGCCAACAGCAGCAGCGGCAGCATCGCCACGTACGCGTACCGGTCTGCCACCGCCCACGGGCCCGTCTGCACCAGTCCCGAAACAGGCAGAATGAACATCACGTACGCTCCCCAACCCGCCGCTAGCGCGGGCGTGCGTCGCCTGCGCCAGATGCTCAGTGCCGTGACGCCCGCCACGCCCAGCGCCGACGCGAAGACCGACGGCAGGCGCAGTGAAAAGCCCGAGCCTATCGGATAGTTGGGCGACAGCCACCATGGCCACACCAGCTTCCACGGGTAAAACGTCAGGCTCTGCACCATCAGGAACACGCGTTGCGACAGTCGGATCGCCTCCAACGGCGCCATCAGACCACCAGCGCGCGACTCGGTGATCATCGTCGCCCCCGACACCGCCACGCCCAGCGCGATCAACACCGCCTTCTCGCGGAGCAACCGTCCCCAGCCGAGCCGCTCATATCGCCGCAACGGAAAGTAATCCATCGCCAGCATCGCAAAGGGCAACGACACCGCCATTGGTTTGCTCAGCAGCGCCGCGGCGAACAGCGCCCACACCACCCAACGGCGTGCGCCGGCGACGTACGCCCACAGACTGCCGATCCCGAACGCTGCGCACAACAACTGCGTCCGCCCCGAGACCCACGCAACCGACTCGACCTGCAACGGATGAATGGCGAACACCACGGCGACACCGAGAGCCACCGCCAACCGCTCGCTTGTTGTCAGCGATGCTGCCGCGCCGAGCAGCGTCCAGAGAAAGCCGAACACGAGCGCGGCATTGAGCGCGTGCAACACCACGTTTGTCGCGTGGTGCCCCGCCGCATTCGGTCCCCAAACCTGATAGTCCAGAACGTGCGAGAGGCGCGGCAACGGGTGATAGTACGGTTGCGTGTTCGTAAACGCCCATTTTACCGTCTGCCAGGTCAAGCCCTTCATACGCACCGCCTGTCGCAGGTACTCGTCATCGTCCATGGCCGTGAGGAACCCGCCTCCGACGGCCGGCCAGTGCAGCCAGAGCGCGCCGGCGAAAATCGCAAGCGCCAATCCTACCAGCGTTGCGCGGGAGACGTTCACCTTAACGCGAAGCTTCGGCCGCGATGAGTGCCGAAATTCTTCCCTGAACTGCGGATGGAGCGCAAGGGCGTTCTGCCTTTCGCTTCTTGCATAAGCCCGGATGATAACTCCCGGGTATTGCTTCTGCAATCCTGCTTCGGGAAACGCTCCGCGATGAGCAGTCGGACATCGGCGGTGACGTCATTGGGCGTTTGAGTTCATGAGGGGACATGCTGTGGCCGCGCCTGCCAGGCGCGGGTACAACGCGTTCAGCGGCATCACCACTCGTTTTCAACACGCATGACCCATTGCGGGCGCATCTTGTGGACGGTGAGAAAAGCGAGGACGGTCTCCTTGTCGGGCGCCTCGAATTCGCAAAGCAGCCTGCCTTCGAGCGAATCGGAGACGAACCGGATGCACTTCACCGTTTCGTCGCGCTTCAATTCTGCGATAATCGCCTGCACCGCCTGACGCGTCAGGCAGGCAGTGATGTGTTGGCTGATGTAACGCGGCATGCGCCGTGTTATCGCCAGCGGCACGGCGCGGCGCAACCATTTTTTCAACGTCTTGCTTCGGGCGCGGCGCAGGCATAAGATGGGCGCATGAAAACGTTCTTCACCGGGGTTGTGTTGGGCGTTGTGCTGACGGTGTTCACGGGCTGGTATTTCCTCTTCGCGCGCAAGAACGAGCAGGTGCGGCGCGCGCAGGAGGCGACCGCGTCGGCATTCCAGGGCGCGGCGGATGCCATTGAAGCGAAACTCGTTGCCTGGCATCTGACGACCGCCGACATTCAGGAGGAGTTGACCAGGACCGGCAAGGTGGTGCGCCATCAGGTGCGCGATTTCGGCGCAGCCGTCGCCGACGCGGGCGCGGATGCCGCGATCACGGCGAAGATCAAAGCCAGGTTCGCGCTCGACAAGGACCTTTCAGCCTGGAGCATCTCGGTCAACACAACGGCCGGCCGCGTGACTCTTGCGGGCACCGTGTCATCGCACAAGCTCATCGGAAAAGCCGTCATGCTGGCGCTGGAAACCGACGGCGTGCGCGAGGTTTCATCCACGTTGCAGGTCAAGCCGCGAAATGGATAAGAAGGAAATCGCGGAGGTCTTTGAGGAGATCGGCGCGCTGCTCGATCTGAAAGCCGAAAACCCGTTCCGCGTCCGGGCCTACTACAATGCCGCGCGCATGATCGACGGATTGCAGGAGGACCTGGGCAAACTCGTCGAGGAAAACCGTCTCACCGAGATCAAAGGCGTTGGCAAAGACCTCGCCGCCAAGATCACCGAGATGGTCACGACCAATCACCTGAAGTTTTACGACGAACTGAAGGCCTCGATGCCGCAGGGCCTGCTCGACATGCTCAGGATTCCCGGCTTCGGCCCGAAACGCACGAAGATCGTCCATGAGAAGCTGAAGGTTGATTCCATCGAGCAACTCGAAGCGGCGTGCAGGGCCGGCAAGGTCGCGCAGCTCGACGGGTTCGGCGAGAAATCGCAGCAGAAAATTCTCGAAGGCATCGCGCTTGTGCGGCAGTTCGGCGGGCGGCATCACTTCGACAAGGCGCGCGCGGTGGCCGACCCGATCCTCGAAGCGTTGCGCGGGCACGACGGCGTGATTCGGTGCAGCATTGCCGGCAGCTTGCGGCGGTGCCGCGAAACGATCGGCGACATCGATTTTCTCGTCAGCGCCAAAGCGAAAGATGCTCGTGGCATCATTGAAGATTTTGCCCTGATGCCCGGCATTCTCAACGTGCCGGCAAAAGGCGGGACCAGGGCCAGCGTCGTGCTCAAAGGCGGCATCCAGGCCGACCTGCGCGTTGTCACCGACGACCAGTTTGCGTTCGCGCTCAATTATTTCACCGGCAGCAAGGAACACAACATCGCGTTGCGCGCCCGCGCGCTGCGGTTGAAGAATCTGTCGCTCAACGAATACGGTTTCTCTCCCGCCGCCGAGAAGGAAAAAAGCGCGAAAGAACTCGGCAGCGCGATCAAATGCAAGACCGAGGAAGATCTGTATCGCGCGCTGGAACTCGACTACGTCGAACCCGAATTGCGCGAGGACATGGGCGAAATTGAGGCCGCCGAGAAAGGCGAACTGCCAAAGCTGGTCGAGTTGTCGAACCTGCGCGGCACGTTTCACTGTCACACGACCTGGAGCGACGGCATCGAGTCGGTCGAGTCGATGGCGAAAGCCGCGATGGATCTCGGCCTCGAATACATCGGCATTGCCGACCACAGCAAGTCGGAGCGGCAGGCCAACGGCCTCGACGAGAAACGCGTTCGCCAGCAGGCCGGGGAAATCAGGAAACTCAACGCGAAGTTTGCGAAGGATGGTTTCCGCATCTTTTTCGGAACCGAGTGCGACATTCTTTCCGACGGCTCGCTGGATTTCGACGACAAGACGCTCGCGCTGTTCGACTATGTGGTGGCCGCGGTGCATCAAGGCTTCAACATGGAGGCCGACAGGATGACCAAACGCATCTGCAAGGCGCTGGCGCATCCGCGCGTCACGATGCTGGCGCATCCGACGGGCCGGTTGCTGCTTGAACGCGAAGGCTACGCCGTCAACATGCCCGAAGTCATCGCGGCTGCCGCGAACCATAAGAAGATCATTGAGATCAACGCCCACCCGTACCGGCTCGACATGGATTGGCGCTTGTGGAAACACGCAAAGGAACTCGGCGTGAAATGTTCGATCAACCCCGACGCGCACAACATCGACGACCTTCAATTCCTCGCCATCGGCATCGGTATCGCCCGCAAAGGCTGGCTCGAAAAGAAAGACATCATCAACTGCCTGCCGCTACGGGAAGTGGAAAAAATCCTCATGGCCTGCTAATCGCATGGGGCAACGAGGCCAGACCACGACGCGGGTGATCCCCGGCGGCTGCAAATGTGGCGGATCAACCATGTCCCGTCCATCGAGGCGCGTCATCCAAACGATTCCTGGGGCAACGTCGTGCGAAGTTTCCGGCGGCAACTGACCGAAACGGGCATAAGCGCAGTTTCCGATGCGGAATCGCATCGTCGTCGATCACACTGGCGGCGACTGCTGAGGCGTTAAACCGCCACCCCGACATCCATGTGTCGGGGCCATCGGTCAGAAACCAAGCGCGGCTTTGGTTTCTCCAAAGCCAAACCCTACGAGCCAGCCGGGCCGGAACGTCCGCCGCTGTCAACGGCAGACCGCAGCGCAGCGAGGAACGCCTTGACAGCACAAGGCGGCGGCTCCGGCCACGTCGCAGCACCGGCATCGCTCCGTCAATGCGGCGACTGAGTGACCGGCAATCGCCAGTTTCCCCTGGCTGTCGGTGGCAAGCAGCGCGCAGCCACGGACAGCGCCGGGCATTCGGTACGTCTTGGCAGCGCAGCAGGCGCGGGCGGGGCGTATCGCTTGCCACGCAGCAACGCGCCATGACACGCGCGGGCCTGCCAGCATTCAACGAGCAAATGCGCCGACAGGATTCGAGCGCGACTGCGTGCAATGTTCCGTCAGACCTGGCTCGTCGTCACCGTCGGCCTGGCGTTTGTCGCCGCGCGTTTCGACCGGCAGCGTCTGCGCAAGTTCACGGCTCTGGTGCCGTTCGCCGTCGAGCAGCGAGCAGTCGTCCACTCGTGCGGCCACATGGCATCCTGCCGGCATCCGAGCGATATCCGAGCGGTGTCTGCCCGTCAGTCCGCGATGCGGCCAGGCGTTGTCCACCGAGCAGTCAGACCGGCAGCCGTTGAGCAGCTTCCTCATCGCTCAGAGGAGGGGTTGCTGTCAGTGGGCAATTCCCGTTTTCTGGACATAGGCTTCGATGTACCGGGCAAGGCACTTTGCCTGACATTTCCAGTCGCCCGGATGAGGATGCGGCTCGTGCAAACATGCAAAACAAATCCAAGCGAAGATGCCACAAGCAACAGATCGTCCTTCGGCCGATACGGTTCTCCGGCAAATACGAGCTCAACCACAAGCGCTAACAAACAGAATCCGGTAAGGCCTATCGCGCCAGAATCAAGAATACTTACCCAAAACAACCTGCTGTGTGAATCTTCTCCGTGGTTGGGAGAGGAACGGGATCGACACATTACATTGTTCCTTTACCAACTTCCGCCCGCTCCACAATGGTGGCATTGGGATTTGCATTGTTGATCGTAAAATGACGCCGTCTGATATGTGGCCCAGAGCCCTGTACCAACTCCCACCAGTCCACCTATAGTCCCGCCTGCAATAACACCGAGACCCAGTCCCGGTGACCCAACAACTACGCCTGCTGCGAGTCCACCACTAAACCCTCCCCAAATACCCGCAACGACAGGTATAAGATCATGCGATTGCATACAACTGTTGTAACAATCCCTCCCAGAGGGTGGCACATCATCATCACGAGTTCCTCCCCACCAAGTGACTCTAAGCCCCAGCGGGTCCATGAACTCAATGGGATCATTCGACACGTATTCGTAGAGATTCAATCCGCCTGTTTCGCCGATGGGGTCCCTGGATAGCCATCTCCCCAAATCGGCGCTGTAGGCGCGATACAGCGCCAAGTGCAGCCCACTCGGCGCATGGAAATAGTGCCCCGTGAATCCGAAATCCGCCGCCAAATCCCCGCTGATCTCCGTTTCCAGACCCCACGGATCGTAACTGTAGCGGGCGCGGATGGAATCGCTGCTGTCGGTCATTTCGCGAATCGAGCCGAGATGATCCCGCGTGAAGAAATAATTCGTGCCGCTGATCTGCTCTCCTTCGCGGAAGAACCGCTTGGTGACCGTTGCGCCGGTTGAATCACGCTCTTCGCACAATTCAGTCCCACACCACAGCATCCGGTGATCGCTGTTGGTTGTCGTGCCGCTGATCTCGGTCTGTCTCACTCTACGTCCCAAGCCATCATAGCTGAACACGCTGCTGTAGGTCAAGTTGCTATAGATCGCCACGAGCCGATTCGCCGCGTCCCACCGATAGCTGACTACTGATTGCTGATTGCTGACCGCCGTCAGATTTCCGTTCAAGTCGTAAGTGAGCGTGTTCGTCACGCCGCCGGTCACCACCACCTGATAATAGTTCGTCCGCACGTTGCCATTGTAGTCCTGCGCGATCACCGGCACCACATTCGTGCCCATGCTGACGCTGGCAGAGGCGTCAAACAGCGTGTTCGTGCCGGCGATGTTCGTCCAGATAAGGCTCGCCGAAACCCCGGCCACGCTCACCGTCGAGGTCTCATTGATACTGCCCCGGAAACGCAACAGCCCGCCCCCGCTTTGGCTGGTCAGTTCGTTCACGTTGTTGTAACTGGCTCCTGTTAGCGCGCCGTTTATCTGTTCACTGAGGCGATTGCCTGCCGCATCATAGGTATACTCATTGGTACTCACGACCGCTCCGCTTTGCAATGCCTCGATCAACTGACTCGCCGCATCGTACTGGAAATTGTATACCGTTGAGGGTGACGAATTCGTCTGTTGCGTCCAACTCTGAATCTCGCCTTCCGAATCGTATGTGTAATCGAACTTGGAGATGGTACTCCCACCGCTGCCCTGGTTCCAGATTTCTTGAAGCCGTTCATCGCCGAGATTGCCATAGTAGGTGTTGGTGGTGGTCTGCCCGTTGGGATAACCCATCGTGCTGAGCCGTGCCGTCACCCCGACAATTCGCACCGGCCTCGCCATGACCTGCAATCTCTGCCAACTGCATCCCCACCCGTCAAGCCAAATGAATAATGAAAAGGGCGTGTTGCCCAAATCGGTTTCCGCGCCTTTTGGTGTAGCGGCGTTTCTGTGAAACGCCGAATTCCTTCGTGAAATGAACGACAGGCGCTTCGCAGAAGCGCGGCGACAACCGGAAAAATCATTTGGGCAACAGCCCCAAAAGATGTGACCCCGTTTGCCCGTTTTTTTCCCGGCCTCGCCATGACCTGCAATCTCTGCCAACTGCATTGGGCAGCGGAATTAACCAAGGGAGCAGTGGCTACGGCGATGTTATATTTCGTAATGGATTCAACAGCGTTATCTCGGTAGATATTCATCCCTACGACGGGCAGTGGGCCTTCACAACTAACCTCTACGCGCAGGGCAACATCATCGTCAGCAACGGGACCAGCAACGTCTATCTAGCCGACGCACAATCTCCGCCGCACTTTTGGAAGCTGGTCAACAACGCCGGCACCGCCAGCTTTACCGACGCCGGCACCATTTGCCCATGACCAACGACCTCTCCACCAAAAATTGTAGGGCGCGATGCCTGCAAGGTATCGCGCCGTCCGCGCCGTTCCGCCCCGACCCCGCAAGCCAGGCTGAAATCCGCTCACCGACCGCCCGACGCGCGCCCCAGACGCCCGCCAGCCCGCCCCACGCCCCTTTAACAGCCCCGCCGCCTTCGACTCAAGCTGACCGCCGCCGATCCCGCTCACCACACGCTACCGATCCGCGCCTACCCCGCGATCAAGTCGCCAAAACCGCGACCAAAGCGCCTCAAGCCCGACCAAAGCGCCCCCCAAGACGCCAACCTAACCAAACTGCCTCACTCTCCCGAATCTTCTCCCCCTCCATTCCCGAATCTTCTCCGCCGATTTACACGGCCCCGTTCGTAGCGGGGCTTTGGAGCGGCTTGAGCCGGATGAAGGGAAACTTTCATGTCCGGTTCTTAGGGGAGGGAGCGGCAGCAATGCCGCTTCCTTACCCGACTCAGACAATTCCCGTTTTCTGGACACTCGCTTACGGCGTCCCAACCGCGCACTCTGTCCTGCATTTCGCAGCGCCGGGATGGTCATAGCCCTACGGTAGTGCCGCTGTACTGCTACGCTACAAGTATCCACGGAGGATTAGGATGGCTGCAAGAGCAACGATACAAATAACTGCAAATATCATAACCAGTTGGAATTTCCTGCTGACGTACTTTGGGTCACGTACCAGCAGACCTATAGGATCGCACAACTGATCCTTAATTGTGTAGTGCACACGGATTTCGAGACCGCATTGAGGGCAACGAGTCTCTTGTCCTTCACGGAGGCCTTCCCCTAGCTCACGGTTACATTTTGGACAATGCATCACTTGCAACACCCCAGATCTTCAGAACTTAGCAAGGCGTATTTGCACATCCAAACACCTCCCCCGATACCAATACCTAAGCTTGGGGCACCTACATCCCCGCCCGTACTAACAGCTCCGCCCCCCGCAATTATTCCAGCACCACCGCTAATCTCAAGAAACCAGCCACCATAAGCCATCGGACAGCCTGGGCCATCCACGCCCGACACGGGGCCAACAGTTGCAGAAATGCCAAGATATAGCCCATAACACGTCTTGACGAATGTCGCCTTAATTTTATGCCCAGCTGCATTGCAGCAGGTAATTGTGCTAACCCCTCCACCAATCCCACCGCCAAAAGTCGCGTCTCCCATTTTAGCCAAACCAAGTGCGTCGCTGTTGTTTACAGGATTATCGCCAACATAAACGAACAGGTTTAACCCTTGCCGGAGCTCCGCATCCTTCAACGGGTCTCTGGATAGCCATCCTATCTCTCCATGTTTTCTAGGAACTGACGAACTTGCTTTGTGCGAGCCTCCACTCCGCTTGGTTCATGCCAATAGAGTACAAATGGGTCATTCTTATCCCATGCTATGTAGGGAACACGCCACGCTCTCCCGCGCAAAGGAGATTTCTCCAAGGAGTGATATGCGACACGCATCCCCGTGCGCGCGCATTTAGCAGCATCTTCATACTTGCCCGCATTCAAAGCGTCAGCGATTAGATATGAATCATACATCACAAACAGATTTGTGCTATAGGAATCAAAAGCGGCCTGTCGCTTCGACCCGATCATGTAACCGCAGACCCAGAACCCAACGACGAGAACGACCAGCCCAACTACAGCTAGGAATAAGCGTGTTGCCTTGTTTCGCGAAGAGATTGTTTTCATTCCTACAGTCTCACTTTCCCCCAAAAAACTTCCACCACTTCTTGTCATACACAGGCAGACCAGGAATACTCCCCTTACAGTGCTGACAATCTTCCATGCATGTTGCTATCAACGCACCGCTCACACTACCGTAGAATTCAGTGCAGATTGCATGGCAGTCGATGTCTTTAGGCGCTTCCTTACATTTGCATGCCTGGACCACACGCTTCAATGAATCCATGAAGTCCGCTGAGGGTTTCCACGAGCCTGGCGGCGTTGGTCCCGGCACTGGAATAATCGGTCCCAACCCCAACGGGTCGGACCGGTATATGGGTTGATCTTGTACATATAGATATACGTTTAGCCCTTCCGATAGCTCAGCATTTTCGATCGGGTCTCTCGATAGCCACCTTCCCAACCCGGCGCTGTAGGCACGATAAAGCGCCAGATGCAGCCCACTCGGCACATGGAAGTAATGTCCCGTGAACCCGAAATCCGCCGCCAAATCCCCGCTGATCTCCGTTTCCCGACCCCACGGATCGTAACTGTAGCGGGCGCGGATGGAACCGCTGCTGTCGGTCATTTCGCGAATCGAGCCGAGATGATCCCGCGTGAAGAAATAATTCGTGCCGCTGATCTGCTCTCCTTCGCGGAAGAACCGCTTGGTGACCGTTGCGCCGGTTGAGTCACGCTCTTCGCACAATTCAGTCCCACACCACAGCATCCTGCGATCGCTGTTGGTTGTGCTGCCGCTGATCTCGGTCTGTCTCACTCTGCGTCCCAAGCCATCATAGCTGAACACGCTGCTGTAGGTCAAGTTGCTATAGATCGCCACGAGCCGATTCGCCGCGTCCCACCGATAGCTGACTACTGACTGCTGATTGCTGACCGCCGTCAGATTTCCGTTCAAGTCGTAAGTGAGCGTGTTCGTCACGCCG
>Ga0326728_10024078_pt1 | contig 11072 bp, 9 predicted proteins | sample MB3enrmetagenome_FD_207602 | JGI IMG/M metagenome (GOLD analysis project Ga0326728, IMG submission 207602) | Lab enriched peat soil microbial communities from McLean, Ithaca, NY, United States - MB31MN | ecosystem: Environmental > Terrestrial > Soil > Wetlands > Peat | place: USA: New York... | reverse complement strand
AAAAAGCGACTCCAAACTTCTCTCCCAAACGCCAAGGCGTTGTACTACATTTTGAGTCATTCATGCGCGCGATTCCAGTTTTGAATTAGCAGAAACTCCATTTTCACTCAATCAAATTATTCCATCGTCGCGCTGGTTGGCCCGCATGCCACCGCGTAAGCCGTCCCACAACAGATAAAACAAAAACAGGAAGTGGTATTTGAAGTATCGCGCCGCCAGCCGCCGTGGTTCGGTGCCCAACCGGAAAACCCAGGTCAATCCCAGCCGCTGCATCCAAGCCGGAGCAAACCGCCGGCGTCCGGTCAACAGGGTGAACGCATCTCCCACCGCCAAAAACACACCCCGCCGGTAACGCGCCTGGTTTTCAATAATCCAGCGTTCCATTCGCACGCCTGGCAGCGCGACCCAGACGAAATCCGGCGCGGCCTGGTTGATGGTTTGGGCAAATAATGTCTCGTCTTCTTCTGTCAAAGGCCGGAACGGCGGACTGATTGCCCCGACGATCTCAACACCCGGTTGCAATTGCGCCGCTACTCGCCGCAAGTCGGCGAGACAAGCCTCGGTATCCCCGAAAAAAAAGTGCCGCCAAGGCCGGGGTGTGTTTTGCAACGCGTGGCGCATGAGATAAGGCCCATAGACGCGGGTGGACAAATTTGCCCCTCGGTGATTGAGCGCCCAGACGACGGGCATCCCATCCGGCAGCACAAGATTGAACTTTGCCAATAACTGTGCAAAGTCGGGATTGTGGCACGCCTCGGCGAGGATGTGCGTGTTGGCCGGACAGACCGCGGTCGGGCGCGGTTCACGCGCCAATTCCTTGATACGCTCCAGCGCTGAATCATAGGTGGCACAGGCCACGGGCACTCCCAAAATCTTTATGAAATTCACGAGGACAGTTTTGCTACGCTGAATAAATTGCGGAGAATCGTTGCCTACCCGCAAGTATAACTTCATTATATGCCAGATAACGCCGGATTGCCAGAGGAAAATGCGAGAATTCATGAAAACCGAACCGATAATTTCAGAAGTCAAATCCTTCTGGAACACCGAAGCGTGCGGAACCCATTTTGTCGAACACGCGGCGAGTGAAAGGGATTTCTTCGAGAAGTTCCGCGACTATCGCTATCGCACCGAATGGCATATTCCCCTGCTGGTTCCATTCGCCGAGTCCAGGGGAAAACAGGTTCTGGAAATTGGAACCGGCAATGGCGCTGAAGGGGTGATGTTTGCGCTCAATGGCGCCCAATACACGGGCGTGGACCTGACTGACACGGCATTGGAAGCCACGCGCAAGCATTTTGCCGTGATGGGCTTGACCGGCAAATTTCAAAGGGAAAACGCCGAGCATCTCAGCTTTCCCGGCGAGAGCTTCGACTGGGTTTTTTCACATGGCGTGCTTCATCATACTCCCAATACTCAGGCTGCCATCAACGAGGTGTATCGTGTGCTCAAGCCTGGTGGGCGCGCCATCATCATGCTCTATCACAAGCATAGTTTTAATTACTACATTCGGATCATGACGTACATGCGGCTGCGGGTTTTATTCAAGATTCTTTTGCGAGCAGGGGGGTGGCATCGTGACAGGCGGGCGTTTGCCGATTCATTGCGCGGGGTACGCGGAAATCAAAACTGCCAGATATGGGAAATCCATTACCGAAATTTTCTCCACCAGGGATGGAGCTATTTGCGCGCCGCGAATTTTGTTCACCATTGCACTGACGGGCCTGAGTGCCCGGTTGCATACGCTTTCACCAGCACTGAAGCAAAGGCGCTCTTTTCCAGATTCCGTGACGTGCATACCACCGTTGCTCATTTTCCCCTGACCAAGTATTCTAAAAGGATACCGTTTGGCGTGGAAAAATTCCTGGCACGCCGGATGGGATGGTATCTGTTCATTTTCGCAAACAAATAAATTCCCGCCACGATATGGAATGGTTAAATCCGGAAACCGGCCAGACTTGATGCTTGATGAAAATCGCCCTGACCATTCTCAGCGAAAATCCCCGGCGCAAGACCGGTTTGACTTCATTCTTTCACGAATTCGTTTTGCGCGGTTTGAAAATTTTCCCGGATATATCGTGGCTGATTTTTGCCGGACCACAGCAGGAATGGGACGTACTTGATCATCGCGTTGAAATTAACCGCGATTTCCGCGCCAACGACCATCTTGGCCACCGCCTTTTGGCCGACCATTTACAGGTTTCGCCCGCAGCCCGGTCGCGCGGCGCTGACGTGCTGGTCACGGTGGGTTTTGTACCTGCCCGTAAATCTTTGCCGACCGCAATGCACATATTGTCACTCCAAGCGCTCGATAAACGCAACCGAATCGGCTTATTCCGTGAAATGTACCGGCGCTGGATGATAAAATTCAGTTGGCCGAAAGCCGACTTGGTTTTCGTGAATTCACGCTGGACCGCCAGCCAGGTGTTATCGCTTTATCCGACTTTTCAGGATCGTCTCATTGTCAGCTACGAAGGCCTTCAGCATGAAATTTTCAACACCGTTGGGGCGCCGGGCGAACCCGAACAGCTCAAGGAAAGATTCGGCATTACACCGGGATATTTTCTTTGGCTCTCAAATTTTTATCCGTACAAGCAAGCCGAACTACTCATCGCAGGTTATGCCCGGCTGGACCCGGAAATGCGGCGGCGGCATCCACTCGTCATGGCCGGTGGCGACTGGCTCAACGGGCTGGGCGCAGCCCGGGCGCAGGCGAGATCGCTCGGCGTTGAATCGGACGTCAAATTTCTGGGCTGGATTGACGACCGCTGGGTCGCCCCGCTTTACCGGCACGCCGCCACCTTCTGTCTTGCCAGCCGGGAAGAGACTTTTGGGCGTTGCGTGATTGAGGCCATGGCCTGCGGCACGCCCTGTGTGGTGAACAACATCCCCGTCATGCATGAAGTTACTGAAGGTCTAGCGCTGATTGTGGACTTCCTTGAGGTTGAAGCCGTATCCGGTGCGCTGCAAAAAATTTCCACTGATAGCGCCTTGGTGTCGCGACTCCGCGACGGTGGATTGGCCCGCGCCCGGCAGTTCACGTTTGAGAAATTGGCGACAGAACGTATTACTGCCATTCGGCGCCTGGTTTCGAGCCGCAGTCAACCGCGTCACTAAGAACGCGCTAGCCGTTCAGATCCATTGCAAAACCGCCAGTTTATTCCGATTGCATTGAACATCGGGCTCCATCAACTTCAAGAGGCGATCCACGCCGTATTCGTTCAAATAAAACTTTGTCAGGCGACTTCGACTCTGAAACCGTTGCCGTTGGTGAATTTGGCCACCCGCTCCCATAAATCCAGCTCAGACGCTCACACTTTGGTAGCCCACAAATCCAAGACAAGGCCATACTAAATTTTGAGGATCATGAACGCACCAGCAGGTTATATTTGAGAATGCACCACAAAGCGTGGAAACCGTCACGCCACCCAATCTTTTTGCCCTCCGCATAAGTTCGGCCATAATAGGAAATCGCCACTTCGTAAATGCGGACCTTTAAGCGGGCCACCTTGGCTGTAATCTCCGGTTCAAATCCAAACCGGTTCTCCCGAATGACAATTTGCTGAATCACCTCCCGTCGGAACGCCTTGTAACAGGTTTCCATGTCGGTTAGATTCAGATTGGTCGCCATGTTCGACAGAGTGGTTAGAATCCGGTTTCCCACCGAGTGCCAGTAATAAAGAACCCGGTGCCCCCGGCTGCTGCCAAGAAACCGCGATCCGAAAACCACATCCGCCCGGCCAGACAAAATCGGCGCCAAAACCCGGTGGTACTCGGCGGGATCATATTCCAAATCCGCATCCTGAACGATGACAAGTGGCGCGGTCGCGTGGCTGAAGCCGGTTCGCAATGCGGCACCCTTGCCTTGATTATGCGAGTGCCGCGCGAGCCTGATGATTGGTTTTCCTTCCGCCAGAGCTTGAATTTTCTCCCAGGTGCCGTCCGTGGACCCGTCGTCCACAATTACCAACTGCTGCACGGGACGTTGAGCCAACACCAGGCTGACCACCTCACAAATGGTGTCAGCCTCGTTGTACACGGGCATGACGACTGAAAGACACGGTTCGATGTCAGCGTTCGACTCGATTTGCCGCATTCGCGCGCTTGTCTGGAGGTCCATTCGACGAGAATTAATTATCCAAAATGTTGCCGACAAAACAAGTTCGAATCGTTCCGCATTCAACCGCATCGCTAAAAAATCCGCCACTTTCTATCTAAATCCATTGCGAAATCGCCGGAAATCTTTACCCTGACCGCGTTGAAAATCGGGCTCCTTCAACTTAATTCGACCGTTGGCGATTTCGCGGCAAATCGCCGGAAACTCCTCACGGGGTACGAAACCGCCTGCGCGCGCGGCGCTGAGTTTGTCCTCGCACCGGAACTGTTTCTGTGCGGCTACCCGCCGCGCGATTTGCTGCTGCGCGCGGATTTCGTTGAGACCAATCTTGCCGTTCTGGCGGAAACGGCCAAAAACATCGGCAAAATTCCCCTTTGTGTCGGTTACGTGGATCAAAATCCCGACCGGCCCGGGCGCGCGCTCCGAAATTCCGCCGCCGTTCTGCAAAATGGGAAAATAGTCTGGCGCACGCAAAAATGTCTGCTGCCGACTTACGACGTTTTTGACGAAGACCGCTATTTTGAACCGGCGAAAAACATCATGCCGTTCGAGTTCAATGGACGCAAGCTGGGCATCACCATTTGCGAGGACATTTGGAATGACCAGGATTTCTGGCCGGAACGGCTGTATCGCCGCGATCCCATCAAGGAACTCATTGCGCAAGGCGCCGAAGCCATCGTCAACATTTCCGCGTCGCCATGGCACGACGGCAAGGAAAGGACCCGCCTTGCCATGCTTCAGCGCGTGGCGCGCGACGAGCAGGTGCCGCTGGCGTATGCGAACCTCATCGGCGCAAATGACGAATTAATTTTCGACGGCCACAGTGTCGTGCTCAACCGTCGCGGCGAACCGTTGGCCTTGGGCAAAGGATTTGCGGAAGATCTTTTGGTGGTGGATTGGGACGCTGACTCGCCGTCACAGAAAGTCGAGTGGCCAGTGCGCGAGCAGCAGTTGTTTGCCGCACTGTCTCTGGGCGTTCGCGATTACATCGGCAAATGCGGTTTCAAATCGGCTATCGTCGGGCTGTCCGGCGGCATTGATTCTGCCCTCGTCGCCGTGCTGGCAGCGGACGCGCTCGGGCCAAACAAGGTCATGGGCATCTCCATGCCGGCGCGCTATTCAAGCCGGGGCAGCTTGAGTGATGCGGAGGTGCTCGCGAGAAACCTTGGTATTCGTTATGAGGTGTTGCCAATTGAAACGGCTTTCCAGTCGGTCGAAAAGCAACTGGCCAAGGTTTTTGCCGGAACCAAACCCAATGAGGCTGAGGAAAATATCCAGTCGCGGCTGCGCGGCGTGACGTTGATGGCGTTGTCGAACAAATTCGGCGCGCTGGTGCTGACGACCGGCAACAAATCGGAGATGGCCGTCGGTTATTGCACGCTTTACGGCGACATGTGCGGCGCGCTGGCGCCGCTCGCGGACGTTTTTAAGATGGATGTTTACAAAATCTCCCGCTGGGTGAACCGCGAGCGGGAAATCATTCCCGTCGCTTCCCTCACCAAACCGCCGAGCGCCGAGCTGCGTCCGGACCAGAAAGATCAGGACTCATTGCCGCCTTACGAAATCCTGGACCAAATCCTGGACGCTTATGTCGTGCAAAACTTGAGCAAACCGGAAATCATCGCGCGCGGATTTGACGCGGCGGTCGTGAACGACGTCATCAATAAAATCACGTTCAGCGAATACAAGCGCCGCCAGGCCGCGCCGGGCTTGAAGGTGTCGCCGCGCGCCTTCGGCATCGGGCGGCGGATCCCCATTGCCCAAAAATTCCGGGTGACGGCTTGATTTTCCAATGTTGAAATTCTCCATCATCACGCCAAGCTTCCGCAATTCGGAATGGCTCAGGCTCTGTGTCGCTTCGGTCGCCGACCAGGAAGGTGCTGAATGGGAACATATTGTGCAGGACTCTTGTTCGGATGATGGCACACAGAATTGGCTGCCCCACGATTTGCGCGTACGGGCATTCATCGAAAAAGATGCGGGCATGTATGATGCCGTTAACCGGGGATTTCGACGCGCTCAAGGCGATGTCCTAGCCTATTTGAACTGTGATGAACAATACCTGCCCGGAGCGCTTAAAAGGGTGCAGGACTTTTTCGAGGAAAATCCGCAGATCGAAATCGCGCTGGCTGGCACCATCGTTGTGGACAGCGAAGGCCGTTACATTTGTCACCGGCATGCGATGGTGCCGCATCCCCGGCATGTCTGGTTCCGGTTTCCAGTGCTAACCAGTTCGCTTTTCATCCGAAGACAGGTCATTGACAAACGCGGCTGCTTCTTCGACACCCGCTGGCGTGACTTAGGTGATTTCTACTGGGTTTTGGAGCTGATGAAAAACAAGGTGCCGATGGCGATATGCGATTCGTTCACGTCCGTTTTTACCGACACTGGTGAAAACATGAACTTAAAACCAAATGCCCTTCGGGAAAAAAAGGAGACCATGGCCATGACCCCGTCGTGGGTCCGATGGCTTAAACCCGTTTGGATTGCACAACACCGCTTGCGCCGGTTTGCTGCCGGCCATTTTTCGTTGAAACCGACGAGCTATTCTATTTACACGCTTCAAAGCCCGGCCCGGCGCGTTCGATTTGACGTCTCCAAACCGACGGTCGTTTGGTGGAATCGGCTTTGACACCACCGGAGACATACCAGCTGGGTACCGAAGTGGCGGCTCCATTAGGTGACCGGGCGCCGGACACCGGTAAGAAACATCATTTGCGCACGCTCCAAGGATCAAAAACTTTTGCGCCCTTGGGCAGGGGGATTTTTTTGTAACCATCCCACGGACAGCAAATCAGCACGGCTTTGACATCGTTGCCCAGCTTTGCCGGGTCGGACAAAAACTCGAACTCAAGCAAACTGGGGCTTTTTTGCGGATTGGCCGCGTAATCGTGAACCACGACGCGACAACCATGTCGCTTTAATGCCTGGGCGATGTGCAATCCGGCGGATTCTTCCACGATATAGGTATCCGGACGGTATGACATGCCGAGAACGGCAACCGTCTCACCGTTCTTCACGCAGGCCAGCGCCTGCTGCGTCAGACGGTTCTTTGCCATCTCGTTCACCGCGTCCGTGGCCTCTGCCAGCGGCGCCGTCAGACCAACCTGCTTGGCGGCATAAGACACCAGCCGGTTGTCCCGTGGAAAACATGGCCCTCCGTAGCTGAGTCCCGCCCGAAGATACTTGTGGCCAATGCGCGAGTCGGTGCCAATCGCATCCAGCATCGCCTCGATGTCGGTGTCCGGGTATTCCTCGGCAATCATCCGCAGTTGGTTGGTGAAACTGATTTTGGCCGTGATGTAGCTGTTGACGGAAATTTTGGTTAATTCGGCGCTGGTCAGCGACATGCGGGCAATGCGCGGCTGGTTCGAATTGTATTTTTTGTAAAGTGCCTCCAACCGTTCACCGCTGGCCGGATCCGACTCGCCAATCAACACCAAGTCCGGCTCCAGCAACCCCCGGATGACGTTCCCCAGCGCAATGAACTCAGGGTTGTAACAAAAGCCAAAGTCCTTGCCGCAAACACCGCCGGTCTGTTGTTCGAGCATGGGAATGAAAACCCGCCGGCAGGAACCGGGCGTCGTGGTGGAACTGATGATGAAAAGGTGATTCTTTTTGCCCGCTGACCGCACGGCCTTGGCCAAGGGTTGCAGGCCACGCATCAGAAATTCGTTGGAAAAACTCCCGTCGGGCAGGCTGGGCGACGGCACGATGAAAAACGAGGCATCCGTTTCCATCGCATCCTGCGCGTTCGTTGAGGCGCGCAATCGGGAGCGTCCGGCTGCCATGGTTTCTGCCAGCCGCGGTTCATCCACCGGCGGTTCACCGGCATTGATTTTGCGGACGGCCTCGGCGTTGATGTCCACGCCCAGCACATCAAATCCCTTTTGAGCAAATGTGGCGGCCATGCAAGCACCTAATTTACCCAGACCGAAAACAGAAAGTTTCTGAAGATTGGACATGAGTTGCAGCATCTTTGAAATGCCCGCCAAAAGCAAGCCGGCATTTCCACTTTCACCACTGCGAGCCAAAAATTGGAGAGTCCAGAACTTGACGTGCGGCATTTGAAAGTTTAGTCCCCACAAACTGGCCGTAGTCATTACTTAGCCATTTTAGAACTCCAGATTGTGGATCTGGCGCAAGTTCAAATTCCGTTGATGACCACACCATTCTTTGCTTGAACAAGGTTTTCTGCGACTTCACGCATTTCCAGCGCATTTGATCATTGGCATAAGCCTTCTTCAATTGTCCTTAACAATTCACATGACCACCCGCCTAATAAAATTCTCCATCATCACACCAAGCTTCCGCAATTCGGAATGGCTCAGGCTCTGTGTCGCTTCAGTCGCCGATCAGACGGGTGTTGAAAAGGAACACATCATTCAGGATTCTTGTTCGGATGATGGAACGCAGGATTGGCTGCCCTATGACAAACGGGTGAAAGCTTTCATCGAGAAGGACGCCGGGATGTACGACGCGATCAATCGTGGCTACCGGCGTGCGTCCGGAGATATTCTCGCCTACCTGGCGGTGTTGCCTTCGTCCAGCCACAGGCTTTCATTGGTAATCATGAAGGGAAGCAACAGCGGCCGAGAATCAGCCAAAGGGCTGGATCGAATTTGCCTTGGTCCATTTTACCATTCAATGCTTTTTATAGTCGCCGCGGCTGAAATATTTTTCCAGCCAGACATAAGTGCAGATGAACAAATACCGACTGCCCATTTCCTTAATTTTGAGTTTTGCCACACCCGTGTGCCGATTCCGCCAAGTGATGGGCGTCACCGTCCAGGAATAGCCGCGCACAATGGCCTTGAGCGGTATTTCCACCGTCAGATTAAAGTGCGGCGCGATGAGCGGCTCGCAGCCCTGAATCACCGTCCGGCGGTAGGCCTTGAATGCGTTCGTGGTGTCATTGAGTGGAATGTGAAACAGCAGACGGATGAACAAGTTGGCCAGCCGGTTCACGAACAATTTCATTTTGGGATAGTCAATCACTCCACCGCCTTTGATGAACCGGCTGCCGAAGACGCAATCCCAGCCTTCATTTAATAATTTCCAATAACGTACCGCGTCGTGCGCATCGTCGGATTCATCGGCCATCATAATCACCACCGCGTCGCCCTGAATGCGGCGCAACCCGAATACAACCGCGCGGCCATAGCCGTGTTCACCAGTGTTTTGAAAGGGGTGCAGCACGGGGATCTTCGCCTGCAACTGTTGCAGTTTTTCCCAAGTACGATCTCGGCTGCCATCGTCCACCACCACAATTTCGTGCGGCACCCGGTTCAACGTAAAATCCAGATGCAGATGTTCTATGGTGGCGAGCAAGGACGCCTCCTCATCCCGCGCAGGAATGACCACGCTGAAAAGCCGCAGCGGTTCTGGGCTTGAGGTTGGCGTTTGGGGCGGTTGCATCAAAACGATGAAGCAGGTTTGTTGGCCACAATAACCATGGCAGGATCAGATAGATTTGGAGGCAGACCAACGGATATTCGGGCGCATTGACCAACGTATAGGGCAGAAATCGCGGCACGACCGTTTCCAGATTGAATCCCTCCACTTCCAATGCCTCTCCCAGTGAAACTTCCGTTAGAATGGTGTGGTGATCAAAAAAATCCCAATACCGACCAGGAAGATACTTGATATTCGGACCCATTGCTATCAGTCGGCCTCCGGGCTTCAGACAGCGATGAATCTGTTTCAGTGTCCTTTTCAGGCATGTCTTGTCCGGAAGGTGTTCAAAGAAGTTGCTGGTAAATACGATGTCCAGTGTGTTTTGAGGCAATGGCCAAATCGCAGAACAATCCTGTCCAAAAAAATCCACATCTTTGGCGAGGTGCTTGGGCGCGTCGGGATTCAAATCCATCGCATACTTCCGTCCAGCGTGAATGTTATTGATGAATTCGCCATAGCCGCAACCCAAGTCCAGCACTGTTGCCCCGGACGCAATCCAATGATTGAAAAAACGCTTGGTCAACACTTGCCAGACACGATTACGATAGGCAGCAGTCTGGCCAAATCGACGGTGGTAAATAAACTGAAGTTCTTGTGCGTTCTCAGCCATGGCTCGAAATCAATCAACCGACAACTCAAGCCAGTTTGGATTATTTTCCGCGTGTTCGGCAATCTCAATCCAGACCGATTCCAATGACGTTTGCGGTCTCCAGTTCCACACTTGCGCTGCTTTGCTGGAATCTAACACCAGCCACGGCACGTCAAACGGACGGCTGGTGTTTTCGGCGGCGATGGCATGTTCGCCAAATCGCCGGGCGCACCATGTACTTAATTCACGCAACGACGCGCTTTGACGGACGCCGCCGCTCACATTCAATACGCTCGGCACTCCTTGGCGGGGATTTCCAATTTGCGCGGCAAGCAGTGGCAGCAAGTCGAGCGCGTGCAGGCAGTCGCGCACTTGGTATCCCGTGCCATTGAATCCAATGTATTTCAATGGCCGCCGCCGGGCATAAGAATGGATCCAAAATGAGAAAATACCTTGATCAACCTTGCCAAATTGCCCTGCTCCCGCCAGCACACCGCAACGGTTGATAAACACAGGCAGATCAAACGAGTACCCGTATTCCAGAGCCAACGTTTCGGCAGCAAGCTTGGTTGCGCCGTAAAGGGAAAGAGGCGCGGTAGTGGAAAAATTCTCCGCAATCCCATTGGGAGAAAACCCCGTGAGACGGGCGTCGAAACGGGGGACAAATCGCTGCCCCTCCACCACGATGGGAATGGCCGCAAGGTCGCGGATGGCATAGACGCGACTGGTGCTGAGGATGATGACACCCGCGCGCCAGGTCTTGGCCAGTTCAAGGAGATTGATCGTGCCAGTGAGGTTGTGTTCTACGAGCTGACGGCTGCTGGTGAGGCCGGCCACGCCGGCCAGCACGCTGGGATTGGCAGCAGCGTCAATAATCCAGTCGCACGCCGGCAAGGTTTCAAGATCGCT
>Ga0326728_10024077_pt1 | contig 11072 bp, 7 predicted proteins | sample MB3enrmetagenome_FD_207602 | JGI IMG/M metagenome (GOLD analysis project Ga0326728, IMG submission 207602) | Lab enriched peat soil microbial communities from McLean, Ithaca, NY, United States - MB31MN | ecosystem: Environmental > Terrestrial > Soil > Wetlands > Peat | place: USA: New York... | reverse complement strand
CACCGACGGCACGGACGTGCAGATTCTGGGCGGGATCGATTCCACCGACCAGGTGATTACCGGCGGCGGATACGGCCTCGATCCCGGAACGAAGGTCAAGATCGGAAAAGCCGAAGAAGAAGAAGAAGGTGATGACTCGGGCGGAGGCGGCAAGTGATTTCCAGCGACACATCTGCAATCGGGATCGCTCCGCCGCCTGGCGGCCATAAGCCGTTCTGGCTGGCCCGCACCACGCGCACCATCTTTTTCTTCGCCGCCATTCTCACGGTGGCAGGCATTTATCTCGCCTTCAAGGTGCCCATCTCGGTCTTTCCCGAAACCAATTTCCCCCGCGTCATCATTGCCGTTGACAACGGCGTCATGCCCGTTGAGCAGATGGAAGTGACCATCACGCGGCCCATCGAGAACGCGGTGAACTCCGTGCCCGGCCTCGAGACTGTACGCTCCACCACCAGCCGCGGCGAGGCGGAAGTAAGCCTGTTCTTCAACTGGAACGTCGACATGGTTACGGAGCTGCAACTGGTCGACGACGCGCTTTCTACGGTTCGTCAATCTCTGCCTTCAGCGGCCAGCATCACCGCTAAGCGGCTCACCTTCGCCAGTTTTCCGGTCCTTGGTTACAGCCTCACCTCCGATACGGTCCCGCTGACGCGGCTCTGGGAGATCGCCACCTACGATCTGAAGCCGCCGCTCAATCGCGTCTCGGGCGTGAGCACGGTGCTTGTTCAGGGCGGCCAGGTGCCGGAATTCCACGTGGTCCCGAACCTGGCCTTGATGCAGGCCGCCGGGGTCACCGTTCCCGATCTCGTGAGCGCCATCGACGCTTCGAATATCGTTGATTCGCCCGGGCTTTATGAGGCCAACCACCAGCTCATCCTGGGCCTTGTGGGTGCGCAAGTGCACGACCTCGACGGCATCCGCCAGCTGGTTGTTAAAACCACGCCCACGGGCGCGCCGGTGCGCGTGGCCGATGTAGCCACGGTGGAAGACAGCATTTTGCCTGTCTATACCACGGTCACGGCCAACGGAAAAAACGGAGTGCTACTCAGTTTCATGCGCCAGCCCACCAGCAACACTGTTTCAGTTGCCAAAGGCGTGGCCGCGCAGATCACCGAGTTGCGCAAGAAACTTCCTGAGGGCGTCAAGCTTGAGCTTTTCTACGATCAGTCGCAGCTGGTCCGCGACGCCATCTCCAGCGTCCGCGACGCCATCTTCATCGGCGTCGTGCTGGCCTGCGTCATTCTCTTCTTCTTCCTGCGCGACTGGACCTCGTCGCTGATCGCAGGCCTTGTCATTCCCGTCACCGTCGCCGTCACTTTCGTTGTTCTGTGGATGATGGGCGAGAGCTTCAATCTGATGACCCTGGGAGGCCTGGCCGCGGCCATCGGACTGGTCATCGACGACGCCATCGTGGTCGTCGAGAACATCGTGATGCATCGCGACGCCGGCGAGCATCGCGCTGAAGCTGTCCGCAAGGCGCTGCGCGAGCTCACCGTGCCGCTGCTTGGTTCCACTGTCACGCCGGTGGTCGTCTTTTTGCCGCTAGTCGCGGTCAGCGGGGTCACCGGTCTCTTCTTCCGCGCCCTGGCTGTCACCATGACCGCCGCGCTGCTGACCTCGCTGGTGCTGGCTCTCACCTGGACGCCCGGCCTCAGCTACGTGTTGCTGCGCGAGGAGCGCAATCGCCCCGATCACGATCATCATGCCGGACGCCTGCTCACCCGAGTGCTGGGCATTCATCGCCGCGTGCTCGGCTGGGTGCTGGCCAAGCCTCTGTGGGCCGGCGGCATCTGCATCCTTCTGGTTTTCGCCACCTGGGGCGGCTATCAGCTTCTCGGCTCCGACCTGCTGCCTCAGATGGATGAAGGCGGCTTCATTCTCGACTACATCATGCCTGCAGGCAGTTCGTTGGCCGAAACCAACCGCGTACTCGATCAGGTAGAGCGCATTCTGCACTCCATGCCCGAGGTTGAAGCCACTTCGCGCCGTACCGGCCTGCAGCTCGGCTATGCCGCGGTCACCGAAGCCAACACCGGCGACTTCACGGTCAAGCTCAAGTCCAAACGCGGCCGCTCCGTTTGGGACGTGATGGACGATGTGCGCGGCCGCATCAAGAAAACCCACCCCGAACTCGATATCGAGCTCACGCAGGTCCTTGAGGACAACATCAACGACCTTTCCAACGCGCCGGAGCCCATCCAGATCAAGCTCTTTTCGAACGACGAGCAATTGCTTACCAAGCTCGGGCCCAAGGCCGGCGACGCCATCACGAAAATTCCGGGAGTGGTCGACGTCGAAGACGGCATCGAAAACACCATTAGCGGCCCGGCCACCAGCTTCCGTGTCGATCCCACAGTTGCATCTCGCATGGGCTTCACGCCGGAAGAAGTCTCCCAGGATGCAACCTCCATTCTCGATGGCATTCCCATGAGCGCGCCGCTGATCGCCAATGGCCGGCAGTACACTATCCGCGTGCGGCTGGGCGACGAGACGCGCTCCTCGCTCGACGCCATCCGCAACACCGTATTCAACAGCGCCTCGGGCCATACTGCCAGCCTCGGCTCGCTGGCCGAGATCCAACAGCTTCCGCCGCAGAACGAAATCCTGCGCGAGAATCTGCAGCGGCACATCGTGGTCACCGCCGGCCTTGAGGGCACAGACCTTGGCACGGCCATCAGCAAGGTCAAACAAGCCGTCGCAGATCTGAATCTGCCCGCCTCGGTCCGTGTCGAGTATGGTGGCACGTATGAAGAGCAGCAGAAATCTTTTCGCGACCTGTTGCAGGTGCTGTTGCTGGCGCTGGCGCTGGTTTTTGGCGTGCTGCTTGCCGAGTTCCGCAATTTTGAGGCGCCCATCGCCATCCTCAGCTCTTCGCTGCTCTCCATCTTCGGAGTCATCCTGGCGCTGAACATCACCCGCACCACCTTTAACGTGGCGTCCTTCATGGGCCTCATCATGGTCATCGGCATCGTCGCCAAGAACGGCATTCTTCTGCTCGATGCCGACGAGAAGTACCGCGCCGAAGGCGCCACAGCCCGCGAGGCCATTTTCCATGCTGCCCAGCGCCGCCTGCGGCCCATCGTCATGACCGCTCTGGCAGCAGTCTGCGGCATGCTGCCGCTGGCCTTTGGTCTCGGCGCAGGCTCGCAGATGCTTCAGCCGCTGGCCATTGCCGTTATCGGCGGCCTGGTTGTTTCCATGGTGCTGAGCCTCGTGGTCACGCCGCTGGTCTATTACCTGCTGACGAGGAACAGGGCGTCCGAACCAGCCGTCTATGAGGAGCTTTAATTAGGGCGGTTCATTGTCCTCCGGTGCGTATCGGGCGGCAAGGTAACAAGACCGGGCAGGAGGGAAATAAGCCGGCGAGGGGGATTGACCTTACGAGTGAATCTGCACTTGTAGCATTTTCGGAATTACTGTAAACCGAAGCCACACACTCACGTGGCCTTTTCCTTCGGGGTCCCCAACGAGCGATCTGTGCTCGTTGGGGTAGAAGAAAATGCCACCGTTCACGACAGCAAAAAGTCTACGCCAATTCCGAAAATGCTCTAAGCCGGCTCCCCGACAGTTGTCAGGTACGCCTGCTCGAAGCCGCCAATGGATCTCTCAATCTGATCCAGCGGAATAGTGAGAGAAAGGCGGATGTAGCCGGAACGGCCAAAACCCACGCCGGGGACCGCGAGCACGCCGAAATTCGCCAGCACGCGCGTGAAGGCGAGATCGTCGGGAATCGGCGTCTTGAGGAAGACGTAGAACGACCCCTCGGGCGGCGTGATGTCGTAGCCGATGGCCTTGAGCGCCGAACAGAGCACGTTGCGCTTGTGCTCGTAGGGTGCGATGTCGATGGTTTTGTCGGCGGTTTCGCGAATTACCCACTGCCAGATCGCCGGAGCATTGATGAAGCCCAGCGTCCGATTGGCGAAAGCGCAGGCGCCCCTGAGCGCCGGAAGATCGGGCAGCCGCGGAGACAGAGCCAGATAACCAATGCGCTCGCCCGCCATGCCCATCGACTTCGACCAGGAGTTGCAAATGGCCGTGGGAGCAATGAACGACGCAACTTCCGGCTGCCGCTTGCCGTCGAAGACGTACGCCTTGTACGGCTCGTCGCTGAGCGCGACGATCGGCTGGCCAATCCGGGCCAGCATCTGGTCAAGTTCGCGCAACACGCGCTCCGGATAGATGCGCCCGCTGGGGTTATTGGGCGAATTCAGAATCAGGGCGCGCGTGCGCGGCGTAATGGCCGCGGCAATCTTCTCCACGTCGGGCAGGAATTCGTCGTCGGTGGGAACGAGGACCATGCGCCCGCTGTGGTTCGTGATGTAGAACTGGTACTCGGGGAAGAATGGCGTGAGCACGATGACCTCATCGCCGGGGTCGAGAATCGATTTGAGAATCACGTTGCAGGCCCCGGCCGCGCCCACGGTCATGAAGACGTCTTCGGCCGTGAAGTCTAGCCCGGTTTCGCGCTCGAGCTTGTGGGCGATGGTCTCGCGCACTTCCGGATAGCCGGGGTTGGGCATGTATCCGTGCGAGCCGGGGCGGTTGACGGCCACGACGCGGCGCAGCGTCTCAAGCACTTCCGCCGGCGGCTCGACGTCGGGATTGCCCAGCGAAAAATCGAAAATTTTGTCGGCGCCGCGCTCGCGCTTCAGGCGCACGCCCTCCTCGAACATGCGGCGGATCCAGGAGGCGTTTTCGAGTTGCTGCTGAAGGGCGCGGGAGACAGGCATGGTGGGGCTCTCTACTTAAGGATTTCCTCGCTCGTAAAAACGTTGATGGCGGCCGCCTGCAGGCAGGCGATGGCGGCATCCGGATCGGCAAAGCGGAAGAGAAGAATGGCGCTGTCCGCGCGGAAACGCGGGAAAGCGTACATATATTCGATATTCAAGCCGCAAGCGTCCAGAGCGGCGAGCACGTGGGCCAAACCGCCGGGATGATCGGCAACCTCGACAGCGAGCACCTCGGTGACTTTGACGGTGAATCCGCCATCCTCGAGAATCGCCGCGGCCTTCTGCCAATCGGAGACGATCATGCGCAGAATGCCGTACTCCTGGGTCTCGGCCACCACCAGGGCGCGGATGTCGATGCCCCGATCGGCCAGCAGGCGTATGGGGGCGGCGATGTGTCCCTTCTTGTTTTCGGCAAACAACGAAACTTGCTTGATCTTCATGATGTCCGCCTGTCGATGACGCGTTTGGCTTTGCCTTCGCTGCGTTCGATCGAGTGCGCCTCGACCAGCGTGACCCGGACGCGAATTCCCAGCACGCGGTCCAGCGCGCCTTGCAGGCGCTGATTCAGCTCCTGCAGCGCTCCGATCTTGTCCTCGAACATTTCCGAGGTCACTTCGACCTTCACTTCCAACTGGTCCAGGCCATGCTCGCGCGTGAGGAAAATCTGATAGTGCGGCAGCGTGCCTTCCACCTGCAACAGCGCCGTTTCAATTTGCGAGGGGAAGACATTGACGCCGCGAATGATCAGCATATCGTCGCTGCGGCGGCCGATGCGATCGATCCGGCGAATCGTTCGCCCGCAATCGCATCGGCCCGGCAGGATCGCCGTGATGTCGCGCGTGCGGTAGCGGATCATGGGCATGGCCTGCTTGGCCAGCGTGGTCAGCACCAGCTCGCCGGTTTCTCCGTCGGGCAGCGGCTCGCCGGTCTCCGGGTCGATCACTTCCGGGTAGAAGAGGTCTTCGTAGATGTGCAGACCCTGATGGCGGCGGCATTCGCATCCCACACCCGGCCCGATGATCTCCGACAGCCCATAGATGTCGAACGCTTCCACGCCGCTCGTGCTTTCGATGACCTGGCGCATGGATTCCGTCCATGGCTCTGCGCCGAAAACGCCCGCACGAATCGGCAACTGCTTCATGTCGATGCCCATCTCGCCGGCGCGCTCGATCAGATGGATGAAATAGCTGGGCGTGCAGCATATCGCCGTCACGCCGAAATCCTTCAATAGCATGATCTGGCGCTCGGCGTGGCCCACCGAGGCCGGCACGACCGCCGCGCCCAGGCTCTCTGCGCCGTAATGCGCCCCCAGGCCGCCGGTAAACAGGCCGTAGCCGTAGCCCACTTGAATGATGTCTCCACGGTGCAGGCCGCAACCTGCAAGACATCGGGCAACCGACGACGTCCAGACGTCCACATCCTCCTGCGTGTAGGCAACCACGATGGGCTTGCCGGTGGTTCCGCTGGAGGCGTGCAGGCGAACCACATCCTTCATGGGGCTGGCGAACAGACCGAACGGATATGTATCGCGAAGATCGCTCTTCTGGCTGAATGGCAGCCGGACGATGTCGTCGAGAGACCGGATGCTGGCGGGAGTGAGCCCCCGCTCCTCCATGCGTTCGCGGAAAAGCTTGACGTGGTTCCAGGAGCGCTCCACCACGGTCAGCAAACGATAGAACTGCAGAGCGCGCAGCTCGGCCACCGGGGTGTAGTCCGGCGCGCTGACCGGATGACAATTGTCGACGCTGGTTTCGAGTTCCGTAATCATTGCCTGCTCTCGCTTTCGCACTCCTCGTATTCGCTGATCGCCTGGGCGGCAAGCAGGCGATTGCGGCGGGCGATCACGACCGAGAGCTCCGCCGGCGCATTCTTCAGTGAAAGATCGGCCAAGAGAAAATCCGGATCCGAAGGCGTTTTCTTGAGTGTAAGCGATCCCGGTTTAGGCCGCCAATCGGCGGGCAGACCTGCCCGGCTTGCGGAGCGAAAGCACAAATGGCGCGAATTGCCTGCCCTCCTCTGTTACGATTTCCCTTGATCCTGGATCGTTGAGTCATTGATCGGTTGTGGGCGTCTGCCTGCACGTATGCCGGATCAGGAGTTGCACCGGTTCAGGCGCGGAAGGAGAGAGCAACCAATGGCCAAGAGCGTTAATAAAGTCATTCTTCTAGGCAATGTAGGCAAAGACCCTGAGATTCGTTCCACCCCCTCAGGCACCATGGTGGCGAACTTCACCCTGGCTACCAGCGACCGTTACCAGGACCAGCAGGGCAACTGGCAGGACCGCACCGAGTGGCACAGCCTTGTGGCGTTCAAGCGCACCGCCGAAATCATCCGCGACTACGTGAAGAAAGGCTCCAAGCTCTATGTCGAGGGCAAGATCCAGACCCGTAGCTGGGACGACAAGGAGACGGGCGCCAAACGCTACCGCACCGAGATCATCGTGAACGACATCTCGCTCCTTTCGGCGCGTGACGACAGTTCTTCTCCTCGTTCCTCCGGCTCTGCCAGCTTCGATCAGCGCCAGCCCGCCGCGGCCGACGACGTGGCCCAGACCGAGATCACCGACGACGATATTCCGTTCTGAATCAGCGCTCAGTGGTCAGTAATTGGTCGTCAGTGGTCCAGCGCGTCAGGCTGCCCGCCGTCATCTATAATGGCAATGTCGCGTCGAGCGAACACATGTGCGCCGGGAAGCCGTGAGTAGGGGTGGTTTTTTGCCCTTGCTGGACCATTTGGGCATTCGAGCCCGCCCGCGCGTAGAGAGTCGAAGGTAGAAATCCATCCATGATTCGTTTCCTGCAAAAAGATAGCCGCGTGGTGAAGGCTTTCTTCGTCGTGATCATCGCCGCCGCCTCGGTGGGCATGGTGGTCTACCTGATTCCCGGCCTCATGGGCCTGGGCTCTACCTCTACCAGCGCCTACGCTGTCGTCTATTCCCACTGGTGGAACAGGATTTTCTCCTCCGGTGCAACCGTCACCCTCTCTCACGTTGAGGACGTGGCGCGCACGCAATTGGAGGAGCGGAGCCCCCAGTACGCCCAGAATCCCATGATCCTGCGCTTTTACGAGCAGCAGATCGGCCGGCAACTGGTCCAGGAGCAGGTGCTTCTCGTTGAGGCGCACCGGCTTGGCATCCGCGCCACCGACGAGGATGTGCTCCATTACCTGCAATCCGGCGCCAACGGAGAGGTTCTTTATCCCAACGGCAAGTTCATCGGCCAGGACGCCTATGCGCAGCTCATCTCCGAGCGTCTCCATGAGTCGGTACGCGACTTTGAGCAAAGCATCAAGGACCAGATCGCGATTACCCGCCTGCAGTCTCTGGTCACCGCCGGCGTCACAGTGAGCGATCAGGAGGTCCGCGACAGCTACCGCAAGCAGAACATCAAGGTGAAGTTCGACTACGCGGTCATCTCCGCTGAAGATCTGCGCAAGACCATCAACCCTGCAGACAGCGATCTTGAGGCGTTCTTCAAGAAGAACGCGGCGCGCTATGCCGAAGCTGTGCCCGAGCAGCGCCAGATCGCCTACGTCGCGTTCTCCCCTTCCGAGGTTCCCGGCGGGGTCCAGCAGCCTACGCAGCAGGAGATCCAACAGTACTACCAGGAGCACCAGTCCGATTACCAGGTGCCCGAACAGGCCCGCGCTCGCCACATCCTCATCAAGGTGGCCGAAAACGCCGACGCCAAGACCGATGCCGCGGCCAAGGCCAAGGCTGAGTCGATCCTCAAGCAGCTCCAGTCCGGCGGAAGCTGGACAGAGCTGGCCAAAAAGAACTCCGACGATCCCGGCACTAAGAACGCTGGCGGCGAAATGGGCTTTGTCAATCGTAATGCCAATCTGGTCTCGGAATACTTGAACGCGCTCTTCGCGCAGAAGGTCGGCGACATCGATCTCGTCCGCTCCAAACAGTATGGCTATTTCATCATCCAGGTGGAGGAGCGGCAGCCGGCGCACCTCGAAGCGCTCAACGAGGTGCTGCCCACGATTCAGGCCACTCTGGTGCGCCAGAAGTCTGCTCTTGCGCAACAGAATTACGCTCAGCAGCTCACCTCCGAGGCCGTCAAAGACGGTCTCCAGAAGACCGCCGCGGCGCATCATCTGCAGTTGGTAACCACCCAGCCGGTAGCTCAGGACGGCGTGATTCCGGGAATCGCCGACAGCACGCAGGTACTCAAGCTGGCCTTTGCAGCCAAACAGGGTGGCTCGCCGCAGTCGGCCGCTACCGGCGAAGGGTACGCTGTCTTCCAGGTCACGGGCGTCGTGGCCGCGCACGCCCCCACCTTCGCCGACTGGAAGAGCCATGTTCTCGATGACTTCCGCAGTGAGCAGTTGCCCGCCCTGCTCAACCAGAAAACCAAGGAGCTGGCCGACAAGGCCAAGGAGCTGAAGGATCTGGCCAAGGCCGCCAAGCTTGAGGGTGCGACGGTCAAGACCAGCGACCTGCTCGGCCAGACCGGGCAGGCACCGGATCTGGGCCAGTTGGGCCAGGTGGCGCCGCAGCTCTTCGATCTCAATCCTGGCGACTTCAGCTCTCCCATCGTCACTCAGCGCACGGGTGTTGTGGTGAAGATTCTCGACAAGCAGGTGCCTACAGCCGACGAGATCGCGAAGAATTTCGATCAGACTCGCGACACCATGCTCGAAGAGCAGCGCAGCGAGTCCTTCAACCTCTTCGCCAATGGCGTCTGGAATGACTTCCTTAAGCGCAAGATGATCCAGATGAACACCAAGGCGCTGGAATCGCAGGACAACAGCATGTAACGGCGGCAATCTGGGAACAGCAAATTGGCCGCGGAACTTCTTGGGTTCCGCGGCCACAGCTTTTTCTAGGATCGGTTGCGGCTGCATCGCCGGGCTTGGAGTCCGCTTCGACCCCCCTCACTCCGGATGCGCGGAATCTGGATTCTCAAACCTCGTGAACTTATCCAGGAAATGCAGATAGACCGTATCGGTCGGCCCATTGCGCTGCTTCGCGATAATGATCTCCGATTTGGCTCGATCTGCCTGAGACAGCTCTTCACCCCGCTGGTAATAGGACTCGCGGTGGATGAAGGCCACCACGTCGGCGTCCTGCTCAATCGAGCCCGACTCGCGCAGATCGCTCAGCAGCGGCCGTTTGTCTTCGCCGCGCCGCTCGCTGGCTCGCGAAAGCTGCGAGAGCGCCATCACCGGCACCTGCAGTTCCTTGGCCAGCGCCTTCAGCCCGCGGGTGATCGCCGAAACTTCCTGCACGCGGTTTTCGTAGCGCCTGCCGCCGGCCGAGGGCAGCGTAGCCGACATCAACTGCAAATAGTCGACAACCACCAGGTCGAGGCCCTTGTTTTGCTTAAGCCGCCGCGCCTTGGCGCGCATCTCGGAAAGCGTAATGCCGGCCGAGTCGTCAATGAAGACTTTCGACTCGACGAGTTGCTCCAGCGCGTTCTGCAGTTTTTCGTGCTCCTCCCGCCCGATAAATCCCTTCTGGAGTTTTTGCTGATCCACCCACGCCTGCGAGGCCAGCATGCGCCTAAGCAGCGACTCCCGGCTCATCTCCAGGCTGAAGACGGCCACCACTGCCCCGTGATTCACAGCCGCGTTCTGCGCAATGTTGATGGCCAGGGCCGTCTTGCCCATCGAGGGCCGCGCGGCGATAATGATCAGCTCGCCCTTCTGCAGCCCGCTGGTCAGGCGGTCGAACTCCGTAAAGTCGGTTGCCAGGCCTGTTATCTCGCGGCTCTGCTTGTACAGGTTGTCGATCGTCCCGAAGGAGTTGCGTACGATCTGGTCGAGCGGTTCGAGGCCATAGCTGATTCCTTTTTCGCTCACCTCCAGCAGTTGCGACTCGGCCGCGCCCAGCACCTCCAGCGCCGGCTCGCTCTGGTCGGCGGCGCGTGCAATGGCCGCCGAGCAAATCAGCATCAACCGCCGCAGCAGGCTCTTGTCCTTGACGATCCTGATGTACTCCTCGATCACCGGCCGCCGCGGCAGACCCTCGGTGAGCGACGCCAGGTAAGCTACTCCGCCGACGGACTCGACCTCCTTGTACCGGGCCAGTTCGTTCGAAAGCGTCACGATATCGACCGCTCGCCCGCTATCGATCAGCTCGCCCATGCGCAGGAAGATTCGCCGGTGCGAGTCGAGCGAAAAATCGTCGGGCTGAAGCAATTCCGCGGCCTCGGCATGCGCGGCGTTATCCAGCAGGATCGCACCCAGGATCGTCTTTTCGGCGTCGGTGTTGGCCGGCAGTCCGGCGTCCTGAGTGAGATCGGGGATGGTGGCCATAGCAGAGAGTGTAGGGCAGACAGGCTCGGCCGCTGGCTGTGATTAATGAGGGCGGATTTGGAAACTGAGGAAAAAAAG
>Ga0326728_10024076_pt1 | contig 11072 bp, 9 predicted proteins | sample MB3enrmetagenome_FD_207602 | JGI IMG/M metagenome (GOLD analysis project Ga0326728, IMG submission 207602) | Lab enriched peat soil microbial communities from McLean, Ithaca, NY, United States - MB31MN | ecosystem: Environmental > Terrestrial > Soil > Wetlands > Peat | place: USA: New York... | reverse complement strand
ATCTGGTCGGTATCGATATTGTTGATGGCCAGCGGCACGATGCGGCTTTCGAAATCGGTGAATGGCTTCATAGCAGTGTCCTCACATCCGTCACCACGCCCGTAATTGCGCTGGCCGCGGCGGTCAGCGGGCTGGCCAGGAAGGTGCGCGCGCCCTTGCCCTGGCGGCCCTCGAAGTTGCGGTTGCTGGTGGAGACGCTGTACTGGCCGGCGCCCACCTGGTCGCCGTTCATGGCGATGCACATCGAGCAGCCCGGTTCGCGCCACTCGCAGCCGGCCGCGCGGAAGATTTCCGGCAGACCCTCGGCGATGGCCTGGCGCTTGATCTCCTGCGAGCCCGGCACCACCAGCACGCGGGTCTTGGGGTTCACCTTGCGGCCCTTGACCACCGCTGCCGCCGCGCGCAGGTCGGAGATGCGGGAATTGGTGCAGCTCCCGATGAAGACCACGTCCACGGGCAGGCCCAGCACCGGCCGGCCGCCCTCCAGACCCATGTAAACCAGAGCCTTGGCGATGGATTCGCGTTCCATCGGATCGGCCACGCGCGAAGGGTCGGGAACCGGCGCGCCGATGGGCACGCCCATCCCAGGATTGGTGCCATAGGTGATCATGGGCTCGAGCGCGGCGCCATCGATCGAGATACTGCGATCGTAAGCCGCGCCCTCGTCCGTGGGAAGCTGCCGCCAGCGCGCCAGGGCCGCATCCCACTGGGACCCCTTGGGCGCGTGCGGGCGGCCGCACAGGTATTCGAAAGTGGTATCGTCGGGAGCCACCAGGCCGGCCCGCGCGCCGGCTTCGATCGACATGTTGCACACCGTCATGCGCTCTTCCATGCTCAAACCGCGGATGGTGCTGCCGGTGTACTCGAAAACAGAGGCCGTGCCGCCGCCGATCCCGATGCGGGCGATCAGCGCCAGAATGATGTCCTTGGCCGTGACGCCGGGCGCCAGCTTGCCCTCCACCTTCACCGCATAGCTCTTCGAACGGCGCTGCAAGAGGCACTGCGTTGCCAGTACGTGCTCCACCTCGCTGGTGCCGATGCCGAAGGCCAGGGCCCCGAAAGCGCCGTGCGTGGCGGTGTGGCTGTCGCCGCAAACCACCGTCATGCCGGGCTGCGTGAGGCCCAGCTCGGGACCGATCACGTGCACGATGCCCTGGCGGTCGTTGTGCACCCCCAGGCAGCGGATGCCGAACTCGGCGCAGTTGGCTTCGAGCTGCGCAAGCTGGAGCCGGGCGATCTCGTCCACAATGGGCAGCGACCGGTCCGTGGTGGGGATGCTGTGATCGGCGGTGGCGATGGTCAGATCGGGGCGCCGCACCTGGAGGCCGCGCTCGCGCAGATCCTGGAAGGCCTGCGGCGAGGTGACTTCATGGACCAGGTGCAGATCGATATAGAGCAGGGCGGGAGCGCCCGGCTGTTCCTGGACTACGTGGGAGTCCCAGAGTTTCTCGATGATCGTACGAGGCATAGTTATCCGAAATTCGGGCTGGCTTAGCTTGTGTTGGCTCTTCTCCATTATGACTGAGCGAGGACCGGTAAGTCCTCGCTCAGCCGATCGCGGCGCAGACCGCTTGCCCCACCTGTTCGGTGGTGGCGGGTGCGCCGGAAGGCCGCAGATCCGCGGTGACGCAACCGCTCAAGAGCACGGCTTCAATAGCGGCATTCACAGCGGAGGCTTCTTCCATCAAGCCGAAACTGTATTCGAGCATGGCCGCCACCGAGCCGATGGCGCCCAGCGGATTGGCCTTGTTCTGGCCGGCGATATCGGGGGCCGAGCCGTGCACCGGCTCGTACAGCCCCACCCACGCGCCGGAGGGCCGTTTGCCACCGAGAGAGGCCGAAGGCAGCATCCCGATGGAGCCGGTCAGCACGGCGCCCTCGTCGCTGAGGATATCGCCGAACATGTTTTCGGTCACCAGCACGTCGAAACGCCGCGGGTTGAGGATTAGCTGCATGGCGCAGTTATCCACCAGGATGTGCTCGAGCGTCACGTCCGGATAATCGCGGGCCACTTCGATCACCACGCGCCGCCAGAGCTGCGAGGTCTCGAGCACGTTGGACTTATCGACCGAGGTCACCTTCTTACGGCGCGCCGCCGCCAGGTGGAAGGCCACGCGGGCAATACGCTCGATTTCCGAGCGCGTGTAGGTCATGGTATTGACCGCCCGCGTCTCCGCGCCGTCTTCCACTATTCCGCGCGGAGTACCGTAATAGAGACCGCCCGTCAGTTCGCGGACGATGATCATATCGGCGCCTTCCACCAGGTGGTTCTTCAAAGGCGACGAATCCAGCAGCGACCGGTAGGCGCGCACCGGGCGCAGGTTGGCGTAAACGCCCAAGGCCTGGCGCAATCCCAGCAACCCCTTCTCGGGCCGCTGTTCGGGCGGGGCGTTGTCGAATTCCGGCAGGCCCACCGCACCCATCAGAGTAGCGTCGGCATGGGCGGCCGCGCGCGCGGTTTCGGCGGGCAGCGGCGACCCGGTCCGGTGTATGGCCGCGCCGCCCAGCAGGCCCTCGTTCAGTTTCAGTTCGTGATGCCACTTCTGCGCGACGTGGCGCAGCACCCGCTCCGCCTCGCGCGTCACCTCGATCCCGATTCCGTCTCCGGGCAGGACCAGAACGTTCAGTTGCATGGATTAATCCGCCGCCGCACCCTGAGCCTTTTGCCCCTGGTGCACCAGCGCGACGATCTCTTCATCCATCAAGCCTTTCTTGCGGTGGTCGGCCACCGCGGTGAAGCGATGGTACAGGTCGTCGAGTTCCTCCTTCGTCAGATCGAAGCCCAAATCCCGGCAGCGCTGGAGCAGCGCGTGCCGGCCGCTGTGCTTCCCGAGCACCAGTTTACCTTCCGGCACCCCGACGCTGCGCGGATCGACGATCTCGTAAGTGCTCTTCTCTTTCAGGTAGCCATCCTGGTGAATGCCGGCTTCATGAGCGAAGGCATTGCGCCCCACGATAGCCTTGTTGGGTTGGGGGCCGAAGGTGATGATGGAGCTCAACATCTCGCTGGCGGAGTAGAGGTGCTCGGTTTGAATGCCGGTATGGTACGGGTAAAAATCGTGGCGGGTCTTGAGGATCATGACCACTTCCTCGAGCGAGCAGTTGCCGGCCCGCTCGCCGATGCCGTTGATGGTGCACTCGACCTGCCGCGCGCCCGCCTCGATGGCGGCGATCGAATTGGCCACCGCCAGGCCCAGGTCGTCATGGCAGTGCACGCTGACCACCGCGGAATCGCCCAGCGCGCGGGCAATCTGGCCGATCAGGAGGCCGTATTCGGGGGGCGTGGAATAACCCACGGTATCCGGGATGTTGACGGTGCGCGCGCCGGCCGCCACCACCGCACGGGAGATCTGCTCCAGATACTCGACCTCGGTGCGGGCGCCATCCTCGGCGCTGAATTCCACGTCGTCAACAAAGGTGCGGGCCAGTTCGACCGCGGCCACCGCCTCATCGAGGGCCTGCTGGCGCGATTTCTTCAGCTTGTATTGCAGGTGAATATCGCTGGTGGCGATGAAGGTGTGGATGCGCGGGCGCCGGGCGTGCGCCAGGGATTGCGCGGCGCGCTCCACGTCCAGGGTGCAGCAGCGCGCCAGGGCGGCCACGTTGGCCCATGAAAACTCGCGGCTGACGGCCTCGACGGCCTCGAAATCGCCCTGCGAGGCGATGGGGAAGCCGGCCTCGAGATAATCCACCCCGAGATCCACCAGTTTGCGCGCCATGCGCAGCTTTTCCGGCACGTTCATGCTGCAGCCCGGCGATTGCTCGCCGTCGCGCAGCGTGGTATCGAAGATATATACGCGTTCGCTCATCATAGCCACCCGATACGTGCATTATGGGGCCGTTTTGTTTGATTTATCAAATTTATAATTTTAGCGGTGCATATTAAGTAATGTTATAGTTAAGGGGGATTACGGGATGGAACTGTATCCTCTTCAAGTGTTTCTCACGGTGGCCACGGAGAAGAGCTTCTCGCGGGCCGCCGAAAAGCTGCTGCGCACGCAGCCGGCCGTTTCGCTGGCGCTACAGCGGCTGGAGCAGGAGCTGGGCGAGAAGCTCATCGACCGCTCCGGCAAGGAGCTGCTGCTGACCGATTGCGGGCGCACGGTGCTCGAGTATGCGCGCCGCTTCGAGAGCCTGGAGCAGGAGCTGGAAAACGCCCTGGCCGAGCTGCGCGACAACTCCGCGGGGCGCCTGACGATCGGCGCCAATGAATCCACCACGCTCTACCTGCTGCGGCACATTGAGCGGTATCGCGAGATGTATCCCAAAATCAAGGTGCAGGTGCGGCGCAGCCTGTCGAGCAAGATTCCCGGCGAACTGCTGAACGGAAACCTGGAGCTGGGGGTGATCAGCTACGATCCGGGAGACGAGCGCATCCGTTCGAAGGTGATCTACACCGACGCGCTGGCGTTCATCGTTTCGCCACGCCACCGGCTGGCGCACCGCAAGGCGGTCTCCATCGCCGAGCTCGGCGCTGAGATGTTCATCGCGCACAACGTGGTCTCCCCCTATCGCGAGGTGGTGCTGCGCGAGTTCCAGGCGCACAAGGTGCCGCTGCGCATGGACGTGGAGATGCCCACCATCGAGACCATCCGCAAGCTGGTACAGAACAATAACGGCGTGGCCTTTCTGCCGCGCATGTGCGTGGAGCAGGAGATCCAGCAGAAGATGGTGTGCGAGGTGCGCATCAAGGAGATGCACGTGGAGCGCAAGATCCGCCTGGTCTATCCCGTGCGGCGCGCGCTGAGCCACGCGGCGCGGGCGTTTCTGGATGTGGTGGGGGGCTGAAGAGCCCCCCGTTCCGGCATACTACTTATACTGATACACCTGGACTCGCTGGATCCCGCGCTCACCCACCGTCAGGCGAACTCCGCTGGCGGATTGGCCGGCATCAGCGGCGGCTCCCAGATCGTAACGCAGCACCGAATCGTCGCCGGCTAGAAAACGGATATGGACCCAGTTGCCGTCCTCGAAACGCCCCGATTCCTGGCGGGCAATTCCGGCAAACCCAACGCCTGAATTCGGAGCGAACGTGACTTGCAGGTTGTTCCCCGCCATCAGGTATTCGTTCGGCCCCGTCGCCATGAATATCCCGTAGCCGGTTGTGTCGGGTACGGCCGTGGGATTCCGGCGATTGCGCGGCAAGCCGGCGTTCAGCGTGTAGTTGCCGAGCTTGAACTGTTGATCCGGCTTATCCTTATTCACCACCACGGAGGCAATGGTGTCGCTGCTCTGGTGTTCCAGAATGAACGGCGCCAGTTGCGAGAGCATCTCATAGGCCTCCGAAAGCGGAAGTTGCTCGACCTGCTGCGGCTGCGCAGCCCCGCCCCGCCCCGGATTGGCTCCGGCCGCGGGTCCGGCTCCGGCTCCGGCAGCACTCCGCGCGACGCCATCGATTCCGAACTGCGAGTATCCGATGGCGTGGCGCTGTCCGACGGCGTAGAAAAGGTTGCCGGCGCCCCGCAGATCCCCAGCCGACTCGGGAACGTAAAGCGGATTGCCGGAGCGGCTGTACCGGTCGGCAAGCTCGGTGAAGTTGGGCAGGTAGATGTCGGGGCAAAGCATGTCAAGCGCCGGAGCGCCCGCGCGCCATATGTCATGCATATGGTCCTGGGGACCGCCGCTTGGATAATCCCCGGGGCCTTTGTCCTCAGGCTGCACGATCCACGCGTTCACGAACATGGGTATCGGGTATTCCTTCTTGCCGGCCTCCACCACTTTGTTGATGTAGGAGGAGTAGTTCCAGCCCATGAAGATCTCGTCCGCCTTGGGCCCCTTGCCAAACACTTCTTCCCAGGTTCCCGAGGTCTTGAACCCGGCGGCTTCCCATACCTTCCTGAATTCCGGAAGCAGGGTGTCTTTGTGCTTCTGGAGATAGTCCATCAGCTCCTTGGGGACGGGCTTTGTGAAGGCAGCTTCGGCCAGGGGAGACCGGTCGCGGGTGTCGCCCAACATGCCCACTTCGTTCTCCACCTGCACCATGATGCAGCGATGCGTCGTATCCACTTCGCGAACGTGGCGCATCAGGGCCGCGAAGACCCGCGCATCCGCCTGCCAGTTGTTCTCGCTCAGGGTCGAGAGCACCTCGACGGTCTTGCCATTGCGGACCTGGGCGCGCGGGAAGCGCTCCTGGTTGGCTTTGACCCATACGGGGGCGAAGCTGGAGATCCCGTTCTTCCAACTTGCGAAATAAATCCAGACGATCCGGACGTTATAGCGTTTGGCGTTCTCGATGGCTTCATCCACGTACCGGAAATCGTACTTTCCTTCTTGGGGCTCGATCCAGTCCCAGGAGACGCCCGTCAGAACCGTGTTGAGATGCGCTCTGTTGGCTAGTGTCGGCCACACTACCTTCATGTATTCGCTATTGGAGGACGCCGTGTTGGCCATTTCTCCCGAAAGGACCAGAAAAGGCCTCCCATCGACAATCAGTTGCGTGGCTGCCCCGCGTTTCTCCAGGTGAGGAACCGCGGGGTCCACCGGCCTTGTCTGCGCATACGCCAGCAAACCGAGCGACGCGAAGATGAAGCCAGCCATGCGGATTCTGTTCTTCATAACGGATTACTCCTGATTCGAGACCTTTAGGATCTTAAACTACTGCCAAGCTTCTCACATTTCACGGGCGCTTTCAGCCAGGGGGGCCGGAGCCCCTGCCACCCTTTCACACCGGCACGCGGGCGTAGAGGCCATGGCGCAGGATGTAATCCAGGACCGGCGGAGGGAGTTCCCTGGGGCGGGCGCCGGTTGCCAGTGCGCGACGGATCTGGGAGGAAGAAACCGTAAGCTCCAGCGAATCGAGCCGTTCCACGGAGGTCTCCGGCGGCACGTGGTACAAGTGGCCGGGGCGGCTCACCACGATGAAGCAGACCGCCCGCACCACTTCCTGCCACCGCAGCCAGGTTTCGATTTCGGCGAAGGCGTCTGCGCCGATGATGAAGAACAGCTCGTCGCCGGGCGCCAGGCGCGCGCGCACCTTAAGAATGGTATCGATGGAGTAGCTGCGCGCGGTGCCCTCTTCCAGGCGTGAGACCTCAAAGCCTTCCCTGCCCTGGCAGGCCAGCTCCAACATACGCACGCGGTCTTCGTACCCGGCCCGGGTGACGCCGGCTTTATGCGGCGGGCGGGCCGCGGGAACGAAGAGCACGCGGTCGAGATGGAACCGCTCAGCGGCCTGGCGCGCCACCGCGAGATGCGCTTCGTGGACCGGGTCGAAAGTCCCGCCGTAGATCGCCAGTCTCATGGCCGCCAACGAAGGCCCCTTACGATCTTTCGATCTTGACCGAATTCACCTTGACCTCCTGCAACGGGCGGTCCTGCGCGTCGCGGGGAGTCTCGGAAATCTTCTTCACCACGTCGTAGCCCTCGACGACCTCTCCGAAGACGGTGTGGTGGTTGTCCAGCCATCCCGTGGGAGCCACGGTGATGAAGAACTGGCTGCCGTTGGTGTTGGGGCCGGCGTTGGCCATGGAGAGAATGCCCGGCTTGGAGTGCTTCAGATCGGGGTGAAACTCGTCGGCGAACTTGTAGCCGGGGCCCCCGCGTCCGGTGCCCTGCGGGTCTCCGCCCTGGATCATGAAGTCCGGAATGACGCGGTGGAAGACGGTGCCGTCGTAGAACGGCTTGCCGGTCTTGGTTCCCTCCGCCAGGCTCAAAAAATTCTCCACGGTGCGGGGCGCCTTCTCGGCGAACAGCTTGACCTTGAAGCTCCCGGCGGTGGTATCGAATGCGGCGTATGTCTCGTTGGCCATCAGAGCGATTGTAGCAATCCGCGACGGCCCGGCCTTTACCAGCCGATTGGCCGGCCGCGATTCTGTTCGTCCAGCCACCGTTGGAGCGGCGCAAAGTAATCGCGAATGGCGGTGGCGTCCATGGCGCGCGTGCCGGCGATCTTCTCGAGAGCATCCTGCCACGGCTGGCTCTGACCCATTTCCAGCATGGCCTTCAACCGCGCCCCGGCCTGCGGGTTGCCGAAAATCGAGCAGCGGTTCAGCGGACCGGTGCAGCCCGCCGCCTGCGACAAGGCGCGGTGAAACTGGAATTGCAGGATATCCGCCAGGAAATAGCGCATATAGGGGACATTGGCCGCCACGTGGTACTTGGCGCCGGGGTCGAAATCGGCCTCGGATCGGCCGGGCGGCGGAGCGATCCCCTGGTACTTCAGGCGAAGCTGCCACCACGTCTCGTTGTACTTCTCCGGGGGAATCTCGCCGGAGAAAACCTTCCACCGCCATTGGTCGATCACCAGGCCGAAGGGCAGAAAGGCGATCTTTTCGAGCGCCTTGTGCAGGAGCAGGCCGATATCCTTGGAGGTGTCCGGAGCACGCTCGAGCAAGCCGATCTTCACCAGGTACTCGGGCGTGATGGAGAGGGCGATGGTATCGCCCACGGCTTCATGAAATCCGTCGTTGGCGCTGTCTCGGAACGAGGGCGGCTGTTTGGAATACGCCCGCTGGTAGAAATTGTGGCCCAGCTCATGATGCACGGTCAGGAAATCCTCGCCGGTGATCTGGAGGCATACTTTGAGCCGCACGTCGTTAACCGCGTCGATATCCCAGGCGCTGGCGTGGCACACCACCTCGCGATCGGCAGGCTTCAGAAACAGCGACCGCTCCCAGAAGGTGGCCGGCAGCGGATCGAAACCCAGGGAGACGAAGAAATTCTCGCCGTACTTGACCATGCCCTTCCAATCGGTATTGTGCTGCTTGAGCAGCGCGGTAAGGTCGTAGCCGGGATCGGCATTGGCCGGCGAGACCAGCGGATAGATGTAGTCCCACTCCTGTGCCCACATATTGCCCAGCAGGTAGGCCGGGATGGGCCCGTTGGCGGGCACAGCGTCGCCGTACTTCTCGCGCAGCCGGGCGCGCACGTAAGCGTGCAGAGACAGATACAAGGGCCGGACCTGCTCCCAGAGGCGGTCCAGTTCCGCGGAGAAATCGTCCGGCGGCATATCGTACTTGGAGCGCCACATGGCGCCGTTGTCCTTGAAGCCGAGCTGGCGGGCGCCCTTGTTGGCCAGCTCGACATAGCGCATGAAATCCTGGCGCATGGGGCGGGCGATGGCGTGCCAGCCAGTCCACGCGTCCAGGAGTTGGGAGGGGTCGCGGCTCTCGGCGATGATTTTGCTGAGGTCCTCGAGGTCCTTGCAGCTTGGCGGCCCGGAGGGGCAATACTTACCCTTGCCATAAGCGCCCTCCATGGCGGCGACGATGCGCGTCAGCTCCTCGCTCTCTTTCGGGTCCGAGGGCGTTGCGATGGTGAGCGAGAGTTTGAGGAGCTTGAGCTTGCGTGCGGTGACCGGGTCGAGCGAGAGGCCATCGAAGCGCGTGGCCTGCTTGGCGTACTCGACGGTGGCGGCGATGGCGCGCTCATCCAGCTTGGCGGAGAGCGCTTCGGTATCGTCGGTGATATAGGTGTCCCTGATCCAATCCGCGCGCGAAGAATCGACGCCCAGCACGAGCAGTTTCTGCTCGACGTCATCGATGAACCGGCGGGCCTCCTCGGGAGTCGCTTTGCGGCCGGCCGCGCTCGCGCCCGCCGCGGCGGCGGTGCCCAGGCAAATCAGAGACAGGATTCCACGAATGTGCATGCTTACACGGTAACAGAGCTTCGGCGGGGGCCTTCGCCGGGCCATGATTCGCGAACGCGATTTTGCGGGCCTCGGCCGGGCGTGTTAGCATCAAGACATCCGCGTGAAATTGCGGGGACGTAGTTCAGTTGGTTAGAACGCCGGCCTGTCACGTCGGAGGTCGCGGGTTCGAGCCCCGTCGTCCCCGCCATCTATTTCAATCAATCACTTACACCCCTGGCCTGCCTGGATTCGAGTCACTGTCCGGAAACCAATTCACGCAACGCGGAGTCTGGCCGCTGATCCCGACCTGGTCCTTGTTTTGACCGTGATTTCGATATCCCACCCGAGGGCCAGCAAGAGCCGCATCAAACGCTCGATCGAGAAGCCGGACAGTTTGCCCTGTTTCAGAGCTGAGACCTTGGGTTGGTCAATTCCAAGGATCGTCGCCGCTTGGCTCTGCGTCAGCCGGCGCCTTTGGATCTCTGCGATGATCTTTGCGGCCAACTCGGCCTTCGCCAGCAGATCGTCAGCATGTGGCAGATTCAAGTCGGCGAACACGTTGCCGGATCTCGGCGTAAACCCTCTATTCGGCATTTTCCCTCTCCTCATTTCCCCGCCAACTTGCGCGCAAGTTGAAGCCGTCGGCGGATCAGATCTTTTGGAAGGCGTGAAGAACGTAAACCGCTTCCCCGAGTTGTGCGACGTATACCGCACGATACGTACCGCCCGGATCGTCCGCGCGCACCTGCCGTTTCCGCAAAGCCGTGCAACATTTTCGCGCTGTCATGTTTCTGACCGATCTGCGCCTGATAGAGTGCGAAGCCGAGCTTGTGCCGAACGCCGGGCGGAAAGCCCTCCAGCCGAACGAGCGAGTCGACAAGCCAAATCAGCTTGCGCGGTTGTTCGGGCTTGTCGGGCACAGTGGTGTTGACGGTGTTTATCGTGCCGGCGGCGTACCTGCTGGTTTACCGCAATCGCCGGGCGCCTGCCGTGACGCAAGAATGAAGGACTTGAGGAAATAACGAGCCGCGCGCTCGGCGGGTCGGTGAAAATTACCTCTGCCCCGGGAAAAGGAACGCTGATCGAGGTAGCGCTCCCACTGCCGCAAAGATTGCAGGCGCTGCGGGCTTAGGTGGGGCGGACGCCCACGTCCGGACCCGGCCCGTGCGTCGAAGCCCGGGAACCCGGTCGCATGTCAGAAGTACTGCTAGATCTAGTAGTACTAATAGAGAGCGGCATCGGCATCCCACGATCGCGGGCCAATGTACGTTACTCCCTATTTCAAGCTAAATCATGTTTAATATTATACGTTGCTCTTGACGGCGATCAAGGCTGTTTCCCCCCTTTGTAATGGGGGTTACGTCGTTGGCAGCCCACAAATTGACACGCCCGTTGAAACCGGGGATCATGGTTCAATAGTTATGAGTGTTTGACTTTTTTGACACTTGGTTTTTTTGGGTTATTAGTACCAGTTGTTAGCTCAGAATAGGCAATGGGTTGTAAC
>Ga0326728_10024074_pt1 | contig 11072 bp, 10 predicted proteins | sample MB3enrmetagenome_FD_207602 | JGI IMG/M metagenome (GOLD analysis project Ga0326728, IMG submission 207602) | Lab enriched peat soil microbial communities from McLean, Ithaca, NY, United States - MB31MN | ecosystem: Environmental > Terrestrial > Soil > Wetlands > Peat | place: USA: New York... | reverse complement strand
CTTTCGTTCCAAGGCAAAAGATTTCGGCGCTCTGCGCGGTCATTTCCTCAATCCTGTAAATCCTGTAAATCCTGTCTAAGGCACAAAAAATCGTTGTAGGGTTACATCAGGGGGGAATAGGATGCTGTTTACAGGCCCCCCTGCCTCCTTTAAGAAAGGAGTGATCGGCTTATTTGAGCACTCGGCGCGCACGCGCTTGCGCGCGCATGCCGAAACCATGAGGGGCGCGGGGGAATCACATTCCCCCGCTCTTTTGAAGCCAATTGTCTCAACAATTATTTCGTAATTAACTGGTTGCCGGCCGAAACGGCAGGGATGAATCGGGGCGGATGGACAAACCCAGCTACATATACGGCATAGACGATTCACCTCCGCTGAGGCTGGCACTGCTCTACGGCTTGCAGTTGGCCCTTGTGATGTTTCCCATCTTTGTCACTTCGGCCATACTTCCGGGAAAGGTACTCAATCTGAGCCCCGCCCAGCAAGTGCGGTTTCTCCAGCTCATATTGCTCTCGTCCGGCATCTTTACCATGTTGCAATGTCTTTGGGGGCACAGGTATCCGGTCATAGACGGCCCATCCACGGCCCTTCTGCTGACTTTTCTCTTTATCGCCCCTTATGGGCTGCCGGCCGTTCAGGGCGGGGAGATCGCGGGCGGGCTTCTGCTGACCGGGGCCGTCTTCCTGCTCAAGCCAAAAAGAATCGTTGCCGTAATGACCCCGAACGTAGTCGGGGTGATTCTTATGCTGGTAGCCCTGTCGCTTCTTCCTTACATGAGCGGGCTCATGTCGGGGGCGGGATCATCCTCCGGAGACGGAAGCGCGGTCAAGTTCGTGCTGAGCCTCGGACTGGTTATCCTTATGAGCGCGATGGCGTACAGGCTGAAAGGATTTTTGAAGACGCTCTGGCTCTTCGCCGGAATGCTCATAGGAACCGCGCTTTTTTTTGCCGTGGAGCTTCCTTCGTTAAAGGACCTGCTTTCCTCGTCGTGGCTTTCCATCCCACCCGACATTATCCCTTCGAAGCCTGAATTTACCATATCCGCCGTGATAGCATTCGCAGTCTCCTATGTTGCCGTTATGGTAAACAGCATCGGGAGCATTCAGGCCATTGGGGATATGACGGACGCAAGCAGGCTGCCCGGCGCGATACCGCGATGCCTCTTTCTTAACGGCATCGGGGGTGTTTTTTGCGGGCTCGTTGGGATTGTGGGCACTGTCAGCTACAGCATGAGTCCGGGGCTGGTGCTTTCGATGCGGGTTGCAAGCCGGTTCGTGTTCGCCTGGTGCGGTGTGCTGTTCATCCTGGCCTCCTTTATTCCAAAGCTTGCCGCCCTGTTTGCGCTCGTTCCGCCTCCGGTGGTCGGGGCGGCCCTTTGCACCGCAATGGCCATTCAGCTCGGCGCGGCCCTGGATATTATAGCCGGCGCCGGCATCGAGCACCGGAGCTATTATATCGTAGGCCTGCCGGTCGTTTTGGGCACCCTGGTCGGCTTTATTCCACGAGATGTCGTAAACCAGTTGCCGCAGGTTTTCCGGGTGTTTCTGGGCAACGGACTCACGTTCGGAATTCTGTGCGTCATGTTCCTCGAACATGTCGTTATGCGTGAGAGTCCGACGGATAAAGGAGGCAAGCTGTGAGCGAAGCGGGAGAAGTGCGCTGCCCCGGGTGCGGAGAGGTTGTGCGGCTGTACCGCAATCCGCTCCTGACCGTTGATGTCATTATCGAGGTCGAAGAGGGAATAATACTTATTGAGCGAAAAAACCCCCCTTTCGGCTGGGCCATTCCGGGCGGGTTCGTTGACTACGGCGAGGCGCTGGAGACCGCCGCGGCAAGGGAGGCCAAAGAGGAAACGGGGATGGACGTCGTGGGCCTGAGGCAGTTTCATGCATATTCGGACCCGAAAAGAGACCCGCGCGGGCATACGGTCAGCGTTGTCTTCACGGCCGCCGGCAGGGGCGTGCCGAAAGCGGCCGACGACGCGAAAAACTTGAAGATATTTCGGCTCGATGAGCTACCGGAGAATCTTGCGTTCGATCACGCCTCGATCCTGTCGGACTATTCCGAATCGGTTAAGGGGAGAGTATAATACTGAGGCGGGCGGTGGGACCGCCGGCCGGGATTTGCAGCTGCCTTTGGCGGCGGCGGAGACACGGGGGAGGAGATTGTGTGCGCAGAATTCTGCAAAAAGCGTGGGGAGTGGCACTCCCCACACCCCGCAGTGTGGCGCGGGCGGCGGCACCCCTCATAATGCGGGGCAACCGCCACGGGCGCCGAGCGCTCGGCCACACGCGCTTGCGCGTGCGGCCGAAATCTTGGGTGGGGCGGGGGAAACATACCCCCGCGCTTTCATTATTTTCATAATTTGCAGAATTTTCGGTACACTATCGCGAAGGAGAAGAAGAAGCTTATGATTCGTAAGGCCAGGATAGCCGATGTGGCAGAGATTCAAAAAATGCTTCGGGATTTCGCCGATGCCGGAAACCTGTTGGCCCGTTCACTGAGCGAGCTTTACACGACCCTGCGCGACATCGTCGTCTACGAAGACGAAGACAAGAGAATCGGCGGATGCTGCGGTCTGCACATTCTATGGGAGGACCTCGCCGAAATTCGCTCCCTGGCAGTTCTCGAACCCTTTCAGCGGCGGGGCATCGGGCGCAGTCTTGTAAAAACATGCGTATCTGAAGCCGTTGAACTCGGGATCGGTAAAGTTTTCACGTTGACCTATGAAGTGGATTTTTTCAAAAGCCTGGGCTTCCTCCCGGTTGACAAGAATATGTTTCCCCAAAAAGTATGGTGGGATTGCCATAACTGCTCGAAGTTCCCCAACTGCGACGAATCCGCCCTGGTGCTGGACCTTTCCGAATAACGAAATCCACTTATAAATTCACAAGGCCGGGGGAAATCACCCGTTTTCTTTCCGCCGTGGGCCGCGTGTGCGTCCCGTGTGGGCGGGATTGCAAATCCCGGTCCCATGCAGTATATAAACTAAGTAATAGATGCGCACCGGCGGCCTTTTACGCAAGTGAATGGAATTCAAAGGTAATTGCCGGGGTTGGCGTACTTTCGAGGCTATATTTACAGGCACGTACGCGTGCCTTTCTCATTATTTGCTTTGAATTTTAGCATCCGGTTTTGAAAGGATTGTTAAATGATAGTCGGTGTTCTCAAAAAAATATTCGGCAGCCAGAATGAGCGCGACCTGAAAAAGCTTGCTCCCATTGTGGATGAAATCAACGGCTTTGAGCCGGGGATTCGAAAGCTGAGCGACGCCAAACTCCGGGACAAGACGGTCGAATTCAGGCAGCGGCTGGAAAACGGAGAGGAACTCGACGAACTTCTCCCCGAAGCTTTCGCTGTATCGCGTGAGGCATCCGCTCGTGTCCTGGGGATGCGCCCCTTCGACGTCCAGTTGATAGGCGGCCTCGTTCTTCACCAGGGCAAAATCGCGGAAATGAAGACCGGTGAAGGAAAAACGCTGGTGGCTACCATGCCGATCTATTTGAACGCGCTGAGCGGCAAGGGCGTACACCTGGTTACGGTTAACGATTACCTGGCCAAGCGCGACAGCGAGTGGATGGGGCAGATATATAGATTCCTGGGGCTGACGGTGGGCTGCATCGTCCACGGACTGGACGATTCCGAAAGGCAGGAGGCCTACGGCGCGGATGTGACCTACGGGACCAACAACGAGTTCGGGTTCGATTACCTTCGGGACAACATGAAGTTCCGCCATGAAGAGCTTGTGCAGCGCGATCTGCACTACGCCATAGTGGACGAAGTGGACAGCATCCTCATAGACGAAGCCAGGACCCCGCTGATCATCTCGGGTCCGGCGGAAAAATCGACCGAGCTCTATTACAAGATAAACCGGATTATTCCTCAACTGCATGAGGAGGCGCACTTTACCAAGGAAGAGAAGACCCGCACCGTTGCATTGAACGAAGAAGGCGTGGCCAGGGTGGAACGGCTGCTCGGGATGGAAAATCTCTACGATCCCCGCAACATGACGGTAAACCACCACGTGCAGCAGGCCCTTCGTGCCCACGTCCTGTTCAAGCGTGACGTGGACTACATCGTCAAAGACGGCCAGGTAATCATCGTGGACGAGTTCACCGGCCGGCTCATGCCGGGCAGGCGCTACAGCGAAGGACTGCACCAGGCGCTGGAAGCAAAGGAGGCCGTGAAGGTCGAAAACGAAAACCAAACCCTGGCTACCATTACTTTTCAGAACTATTTCCGGATGTACGAAAAACTTGCGGGCATGACCGGTACCGCGGAAACCGAGGCGCCGGAATTCGCAAAGATTTACAAGTTGGACGTAATTGTCGTTCCACCCCACAAGAGCATGATCCGGACGGACTTTCCCGATTGCATCTACCGGACGGAGGCTGAAAAATTCAGGGCGGTCGCCAATGAAATAAAGGAGCTCTACAGCATAAGAAGGCCGGTCCTGGTCGGAACCATCAGTATCACAAAATCCGAGAAATTGAGCGAAATGCTCAAGCGCTCCGGGGTCCCCCACCAGGTGCTCAATGCCAAATACCACGAGCAGGAGGCCGAAATCGTCGCTAAGGCCGGACAGCCGGGGTCCGTTACGATCTCGACAAACATGGCGGGCCGCGGTACCGACATCGTGCTTGGGCCGGGCGTGGTCGAAGTGAGCGGACTGCACATCATCGGCACGGAGCGCCATGAGGCCCGGCGGATAGACAACCAGTTGCGCGGCCGTTCCGGACGCCAGGGAGACCCCGGGTCGTCCCGATTTTACCTGTCGCTTGAAGACGACCTGATGCGAATTTTTGCCGCCGACAGGCTCTCGGGGCTTATGCAGAGGATCGGCATGGCTGAAGACGAACCGATCGAACACCGGCTCATCAGCAAGGCCATCGAAAACGCCCAGAGCCGGGTCGAAGCGCACAACTTCGCCATGCGCAAGCAGATCATAGAATACGACGATGTGATGAACCAGCAGCGCGAGATCATATACCGTCAGAGGCGCGAGGCGCTCCAGGGCGGAAACCTCAAGCCCGCTGTTTTCGATATGATCGACGACCTGATCGATTCCATCATAGAGGATAATACGGCGGAAAAGACCTATGCCGAAGACTGGAACCTGGAGGCGCTCAACAAGGAAATCGCGCGGATTTTCGGCGTTCAGGCCGATCTCACGGTGGAGTCCCTCGAAGAGGTGGATCGGGAGGCCCTGAGAGAGGACCTGCTCGAGCGCGTGCAGCAACGCTACGAAGCCCGGGAACAGGAATTCGGTTCTCAGATCATGCGGGACCTGGAAAATTACATACTCCTGCAGACCGTGGACGCCCTGTGGAAAGATCACCTGCTAAACATGGATTATCTCAAGGAGGGTATCGGCCTCAGGAGCTACGGCCAACAGGACCCGCTCGTCGCCTACAAGCGCGAGGGTCATGAGATGTTCCAGCAGATGATCGACCGCGTAAAGGAAGAAACGCTCCAGAAGCTCTTCTATATCCAGATTCAGCGGGAGGAGCAGGTGCAGGAAATGCGGGCTGAACAGGAAGATCAGCCCATGTTCTACGGTCCGGCCGATGCGCCTCAGAAACGGCAGGCGGTAAGAAAAGAAGGAAAGGTTGGGAGAAATGATCCCTGTCCCTGCGGAAGCGGGAAAAAATACAAGAAATGTCACGGTAAGTAGAGGTCCCTTTGAAGTTCCCGGTTTTCTTGCAGGCGCGGTCGAATCCGGAATGCGCTACTCAGGCAGGCCGGACCTGGCCCTGATCTGTGCAAAAAACCCTGAAGGCTGCAACGCCTCGGGCGTTTTTACCAGGAACCTCTTTTGCGCCGCGCCGGTTGAATTATGCCGGGAAGCCCTCGGAAAAGGCCGCGCAAGAGCCATCCTTGCCAATGCCGGGATAGCCAACGCATGCACCGGAGCGGAAGGCAAAACCAGGGCCTCCGAAATGGCCCGAATGGCATCCGAAGCCCTCGGCTGCGAGGTTGATTCGGTGCTCGTCGCTTCGACGGGGGTAATCGGGATGCAGTTGGACGTCGCCTCGGTGGCCCGATCCATGCCCGGCCTCGTCGGCGCGCTCGCACCTCATGGGTGGCATGATGCCGCAAGGGCGATAATGACAACCGATACCGTCGAGAAGATGGCCAGCGCCCGAATCGATCTGGGCGGGAAAATGGTCACCATAGGCGGAATTGCCAAAGGCTCCGGAATGATCGCGCCCGATATGGCCACCCTCCTGGTGTTCGTGTGCACGGACGCCTCGGTCGGCCCGGAGGTCCTGGATCATTATACCCGCGCCGGGGCCGACGCATCTTTTAACTGCATTACCGTTGACGGCGACACCAGTACGAACGATTCGCTCCTCGTCCTGGCCGGGGGGGCCGCAGGAAACCCGCCCCTGACGGATATCGGCGAAGGTGGAAGCCGTGCCTTCGGCGAGGCGCTTGCGGCGGTTCTAAAAGACCTGTCCAGGCAGGTGGTGATGGACGCCGAGGGGGCTACCAAGCTGATCGAGATCGAAGTAAGCGGCGCCCGTGACCGCGCAAGCGCCAGGCAGCTCGCGTTTACGGTGGCCAATTCGCCGCTGGTCAAAACCGCCTTTTTCGGTCAGGACGCAAACTGGGGACGTATAATCGCGGCGGCCGGAAGGGCCGGCGTAAGTCTGATTCCCGAACGGGTGAACCTTTTCTTCGAAGATCTCTGCGTTTTCGCAGGCGGAGCCCCTATCCGGGGGGAAGAGGCGGAACGGGAGGCGTCCGGGATATTCAGGCAAAAAGAAATACGGGTGCGCCTTGACCTCGGCTTGGGAGACTCTTCGTTTACCGCTCTCACATGCGATCTTTCCTTCGATTACGTGAAAATAAACGGGTCGTATAGGAGTTAGGAGGAGTGAGCAGTGAACAGGGAGCAGGGAGCAGTGAGTTCTTCGGGCAATTAAGATCACTGGTCCCCGGCTTTCGCCGGGGTGACGGCCATGAAAGATCTCTTGGGGCGGTCGGTACGGTCCCTATGGTCGAAAAGTACACTTCGTTCCTGCTCCCCGCTCCTATCTTCCGCTTTCTGCTCACTGCTCACTGCTCTTTGAGCGTCCTCTGACAACCGAATCCAGACCCTTCGTTACAGTGAGTGAGAGGGGGCGTCTATTTTCTTTGGACGTTATTCAAATTACCCTCTCGTAGTAAGGCCGCCCGTTTCCGCACTTCACTTCCGCGCCAGAATCAGCGCTCAAGGCGCGCCTGCGGGTATTTTCCCAGTCCTTCTCAGTTGGCGTGGATATTGCTTGAAATGCGTGGCAGGCACGGGTTGAATCTCCAACTGTGTAAAGGGTGGGAATCGTTTTTCCCGGGGAGAAAAAGCAATGAAGATGTTTTCAGCTAAATCTCCATTGGTATTCTTCTGGCTTGTCCTGACCGGATTGCTGGTCCCCGGGACCTCGAATGCCCAGCAATGTCTTTCCGGGTCCATGGTCTTTCCAGCCGACAACGTTTGGAACGCGCCAGTCGACAGATTGCCGGTTCATCCCAATTCGGCGGTCTACATCACGACAATTGGCCCTAACAGGACGCTTCACCCCGACTTTGGATCGGGCGACTGGCCCCCCGATTCGGACTCTCCGATCGGCATTCCTTACATCACAGTTCCGGGGACACAACCCAAAGTGCCGGTCAGCTTCGACTACCGCGGTGAAAGCGATCCGGGTCCATACCCTGTTCCGAAAAACGCGCCGATAGAAGGCGGTCCCCAGAGCGCAGGTGACAGGCACGTCCTGGTGATCGACAGCGGCAACTGCATGCTCTACGAGCTATTCGACGCCTTTCCGCTGGCGGGCGGCGCATGGCATGCCGGAAGCGGCGCGGTTTTCAACCTGAAATCGGACGCGCTCAGGCCGGCCGGTTGGACTTCGGCTGACGCGGCCGGACTCTCGATTTTCGCCGGCCTGGTCCGATATGATGAGGTCGCCTCGGGCCAAATCCGCCATGCATTGCGCTTTACCGCTCCCCAAACAAAAAAGTCTTTTGTCTGGCCGGCGCGTCACTATGCATCCAACCTCACCGCATCCAAATACCCGCCGATGGGCCAGCGATTCCGCCTCAAGGCGGGATTCAATATCTCGGGGTTTTCTCCGCAAACCCAGGTCATTCTCCGGGCGCTCAAACGCTACGGCATGATGCTTTCCGACAACGGCTCGGCATGGTACATCTCGGGCGCCCCCGATAAGCGTTGGAATAATGATGTCTTACATGAACTGAGCCGTGTCCGTGGGTCTGATTTTGAAGCCGTGGACGTATCCTCGCTTATGCTCAACGCAAATTCAGGCGCGGCAGCACCCCAGGTGATCGTCGGGGTGAAGGCATTGCAACCGTCCGCTTCCGAGCAGGGTCCGGTGGAGGGTGTAATTCAGTTCTTCAGGGTCGGGGATAAAACAGATCCTCTTCGGGTCTTCTATGCGGTCGGGGGGAGCGCCTCAAACGGAACGGATTATGTGCGGCTGCCCGGCTCGGTTGTCATTCCGACAGGTTTGGCGGCATTGGATGTTTTCATTACTCCCATCGACGATAAGATTAAGGAAGGTAAAGAAACGGTCACGGTCACAATCAGCAGGAATTCGCTCTATACGGTCGGTTCATGCGCTTCGGCGACTGTAATCATAGCCGATAATGACTAATACCAAGTTGCACCCGAAGAGGTAAAACCTTCATTCAAGAAATCCCCCTGCCCCCCTTTAGGAAGGCTCATCGCGCAAACGAGTACCTCGAAGACGAGAGAGGGCGGTATCTGTCTGCCGTGCACGAGTCCTGAGGGGGTTTTTGACTCTGTTGCCCTGAAAGGGCTGCATAGTCTAGCCAGGGGTCAGCAACGCGCCACCCTTGGGAGAACGGAACCGCAAATTATTTATAATACCATGAAATGGTTACATAAAAGCAATATTTAGAATCAGATCACGGGGCGTTTAGACGGCAAGGGATCGGCTATCCAACCCCTACAGGGTAAGGACTGGTTCTTGTCGGCATTACAACCCCAGGGTGGCGCTCCGCTTACCCGGGGCTGTTATAGGCAGCCCCTTCGGGGCAAAAACCCATCCCCGGGTACTCATTTCCGTGAAGAACCTTTAGGAAAGGGGGGTTCCAACCTGCAATCCTTACCAATATTGACGCAACTTGGTATAAAGAGGCGGTGTCGTGAAGGCAGAAAAAGTGAGGAAGCGTTAAGAAAGTGGGAGTTAGTGTGCTGGATACCGACTTTGAGACGTGTCGCAAAGGCGACATATTGGGTATTCCTCGTGAGTGACGATTTGCGGGCTGAAAGGGTTCAATGCAAAAAGGCAGAGTCATCGCTGAACCCTGCCCTGTAGCACTATCTAAGATGGTATGTGACTATCCAACGTACTTCGTCTTCAGACCAATCAGAGCCTGCCAGACCGGGCCCGGGAGATTCAGGGGATAAGGGTTGGCAGTTCCCGGGCGGCGCACCTTTAGGATAGGTCCACTAGTTTCGCGGTGGGTACACTCCTTGGACTGCAATACAATAGTTGATCGTCAGGTATGGCTGCCTGATTCCAAAGGGTTTGCCTCCTCCAGCTTCGCCGATGCTGCTCGCGTTCATGGCAGCGGCAGGATGTACAGTGCTGTAAATGTGGGTGCTTTGCGTATTGGCCAAAGCGTCGCCGTTGGGTTTGGATGAAGTGGCTGCGCCGGTGGAGGCAAATAAGTGATGGTTGTGAGCGGGCATCTGTGCTTGCGTCAATGTAACCGTTTCCTGTCCGCCAGTCTGGCCAAGCTCGTAAGGTGAAAGACCCGGACCCTGGCCCTGGTCAAGAGGCACGCGACCTCGAAGATCCGGCAGTGCAAAGGTGTTTTTACCATCACCACCGTATGTTGTGCCTAGAAGAGAATAGAGAGCCTGGTTTTGAGCAATTTCGAGTAATTGCCCGTTACAGGGCAGCCAACCTGTCGGGCAAAAATTAAATGCAACCATCATGAGTTGGCCAACAAATGGTTCCGATTGGGCATTTACGGTTTGCGGCAACGCCACAGCACCCAGCAAAAGCACGATAAAAGATAGCATGAGCACTTTCTTCATCATCTTTCCTCCTCCGTTTAGTTATCGGGTGTGCGCCTTGAAAACCTAACCTTCTTAAGACAGGCCAATTCTTCGACGCAAGAAAGCAATTCCGCAGAACCTGCGGATTGCTTGTCCAGGGGTGTTCTCCGAATTCTTGCTGGGAGAATGAATGGCTCTTAGATTCGATTTCATATTTACGCCCTTTCGAGAAACATTTCCAGGATGGATGATGGGTTCCCGGTTTACGCGAGGCCGGGAGTGCGAATCAAATCGGAGCAGGTTGCCGAACAGAACGCGCGGAAGTCCGAATCATGGATTACCAGTGAGAGCGGGACAGCTTTCGCGCGCGCGTGCCCCTTTATATTCCATCTTTCGCGGGTCAAAACCGTATGGCTTTGATTCATTCAGTTTTCACGTGCATCCGGCCATGCATTTCTTGAATGCATCCATCGAGTTGTTGATGCACGTCATCTGATCGACGTTGTCCAATTGGTTATTGTGGATTGTCTCGCAGATCTTTACCTCCGATGTGTACCGGGCGGTGCAGTCCCATTGGCAATCGGCCCGGGCGGAAGTGCAGAACACCATAACTGCCGCAATTATCAACAAGATAATTTTCACGGTATCTCCTGATATAAGAGGTATTACCAAGGCTAAAATCTTATTCTCTTCAAAAATTATAATCACGGAAGAGGAAAAAGCGGGGAACGGGCGCGCGGGCGCCGGCAAGAAAGTCTCAGGAAGAATGTGTTTGACTTGCGGGATGAACCACCCTTCTCCTTTTCGATTCTCACGAAGAGCTCGAAGAAAGAAAAAGGTGAATAATACCAACATGGTGTACTCAAAGAGATAAAACCTTTATTGAAAAAATCCCCCCTGCCCCCCTTTAGAAAAGGCTCATCGCGCAAACGAGTACCTCGAAGACGAGAGAGGACGGTATCTGTCTGCCGTGCACGAGTCCTGAGGGGGTTTTTGACTCTGTTGCCCTGAAAGGGCTGCATAGTCTAGCCAAGGGTCA
>Ga0326728_10024071_pt1 | contig 11074 bp, 9 predicted proteins | sample MB3enrmetagenome_FD_207602 | JGI IMG/M metagenome (GOLD analysis project Ga0326728, IMG submission 207602) | Lab enriched peat soil microbial communities from McLean, Ithaca, NY, United States - MB31MN | ecosystem: Environmental > Terrestrial > Soil > Wetlands > Peat | place: USA: New York... | reverse complement strand
AACTCAACTCACAAATATTTTCATTCATATAGTATTAAAATTACTTAATCTGCTACTTGCTTCAGGCTAAAAAGTCGGCCTAACTCACCGTGTTTTGTTTTTACGTCCGACTGTTTTGGATAGTAAATTTACTTTTCCTTGTCGTCTACAACTTCGCCTTCAATGGGGCCTTCTTCTTTTTTGTCTTCTTGGCTCTTCCCTTCCGACTCTTGAGTTGGTGTTTCTTTAGATGCACTTTCGTACATCTTGGCGCCAATCGGCATTATCTTATCGTTTAACTCTTTGGCAGCTGCTTCTAGAACGTCCTTGTCGGCTTTGTCGTCTTGGACAACTTTCTTGGCGACATCAACAGCTTCGCTTAGAGTCTTCGTGTCTTCGTCTGATAGCTTATCTTTGTGCTCTGACTTCAGCTTTTCAGCTTGATAGACGGCACTGTCTAACATATTGCGCGCATCAACACTTTCACGCTTTTGTTTGTCTTCTTCGGCATGCGCCTCAGCTTCTTTGGCCATCTTCTCAACATCATCTTTACTAAGATTGCCAGAGCCCTGAATAGTGATGCTCTGCTCCTTGCCAGTACCCTTGTCTTTGGCACTAACGTTTAAAATACCGTTGGCATCAATATTGAAAGTAACTTCAATCTGCGGAATACCGCGCGGCGCAGGTGGGATACCATCAAGAATAAAGCGGCCAAGCGACTTATTATCATTAGCAAACTCGCGTTCACCTTGGAGTACATGCACCTCGACTTGCGGTTGATTGTCGGCCGCCGTAGAAAAGACTTCGCTTTTGCTGGACGGTATTGTAGTATTGCGTCCAATCAGTTTTGTCATTACCCCGCCCATAGTCTCAATGCCTAAGGAAAGCGGTGTTACGTCTAGCAGAAGTACATCTTTAACGTCACCCTGCAATACACCACCTTGTATGGCAGCACCGACAGCTACAACCTCGTCGGGGTTAACGCCTTTCATTGGTTCTTTGCCAAAGATTTGCTTTACCTTCTCTTGAACTGCTGGCATACGAGTCATACCACCAACTAGTACCACGGCATTAATATCGCTAGCGGTTAGGCCGGCATCCTTCAGTGCTTTTTGGCATGGTTCAGCAGTTTTCTCTATCAGCTCGCCGACAAGACTTTCAAGTTTGGCTCGTGTCAATTTGTGCTCAAAGTGCTTCGGCCCATTAGCATCAGCTGTCAAAAACGGCAAGTTAACATCGACTTCGTTAGTCGTACTTAGTTCAATTTTGGCTTTCTCAGCCTCATCGCGTAATCGCTGCATGGCCGCCCGATCTGAAGAAATATCTATGCCTGAATCTTTTTTGAACTCTTCAGCAAAGTAGTTGACCAGAACACGGTCAAAATCGGCACCGCCAAGATGGGTATCGCCATTGGTTGACTTGACCTCAAAGACACCATCACCAAGTTCCAAAATAGAAATATCAAATGTACCACCACCTAAGTCGTAAACGGCAATTTTTTCGTCCTTTTGATCTCCCTTGTCCAGGCCATAAGCCAGTGCCGCTGCAGTTGGTTCATTAATAATCCGCTTAACTTCCAGGCCTGAAATTTTACCAGCATCTTTTGTAGCCTGACGTTGGCTATCATCAAAATAGGCCGGCACAGTAATAACAGCTTCGGTCACTGGCCCCCCGAGGAAACTTTCGGCATCGGTTTTTAGTTTACTTAGTATCATGGCGCTAACTTCTTCTGGACTAAATTCTTTGTCGCCCATTTTAACCTTTACGCCATTACCGCTTTTGACAATATCGTAGCCCATTAGCTTAAGGTCACGCTGGACTTCTTTATCGTTAAAATTTCGGCCAATTAATCGTTTGACTTCATAAATTGTGTTCTTCGGGTTGGTAACTTGCTGACGACGGGCTACTTGGCCTGCTAGCCTTTCGCCGTTTTTATTGATTGCTACAACCGACGGAGTGGTCCTAGAGCCTTCTGAATTAGCAATAATCTCCGGTTTGCCGGCCTGCATAACGGCCATCGCCGAGTTAGTAGTACCAAGATCAATTCCTATAATTTTTGCCATCTTACAATTTCCTCCATTGTTTGAGCTGATAAACCTTAAATATCTAGTCTTATTGTACTGACATATTGGTTTCAGTCATTAATTTTACTATTAAATAAATTGGCAAATGTTTGGCTAGAGTGCCAACATTACTATAATCATAGAAAATTGGCACTCATTAGTCAAGAGTGCTAAAAATAATTATTCGCTTATTAATAAGTACTTGAGATTAGTTGTGGTTTATTCGGCTGTTTTTTAGTCATCAATACACCGGTAAGTCTACCCCAACCTTACCCTTACCATGGCGTGTCGTATAACCTCATCACCCAATAGATAGCCAGCCTGAAGCTCATCGCTAACAATTTCTTGACTGCCAGCACTATCTTCTTCCATACTGACCGCCTCGTGAACTTTCGGGTCAAAAGGCTCTCCGACAGTTTTTATACGGGTTACACCCATGCCCTGCAAAATATTTTCAAACTGCCTGATGATATTTTGTATGCCTTTAACATATTCGCTGTCTTGTAGCTCTAAAGGAACATGCTTTTGTGCTCGATCAAAGCTATCAAAAACTGGCAGCAGTTCCCGCACTATCTCGGCCTTATAATAACTGGCCATTTTCAGGCGATCTTCATCCGAACGACGCCGAACGTTAATAGCATCAGCCCGTTCACGCATTAATGCATCTGTTAGTTCGCTAACTTGTTGTTTTAATAGGACGATTTCATTCGATGCACTTCTTGTTTGCCTTGCTGGTTTATTGTTAGATACTTCTTTAGACATAAAGCACCTCTTCTAGAGCCTCGCCAGCATGGCGTACAAGGTTCATAACATCACGGTAACTTTGACGGGTGGGGCCAAGAACACCAATATAACTACGATCAGAATATGGGCTACGGAACCGACTGATAATTAACGAACACCCGGCAGAACGGCCAATGGGGTTCTCCTGACCAATATAGACACTGAGTGGCTGGTTTGGCGCAGCTTCATATAGCCATGGCTCAAGGTTATCAAGAAGATTGGCTACTTGTTGCACTTCAGCGCGGTGCATGAATTCTGGCTGGCCCAACAAATTAGAGAGCCCACTCATATAAAGCTGATTACCAATAGTAGCCAAACCAAGGTTATGGGTTAACTCGACAAGCGTTTCAACAGCATTGCGAATAGTCCGCTCAGGCAAACCACCACTTGATACCCTAGAAGTTAACGCATGCTCAGCTCGACCCTCAGCTACACTTAACTGCTCTTCTTTCAAATTATTAACATAATAACGATACCCTTGATCGGTAGGTACACGACCAGAACTAGTATGTGGTTGAGCAATAAAACCCTTGCGTTCCAGTTCGGCCATTTCTGCTCGAATAGTAGCCGAGCTTACCCCAAAAGCTTTAGCTAGCAAGCTTGAGCCTACCGGGCTGGCAACTTCTGCGTACTGTTCAATAATGGCACTTAGGATTTGTTGTTGGCGATCAGTCATAATTGTTTGAAATAACTCACAAAATATTCAAGCTTATTGTACAACCCCTGGCACTCGCAAGTCAAGAGTGCTAAGCGGCTAAGACGCACCTCTTTTATGGTGTGTTTGCCTGTAGATATTCTCTGGTAGCTTGGTTAAGTGCCTCTACAAGCTGACGACCATATTGTTGTTTTACTGGATCGACTTCTCCCAATTTAGCAACAGCGTGTACCTCGGCCACAGTACTTACAAGCTTTTCGTTTATAACGAAAACATAATAACTATGTGTAAGAGCCATCATAAATTCACCGCAGGCACTAGTTAGCCGCCGTTGCACTTCATCTAACGGCAAACAGCCTCGTTCGCGCAAACGTTGCATCCATGATTCAAAGCTCGGTGGCACAATAAAAATAATGGTAGTATCGGGCTTAATACCATGGATAGTATGAGCTCCGTTCGGTTCAATATCTTTAATAGCAATCTGACTTGCCTCTCTGGCCTTAGTTAGTTCGCGAATACTGCAGCCCGAAACCTGTTGATTATGGATAATGGCCGCTTCCATGTACTGCCCTTTGCGTAAATCGGCCAGCATATCTTCTTCACCTCTGAACCAGTATTCCCGACCATTCTCTTCTATCGGTTTCCCGTCCTTTTCCCGTATCTGACGTGTTGTGTCGGCTACTATATGATAGTAATCACCAGTTTTAACAAGTTCACTTATAATGGTATTTCGTCCCGATGATGTCGGCCCGGCAAGCAAGACTAGCGGCGTATGCCGCAAAATATTCATGGCCGATGGCGATAATACATAATCTGCCAAAATCGAACGAAATTCAGCGCGATGCTTCAGTTCACCCATAGATTATTTATAACAAAAACCAAGCGACTTGGGTATAGCAAAAGCTTTTATTGTAGCTTTATAGCTGACTTAAAATGTTATTAATAATTTTACGGGCTTTGGTCTGGTCGGCTGTTATCTTGGCCCTTGTTTGACCATGCGCCAATTTTAGGAAATCAGCTTGAGCCATTTGTAAGTCATCGTTAATAACAAAAACTAAAGACTTGTCTCTAAGCGCAAAACTGAATGAGCGTTTAGCTTCAGCCATACGCTTGACACGTTGCTCGGCCGATAGCTCACGATCGTAAAGACGCTTTTGCCATTCACTAAAACTAGGTGGCGTAACAAAAATTGGCAGCAATGCCCGAAAAGGTAACTTCCTGAAATCTGGCATTGCATCCGCTAAAACCGCCATAACGGCAATGTCACCAAAACTGCCATAACTTTCCGGTCTAGTGGCATACAGATCCTCATAGACAACCGGTGCCACCTGGACAAATACACGTTTATTAATTAGTTCCAGCATTTCTGCTGGACTGTGAAAGTAGTAGTCCACGCCATCTTTTTCCCGGGGTCGCGGCAAACGGCTGGTGTCGCCTAAAACCAAATGAAGTTCTGGTGCCTGCTCAGCAGCTAAGTTCATGAGTGTAGTCTTGCCGGCACCACATGGCCCGATTACTGCTACAAGTACTATTTTTCTGATAGCTTCGATTGTTTCATTGTTTGGTCGATATGAATCAACAATCTTTTTTAAATCCATCACTCTAATCTCGCTTAAGCATAACAGTAAAGGCTTCCGCCGGGATATCGACCTTGCCGAAGCGCTTCATGCGCTCTTTGCCTTTCTTTTGCTTTGCCAAAACTTTTTTCTTGCGTGTTACGTCGCCACCATACAAACCGATAGTTACATCTTTGCGATATGCCGAGAGGTCTTCGCGAGCAATAAACTTACCGCCAATTGCAGCCTGCAAAGCAACCTGAAAATTCTGACGTGGAATTACCTGTTTAAGTTTTTGAACAATTTCACGCCCTAAGTGCTCGGCTTCACTGCGATGAACCATAACAGATAGGGCATCAACCTTTTCGCCAGCAACGTAAAAATCTAGCCTAACCAGATCTTCCGCCCTATACCCTGCTAATTCGTAGTTAAACGAGCCGTAACCATTGGTAATGCTCTTCAGCTTATCGTAAAAATCCGTAAGTAAATTGGCCAGCGGCGCTTCAAATCTAATCAAGGCCTGACAATCAACGTAACTAAGATTTTTCTGTCGCCCACGTTTTGAAACAATCAGTTGAATAACTGCGCCGATATAGCTTTCTGGCATAATAATCTCGCCATCAACCCAAGGCTCACGAATTTCACGAATTTGGCTGGCATCAGGCAACTCACTGGCACTTTTGATATCAAGCTCATGACTATTAGCTAATACTACCTGGTAATCGGTAGAAGGGTTAGTTACTACCAACCTGAGGTTATACTCGCGCTCCAGCCGTTCCCGGACGATATCCATATGCAGCAGCCCCAAAAACCCAATGCGCACACCAAAGCCAAGTACCGGCGAATTTTCCGATGTAAATTGTAGAGCCGAATCGCTTAGGCTTAATTTTTCGATGGCTTCTTTTAGCTCTTGATACTGTTCATTGCTCTCAGGGAAAAAGCCGGCATAGACAAACGGATGTATATTCTTATAGCCAGGCAATGGCTTGTGGGCCGGTTTAGAAACCAATGTAACCGTATCGCCAACTTTGGCTTCGCGCGTAGATTTAAGATTAGTGACAATATAGCCAATCTCACCAGGGGCAAGTCTTTCTCCGGGCGTAAGTTCCGGCGTCAGTGAACCGATTTCCAAAACAACACTATCTACATTAGTTGCCATCATTTTAATATGATCGCTTTTAGAAATCACTCCGGCAACAATTCGCACGTAAAGAATCACACCACGATAATCATCGTAATATGAATCAAATATAAGGCCACTGGTTAGTTGCCCGGCCATGTTCGTCGGTGGCGGTACTTGTTTAACCACTGCTTCTAAAACTGCTTCCACCCCATCGCCTGTCTTGGCTGAAATAAGTAATATGTCCTCCTTCTGGCAATTGAGCAAGTTGATTACTTCTGCACTAACACGTTCAATGTCGGCTGCCGGTAAATCAATCTTATTGAGTACCGGTATAATCTTTAGGTCTGCAGCCATAGCCAGGTATACGTTGGCCAATGTTTGCGCTTGGATCCCCTGGGTAGCATCAACCACCAACAAAGCTCCTTCGCAAGCCTGTAAACTACGTGATACTTCATAACTAAAATCAACATGACCAGGTGTATCAATCAAGTTAAGCTCAAACTCTTTGTATTTCATGCGCACTGGAGCAAGTTTTATAGTAATCCCCTTCTCGCGCTCTAACTCCATGCTATCAAGTAACTGTGCCCTCATATTGCGCTTAGCCACTGTCCCAGTCAGTTCAAGCAAACGGTCAGCTAGCGTCGATTTGCCGTGATCGATATGAGCGACTATACAAAAATTCCTAATGTGATTTTGGTCCATCCACTTAGTCCTACGCTACATTGGGCCGAAAACGTACTAAGCTAACGCCCTTTTGATAACTAATTGAATTATAACAGAGGCGAGTCGATAATCCGGCAAAAGAAGTTATTTTGTGCTTTAGTACTGCACACGAATAGGCCTAAGTATAACTTTCTTTATTATATTAAAAATCGGCTTAACCTCTTCTAGGCCAAATAACCACGATATTCCTATATGGACAACCATAACCACACCGGCTATCAGAGATAGCTTAGAAGCCAGCAGCAAAAATCCGCGGTCATTAATTCCAAGTGGTAACAGTGTAATCATTACTAAACCAGCCAGCACACTGAAGCCTGTCACTGACACAGAACGTCCCACGCCTCCCCAAAATTCACGATCAAAAAGCTTCGGGTCACGAATTACCATGATAACGGAAAGAACGATCACTTCTGCCATAGCCGCACACGACTGGGCAAGAGCTAACCCGGCAATGCCATAGCTTGATTGCCTAGCCCAGGTAAACACCAGTATAAAGTCTAACAAGATAGTAAAAACTGAAACGAAGAGTGGGGTTTTAGTATCTTTGTGAGCATAAAACCAACGTGAAATAATAGTGTATAGCGTAGTGAAAAATATAAACACGCTAAGGTAGCCGAAAATCAGGGCAATTTGCGGTTGGTTTGCGGTATAAATTAAGTGGGCCAAGTAGCCGCGAGTGAAAAAACAAATAACTGTTACCGGCAAAGCTATCCAAATCATACCCCTAAGGATCCTAAGAAAGTCTTTTCTAAATAGATCAGGGCGACCTTGTGACAAGCGATTGTTTAGCTGCGGGAAAGCAGCCGTGCTAATAGCCGTACCTATTAGCATCGCCGGTGCAGTACTCATTATGTAGGCATTGTTGTAAAAGCTTATATTGCCTGCACCAAGGCCACGAGCAAAGTGTGTTTCTACAATACTCTCAACTTGGTCCATGCCCTGGTCAAGTGACCTAGGTGGTAGTTGGCGTAAAATCAACTGGAATTCAGCATGACGCCACAGTATCTTTCGGTGCCAGTGAAAATTGGTACCGATAAGACCGGTGGCTACAACCGCAAGCTGTAGAATGGCTCCGGCTAGAGCGCCAATACCCAAACCAACTAATCCGATGTTATGCCTAAAAACAAAGATGCTTGCAATAATAGTGGCGTTATAAAAGATTGGAGCTAAAGCATAGAAGAAGAACCGTCCAAGTGTTTGCTGAACGGCCGTTAAAACACCGGAAACAGTAAATAGCAGTGGGTTAAATGCCAAAAATCGCATGATAATTACCGTGTTGTGTAGTTGCTGAGGGGTCAACTTATTCGATATGATGTAATGCACTAATGGTTCTGCAAAAACAAATATGATAACTCCGACGCCAGCCATAATAATCATGAGCAGATTAAGTAGACTTGTAGAAAGATCCCACATACCACGCTTGTCTCCCTTAGACAAGCGATCCGCCAATACTGGCATAAAAGCTACGCCTAAAGCACCTGCTGCCAAAGTGAAGAAAAAGAAATCCGGTATATTAAACGCAGCAAAGTAGGCGTCAGTACTATTGGGGCCAAAAGCCGAAAAATTACCATTAACCAGCTTGGTACGCAAAAGACCCAAAGCCTGACTCAGAAGCGCACTACCAACCAACAGTAACGCCACATTACTAAGTGAAATCCGCCTAGGCCGTTTGGTACCTGTAGTTGTCATGCTTATGTTGAAATCCTTAGCCCTAAGTATAAAGCAGCATACTAGACTAGGAAACAGTTTTCGTAATTCACTGTTTAGTTACGCTAGTAGGCCACACTACTTTTTAACAAAATACCCACAAACTATTCCACTGATACTTAATAATTAACCTAGTACAAAGCTGCCGCTTTAGGCATATGGGCACCGTCCAGCAGCTTCTTGACCTCAGCGGCATCAACGGTTTCTTTTTCTAGTAATTTATCTTTTAACTTATCAATAAAGACTCGGTTAGCCTTGATGACTGCCCTAGCCCGATTGGCCGCTTCCGTAATAAGGTTCTCTACTTCATCATCTATAACCTTAGCTGTTTCATCTGAGTACTCTCTTTCATGAACCAGCCGCTCGATCATCATGCCTTCATCGGTATGAAAAACTTGATCTCGTAATTTGTGCCCCATACCTTGGTTTATAACCATATCCCTGGCCAGCTCAGCAGCTTTTTGTAAATCATTACCAGCCCCAGTCGTCACCCGATCATAACCGAAAATAACTTCTTCAGCAATCCTGCCGCCGAGCATACGAGCCAGGATATCTTTGTACTCTATGATCGAGTGATAGCTCTTATCTTCTGGTGGGATAAACCAAGTTACACCACCAGTTCCACCACGAGGAATGATAGTTACTTTATGAACAATGTCACTGTCGGGCAAAACATGGCCCACAAGAGCATGTCCTGCTTCGTGGTACGCTGTTATCTCTTTTTCTTTATCGCTCATGACCTTACTTTTACGCTCTGGGCCAATAGCAACTTTCTCAAATGCTTCTGTAACATCATCGTCACTAATTGCTTGATGGTTGCGACGAGCCGCTATGATAGCTGCTTCGTTAGCAATATTAGCCAGATCCGCACCAGACGAACCGGCGGATTTGGCAGCGACTGCATCAAGGTCAACATTCTTTTCTAGGGGCTTCTTAGCAAAATGCACTTTCAGGATTGCTTCACGATCTTTACGATCAGGCAAACCTATGTCTACCCGACGGTCAAAACGGCCCGGCCTGAGCAATGCCGGATCAAGCACGTCAGCCCGGTTAGTGGCAGCAACGACAATAACATTCTGTCCTTGCTCAAAACCATCCATTTCAACCAGAATTTGATTTAGTGTTTGTTCGCGTTCATCATGCCCGCCGCCCATACCGCTGCCCCGACGACGGCCAACAGCGTCAATCTCATCTACGAAAATTATGCACGGCGCATTTTTCTTGGCTTTGGCAAAAAGGTCACGTACCCGGCTAGCACCAACACCAACAAACATCTCCACGAATTCCGACCCTGATATGCTGAAAAATGGCACATTTGCTTCGCCAGCTACAGCACGGGCTAACATAGTTTTACCGGTGCCGGGTGGCCCCACTAGCAATACGCCTTTTGGAATACGAGCACCTACACTGGAAAACTTCTTGGGGAATTTTAAGAATTCAACTATTTCCTGTAAATCCTGTTTAGCCTCCAGACTGCCGGCAATGTCTACAAAAGTTACTTTATCTTTTTCGTTACCATATAAGCGCGCGCGGCTCTTGCCAAAACTTAACGCCTGGTTACCTTGCCCCTGGACACTCCTCAGTAAGAAAAACATTACCAGGCCAATACCAAGCACTGGGATTAGGTCTACACCTATTGTTCCCCACACCGAGCCGGAGTTAGAAGACTTAAATTCCACTTGGACTTTACTTAAGTTAAATCCTTCGGCTTTAAGGCTAGAGTTAGGGTCAGAGTAACTTTCAAGCGTAGCGTTTTTTTGCCCCTTTACTGTGATTTCCAGCTCATTGCCACTAACCAAAATTTTAGAATACTTACCTGCATTACTGCTGCAAAGTGCTGGGCTGGTTGTAGGTAGCATAGATAATTAGCACAAATAGAACAATCAGTGCAATAAAGCTAGCGTTTTTTACACTACGTCGGTTTGCCCCACCTTTATTGTTATTATGATTGGAACGAAACGAGTTGTTATCCATACAATCCTAGATTATACATCCATAGTTATTTTTTTCTAGCGCTCACGTGGTATGAGTGCTAATGCTTGAGGTTCAATTTGCAGCTGAAATTCAGCATCTACATCAATCAGTTTACCATGCGACAAGGTTTTTATAAGCACGGTGGTCCGTTCAATTTGCTGCCGGTCTATATCTGCCACACCTAACTGTCTCATCCAGGCTAGCAGCACCTCACAAGATACGTCGTATGGCAAGCCTATAAACCAACTTCTATCTAGTTGATTAAGTCGAGCATGCTTGTGTAGTAGCTCGTCCAGAAGGTGATCAATTTTCTGGTTATACTCACTTGTTTTGTCTAAAATTTCTAGTAATTGTTTCCGGGATTTAGGTGAAAGCTTAGGTGTAATTTTATGGCGCACATAATTACGCAAGTAAACGTCACTCAAATTAGTGTTGTCTTCATGCCAAACCAGGTTATGCTGCTTGGCATAAGTGATAATAGTGGTTTTAGCCTCATTTAGCAGCGGGCGAC
>Ga0326728_10024070_pt1 | contig 11074 bp, 6 predicted proteins | sample MB3enrmetagenome_FD_207602 | JGI IMG/M metagenome (GOLD analysis project Ga0326728, IMG submission 207602) | Lab enriched peat soil microbial communities from McLean, Ithaca, NY, United States - MB31MN | ecosystem: Environmental > Terrestrial > Soil > Wetlands > Peat | place: USA: New York... | reverse complement strand
CAACTCGTTCAATTTTGGACCGTTCCAGCTAGACGTCGAGCGGCGAGTGCTTTTGAGGGAAGGAAAGCCCGTGGCACTACCCCCGAAGGCCTTGATCATTTTATCCGTTCTGGTCGAGAACCACGGCAATCTGGTCGAGCGCGAGGAGTTGATGCGCCGGGCATGGCCCGACGTTTTTGTCGAGGACGGTAATCTGACCGTCAACGTGTTTGCGCTCCGGAAAGCATTGGCTGAGGGACTAAATGGCGTCTCGCCCATCGAGACCGTTCCGAAGCGGGGCTATCGGTTTAGCGCTCCCGTTGAGGCGGCCATCCCCGAAGTTGCCGTCGCGCCTGCCCCGGAAATCCCTCTGGCTGCGCGGGGCGATGCCCAGCCCGCAGGTGCTCCAGTTGAGCCTGCTCCAGTGCGCCCCAGCCCAAGCAGTTGGAAACGCCGAGCGGCGGCGGGTGTCGCCATCGTCGGGCTGGCTGCCATCCTTGCTGTGGGAGTGCTTCTGCGCCTGAGGAAACCCGAGGTGCAGGGACCGGCCGCCCGAGCTTCCCTGGCTGTGTTGCCGTTCCAGAATCTGACCGGCACGCCTGCCTATGACTACCTTTCGGACTCGTTGGCCGAGGAGATGACTGACCGCTTCGCGCGTGACTATGCGCACGAACTGCGGGTGATCGCCCGGGACTCCGCGCTGTCTTACGAGGGAAGGCGGGTTCCGTTGCCGCGCATCGCCGCGGAATTGGGCACGCAGTACATCATCGACGGGACTGTCCGCAGCGATGGGAATCATATTCGCGTGTCGGCACAGTTAGTCCGCGCCTCGGACCAAACCAGCTTGTGGGCCGATTCGTACGATGGGGACGCGAGCCGGCTGTTCGAGTTCGAGGACAACGTGGCGCAGTCCGTGGCGCGCCAGTTGTCGCTGAAACTACTGGCGGGCCGGCCGCGCGACTATGCCCCCACGCCTTCCGCGGCGTACGACGATTATCTGCACGGGCTGTATTATTTGTCACGGCGCTCGAAGGCGTCCCTCCAACAGGCGCTCGAAAGCTTCGCAGCCGCCACCGTAAGCGATCCCCACTACGCTCGTGCTTATGCCGGCCTGGCGGTGACTTACAACCTGCTGGGCGGATACAGTTGGGCGAGTCCCGGCTACGCGCACAGCTTCGGGAAGGCTGCCGCGGCGCAGGCGATCGCGGCCGATCCGAGCTTGGGAGAAGCCCACGCCGCTCTCGGCTATTCCGAGTGGTTTTACGAATGGAACCTTCCGGGCGCCGAGCAGGAGTTCCGGCGCGCCATTCAACTCGACCCGGATAACGCCGATGCGCACCACTGGTACTCCCAGGCGCTGATGACCGCTGGGCGCTTTGCGGAGGCCGAACACGAGATGCATGCGGCTCTCGAACTCGACCCCCGCTCGCTCATCCTGAGGACGAACCTCGGCTGGCTGCACTACTTTGAGCGGAATTACCCGCTGGCCATCGAGGAAATCCAGAGCGTGGTTCTTGAAGCCCCTGATTTCGTGACCGCTCATTACAAGCTTTGGGAAGCGTACTCCATGAACGGAGACAAGGAGAATGCCTGGAATGAGTGCCGGCAGTTGGCTCACCTGCTTTGCGGCCCGGAGGATGAAAAGAAGATTTTGGGCGCCTACCGGCAGGGCGGCTATTCCTCCGCGCTCAAAAGCTTTGTGAACGTTAGCCCTGCCGATTACTCCGGAAGCTATGTCGATGGCAGCCGATATTTGATCTTCGCGGGCGATAAGGCGCGCGCCATGGACTTCCTGGAGCGCGCTTATCACGAGAAAGACGGCTGGCTGATCTTTGTCCCGATCGATCCCTCCTTTGATTCTCTGCGCTCGGACCCACGGTTTGGCCGCCTGGTGCCGAAAACACCATGAACCACCAAGACACGAAGACACTAAGAGAGCCAATACCCAAAGAAACTGACGAAGTGGCTTCGAAGATCGTTGATGCTGCATTCGCAGTGCACACGGCGCTGGGTCCGGGTTTGCTCGAAAGCGTTTATGAGGTTTGCCTGGTCTACGAACTCAAGAAGCGTGGGGTTAAGGTCGAGCGGCAGGTTCTACTGCCGGTATTCTACGATAACGTCCGCCTGGATGCGGGCTTGCGCCTGGACCTTGTAGTGGAGAGTCGCGTCGTCGTGGAGCTCAAGACTGTAGAGACGCTGCTCCCTGTTCACAAAGCACAACTGATCACTTACCTTAAACTTTCCGGCTACCGCCTGGGCCTGCTGGTCAACTTCAATACTGCGCTGATCAAGCACGGAATCCAACGCATCGCATTGTGAACTACCAAGACACGAAGGCACCAAGAAGAAAGCAATAGAAGGTTTTCTTGGTGTCTTCGTGTCTTGGTGGTTAAAGGAGGTTATGAGCCTCTCTGCTGTCGACGCAGTCCGAAAGAAAAGAGACGGAAACGAGCCCTATCAGTCAGTTCACTCCACCCATCAGCTTCTTCATTGACGGGACGAAGAGGAACATGGCAAGGCCGGCGGCGATGGCCGCCACTGCCGCGATTCCAAACAATCTTGGCAAAGCGACGGACTGATAAAAGGAAGCGAGAGTGCCGCCCACGTAATTTCCTACGGCATCGGAAAGGAACCAGAAGCCCATCATCAGGCCCGCAACTCTTGCTGGCGCGAGCTTGGTGGTGACGCTGAGGCCCACCGGGCTCACGCAGAGCTCGCCAATGGTGACCAGGAAATAGCTCCAGGTGAGCCACAGGGGACTGTTGTGGGTCCGCCCGGCGACCGGAACCAGAATCAGGAATGAGAATCCGGCAAAGAGCAGACCTGCGGCAAACTTCGAAGTGGTGGAGGGCTCCCATCGGCCCAGATGCACCCACAGCCAGGCGAATACAGGCGCCAGCATGATCACAAATAAGGGCTCCTCGGATTGAAACCATCCGGCGGGAAAGCCTCCAAACAGGCTGCGATTGGTGTTTAGCTGGGCGAAGAGATTCAGCGTGGAGCCTGCTTGTTCAAACAGCGACCAGAACAAGGCGGAGGCGAAGAAAAAGACCAGAACGGCCGCCAGGCGTTTGCGCTCCAGAGGCGTCCAACCCTTCATTCTGAAAAGCCACGTAAACGTGACCACGACGATGATGAGCAGCATTAACCCGAGGGATTTTGAAAGGCCCGCAGGCGTGACTTTGAAGACTCCGGCCCATCCCAGGACGACGGCGAGGACGATCAGCAGCAACGCCAGGCCCAGCGACTGTTGCAGCCGGCGCCGGGCGGAGAAGGTGTCCTCAGGAGCGGCGCCGACGCTGCCAAGGTGCTTCCAGCCGGCGCGGTATTGAATGACGCCCAGCGTCATGCCCAGTCCCGCGACCGCGAAGCCGAGATGCCAATTGATCTTCTCGCCCAGATAGCTGCACACCAGCGGCGAAAGCAGCGCGCCGAGATTGATTCCCATGTAGAAAATTGAAAAGCCGGCATCGCGGCGGGAATGGTCCTGGCCGTACAACTGCCCAACCATGGTGCTCACGTTGGGCTTCAGCAGGCCCGTGCCGATTACAATCAATCCCAGACCAAGATAGAAGAACAAAGCCAGCGGGATTGCCAGGGCATAATTGCCGGCGGCAATAACCAGGCCGCCGTAAAGCACCGCTTTCCGCTGGCCCATCACGCGGTCGGCGATCCATCCCCCGGGCAGCGTGACGAGATAACTCATCCCCGCGTAAATGCCATAGATCGCGCCCGCCTTGACAACGCCGAACCCCAGGCCGCCTCGTTCGAGCGATGCGGTCATGAAGAGAATCAGTAGGGCGCGCATTCCGTAGTAGCTGAAGCGCTCCCAGTACTCGGTGAGGAAGAGAGTCGCGAGCCCGCGAGGGTGACCGAAAAAAGTTGCCATGAGAGACGAGCTTATCCGCAGATTACGCAGATTTCGCAGATCTCTTAGGCCAAAGGAAAACCCACGTTCCCCTCGGGGTCTCTGTTCTCTGTCTGCGCAATCTGTGCAATCTGCGGACGCCTTATTGCCGCTGGGCGAGGTGGCGGTCCAGCATGAACAGTCCTTGCTTGGAATCCCCGATCATCTTGAGTTGGTGCTGGATGTCGCTGGCGTTGGCTTCTTCTTCCACCTGTTCGGTAACGAACCACTGGAGGAAGGCGCTGCTGGCGTGGTCCTTCTCAGCGGCCGCCAGATCCACCAGCTTGTCAATCAAGCTGCTCACATGGCACTCGTGCTTATAGACTTCGTCGAAGACCGCCTGCGGTGATTCCCACTTGGCCGGCGGGGCCGCGACAGAGGCGAGGGTCACCCTTCCACCGCGCTCGACAATGTACTTGAAGAACTTCAGGGCGTGGCCGGTTTCTTCCTTGGCTTGGATTTGCATCCAATGCGCCATGCCGTGCAGGTTCGCCTCTTCAAAATTGGCCGCCATGGCGAGATAGAGATAGGCGGAATAAAGCTCGGCGTTCACCTGCTGGTTCATGGCCTCTTGCATTGTGGAACTAAACATGGGTCCTCCTTTTGTGAATTGGTGTCCTGATGTTTGACCAACTATAGTAATCCTTTCGGGCCGTAGTGAGCAACGACGATTACCGCAGAGTCCCTGAGACGCAGAGAGGGCCCACCAGGTTTTGCCTTTGCAGGCCCCGAAGGGGCGGGCTACCACAGCCCAGGCCAACGGCCCATAGGCGTTAACCTAAGCGTTTCTGACGGGTCCCGAAGGGACCCAAGATCATTAGCCGTAGGTGAAACCTACGGAACTTGGCGGCTCCGAGATTCAGCCAACCCCGCGGGGGTTGAATTCGACCCCTCCAGGGTCGGCGCAAGCATAAGAAAAGGGTCAATGTTTCCGTAGGTTTCACCTACGGCTAATGATGTTAATGCCCTTCGGGCATTCAATCTGCAGAACCTCCGCTTGGGTTAACGCTTATGGGCCAACGGCCTGGGTCCGTTAATCTGGCGTTTTCCCTGCTGCAAGCCCTGAAAGGGCGAAATAGCTTTAGCGGATAGCGTGGGACGGCCAGCTCCGCCTGATGTGTGGTTTTATCGCGCCCTTACAGGGCTTGCCGACACGGGGCGTGAACTCTAAACCGAGGCCGTTGGCCTGGGCTGTGGTAGTCCGCCCCTTTGGGGCTAAACGAGGTTGGTCTGGAATGGCCTACGAGCTCGCAAAGCACCGTTCGGGTGCTGGTGCTAGGCTTTGTTCAGGACCAGCTCGTGCACTTCGTTGTAGCCATTGTAGCGCAGGCGGTACTTGTAGCTGCCGGAGGCATATTTCGCGGTGTTCCAGGCCGCCATGTGGTAGCCGGGCTCGCAGATGGAGTTTGAGATCACTTCCAGATTTCTGCCCGCTTGATCGAGGATCTCGACGAGGACCCATCCCTCTTTGGGGACGCTGAACTCAATGGCCATCTGCGGATAGCTGGCGTTGGGAAAGTGCTGGTTGAACACCCGTGTGGTGGGTTTAGAAGGGATGCTGAGTTTCTGTTCACTGACCTTGGAGTAGTCAAACGGCTGGTCGACAAGGTGCCAGAGCGGCTCCTTGCCGCGCTGGTGGAGATAGAACGACCTCAAGGGCGTGCGCGTGAAGCTCGTCAAGGGCCGGCGGATCGCCACGCCGTCCTGCCACTCGTAGATGGGAATGTGCATCGGGTTGATCATGCCGAGCTTGCCGCGCTCCATCGCAATGTGGAACAGTCCGAAGTTCCCGGGCTCGTGGCCGCCTAGCCAGTGGCCCACAATGTCCACGAGGTAAGAGTTCTTGCCGAAAATGACGACGTTCGTCATGTAGTCCCAGGCTCTGCCATCGTAGTTATTCTCGTTGCCCAGGGGATTGGGCCCCTGGCTGAAGTCGCCGTCGCGGCCGTAGATCCCCTCGATGATATGAAGTCCCATGGGAGAGGCTGCGTGGTTGTCGACGGTCCGCTGCGCCCACAATTCCATGCAGAGAGTGCTGTACCAGTAAGCATCGTTGTAGCCGGGATCGTTCTTGGGCACATCCGGAGTGTTCCATCGGGGAATATACTCGGCGTGGCGCTTGAAGCTCGCTTCTACCAGTTCATGGACTTTAGGATTGACAGTATCCTTATTAATCACTTCATCAAGCTTTTGCATTTCATCAATATTCTGCCATTTTTGGCAGTATCCCTGGAAAGGCGCGGCGTGGGCGCCCTGCCAGTTCTTGGCGGTAAGGGTCAGACCCATTTCGTGAGCTTTGAACTTCGCCACGTTCAGGTTCCAGGAATCGCGAGCATTGAAGGGCCAGAGGTAAGGGACCTGCGTCCAGACCACCCCGCCGGGCACTTCTTTCCACACGAACGCCCGCTCATCGCTCGCATCGTCTTCCGTCCTGATGGTGTTCTTCGCGGTGCGAACCGTGGCGCCCACGCGCCGGCCCATCGCGAGGTAGCCGCGGGCGTCGAGCACGCCGCCGCCGTTGACATCGCGGGTGTGCATCTTGTTTCCCGCCACGCCCAACTCCTTTAACGATTCGAACAGACCCTCGATGAAGAACACGTCGGTGGCGATGCCCATCGTGTCCTCGAGAGTGAATCCTCTCTCGGTATCGACCGGATTGTGAGCGGTAAGGTTCGGCTTGGTGGCAATGTTGTGAGTCACCGGAACTCCGGTGCTGTCCATGGGAACGAAGATCGACCGGCCAAGGTCAAGTCCGACCTGCTTGCAGGCGGCGGAATTCGTCTTGCGGTCAACGTGCGTCCGCAGGATGAAGACCGCCTCGGGGTGCTGCTCCACGAAGGGATGAAGGCCGAAAAAGCCGGAGGGCGTGGACTCGGCAGCAAACACGGCAGACCGACCGGTGAACGCCGCCGCGCCAACCAGCAATGACGAAGACTTTATGAAATTCCGGCGACTAATCACAGGCACGCTCCCGCGGGCCACAAGGGGGCAAGGCAAGAGATCGACACAATGTCATATTCTCTGCCGCCTCCGTCTGACATTGCGTCGTTCAACGCATGCGCAGGCAGAATTGGCCACTCCCCGCCCCAAGGTTGTTGTTTGGAGCAGGTGGATTGCCAAAGTCAAACTGCGCCCGCTCACTCGCAGTGCCGATAGCCTTACGCATCTGCGCGGACAGCCGCCTCCCCCTGGTTCTGGGCCTTATTACGCCCCTTCAGGGCTTACGAATCCCGGCTGCGCGGACTCACAACCCAGGCCGCTTGGCCTGGGCTGTGACAGGTCGCCCCTTCAGGGCTTATTTGTCGTCACAGGGTTGCGCCTTCAAACTCGAGGGCGCAATAGAGCGAGAGCGAGGGAAGCCTGAACTCCATCCCTGGGGCCGCGGCGACGCCCTGAAGCGTGAGAGCCTCGTTTGTTCCCGGCTGCCAGAGGCGCGCCAACTGGACTTCGTCATTCACCCAGAGGGTGACGGAATCGGCGGGCTTCAGCGAGTAGTTCAGGACTTGAACCAGCCGCCTTTTGTGGGCGGGGTCGATGCTCGAATGGCAGTTCAACGTGGCTCGGTTGTAGAGGCGTACGATATCGTTCCGGCGGCTCAGCAGCAGGTGAGCGTCAACGGCGACCTGGTCGGGCGCCTGGAAGCCTTCTTCCGCCACGGCAATCTGCCCGGCGCCGAGGTTATAGAGGTCGTAGTGGAGCGAGGGTTCGCCTTTGGCCGGCTTCACCTCTGGGGGACCCCAGTAGGCGGCCGCGATCAGCAGTCCGCCTTGCCGGACAAAGGCGAGGAATTGCGAGAGCTGGTCGGCGCTGGGCGCGTCTTTGTCCAGCCACAGGACCGCCTTCAACTCCTGGTCCGGGGCGGGCAGCGGCCGCGACCGCTCAACGATCTGGAGCTGAACCTGGCGGCGGTTGAGGAGGTTTAACACCTCTCCGCTGAAATACGCATTGTCCCCCCGGAAATCCGAGAAAACCGCCAGCGTGCCTTCCAATTGGAAGGCTCGCCATTCCTTGTGGCTCTCGAAAAAGTCGAGCGCCTCGCACAGCTTCTGCCAAACACCCTTGGCCTGGGGATCGCCTTTGGGGAGCGCGGCCCGCAGTTTATCGTCCAGAGAGATAATCCACCGGCCGCCATAGGCTTGGCTGTCGGCTACCGCCAGGCCGTAGTTGGCGGGGTGGCGGAGGTTCGAAGAATCGGGAGGGTCGAAGTCCAGCCAGAGGGTCTTTCCGGGCTCCAACGCGCCCGCCAGCAGCGAGAACCAGGCGTTTGAATCCACCCAGGGGTTGGCCGTCGCGCCCGCGCGAGCACTGTCTTCGTCCAGGGTTTCGAGGTTCACCCCCGGCCAGACGTTGTCGCTGGTGCAGAAAATGGTTGAAAGCGATTCGCCCACCACCTTCTCGCGCGACAACTGCATGATGGCCGGGAGGTCGAAGGATTGACCCGAGGTGTAGCGGAGCAGCACCGCGGCAAGGCCGGCGGCGCGCGCGGCGGCGACGGCGGCCCCTGTGCCCTCTTTCACCGCGACCTTCCCCACGAAGCTGATCCCAAGCACGCGGCCTGCTTCGAGGAGGGGCTTCAAGGCCTGCTGCTGAGCTGAATCCTCGGGCTTCCCGCTCGCCCAGTCCACCACCAGGCAATTGACGGGCGTGCCCTTCAGCAACTCCAGGGCAGAGGGCTGCGCCCAGGCCTCGAGCGCGTCCTTGAGATCAGGACTGAAACTCCTTGACCTGCTACGGCGCGCGATTTCCAGCGGCCCGCAGGGCCACTTCATCGGCACCCACTTCGTGTCTGGATCCATGAGCCTCCGAACAACTGCGGAGATCCTTCGCTTCGTTCAGGATGACAGAATCCAAGCCGGCGGCGCGGAGGTCTACGTCAGACGGATTCCCCTGCGGCTGTTGGCTGGACGGCGGACGAAGTATAGCCCAAGACAAGCACGTGACGTAACCGTCTTTCTCCCGCCTCTTGTCCCGGGTGGCGCCGTATTCTGGCATGTCTACGCCTTGGCGACACGAAGGGACGCACACATCCCGACGAAAAGAATCTGTGAATCAATCCATGTAGGAACAAACCAGTTTCACGCAAAGCCGCAAAGTACGCAAAGGTCGCAAAGAAAACAAACGACTTCAACTTGGCGGTCCTTTGCGGCTTTGCGACTTCGCGTGAGCTGTTTTGATCCTTTCACACCTTCGAAGCGCCGGGACGTATGCGCTACCCGGAGAGCCTAGCCTGAAGAAGCGCTCATTGTTTGCTGCACATCATAGACTTCGCTCGTCTGTAGTTACCGTCGCATTACGAAGAAAGGCCGCAGAGGAGGGCAAAATGCGGCCACCTCTGCGCTACGCGGGGCCGCCGGTTATATGCGAGTTTGCGCATGTGTGTATCAAAATGCCACAGATTTAGGGAAAGTTTCACAATGTGAAAGAGCTTCTTCCTTGCATCGCATTCAATCTAAAGCGGATAAAATATTCACGCTTCAAATTTGCACTGTTTCCCACCTTTCCATTCCGGACATGGTAGGCTACGTTCGAGGACCGAAAAAGCGGGTCAAATGGCAGAAGTTGCAAAAATCGAGAAGCTGATGAGTCGAGGAAGGGGCGCTGACCTGAGGAGCGCACTCGCGCCGCTGCTGTTTCTGGCGCTCGTCACTTGCCACTCGTCACTGCTTTTCGGGCAGCGGTTCAGCCACGTCCAAGGCGCGATGGCCCAGGTCACAAGCGCCTGGACGAGCAGCCCGTTCACGCTGACGCTGGCGAGCACGCCGGCGCAAGGTGATTTGGTCGTAGTGGCTTTCGCGACCCTCGGCTGCACAAACGGCGGGCCGTCTCCGATCACCATCAAGGACGCGAACAGCAACAGCTACACGGTTATTTCCAACCCCGCCACGTTGTCGCAAGTGGCGACTTCCGGCCTCTGCACGGGCGGCACTGTATACGCGAACTTCTGGCTGGGCTACCTGCTGAGCGCGCCGGCGAACGCTTCGAGGACGATCAACGTCAGTTGGTCGAGCGGGCAAGCCATGGGAGACGTTTGGGCGGACGAGTTCAATCCCTCGGGCGGGAGCGTGACGTTTGACTCCAGCAGCACCGTTTCAAGCGGGACTGCCTCCGGCACGACCGTCAGTTCGCCGTCGATCACTCCCAGCCTGCCGAACGAGCTGCTTTACGGCGCCGCCGTTCCGCCCGAGCTCGCGCCTCCCAGCGGAAGCGCCTGCCCGATGACCGCGCCGGCGGCGAGTGCGACGCTGGCCGCATGGACGGGCGGCGGGGGCGGCATACCGCCGCTTACGAACTATGAGTCCGGCGGGGCAACGGAATACGATTTGAACTCGAGCGGCTCGACGGCCGTGAACTTTACGAATCAGTGCTCGGGCGTGAAGTACGCTGCCATCGTGGCGGCGTTCAAATCCAAGCTTTCTTACCAGGCCAATCCGGTCGAGAGCAGCACGAGCTCCGATTCGATTGCCGAGCAGGCGGCCCACTTCGCCGCGCTGAGCGAGGCCAATGCAACCGGCGACACGCTGGCCCGCCAAGCGAGCTACTGGCGCGGAGATAGCATCTCGCTTACCTGGACGCCGCCCGCCGGCGCGCCGGGGAACCCAGCCTACAGCTACAACATTTATCGCGGGACGAGCCCTGGCAGCGAAACGGGGCCCATCAGCGCTTCTCCGGTGGATGCCGGGTGCGCGAACCAGGCGAACTGCACCTACGTTGACTACGGGCCGCAGGCCGGGGTCGAGTATTACTACACGGTCACGGCAGTCTCCGGTGGCCTGGAGAGCCCGTTCTCGGCAGAGACCGGCGCCGCGATTCCGCAGGACGCGGTGATCGAAACCAACACCGCGAACGATGTGCTTTCGAGGGGCTGGGCGGCGATTCGAGGAGCGACGGAGAATCTGCTGGCGTATGATTCCTTGACCGCAGGGTCGTTTATCGCTGTCGAGCCCAAGCACTCGTTTGTGGTTCCAGGTCGAACGAAAGCCGGACAGGCGCCCATCCACAAGCAGCAGTCAGCCGCCCCGCCTTGAGCGATCCTAGAGCTCCCGCGGGCTGGCGCAGACCCTGTCTTGTTGGGTCTGCGATGTCCCGAAGGGACAGGCTCGCGCGGACATCTCGATTGGCCCGACCGATCCGACGCAGTGACAGCCCGGAACCGGAGCTTGTATTTCTCGGTAAGGCTGAAGTCCTTGA
>Ga0326728_10024069_pt1 | contig 11075 bp, 8 predicted proteins | sample MB3enrmetagenome_FD_207602 | JGI IMG/M metagenome (GOLD analysis project Ga0326728, IMG submission 207602) | Lab enriched peat soil microbial communities from McLean, Ithaca, NY, United States - MB31MN | ecosystem: Environmental > Terrestrial > Soil > Wetlands > Peat | place: USA: New York... | reverse complement strand
TGGTGCGCCGGCCTATGGTTCCTGTTTGCAACCAAGGCGGGTAAGCCCTTCCGCGTGCTTGGCTGGATGTACTTGATTACGCTGATTCTGTTTGTGATTGCGCGAGGACGCGACTACTACCTCGCGCCTGCGTACCCGATGCTGATGGCAGCCGGTGCGGCTTGGGGCGAGAATTGGGCGTCCTCGAAGAGCCAGCACGCGCAGAGGAGGATCGCGAGAACTGTGTGGATCTCGCTCACGGTGGGCGCACTCGTGGTGTTCGCGCTTACGCTGCCCATTGCGCCGGTGCAGTCCACTTGGTGGCGGGTCGCCGACGCGACCAATCACTGTTTTGACATGGAATTCGGCTGGCCGGAGCTTGCAGCCACCGTCGCCCAGGTTCGCGATTCCCTTCCCCCCGAAGAGCGTGGCGCCGTAAGGGTGCTTGCCGGCGATGAGGGCGAAGCCGGGGCTGTAAATTTGTATGGACCCGCCTACGGGCTCAAAGAAGCAATCAGCGGGATGAACTCGAACTGGCTGCGCGGATACGGCGATCCTCCTCCGCAAACGGTGATTGCGGTCGGCTTTAAGCAGAGCGAACTCGACCAGATCTTTGCCCGGTGCGAAGTGGCGGCACGGCTTTCAAATCCCTACGGCATCGTCAACGATGCCATTGGAGGCCGCGCCCAGGTCTACGTTTGCCGCAACATTCGCCAGCCGTGGCCGGAGTTCTGGAAGCATTTCCAATACTATGGGTGAACCGCAGAGCCGCGGGATAAGGACCCGTGCCTGAATACCCCTGCTCCCTGCCAATGAATCCGCAATGGTTCAAGGCCTGATCTCAACAGGCGTGCCGACGGGAACCATGCTCCAGATCTCGTCGATCTCTGCGTCGGTCACGGCGACGCAACCGAGGGTCCAGTCATAGAGCCGATGTGAGGCCCCGAGCCAGCCCATGCCGTTGGGCAGGCCGTGGATCATGATGGCCCCTCCGGGAGAAACGCCCATCTTTTCTGCGCGCTTGCGGTCGCCGGGATTGGGATAGGAGACGTGCAGCGCCTTGTGATAGTGGCTGGCGGCGTTTTTTTCGTCGATAACGTAGAGTCCTTCGGGCGTGCGGCCGTCTCCTTCGCGCTCCTTTGGCGCCAGCCCTCCTCGCCCAAGCGCGACCTTGTATGTGCGAATGACCTTGCCGCCCGCAAGCAGTTCCATGGTGTGATCTTTCTTGAGAATCAGGATGGAATCGGCCTTGGCGGGAGCCGGAGTCTGCGCGGAGAGAGGTGCGGCGCAAAGAAGAAGCGCGCAGGCGAGATGGCGCCAGAACGCGGTGAGCCCTTGGCTGGGGATCATGCCGACATCATAAATCGGGAAGTGGCGGGGTGAGCCGTGTGGCGAAGGGGGAATTCGCTTAAGAACAACTGCAGATACCCATTCGGCTACGATAGCTGGGCTATCTCCGCTCAGGGCGGGCTCTCGACTCCTTCCGCTGCGCTGCGGTCGCCCGGTGAGGAGTCAGCGCAACTGCGGACTGGCGCTGGCTTTCGTGGCGTTGGCCACAGGAGATGCGGCTGCAGTCGCGAGCGAAGGGCCCTGGTCAATCAGCCCGGGCGCATGGGGAATCTGGCAAACCGCGTAGCCCTGCTGGTCGTAGGGGCAAACCATGCCGTTGGGCGCAGCGCCGTGGATGACGGTCCAGGTTACCGGGTACTCGTGTGCGAGGCGGGTGAACTGCTCCGCGTTGAAACTGTTCAGGCCGGAGGTGGCGTCGCTCATTTGTTTCCACTCCGTGGCCAGGTTGGGGAACATGGCGACTACGCCGGCGTCTTTGTGGTAGTCCGCCAGCGCGGAGCGCTCGCTGAGAGCGCGGAATCCGTGCACATCGACGCCGTCCACCCAGAGGTAGCGGGAATCGAGGGCGAAGATTGCGTCTTGGGGCGTGTTTTGGCGAATCCACCGGGTGGTGTTGAGCCACGCATTCGAGCCTGGAAACAATCCGGGAACCTCAATGCGCGGGCTGTCGGGATAGGTGGCGTAGCCTACGTAGCTCATGCCCACCGTAATACCGGTGAGCAGGACCGGCAGCACCCAGCGGAGTCTCTTTGCCGATGTGTATTCGCCGATGAGGCCGGCCAGCAGCAGCATGAAGACGAGAGTGATGAGGTGAAAGCAGCGAAGCGGCTGAAGCCGCGCGTACATATCGAGATTGTGGGTTGTGCAGATGATGGCGCCCGCCACGATGGAAACGATGCCGAAGGGAATGAGGACGAAGCTGAGGCGGCGGAACTCCTTCGTGGCGCCGCGCAGATTGCCCTTCCAGAACCACAGCAAAAGTGCCAGCGGCGCGAGCAGCCCGAGCCAGTGGTACCAGGTCCAGGTGGAAAGGAAATAGAAATCGCGCGAGTTGAGCGCCTCGCGGTACGCGCCCTCGGCGGGCGCAAGGTGGAATCCGGCAGGCATGATGCCGAGCACGGCGCCGGCCACCGGAACCGGCTCAGGCGCGTGAACCTGGCTGCGCTCCATCACCCACAGCAGTGCGGCCGGGAAGACCACGTAAGCAGCCATCTGCGGGTGGATGGTAGCGGTAACCAGGGTGAGCACCATAGCCAGCCCGTAGCGGCGCGACAGAAATGCGGTGAGCGCGAAGATGATGAGCGGGGTCGAAAACGAGCGCGCCGTCAGGTAAGAGTCCATGAGCAGCAGCCCGGTGTTGGTAACCGGAATGGTGAGAATAGTCGCGATGACCAGCACCGACGCCCAGCGGGCGCGTGCCGAGGTGAAGCAGACCGACGCCAGACACCAGCATGAGACCAGCAGCGCGAAGGTTGTGAGGATGTACCAGAGGAAGACCGTCCAGTCCATGGAGAGATGGGCGAGCCGGGCAGTCCATGCAAGGATGGGCGCAAACAGCGAAAGATGCCCGTGGGACTGGAAAAATTCGGTGCCGTAGGGGAACAGCGCGGGGTGCAGCAACTTCTGGGCCGCCGGGATATAAATCTCGCCGTCCTCGACGCCGAAATGATAACCTGCGATCCCAATGGCGCCGGCGGTGACAAGAGCGATGCGCAGAAATGGAAAAGACTTGTCCGGGGTCTTGATCAACACGGTCTCCGAGGCAGGCATCTAACATAGACGGATCCTGCCCGGCGGCAAACCGAGAGACTGCCCGGCGCCCACGCGGGTCGGGCAGGAAGAAAGGAAACCGGCGAAATTAAAACCTGCGGTCTACGAAGGATAAATGACCAGGACACGCGTGCCAAGAACAATTTGGAGATTTATTTGCGAGCCGTTAAATGATTGCGGCTGGCCATCCGGACTGTGGATTCAGCGCCTGTGGCCTCCGGGTGGTATCTTCGCCTGAAGATATATGCTTTGTTCAGCAAGAGCGGCGCGTTGCAGCCGGAAACGGATGCGGCGCAGGCTGGCGATGAAGGCAATGGGGCATCCCATCCAGAAGGGCTCCGGCAGGTCTTACGATCAATCGCACACAAATCAACCCGCAAGTGTCAGCTGAGCTCCTGGAACATGAACTGACCTTTCGCGATCCGGCTGGGCAGCTCATGTTGACGCCCGATTGCGCCTTGAGGCGGGTTCACCCGGCATCGGCCGCAGAGGCCGGGCGCTTTCTTGACTCGGCCCTGAGGAAGCAGCTTGAAGCATGCGGCGACCTTGTAGTGAGCGAGATTGTCGCGAGCGAGGTTGTGGAACCAGGCGCTAGCGGGGTTTCAGCAACAACTGAAGAAGGCGGGTTCTGGCTGCGGCATCCGCGCATCGATCCCATCAGCTACCCGTGGGAGTGGACGCCGGCGCAGTGGCGGGCCGCGGCGGAGCTGACGCTCGCCATCGCGGGCAAGGCAATCGATGCCGGCTGGACTCTGAAGGACGCCACCCCGCTCAACGTGGTATTTGCAGGCACGCGGCCGGTGCTTGTTGACGTGCTGTCGTTTGAGCCGCGCGACCCGCACTCCACTGTTTGGCTTGCCTACGGGCAGTTTGTGCGCACATTTCTGTTGCCGCTGGTGGCGGCAAAGTATCTCAGCTGGCCGCTGCAGACCACGTTTTTCTGGCGCGATGGCTTTGAGCCGGCGATGCTGGCTCGGGCACTGCCGCTGTGGCGCCGGTTGAACCCGGATTTACTGGATGTGGTAACGCTGGCGGCGATGCTCGAGGGCAAAGCCGGAGCCAAAGCGAGGCCGGCCGAGGCGAAGGCCGATCCGGAGCTTGCAAGACTCATACTGCACAAGCGGCTGGCGCGACTCACAAAGCAGATTCGCCACGCCGCGGGTGGCGAAAACGCCAGCGGGTGGAGCAGATACAACCAGAGCGCGAGCCATTACCAGCCAGCGGACGTTGAGCTCAAGCAGGCGTTCGTGCGAGGAGTTCTGGAGCGGCTGCGGCCGGCGCGGGTGCTCGACATCGGCGCCAACACCGGGACCTATTCGCTGATGGCGGCAGAGGTTGGGGCCGACGTGGTGGCGCTGGACAACGATACGGCGGCGCTTGAAGTGCTGTTTCGTGCAGCCACAAAGCAAAACAAACCAATTACGGCAGTTGTGGCCAACGTTGCGCGGCCCACGCCCGCGGCGGGCTGGCGCAACAGCGAGCAGCATTCGTTGCTCGACCGGTTGCGAGGCAAATTCGATCTGCTGCTGATGCTGGCCGTCGTTCACCACCTGATTCTGCGCGAGCAGGCGCCGCTCACTCATATTGCCGCGCTGGCTGCCGAGCTGACCAGACGATGGCTGGTGGTGGAATGGGTGCCACCCTCAGATCCCATGTACCAGGCGTGGCTGCGCGGTCGCGACGATCTCTACGGACGCCTTGGTGAAGAAGACTTGACCGGCGCGCTCGCGCCATTTTTCACCGGGATCGAACGGCGTGAGCTTGCCAATGGTCGAGTGCTGTTGCTTTTTGAGAAGGGGCAGGGAACGGAGATCAGGGGTCAGTGATCAGCGGGACTGTGAAACAGTTGAAGAGAGCGAAGCTCAGGCTGCCTTTTTCACTTCGGCGATGAGCCGCTGGTATGCCGGGACAGAACGAAGCGCTTTAAAGGCCGGGTCGTACTCAACATAAATCATCCAGCCTTCGTGATCGCGGAAGGCGCTCTGGAGAACGGCGAGCGTGGCAGCGTTGTCTCCGAGAGCTGCCAGGCACCGCGCGCCGTCGACCTTGCTGCCCGCGTAGAAGGCGGTGTCCTTGATTGAGCCGCAGGCGCGCAGCGCAGCCGCATAACCTCTGGTGTGGTAAATGTCGAGGGTATTTTGCTGCATTGCCGGATCGGAGATGCCGCGAAGGACCCACTCGAACTGCTGCGCGGCGCGTGTTTGATCGCCCATGGCCGAGAAGATGTACCAGAGCTTGTAATGGGCGGGAAGAAAGTTGGGGTTCTCGGTGAGAACTTCCTGGATCTGTTGAACAGCCTCGGGGAAGCGTTCCTCGTATTCATAGAGCCAGGCAAGGTTGGTGCGCAGAATGGGCGAGCGCGGATCGACGTCGAGCGCGGCCTGCATCTGCTGCTCGGCCTCGTCGAAGCGCCCCGCTGTCATGAGCATCTGCTCGTACCAGTGATGAGCATTCACGTTTTCGGGCTCGAGAGCAACAGCCTTGCGGAACTCAGCTTCGGCGGCCGACTGGTTCCACAGGTAGTACCAGTCAGAGAATCCCAGCGCCGCGTGCGCCTCAGCCAGCGTGGGATCGAGAGAGAGCGCCTGCTCGGCGGCGGCCCAGGCCTGGCTGCGCGCGGTTCCCGGATCCATCCAACTGTATTGGCCCATCAGATTGTACGTGTCGGCAAGCTGCGCATAGGCCTCTGCGTACTTGGGGTCCAGGGCCACGGCGCTGCTGAAGCTCTCAATCGCCTGCTGAAATCCGCTCTTGGAACGCTGCGACAAGAAGTACAACCCCTTGAGATAGGCGTCGTGAGCCTCAAACTTGCCCGGCCGGTACCTGTTCTGCTGGAGCGCGGGGACGTGAAGCGAAAGCGCGTGACCCACCGATTCGGCCACGCTGGACTCGAACTCGAACTGGTCGCTGAGGTCTCCCTTGAATACATCGGCCCACACCCGCGACTGATCGCTGATGCGGATAAGTTGCGCCGAGACGCGCACCGCGGCTCCCTGCTGTTCAAGACTGCCCTCAACCAGGTACTGGACATTGAGCTCGCGGCCAATCTGGTCCAGCGACTTGCTGGTGTTGGCGTACGTGCGGGCCGAAGCCGGCGCAATCGCTCCAAGCCGCGCGATCAACTCCTCGGTAATGCCGTTGCAGATATATTCACGGGAAGCATCGCCGGTACTGTTCACGAAGGGCATAACCGCGATGGAGATGACCGGCATGTGGGTATCGTGCCAGCGCATGGCGAAGAAAACGGCGCCGGTGAGCACGACGCAGACCAGGCCGGCGGCAAAAATCGCTTTAAACGACGGTCTGTGGGGGACGTGTGCGGCCGGCACAGGTTCAACCGGAGGGGGTGTAACCGGAGGCGCGGGAGAAACAGAGGGAGGCTGGGGCTCGACTGCTTCGGAGACCAATTCGACCTTGGCCACGAAGCGGTAGCCGCGACTGCGGACGGTTTCAATATAACGAGGCGACTGCGAGTCGTCGTCAAGCGCCTCGCGCAGCTTGCTCATGGCCGCGTTCAGCCCGTCCTCAAAGTCAACGAAAGTGTCGTTGGGCCAGAGGCGCTCGTGGAGCTCCTTGCGGCTGACCAGTTCACCCCGGCGTTCGGCCAGAGCCAGCAAAAGACTACGCGGTTTCTCCTGTAAACGTAGGGGCCTGCCATTCCGGGTCAGGTCTCCGGAATGGAGATCGAGAGTAAACGGCCCGAAGCGGGCCTGGGCCCGCATAGATGAAGGAGACGTTACCATTGCCAGTGAATTCGAACAAAGGGGCCCGGTCCATGGATGAATCGTAAGGGTCTTAAGTAGAAATACGATATCACAATCCAGAGCGAAACAGTGCAAAATCGTTAAGTACCTTATTAGAATCAACTATTTATGAGTTCAGATAGAATTCAGCCAGAATTAAGGTGGCGTCCATTGACCGCGCCAGTCAGGGCTCGTACCTTGCAGACATCCGGGAGCGGTGCTGATACAGCCGAGACTGTTTCCCCTCCCCAGGAGAGTTCCCCAAATGCGGCAGAACAGAAAAGCACGTCGCTTAGGGGCCCAGTTTCGCTATGCCGGCTTGCCGGTAATGGCCTTTGGCTTGGTTGTAATGGTTTTTCTGGGCCTACACACTGCGCATGCGCAGTCGCCGATTGGAACGGCAGAGTCCTGCTTCGAAGCCGGACCGGACCATGTTCCAGCCTTCACAGCAACCCCGGTGCCGCCGGTGCGGCCCGGATTTCCTGCACAGTTTCGCACCCAGGCTCCCGCCGCAGATTCAGCAGCGGCCGTAAGACTGGTGCCCGCAGGATTCACACCTCTCAAAGCCCTGCCCATTCACATGTTGAATGCAGGGAACAGGGACCGGTGGACGCCCACGCTGAAGAAATCGCCTGAACTCCTCGCGTCGGCACGCTGACGCGGATCAGGAAATGGCGTGTCCGGGACGCACTCAGGCAAAGTCAACGCGACCAATGGGGGAGCGTTGACCTTACTCGGCGCCGGGCGCAGATCGATTTTCCTGATCGGACGTAAAAAACACGCGGCTTCCCCGCCGTTGTGCAGTTGTGTATCCCGATCCGCTATTGTATTGGGCGCATTTTGAGGCCGGGACGGGCGCCTCAATGAGCGTGGTGCGCGAGCCCCGCGAGGTATCCCGCCAGGAAGGCGCCAGCCAGCAAGAACAGCCCGATCGCATATTTGACGATTGCCGCCTGACTGAAAAGCGGCCGGGCGCGGGCTGGATAAGCGGCCGCCGCGCCATCTTCCGCGATGTTAAGAACGCTCTGAATCGCCGGATCGGATGCGACCGGACCGGATGCGACTGGCACGGGCGCGACTGGCGCATTTGGCTCGCCCGTTGCTGATGCGCCGGGCCGGACGAACTCAGGCACGTAATGGCCTAGGGGAAGAACGATCTGCAGAGGATGATGCTGCCAGTCAGTCTGGTACAGGCGCAGAAGTTTCTTGCGCAGCAATCGCGCGGTGACGCGGACAATAGGGTCGACGTGCGAGTCGAAAGTGGACTCTTTGCGGCCGAGGGCGTCGATTGCGATGGAGAATTCGCGGATCTCGTCTGAGCGCCCATCGAAGTATTTGCTGCAGATGAACGTGAGGAAGCGGACCAGGCTGGTCGAGCGGGAAATCTCAGGATGGCTGAGGACGCGTTCGAGCTCCTCGCGTTCCTCACGATAGTCCTGCGGGGCTGGTGATACCGGCGTCTCGCGGGACGCAGAAATCTCAGTCTTCTCGAGATCTTCCCACAATGAGCCTTGTTGCATTGTCTTTACCGATCGTCCCGGCAGCCTGCAACTTCTACGGGTCCGGCCCCTTCCCTGAACAACTCTCAGTCGCGGGGAGGCGTCCGGAATCCAGCCTGGGGATTCAATAACAACGAATCATAGCACTTTGAGGGAACGACCCAGGGGCGGTGTAGTGGATCAGCTTGAAGGGTACGGGCTTCGGCTTGAAGGGTACGGGCTTCGGCTTGAAGGGTACGGGCTTCGGCTTGAAAGGTACGGGCTTCGGCTTGAAGGGTACGGGCTTCGGCTTGAAGGGTACGGGCTTCGGCTTGAAGGGTACGGGCTTCGGCTTGAAGGGTACGGGCTTCAGCCCGTACATGAATCGAGCAGAATAATCGCGGGCTTTAGCCCCTGAGGGATTGTTCTTTCAAACTGACCCACTACCAGGGCCGGCGCATGCAGGGGCCTGGGGGCCCCTGCTCCCTCCGTTCGACCGGGACCGCTTCAATTCGTATAGATGCGGACGTAATCGACCAGCATGTTCGCGGGGAAGACAGTGGTCGAATCGGGACTTCCCGGCCAGTCGCCGCCCACCGCCAGGTTCAGGATGATGAACTGCGGGCCTGCGTCGAACGGCCACGGGGTCGGTGACCAGGCGGAGTCGGTCGACTTGTAGGTCCCGTAGATGTTGTTGACCGGGTCGTCAACGTAGTACTGGATCTGCCCCTTCGTCCAGATCATGCCGTAGCTGTGCGACGCCGCAGCTGAAAACCCGGATGGATGATACGTCTGCGAGCCGCTTTCCACATTGCTGCCGGTGCCGCCATGCACCGAGCCGGCGATCCAGTCATAGCCTGGAGGAGTGCCGCCGACATACGGCGGCGGGTTGCTGCCGTTTATGTGCTCCATGATGTCGAGTTCGCCGCACGCAGGCCAGGAGATTGTCGCAATATTGTTCCCCAGCAGCCAGAACGCGGGCCACATGCCCTGTGACTCAGGCAGCGTCATCTTCGCTTCAATGCGGCCATATTTGAAGCTGAACAACCCCTGCGATTTGAGCCGCGCCGAGGTGTAGACACTGGCCGACGGATTCAGCCCGATAATGTGCAGATAGCCGTCCGTCCCAACATAGGCGTTGGGATTCGAGGGGTTGCACGGACCAGTGGTCGAGGCCCACGCGCAATAGGTTTCGAGCTCATTGTTGCCGCAACAGTCGGTACCGGTATCGTATGTCCACACCTGGGGATTGGGTTCGGCGTTGGCGTTGGTTGAGTTTGAGAACTCGTCGCTCCAGACCAGGGTGCCGGATGCGATGTTGGGCGAGAACGTCTGCGTGGTGACCTTGCTGTTGGCATCGCCCGGGGCCGTGGCGATTGCATTCACCGTGAGGTTCGACGCGACCAGGAAGGGCGCTTGGTAGATCTGCGACGAGGTCGTGGGCGTGGAACCGTCCAGAGTGTAGTAGATGGTGGCGCCGGCGGCAGTTGAAGCGAGCGAAACAATCACTGCGCCGTTTTGCGCCCCGTTGCCGGTTGAAGTTGATATGGTCGGCGCGGCGGCCTGCGGAGTGGTGGGTTGCGTTGGGCCCGTGGAAGTTGAACCCCCGCCGCTGCCGCAACCTGCCAGCAGAACAGCGAGGACAAGCACGAACCGAAAACGGAAATTAGAGAAGGATGGCATACGAACAAATCTCCTCGACCGGAAACATTAGAAGGTGTTGAGCTGAACCGTCAACCGGCTTCACGGGTGCAGGCCGCTGCATGCGACGCGCGTGCCCTCACGCCCGCGCAGTACTTCTCTGCCGGATCAATAAGATAGGATGTCTCATGCGAATTCGACGGCTTGCCGCGGGCGTCTGCCGGGCGCTGATTCTATTCATTTCAATGGGCACGGTCGCCAGTGGGACCTGCCTGAACGCGCAGGGTTCGACCACGCAGAGTCCGCCGGCGCAGCCTGCCCAAACTGACCAGAAGCCGGCGCCGCAGAAATCCAAGCCGCCGGTGAGGCCGATCGACGCGGCCGCGACGGTTCCCACCCGATTCGACTTTCTGCGCGGGGCGTACGGGCCCTTCCGGGCGAACAACGACCTGCTCTACTACCACCTCGATATTCGCGTCGACCCGGCGAAGAAGTTCATCGGCGGCAAGAACACTGTCCGCTTCAGGATGCTCAAGGACGGGACGCGCATCCAGCTCGACCTGAGCGAGAAGCTGAACATCGACAAGATCCTGTTCAAGGGCGCGCCGCTCAAATACGAGCGCGACACAGGCGCGGTGTTCATTGACTTTCCTGAGACCCTGCACGCGGGGAAGGTATACGAAATCGAGTTCTACTACTCGGGAAATCCTCCCGAAGAAGGACGGTTCGGCTGCATCACATTCAAGAAGGACGCGTCGGGGCATGACTGGATCAACACGGCATGCGAGGGCGAAGGCGCGAGCGTGTGGTGGCCGAATAAGGACCAGTGGCGCGATGAAGTTGAGAGCATGGATATCGGCGTGGCCGTGCCCAACGGGCTCACCGACGTATCGAACGGACGCTTTGTGGGCAAGACCGACCTCGGCGACGGCTACACGCGCTGGGACTGGCACGTGAGCTACCCCATCAATAACTACGATGTGGCGCTGAACATCGGGAACTACGTGCACTGGGGCGAGAAACTGGGCGATATTCCGCTGGACTACTATGTGCTGCCCGAGGACCTCGAAAAAGCAAAGGTGCAGTTTGCGCAGGTGCCCGCGATGTTGAAGGC
>Ga0326728_10024068_pt1 | contig 11075 bp, 9 predicted proteins | sample MB3enrmetagenome_FD_207602 | JGI IMG/M metagenome (GOLD analysis project Ga0326728, IMG submission 207602) | Lab enriched peat soil microbial communities from McLean, Ithaca, NY, United States - MB31MN | ecosystem: Environmental > Terrestrial > Soil > Wetlands > Peat | place: USA: New York... | reverse complement strand
CGCGAAGGGCGATCGACATCCACGAAGGGGAGAAGGTCGACGCGGGCGCGTTCAAGGCGCTGGTGAAGGCCGCGGTGGCCCGGAATGGCCCTCCGGCGAAGAAACGGTAGACCCCGAGGCGCACTTCCGAACTGCGGCGCGCGACGCATGCACGGCACTTCGGCGCGGATAATGGACGAGAGAGAGCAAGTCGCTCAACGAGGGGGCACTGCTCTGCAAGGGTGTTAATGTTGCCGGGGCGCGGGCGGGCGAATGTGCCCGGCTCGTCCCGGCAGAGGCGGAGAGAGACGCGGTGAGCGAATCCAGGGCAGGCCGGCGGTGTTTATCTTTGAGCTCCACCATCGAGAGCGTCGGCAAGGTGGAGGCGGCCGCGGACAAGCTGGCCGGAGAAGCCGGCCTGAACGATGACGAGCGATTCCACGTGACCATGGCGGTGCGCGAGGCGGCTATTAACGCCGTCCTGCACGGCAACGGGTACGATCCCGATAAGCAGATCGCGGTCTGCTTCGAGAATACCGGCAAGTCGCTGATATTTACCATCGCCGACCAGGGCAAGGGCCTCGATCCGGGGACGCTGCCAGACCCGCTGGCCCCGGAAAACCTGATGCGCGGAACCGGCCGCGGCATCTTTCTCATCCGTTCCTTCATGGATGAAGTACTCTTTCGACAACTGCATCCCGGAACCGAGTTGACGCTGGTCAAACACCTGGCTCCGGCATGCGATAAGCTGTAAATGATTCCGCATGAAACGCCGGCAGGAGCCTGGAAAGCCTTTTTTCAACCGGCGGTTGGGGCCGGCTGGGGCTTCCACAGCGCACAAGCCGGCCAGGGTGCTATAACAGTAATATCAACAAGGAGGATTTTCCGTGGCACTTACTATTGCTTCCCGTGAAGTGAACGGTGTAACCGTTCTGGACCTTAGCGGGCGGATCACTCTCGGCGAGGGCAGTGTGCAGTTGCGCGACGCCATTCGCAACCTGATCGCCAAGGGATCGAAGAACATCCTGCTGAATCTGGCCGATGTGAACTATATCGATAGCTCGGGGTTGGGCGAGCTGGTAAGCGCCTACACCACCGCCAAGAACCAGGCTGCCGGGCTCAAGTTGCTGAACCTGACCAAGAAGGTTCACGACCTGCTCCAGTTGACCAAGCTCTACACCGTCTTCGACATCTACGACGACGAGGCCCACGCCGTCTCCTCCTTCAAGTAGGCCGGCCGGGCCGCGTCTGAACCTCAAAGATAGAAGAGGCCATCCCGCGATGTGGAATGGCCTCTTTTCAGGTATGCGCGCGCCTTCCTGGAGCCTGTTACTAGCCCGCATTTCTCACGAGCAGCCGAAAATCGTAGCGCCGACCTCCTGGTCGGCTGTCCTGAGGGCCTCCTGGCCCTCAGGGCCTTCGCCAGAACCTGAATTCTGGGTTCTCGCGCCGCCTGTGAGAAATTCGGGCTAGAACTTGACCCCCGGCACCGTCCGCGCGGCCGGGCTGGCGTTGAAGTAGGCGTCGTTCTCCTTGAAACCGGCCATGCCTGCCCAGATGTTGTTGGGAAACTGAAGGATGAAGGTGTTGTAGTCCTGGATCGCGTCGTTGTAGCGCTTGCGCGCCACGCTGATGCGGTTCTCGGTCCCGGAAAGCTCGTCCTGCAGGCGCATGAACTGGTCGCTCGACCGCAGTTGCGGGTAGTTCTCGGTGAGCAGCAGCAGACGGCCGATGGCGGAATCGAGCTGGCCATTGGCCGCGATTTTGGCTTGCGGCCCCTGCGCATTCAACATGCCGGCGCGGGCGTTGGCAATATCGCCATAGACCGTGCTTTCTTCCTTGGTGAAGCCCTTTACGGTCTCCACCAGGTTGGGAATCAGGTCGGCGCGCCGCTCCAACTGCACGTCCACCTCCGACCACATGCTTTTTACCTTCTGATCCTTCGCCACCATCTGGTTCCGGGCGCCGATAAAGCTGCTGAAGACCATCAGCACCAATAAAACCAGAACGCCTACGACTCCGAGTGCAATCCACAGTCCACGACTCATACGGTTCCCATCTCCTTCGGCCTCCGCAGGGAAGCCCCTGATTCAGTACTGTTACCGATTGGGCATTCCCTCAGGGGCTAAAGCCCTAAGTATTTCAGCCCTGTTTGGCACGACTGAAGTCGTGCCCTGACACAATACTTCCATTGAAGACAAAACCTACCAGCTTCCGCCGGCGCCGCCGCCTCCAAAACCGCCGCCGCCGAATCCGCCAAAACCGCCGCCGCCTCCACCGCCCCCTCCAAACCCACCGCCGCCGCCCCTGCCGAAGATTCCGCCGGTCATGAGCCCCAGACCCCAGGCCCCAAACAGGCCAAAACTGCCCAGGACGCGGAACAGGTAAAGCACCACCACGATAAGAAGAATGACCAGCCGCACCGTTCTCATCCCGGATGAGTGATGTTGCGGCGCCGGCTGTTGTGAAACCGGCTCCTCGTCCAGGGTCACATGGGCGTCGTCGGCGATCACCTGCGCGATCTCGCCCACCGCCTGGCTGACAGCGCCGTCATAGTCGTTGCCGCGCAGCAGCGGAACCATCTCCCGCCCGATGTCGCCTACCTTGCCGTCGGGGAGAATGCCTTCCAGGCCATAGCCCACATCAATCCGGTACTTGTGGTCGTCGATGGCCAGCAGCACCAGCACGCCGCGGTCCGAGCCCTTGCGGCCCATCTTCCACTTGTCTTCAAGCGCGTTGGCGTACTCCGCCGCATCGGCGCCGTCCAGGGTATGGATGGTTACCACGGCAATCTGCGCGTTGGCCTGGGAGTGGTCGAGCTGGCCGCAGAGGCGCTCCAGCCGCGCAGTCGCCTCGGGCGACAGCACGTTGGCGTAGTCGTTCACATAGCCGGTTGGCTTAGGCAGATCCTCCACCCGCTCGGCCAGCGCGCTCGTGGCGAAGACGCCAACCAGAGCGGCCAGCAGCAGCCGGAAGACGGTCCAATGTGCGCGGCGAAAACCCTTCATCGCTTTCTATTGTACGGGTACGGCGGGCCGATGGTTCCATTGGCTTCCATCCGAGCTTCCGGCTGCTGGCTCCTGGCCTCTAGCCGAGTAACACCGGTTGCTCCATCGGTTTCCGCCAAATCGTCTCCCGCGAAGGAACAGCTAGAAGCTGGAGGCTGGAAGCTAACCGCTGCCTTTGCTCTACACTGGAAGTGCAAATGACCGAGAACCAGCCCATTCAGCCTCCCATAGCCCGCCGTCAGCACACTGAAACCGTATTGCATGGCGTGACGCTCAGCGACGACTACGCCTGGCTGCGCGACAAAGAGAACCCCGAGGTCACCGCGTACCTTGAGGCCGAAAATGCCTATGCCGAGGCCGTGATGGCTCCGCTCGCCGGCCTCCGCGAAGAGCTTTACCGTGAGATGCTCAGCCATATAAAGCAAACCGACGTCTCGGTTCCCTTCCGCGACGGCGACTGGTGGTACTACACCCGCACCGAAGAGGGCCGCCAATACGCCATCCACTGCCGCAAGGCCGCCGTGCAGGACCACAGAACCTTGGGCGCCCCAGGTCCCGTCCGCCGCGGCGGAGGGACCTGGGATACCTTGAACCTCGATTTGAGCCCCGACTCACACGAGCAGGTGATTCTGGACGGCAATCAACTGGCCGAGGGCCACCCCTTTTTCGCGATCGGCGCCACCGGCATCACCGACGATGGCCGCTGGCTGGCCTACACCACCGACACCACGGGCTTCCGCCAGTACACCCTGCGCATCAAGGACCTGGCCACCGGCGAGACCCTCCCCGGCGAGGTGGAGCGCGTCGGCTCCGTGGTGTGGGCCGCGGACAACCGGACCCTCTTCTACACCGTGGAGGACGAGGAGCAGAAGCGCCAGTACCAGTTGTGGAGGCATACGCAGGGTATGCTTCATGCCGCTGACGTGCTGGTCTATCAGGAAGACGACGAGCGTTTCAACCTGGGCGCTGGCCGCACCCGCGACGGCAAATTCCTGGTGATGGAATCGGCTAGTCACACCACCACCGAGTCTTGGGTGCTGGCGGCGGCCGAGCCCGATGGAGCTTTCAGCCTCATAAGCCCCCGCCAGGACGAGCACGAATACTCCATCGACCACCGCAACGGCCTGTGGTTCATCCGCACCAACGATCGCGGCAGGAACTTTCGCCTGGTCACGGCGCCGGTTGCCGCGCCTGGTCGCGAGCACTGGACCGAGCTGATCCCCCATCGCGACAGCGTCATGCTGGAGGAGGCGGACCTGTTTGCGGGCTTCCTGGTGGCCTGCGAACGCGAAGACGGCCTGCCCCGGCTGCGGATATGGCGATTCGATGGCGACGGCCCCAACATTACGCCCGCCGGCGAGATCGCTTTTCCGGAGCCGGCCTACAGCGCCCAGCCGCACATCAACCGCGTCTTCGATTCGCCCTCGTTCCGTTACGCATACCAGTCGCTGGTCACGCCCAGTTCGATCTACGAGTACGAGGTGGCCACAGGCGCATCCACGCTGCTCAAGCAGCTTGAGATTCCCGGCGGCTTCGACCGCACGCTCTATGCCAGCGAGCGCATCCATGTCACGGCGCGGGACGGCGCGCAGGCGCCCGTTTCGCTGGTTTATCGCAAAGACCAGCGCGAGCCTGGGAAAAATCCGCTCCATGTCTACGGCTATGGCTCCTATGGCTACTCGCTTCCCCTCGGTTTCAGCTCCAACCTGCTCAGCCTTCTGGATCGCGGCGTGGTGATGGCCTATGCCCACGTCCGCGGCGGCGGCGAACTGGGCAAGCCTTGGCACGACGCCGGCAAGATGCTGTACAAGCGCAATACCTTCACCGACTTCATCGCCGCCGTCGAGCATCTGACCGCCTCGCAATATGGCGACCCGCGGCGCGTGGCCATCGAGGGCGCGTCAGCGGGAGGCCTGTTGATAGGCGCGGTCGCCAACATGCGCCCGGAACTCTTCCGCGCCATCGTCTCGCACGTGCCCTTTGTGGACGTGATGAACACCATGCTCGACGCTTCGCTGCCTCTCACCGTTCCCGAGTACGAGGAGTGGGGCAATCCCAACGACGAGACAACCTTCCACTATATGTTGAGTTATTCGCCCTACGATAACTTGCGGGCTGCAAGTTATCCGGCAATGCTGGTGAAGACATCGCTCCACGACAGCCAGGTCATGTACTGGGAGCCGGCCAAGTATGTAGCTAAGTTACGAACCCTGAAGTCAGATAGCAACCCGCTGCTACTGGTCACTAATATGCAGGCCGGCCACGGCGGCTCCAGCGGCCGCTACGACTACCTGAAGGAGATTGCCTTCGATTACGCCTTCCTGCTGCGCGAGTTAGGAGTTATAAGCCAGGCAACTTACTAATCGGATCGAGCGTAGCGTCCTTTCCAACGCCCGGTTCGGTAGCGGCGGCTTCCGCTTCCGCGACGGCAGCAGCCGGCTCCGCGGCTTCTAACGGCTCCGCGGCTTCCACAATCCCGATAGCTTCTGCTTCCGCAACCGCCTCCGCGGGCTCGACAATAACCACTTCCTCGACGGCAGCAGCCGGCTCCGCGGCTTCTAACGGCTCCGCGACTTCCACAATCCCGATAGCTTCTGCTTCCGCAACCGCTTCCGCGGGCTCGACAATAACCACTTCCTCGATGGCTGCAGCCGGCTCCGCGGTTTCTAACTGCTCCGCAGCTTCCACAATCCCGATGGCCTCGGCCTCCGCAACCGTTTCCACGGTGGCCTCTGCCTGTTCCACGGCGTCCGCAACCTCAGCAGCTTCTTCCGTTGCAATTGCCTCGACCAGTTCAACAGGTTCGGTTCTCTCCTCGGCCAAGGCCTGATCGACCGCTTCCGTTTCCGCAACAACCTCTATCTTCTCGCTGGCCGTTTTCGTCTCGATTCGGGCTGCTTTCGCCTTCTTTTTTGCCGCGGCTTTCTTCTTCGCCGGCTTGGCAGGTTTGGCCGGAGCCGGTTCAGCGCCCAGGAAGGCGGACCAGAGAAGTTCCGAAGCCTGCGGTGCGGCCTGGGCCTTGGCGATGGCCAGATCGGCCACCTCGCGCACGATCCAATCGAAGTTGGCCGGGCCTACGGAGTGCAGGTCGGCGTCGGGCGCGGGGTTCATGAAGTCGATGGCGTAAGGGATGCCGTTCTCCACCGCGAATTCGACCGTATTCAGATCGTAGCCCAGCGCGCGGCAGAGCTTCAGCGAGTCCTGTTCGATGCGGTGGAGCAGCTTCTTGCCGTAGCGCGGAGGTTTCTGAATGTAGCGCTCGGCGTGCGGCCTGCGCGGGTCGTAGGGCATGATGCGGACCTTCTTCCGCCCCACCACGTAGCAGCGTAAGTAGGCGGTGAAATCGACGGCCTTCTGGTACATCATGCACAGGTCGCGCGACTGGTCGTAGGCGCGGAAAAACTCCTCGCGATCGTGAACGTTGTAGACGTCGCTCCAGCCGCCGCCGTTCACCGGCTTGAGGTAACCGTGCTCGCCCACGTAGGCAAAGACCGCCTCCCAGTCGAGGGGAAACTGAAGGTTGCGCAACGATTTTTCAGTGGCCCCATGGGGGTGCATCTTGTGGGGCAGGATGACGGTGGGAGGCACGGCCACGCCGAGCTTGGAGGCCAGCGCGTAGTTGAAGAACTTGTCGTCGGCCGAACACCAGAAGGGATTGTTGATAACCGCCGTTCCGCTGATGGCGGCATGCTTGAGCCAGGCGCGATAGAAGGGAATGTCGTGGGAGATGCGGTCCACGATCACCGCGTAGGGGGGCGCCTGGTCAAGGCGCGCGGCGCCGGCTTCGACAAACTCGGCCTGAATGCCATCCAGATTTTGAGCATTGATGCGCTCCACCAGCGCGCCGGGGAAGCTGTTTTCAGAGCCGAAGAGGATGCCGATCCTTTTCATTCCGCCTTGCCCTCCAGGGTATATCGCATCCTGCTTGCCGGGAGCGCCGCATGGATACTTGGCTCCAGTGTACGTCAAGCCGAGCCCGCCTGGCGGTGAGCTGCGTTCAACAGTCCAAGGGAAATCTGACGAAAACAGTAGTTACTGCCCTTTCGTGAAAAACCAGTAAATAAGGCGGAGAACATGCGGCCCTCTGATAGTGCAGGCTCTCGTCGACTAAGCACGGGCTGTCTTTCGTCTCGCTACGTTACTCAGGCTGACAACACGAGCGCAGACTGAACTATTTTTCCGCCTTCACATCCCAGTCGAAGCTGATTCCCGCGATCAACTCGTTCAGCTTCTCCACGGCCGCCTTCTTTAGCTGCTCCAGCTCCGCGGTCTGCTTCTGCGCGGCCTGCAACTGGTCTTCGGCGCGGTTCAACTCCTCCACAAAGCGCTTGGCGGCCTCGTTGCCCTTGAGCGCGGTCAGGTTGTCGCGGTCGCGCGCCTCGTCGGCCGCCGCGGACTCTTCTGTCTTTTTGGATTCAGCGATGCGGCGATCCAGGTCGGCCAGGGCTGTCTCGGCGTCAATCACCGGCTTCAGCTTGTCCAGGGCGTCGGGCGCGCGCTTGACCAGATCGAGCAGATAACCCGTCTGGTTGCGGTTGGCATTCAGAGTGACCCTGGTGGTGGCCGGGCCGCGCTCCCGCACCTCCAGGGTTGCGGTCGAGTGGGCGGCCATGGGCAGCTTGAAGCGATAGAGGTTGGGTGTTGTCTCTGCGGCCTTCAGATCGCCGTCCAGCATCCAGCCGTTGTTGGCCCGCGAGTGCTCGATCAGAACATCGCGATCCAGGTCAGCCGAATTCGTGGCCGAGTAAGTGACCGAGGCGATGTTCATGGTTGTTTCCACGACCGATCCCTCGCGGATCTGCACGTGGTGCAGAGTGCGCCGGATGTCGCGATCCGCGACCTTGACGCGAACGGCCTGATCGGTCGCATAGGAGAGCAGCCGCTTTTCGCCGGGATGAATGGGATCAAGCAATCCCTCGCCGGCAAACTCGCCGCTCTCGAAGATGGAAAAGCTGCCGGAGTCCAGCGTCAGCTTGGATTTGTTTTCAAGCCACACGGCGCGCAATGGCTTGCCCTCCTTCTCGCTCCACAGGGTAACGTGCTCGGCGGGCAATTCCTGCTGCAGGATGGGCACCATGGCCGACTCGTTCTTGTGGATGGTGACCGGCTGGGTGAGCGCGTACTCGAAGAAATCGTCGAAGGCGCTGGTGGAGACGTCGCCCTCCTGAATGGCGTTGGAGGGACGGAAGATGCCGCCGCCAACATTGCCGCCGGAGCCGGCACCGTAGCCGCTGCCGGAACCTGTCCCCCTACGTTCTGGGCCTTCAATCCCGGCCACGCCAAAAGCCGCGGGTGGAGGCGCTTGCTTCGCCTCAACCATCTGGATCGTATGTGGAATCCGCGTCGGCGCGGTGAGCTGGTTATTCAGCATCTCCGATTTGTCGCCCTCATCCGCCGCCTCATGGGTCTGCGGCGTGATCTCCTCGCTGGTGGCTATGGGAATCTCTGGCCGCCGCGTATAGAGCGGCTGCGAGAGCGGCTGGATGAAGCTCTGCGGCGCGCCGGCTACCAGTGAAAGCTGTACGCTGTCCCAGTCCGCGCCCACCGTGTTATCCACCACCGCCCAACCCTGTACGATAGCCGAACCATTGGGCGTGCGCGGGAAGACGATGCGGTAGGTAGACTTCCACACCGGAACCTCGCTGATATAACTCACTCGAAGCTCGCGCTGGCCCTGGCCGATGGCGTCCAGCGTAAGGTGGCGCAGGCCGTTGGCGTGGGTTGTGCTCAGCAGTTCGAGATAGCGGTCAAGCTGGCCTTGCAGATTCGCATCGAGCGGGCGCACGCTCAGCGCCGGGGTCAGCTCGACAACCCGCACCGCGCCGGACGAGGCAACCAGGGTGAGATAGAACTTGTCGATGGTGGTGTCCGTATCGCTGCCGGGTACCTTCTCGGTGCGCGACTCGATGGACATCAGGCGGCCGGTAATCACGCCGCCGGGCGCGCCCGCGACCTCGACCCGCTGCCCTCGCAGGGCCTGGAAGAGCTCGGTCGAGGATGGGTCTTCGGTCATGCCCAGGGAGAGCGATTTGAGCTGCTCTGCCAGTGGGGTGGTGGAGTTATAGTTGACCCCGCCGATGCGCCCGCCGCCCTCGTCGAGCACAGTGAGCGACTGTAAGACGTCATTCAACTGCGGCGAGGTGAAGTCGATGGCCACGCGCTGGTTGCCCTGCACCGTGCCGGCGTGCTCAAAATAGCCGACGCCGTTTTTATAGAGCGCCACCTTGCGCACGGGAAGGTCTTTCACCACCTGCGGTGGGGCCGGCTGCGCTTGAGGCGCGGCGGCTTTGGGCTTTGCCGGGGGCGTGGCCGGCGGCTGGGCGGCAAGGGGCAGGGTGAAGGCTACAAAACAGAAAACAGCGAATATGCGGCGCATCGGGGCCTCCTCGGGCTGACAAACAGGAATGTTACTCCTTTGGACACCGGCGAAGGGAAAATGGCTCCCAGTTGGGCGCTCAATCGCCTTGGCCCGCATTTGGGGAACGGGGCATGGGCGGGTTCTTGCATGGTTTTTCTTCGCTTTATTCAACAGATTGCGCCGCTCTGGGTGCACAATGGAGGGTTTGGTAGATCGTCTTTCCTGCCCTGCGGCTGGAGGACGGATAGAGAGGTGACTGATTCATGCAAGGAACTCGAACAAAAGTTGTCGCCTTCAACGGCAGCGCCCGCAAGGGCGGAAACACGGCCATTCTGCTGGGATACGTTTTGAAGGAGCTGGAGAAGGAAGGGATTGAAACCGAACTCATCGAAATGAGCGGGGCCGCGATTCACGGCTGCCTGGCCTGCCGCAAATGCTCCGCTAACAAGAACCGCCGCTGCGCGCAGACCGGCGATATGGGGAATGTTTATATCGAAAAGATGGAGCAGGCGGACGGCATTCTGCTGGGCTCGCCGACTTATGTAACCGACGTATCCCCGGAGATCAAGGCGTTGATTGACCGCGCCTGCATGGTTGGCGGAGCCAACGGCGGCCTCTTCCGGCGCAAGGTAGGCGCGGCCGTGGTAGCGGTGCGGCGCGCCGGGGCGACCCACGCCTTCGATACGCTGAATCACTTCTTCCTCATCAGCGAGATGATCGTGCCCGGCTCGTCGTACTGGAACATCGGCATCGGCCGTGAACCCGGCGATGTGGAGCGGGACGAAGAGGGCATAAGAACCATGCGGACCCTGGGGCAGAACATGGCGTGGCTATTGAAGAAGGTTTGTGGCTGACCGGTGAGCAAAACAAGACATTCTGTTCGCCTGTACCGGATGAGACTATCCTGAATAGCAGGAGAAACCAATGGAACCAATCGGATCAGACAAGTCGATTGAAGGCGATGTTCTGCATCTTGGCGGCAGCAAGCTGACCCCCGAAGAGATCGCCAAAGCCCTGGCGCACCACAAGCGGCACCATAGCGGGGACCAGCCCCAGCAGGCCGCGGCCAAGGCGGGCGGCGGCAAGAAGGGCAAGCCGGGCAAATAGCGCGTTCGGGTAAGTTTATTCGCCTTCCTGGCGGATCGCCTCCAGCAGCCGGCGGTCCTCTTCGCTCAGAGCGGCCTTCTCCAGCAGATCGGGGCGGTTGGCCAGGGTCTTGCGCAACTGCTGCTCGCGGCGCCAACGGCGAATCTGCAGGTGGTCGCCGTTCAGCAGCACTTCGGGCGCGCGCAGCCCGCCAAACTCCGCGGGGCGTGTGTAGTGCGGGTAGTCCAGCAGGCCCCCAGAGCCGTGCTGCGAGCGCGGAACCCCTTCCATATCCGTGTCAATCTCTGCATCGGCCACGCCAAAGCTCTCAAACTCGCCCGAGGCATCGTTGCCCAGCACGCCGGGCACCAGGCGCATGACGGCGTCCACTACCACTGCGGCGGCCAGCTCGCCTCCGCTCAGCACGTAGTCGCCGATCGAAAGTTCCATGTCGCAGTAAAGCCGGTTGATGCGCTCGTCCACGCCCTCGTAGCGTCCGCAGATGAGCGCCACGCGGTCCAGCGCAGCCAGTTCGCGCGCCAATGCCTGCGAAAACGGCCGGCCTTGCGCGGATAGAAGGATGACGGTCGTACGCGCTCTCTCCTGGGCTAAAGCCTTCGTTGATCCTATCGGCTGCATGCGGG
>Ga0326728_10024065_pt1 | contig 11077 bp, 8 predicted proteins | sample MB3enrmetagenome_FD_207602 | JGI IMG/M metagenome (GOLD analysis project Ga0326728, IMG submission 207602) | Lab enriched peat soil microbial communities from McLean, Ithaca, NY, United States - MB31MN | ecosystem: Environmental > Terrestrial > Soil > Wetlands > Peat | place: USA: New York... | reverse complement strand
TCTCCAGCTCAAGTTCCATCATGTTGCGGAGTTCTTGCGGCTCCGATCCGTCTACGGCCAGCATCAGAAATTTCCTCAAGAAGAGGTCCTTAATGTTGGGGAGTTCGCTGTCCAACGATATGATCCCCTTTTTTCTGGCCTGATTTGCATATCCGACGATTTCAGCGATTACAGCCTGGAGATCGCCTTCTGATTCAAAAAAGACTCCCGCCAGGGCGCGGAAGCTCTTGAGAACAACCTGTAACGGGAATTGCACCATGACTGCGCCAATCGTTCCCCCGAAAACAATCATGGCGGCCGTGGGCTGAAGAATTTGCGCCACACTGCCCCCTTCGAGCATCAGCCCGGTGAGGATGCCACCAATAGCGAGAAGCAATCCGGCAAACGTAGATTTGTCCACCTAATCCTCCGTCTGGTCGTTGTGCTCGGCAGAAGCAGAAAGCGTAGTATCCTGAGGGCCGGAGCCGTCTGGCCAGACCATTAAGCGGCGGCGGTATCGCATTATCTTCTCCAAGACTTGCGCAACAGTTTCCTTGACGACGAGCTTCTCACCCGAAACCAAGGTGACTACTGTGTCCGGAGTGTCCTCAACGAATTTGATCAGGTCGGAATTGACCACTACGGGACGCTTGTTGAGACGGGTCAAATAGATCATCGATGGTGTTCCTCGCGATAAGAGCGCCTCATGGGGAGACTTTTCCCTCATGAGACTCCTCTAATACTGAAATCGTCAAGAACCGCTCAAATCTTAAAGGAGGGACTGCACTGCTCGTGATCGCCCTCGGCTGGAATCATGCGCTTCCCTAGCGGCAGCGCGGTTTTTATTCAATTACCATCACGATCGTGTCTGCAGATGGGCACTGATTTGCAAGAGGGCAGACTTGAAGCAAGGCCTTGCGTCTTCGGAAATAGGCAAATTTTGCCGCCCGCTAGGAGAACTTTGCCGCGCTTGACGCTAAGCGTACGGTTTGAAAGCAAGCGTTCGAAGGCGACCGAACCACCGGGAAGTGAGAATTCTTAAAGAGGTCTAATGAGCGTGGTCAATACGGAGTCCAGGTCGGCGCTGGGCGGCTCACCCCCCCGACTCAATATCCTTTTCATTCACGAGACCCTGCCTCGCCCGGATCGTTGTGGATGTGATGTGTACCTGCTGCAAGTTCTCCGGGAGGTGAGAGAGCAAGGCCATGCAGTCAGCTATGTGGCCAGGTCCGGCAGGGACGCGGAGCGATATTCTCAAGATCTTGACAGAATGGGGATTCGTGTCTACGCCAATGACGCCGAGCGTCTTTGTTTCGCTGGCATCAATGACCCTACAGAGTGGAGATTCGAGGAAGTTCTCAGCGAGGGGTGCTTCGATCTTGCCATCCTGTTTCATTGGTTTTGGACTGGAATCTCGGTCTCAGAGCACTACCTTGATCCGATCAGGAAATTCTCTCCGCAAACCCGCGTGGCGGTCTTAACTGCCGACCAGCATGGGTTGCGGGAGGAACGCCTTGCACAAGAGAGCGGCCTGCTTTCCGACCGTCTCAGGGCCGCAGATCTCAGGCAACGGGAGCAGGAGGTTTATGGTTCGGCAGATTTCGTCCTCGGGGTCTCGGAGGCTGATATCCGAGGAATTACCGCCATGGTTCCGGACGTCCGGACCGGACTTCTGACCATAACCGCGGACGTTGTCCCGGTTGCGAGGGCGTTCGAGCAACGGCAAGGTGTCCTGTTCGCCGGCGACTTTGCCAACCGGACTACAAGGGATAGCGGTGTTTGGCTTCTCAAGGCGATCTGGCCGGAAGTTCGGAGGAGGCTCCCTTACGCAGAACTCTACATAGCGGGAAACTTGTCGGAATCGTTTGCTCCGGAGGTTCCGGCTGGGGTTCGCGTGTTAGGGCATGTCGAAGATCTAGGAGAGCTATGCCAGAAGTGCCGGGTCTTTGCGAATCCCATTCGCAGTTGCACGGGAGTGCAAACGAAAATACTGAAATCCCTCAGCTATGGGCTTCCCACCGTGACAACTCGTATGGCCGCCGAAGGCCTTAGGCTTCTCGACGGGAAGGGAGTTCTGCTGGCGGAGGAGGCCTGCGAATTTGCCGACGCAATAGCCCGCCTCGACCGTGATCCTGCCCTCTGGAATTCCGTTTCCACCCTTGGGCAGAACCATGTCCGGGAAGAGTTCTCCCAGGAAAGACTCCGCTCGCAAGTCCGCGATCTTGTGTCGGCCGTGCCGCAGATAGAACCACGCGAGTTCGACCCGAACCACATCTTTTCCGTTCTTCGCGTCGAAAGGGAATTTCCTGAAGCCATCGACGATCTGAACCCCACCACTCGCTTTATTTTCAGAATCATGGGGTACTTGCGCCTGGGAGAGGAGCTCCTGGCACTGGGGAAACCGCGTGAAGCTCGAGAGCAGTTTCTCCACATTTTTCCTTATGTGCGTGGGGGTATTTCAAGGGGCGGGCTCTTTGCCCGCCTGTTAATCAATCTCTCCCGCTGCGAGGAGCTTCTGGGTGAAGGGAAGGACCAATTTATGGCCGCCGCGCAAGCCTGCCTCGACAAGCAGGGCCCGGACGCGAAACCCAACCAACTCAGGACATCTGCGCGGCCCATCCGGCAGCCGGCGATCTCCGTAATCATCCCCACCTTCAACCGCAGCGCGGCACTGGCTTCCTGTCTTACCGCCCTGGAGAATCAGTCGCTCGAAAAGAGCAAATACGAGGTTATCGTCGCTGACGACAGCTCCCTGGACACCACCGAACACCTCTGCCGAGAACTTTCACCCGGCTTTCAGTTTTGTTATTGCCGGCAGAAAAGCAGTGGCGCCGGTGCGGCTCGCAACCTGGGCCTGAAGCGGGCCCGCGGCAGATACGTCCTCTTCATCAATGACGACACGATTGCGACTCCGACGCTTCTAGAAGAGCACTTGCGGGCGCATGGAAGCTATGCGGCGAAAAAGTTTGCCGTGTTGGGAGATTTCCAATACTCTCCGATTGCGGGTAGAAGGGCTCTGACCTATTTCTTGAGCAAGCACCCGTTCTTGTTCCCTCAGGTCAGCATGCATAAGGGCTTCTATCAAGGCAGCGCCTATTTCATCACCTGCAATCTGAGCGTCGCGCGCGAGGCGGTCCTGGCAGCCGGCTCTTTCGACTGCCGGTTTCGGGTGGCCGAAGACACTGAACTCGGCGTCCGTTTGTCGTCCCGCGGCTATGAAGTTCTTTACTGGCCTGCGGCGCGCGCCATGCACGACCACCTAAACTTCCGAACGGATGACATTCCTACGGACCGGCAACCGTGCTTCTGCTCGAAAAGCACCCATCGCTGCTCGGTGATGGAACAACCCCTTTCGGCCGGTTCGACGCCGCATGGAAAGCGAGAACCCTCGATTTCCTGCGGAATTCCCGCAGGCACGTTGAAGACGCTCTCGCCGCCGCAAAACGCCTTGATGACTTTGACTTTTCCGCTCTGCTCAGCGGGAAAATCGCCGGCGGGACCTCATCGGCCGACCAAATAATCGGCCTTCTTGAAAAGGCCGTTACCCAGGTTTATTGGTTTTACCTTCTTGAGGCCATGATAAAAGAACTGGACGGAAAAGGGCCTGGGCGTATTGACATGGAACCTTCAATAACCACTTCGATTGACGAGGACCGGCCGCCATGCCAACTCTAGGACTTTCGATGATTGTGCGGAACGCTGAAAAGCACATCCGCGGATGTCTCGAGAGCGTGCGGGGCATTGTGGATGAGATCCACATCGCGGACACGGGCTCGACCGACTCAACGGTTCGCATCGCTAGCGAAGTAGGCTCCCGAGTCGTCTCCATCCCCTGGGACAACGATTTCGCTGCGGCCCGGAATCGCGCGCTTAAAGAAGTGCACACGGATTGGGTTCTGGTCCTTGACGCGGACGAACAACTCGACCCATCTGCCTGCCGTTACCTGCCACAGTTGACGAACGAGACACAGGTCTTGGGGTATTTAACCCCGATAAGGAACTATGTCCTCAGCCTTCATGATGGCGTATGGGACCAGCCGCCTGTACCCAATAGAACCAGTTTTGAACCCGCGAAGGAATATCCCGCGTACGTTGAGCACCAGAATGTTCGCCTGTTCCGACGGTCGCCCGAGATTTTCTTTGTGGGGCGGATTCATGAAACTGTCGGCACCAGCATAGAAAGCGCGGGCGGAAGGCTCAGCCCGTGCCCCCTATTGATTCACCACTTCGGGCTCGCTGCGGACGTGAATACAAAGGCTCAGAAACACCGCCTCTATCGCGAAATGGGGCGCCAAAAGCTGCTGGATATGCCTGACAATGCCCAGGCGCACTTCGAGTTGGGCCTGTTGGAATACGAGCACTTTCAGAATTACGAAGAGGCGCTCAGGCTTTTCCGCCGTGGGTGCCAGCTCAATCCGGCCCTTTCGGTGAGCTGGTTTTTTGCCGGCATGTCATATCTCAAACTGGGGCGGCCGGAAGAAGCGCTGCAATGCCTGAAGAGCGCCGGGTTGCGCCCTCTGGTTTCGGAGGCCAAAGGGGACGCGTTCTACGCGCTGGGCCAATTTGATCACGCCCGGCGGGCGTATCTTCGGGCCTTCGATGGAACCACGCTGCCGCCGGACCTGGAAAGCAAGATTGGCCTTGCGGAAGTTCGGTCCGGTCGCGCCACGAGCGGCGTCAATAGGCTGCGCAAGGCTGTGGAACGCGGTCCCGGCGAACCTCAGTTGCATGACCGGCTTATCGCAGCACTTGTGTGGCTCGGCCGGATCGCGGACGCAGCGGAAGTGGCGGAAAAGAAAACCGAGACGGTCACGCCGGATCCCCAAGCGTACCTTCGGGCCGCGGTCATTCACGCGCAGCAGGAGAACTGGCAGCGGTCCTTGGAAATACTGCACCGGGCGCTGGCACGATTCCCCCACCACCAAGCCCTTGAGCGGGTCCTCGCGGAGGTCCTGCCACGGACAACAAAACAGGAGGCTTGACGCAAATGAAGATTCCCTAATTAGAATAGGAGACGCCAGGCGCGGCAACAAAACTCCCAACGCTCCGGGAGAATGCTTCCCGCACCATCACCACAACCCCCACCCCACCAGACGCTTGAGCGACCCTCCCCGAGTTGCTGTCTGCAACCATAGGAGCAGATGCAAATTATCTCATTAGAAATATAAAGATTCACTAATCCATGCCGATTCTCTCTTTTGGAAGGCAAGTTATCCCGTGGGTCGGACCGAAGTTCCCGTGATTTGATCCTGTGTCTCGACACTCGGCCCGAATACGGAAAATCAAATAAAAGGAGACCTCAATATGGGTGGAACCCTTAGTATTTTGAACAACATCCCGTCCCTTATGGCCGAGAATTCGCTGAGCGTCACACAAGAGAAATTGAATTCAACCCTGGAGCAACTATCATCCGGATCCAGGATCAACTCCGGCGCCGACGATCCGGCCGGCTTGGCCATTGCAGACGGCCTGAACGCCAACATCACAGCCCTGCAGCAATCCACCGCGAATGCGAACGACGGTGTGGGAGCGTTGCAGGTGGCGGATGGGGCATTGTCGGAAGTGACGACGCTGCTGAACCGCGCAGTCACACTTGCGACCGAGTCGGCAAACGGAACCGTGTCGAACAGTCAGCGCACCGCTATCAACACAGAATTCACACAAATCATGGCAGAAATTGACTCCATCGGATCTCAAACGAGCTTCAACGGAGCGAGCGTGTTCACGGCAGGCACGACCTCGATCTTCTTGGGCGATGGCAACTCCAGCAGCACAATCGGTTGCAGTGTGGGTGTGCTTTCTTCTGCAGCTCTCGGTATTTCTGGTGATGACCTCACGTCGGCCGGCGATGCGACCACGGCGCTTACTGCCATCAATAACGCCATCGCTACCGTCGCGTCCACGCGAGGCACCTTGGGAGCTACTATGAACCGGTTGACCGCAGCGGTCAACGTCATGCAGAACGAAGTGACGAACTATACTTCGGCGGAGTCCAGCATTACATCTGCTGATATCGGAACCACCGTCTCCAATCTGTCGGAGTTCCAGATCCTGCAACAAACCGGCATGGCGGCTCTTGCCCAGGCGAACACCTCGCAACAGGCCGTATTGAAATTACTTCAGTGAACCAAAGCCGGTACGCAAACGACGAATTGAGGCCGGGGCTCCTCATGCCCCCGCCTCAATTCCGGGGTCGCAAGCGATTTAGCGGGCGTAGCGAGCCCTTCATGAAACTCCTCCGGCCCCGTCAGGTTCATCCAATACGCGTATTGGACTTGCGTTGATCGAACTCAGAGAAGAGCGTCGATCTCAGTTTGTGATTCAAGGGGAGCGGGCTAATGGGAACGAGTGGAATTGACTGGTCAACGCTGGCCTCCAATGCAGGCTCAAGTGCTACTGCAGGGTTTGATGTTCAGACCATCGTCGACGAAGTCCTTCAATCCCAAAGCCAGGAGGAAACCCAGTGGCAGAGTCAGGAGACCACCTTCAATAACCAGGCCACTGCCCTTCAACAGCTCAACAGCCAATTGCAGAGCCTTCTGAACGACGCGAACGATCTTACAGACCCCCTCGGCAGCTTCGACTCGATGACTGCCTCGGTCTCGGATTCGAGTGCTCTCTCGGCGACGGCGGGAAGTGGCGCAGCGGTCGGGAGCCACAGCATCTCAATAAACTCCCTAGCCACGACCTCCTCCTACTATTCGGACGAGCTGGCAACGAACTCGACGACGTTCGGAACTGGCTCGTTCAGTCTTCAGGTCGGGTCGGGCCCTGCCACGACTATTACGGTCGACGACACAAATAACACGCTCACCGGCCTGGCCGCTGCTATCAATAGCCAGAATCTGGGTGTGACAGCGAATGTGATCACGGACTCGGGGGGAGCCCGGCTTACTCTGGTAAGCAATTCATCGGGCGCGGCTGGCAATATCAGCATCTCAAACAACACGACGGGGCTGACTTTCAACTTAGGGTCCACCGGCCAAGACGCGTCCCTTACGGTGGATGGCGTCCCTATTGATAGTTCCTCAAACACGGTAACGACCGCTATAGCCGGAGTAACCCTGAATCTCCTAGCCGAAACCTCTTCACCAGTGACTCTGCAGGTGGGCTCAGACACTTCACAAGCCGCCACCGCTATCAACAACTTCGTTTCGGACTACAACACGGTAATCGCCTCGGTAAACTCGGCATTCTCTTACAACTCCACCACAGGAACCACAGGTATACTGATGGGCGACTCGTCCGTGGAGATGGTTCAAAGCACGTTGTTGAGCGACGTAACCGCAAGTGTCTCCGGGAACGGAGGCATCACCAGTCTGGCTTCCCTTGGCATCAGCATGAATGCGGATGGCACACTGTCGGTTGACAACTCGCAATTGACCGGCGCACTTGCAAGCAATTTTCAGGCTGTGCAGAACTTCTTTCAAACCACCTCGACGGGCTTCGCCCAACAATTCGCATCGGATTTGACAAACCTCACCGATCCCACAAAGGGCGTGATCGCCGTCGATCTTAACGGGATCAACTCATCAGTCAGCTCGTTACAGTCGGAGATCTCCGATTTCGAAGCAAACCTTACTACCGAGCAGCAGTCTTTGACGACCTATTACAGTAATATCAATGCAACCCTGCAGGAACTTCCGAGCATGCTCTCCACGGTCAATGCACAGCTTTCGAGCTTGAAGTCGTCGTCATGAACAACGCGGCCAGAATTTACACTCAACTATCTCTCCAGGGGGTGAATCCCGTGGGCTTGGTTGTGGGTCTATACGATAACGCCTTGAAGTCCTTGTACCGGGCGCGAAGGGCCATGGAAGCCAACGATATCGAGTTGCGAACCCAACATCTGAATCACGTCCTTTGCATTGTCGCGCATCTCCAGGGAAGCCTCGATCTCGAACAAGGCGGCGAAGTGGCCCAGACACTGCTGCAGTTTTATACCTATGCGCGGGCAAGGGTGCTGGAAGTGAGCCTGACAAACTCAAAGGAAAAGCTGAACGATCTGGCTTCCCAGTTCTCCTCTTTGCGCGGAGCCTGGCACGTCGTCGAAACGCAGGTGCCGGAAGACTTGAAATCCACCGTCGCCCGGGCCTGAGCTCGCAGTGGCGCATACTCTTTCGCCAGTTTCCAAGGTTATTACTTTGTAACTCTGCATCGTCTTTTCACCTGATCTCCCCACCTCGTCCCCGGCCAAGCCTGCGCAAGCCAGGATACTTGCCGGGGGCGCCTAACGTCTTTGACCTGGACGCTCAGGACAACGAGTCTCTTCCCGAGTGAGAGGTTAATAAGCCGACACCCCCGTACTCCTGTACTCTTTCAACGTGCGCTTGTGTGAGTTTATAACTACCGTGCAAGATGCGGAACAAGAGAACCAGACAGATGATTCTTTTCTTTATCTCCGATGACAACTCATTTTGAGCGCAGTGTGACGTTCGAAAGGGAGAAGAATCCACGCATGACGAGTCTTGATGAGATCAACGCAAGTACTGGGGAACCCCTGATGATTGCCAGCCCGAATGAAGAGTTGCAGAGGCACATCAGGGAGAACCGCGTGTGGCAAGAGTGGGAATTTGAATTTACAGCGGGAGGGGCTGAGGCGCTCTCTCTGTTGGAACAGAAGCGATACCAAGGTCTTCTTCTCGATCGCCGGCTTCCAGATCTCGATTTTCATGAAGTCATAAGCGTGGCCACGTCGCTATGTCCGGCCATCCAGATTTTGGTCTTTGATTCACAAACCGGGCAATTTGATTTCAGCAAGGCGACGCCGCGCGAACGCCTGTCTACAGGACAGACCTGCCTGCTCGAGATCCTGAGTACATTTAAGCAACCAACACAGGTCGTGGAAGAGCCTGCCCTGGAAGATGCCCCCGACGATCCCGGGGAAGAGTTGCTGCCGGGAATGGTGGGCCGAAGCTCCGCTATGAGACGTACGGCGGAACTTGTGAAGCTGGTCGCCCCACGCTCGAGTACGATTCTCCTAATTGGAGAATCGGGGACAGGCAAGGAGCTGGTGGCCAAAGCCATCCATAGTCTGGGGCCGCGATCCAGCCACCCCTTCGTGGTGGTAAATTGCGCTGCCATCCCTGAGGCTCTGTTCGAAGCAGAGCTCTTTGGATACAATCGCGGCGCTTTTACCGGAGCTGTGGAATCGCGGCTGGGCAGAATTCATGCCGCGCACGACGGCACGCTCTTCCTGGACGAAGTCGGAGAGTTACCACTCACGATGCAGGCCAAGCTACTGCGTTTTCTCCAGGAAGGGGAGGTGCAGCGCCTGGGCAGCCACGATATCTTCCGAGTGGATGTCCGGGTGATTGCGGCCACCAACTCGGATCTCGCCGAGTTGGTCAGCAGGCACCAATTCAGGGAGGACCTCTACTACCGGTTGACGGTCTTCCCCATTGAAATCGATCCCCTACGGGTGCGCCCGGAGGACATCGGCCCGCTTTGCGAGTTCTTTCTGGCCGGCCTCGCGGCGGAATCGGACAAGCCAAAGAAGACTCTTTCCCCAGGAGCGTTGAGAGTTCTAGAAGGAAACGAGTGGCGCGGAAATATCCGTGAACTCCAGCATGCCATCGAACGGGCATTCATATTGGCTCAGAATTCACAAGTGATATCATCTGAGCATCTCAGGCTGCTGCCATCACCACGAATTGCGGAGAAGCATCTCATCGCGGGCCGCGCGGCGCACCTACCGGAACCTGCAAGCTACCGCAATTAGCGGATTCCCTCAAAGGCACGGCAGAGCCTGGACAAGATCACCTGGCGTGCCTCACGGGTGGGGAACCATCGACCCGAGCGTGCGTGAAAAAACTTTCATGAGAAGGCCGTGAGGGAGGCAAAACTTTCCTGCTGTCGAACCACCAACTCGGCAAACCTTGCCTACTCCAGGACAGGCGAATCCCCTTTCCCCACAAACCCCAGCCCTAACTTTTTCAGCCACACCGAGTTGCCGGCGACGCCGCAAAAGGCACGGACGGTATTCCAGTTGCATTGAACAGGGGGCGGAGGTAGGGTCCCGCACCGCTGGAGGTTGAGCGGCGAGCGTATTTGCAAAGCCGCGGCCGAACCTCCGTGGCATGGGAGTCACTGCCAATCAGGATATCCATGGATGAAAGAGCGGCCACACGCGCTCTCTCATCCACGATATAAGATCTGAGTTCAATTCGAGAGGTGGATCATGTCCGTATCTGGCATTTCCTCAAGCAGTATCCTGAGCCAAAGTTGGCAGAACTGGCAAGCTAATGCTCAGAAGATTCAAACCGAGTTTCAACAACTGGGGCAGGACCTTCAAGCGGGAAACCTCAGTCAAGCCCAATCTGATTTCAGCGCCTTGAGTCAGAACCTTCCGGTTTCTCTGCAAAGCAACAGCTCCGGCTCTCTGCAAAGTGACAGCTCTCTGTCCCAGGCATTTAGCGCCTTGGGGTCGGCATTGCAATCCGGCAACTTGTCAGCCGCGCAGCAAGCCTACACAACAATGCAACAGGACGTCCAGCAGGCCGGCGGAGGTCACCACCACCATCACCACCACGCGGTGAGCGGTTCGCAGAGTACCACGTCCTCCACAGGCAGCACGGTGTCGCAACTGTTTAGCAGCTTAGGATCGGATCTTCAAACGGGAAATCTGTCGGCTGCACAGACTGCCTATTCGACGCTCCAGCAAGACCTAGCGCAATTTGGCGGGACCGCGGGCACAGCCTCGCAGTGGGCTGGGACGTTGAACATCATCGGTTAGTTCCGGCAGAACACTTAGCACGGAAACCTCAGTGCCGGTCGAAGTTTCGCGTGGCACGGAACTGAGAGTGACGTGACTGTCTCTGGCATAGGGGTCTTGGTCAACAAACGCGCGACATGGCGCAGAAGTCTGTCCGCTGCCTCTGAATGATCCAGGGAATTTGCTGGCAATCCCTTACCACTTTCAAAATCCCCTTGACAGGCCCCCAAGCCCGGGCGTATCCGTAACAGCAGGCTGTAGGTAGTGGCTCCCGGTTGAGGTGCCGCTCTTGGAGACCGATCGGAGGAGAGAATCGAGATCACATTCAAGGAGAAGAGGTTCGAGGTCAGCGGTCGGGTAGCCACCCATGAGGTGGCGATGGAA
>Ga0326728_10024064_pt1 | contig 11077 bp, 9 predicted proteins | sample MB3enrmetagenome_FD_207602 | JGI IMG/M metagenome (GOLD analysis project Ga0326728, IMG submission 207602) | Lab enriched peat soil microbial communities from McLean, Ithaca, NY, United States - MB31MN | ecosystem: Environmental > Terrestrial > Soil > Wetlands > Peat | place: USA: New York... | reverse complement strand
TCTCCACTTCGCTACTGTCGGCGGCACCGGGCTTGTCGAAGAGCGCTTCGGCGCTGCCGACTATGTCCTTGCCCTTTGCGGTCAGCGCCTTGACGTGGTAGCGGCCATCCAACTCGGTCATCAGTACGTCGAGGCCGTCGCCGGCGTGGGGCGAGCCTCCCACCGACAGGCAGAAGCAGTTCGGCGAAGGCGGTTCGGTGCAAGCCAAGCCGACGAAAACGACCCGGTCGCGCCGCGCCTGGTAGTAGGGATCGGCAAAGCCGCAGGTGAATACCTTGTCGTTGCGCACCATGGCGCGGCCATCGCAGGGCCGCACGCCGAAGACGACGGCCGGCGCGTCAGCGGGCAGGGTTGGCGTCAATTGCGGGGCCTCGCCGCTCTCCTGGCGGAAACGGTAGAGCACTTCGCGCTGCGGAAAAACGAAGCCCTTAGCCGGCCGGACGGTGTTGCCGTGATCGAACGTCAACTCCGCGCCCGGTTCAACCTTGCAGAAATTCCAGGCATCGTCGGCGAAGGCCGGGGCGAAGACTTCCGCGCTGCCCCTGAGTTTTGCGGCCCACTCGCCGAGTCTATCTTTCTTGAGTATGGTTTCCATCGGTTTACCTGATGAAATCGTTGGGATCGGCGTCGCGGAACGACGAGATCAACGAAGGCTGTTCGGGGTCCAGCCCGGGCGCGTACTCGAACATCTCCAGCGCTTCGCGTTCGAGCATGGTGTTGAGCAGGCGGAGGGGAATATTCACCGGGCAGACCCGCTCGCACTCACCGCAGTCGGTGCAACGGCCCGCGAGATGCATGGCGCGCACCATGTGGTACATCGCGTTTTCCGAGGGGCTCGCCGAGCGCTGTATCCAGCGAACGCGGTTGGCTTTCTCATCGGCGCTGGTGGTTGGGTTGACGATGAAGCTGCAGCTGTCCACCACGCACTCGTCGCAGTAGCACATCGGGCAAACGGCGCGGCAGGCATAGCAGCGGATACAGCGCTCGAAATGGCCCGCCCAGAAGTCCGAGCGCTCCTCCATGCTCTTCTCCGCAATGGCGGATACCGCGGTGAAGCGCGGGCTGTAGCTGCGTTCGTCGATCTTGTCGCCGAAAAAGTAATCGCTGACGAGCGGATAGGCCTTGGTGCATTCGAGGCAGCGGGCGGCGAGCACTTCGGCGGCCGGCACGGTGGTCTCGCCGGCGGTGAAGGCGACCTTGATGCCGCCGTTGCCGTCGAAGGCTGCACCGATGGCCGCCTTGCCGCGCAGCGCGCTGCTCAGCTTGCGCGTGTCGATCATGCCGCCGTTCTCGCAGGAGACGCCGAGGATGACGACCTCATCGCGCTTGATGTAGTTTTCTTGCAGCAGCACGGTAATGGCGCGGCTATCGCAACCCTTGGCAATAATGGCAAGCGGCCGGGTGTCCGCGGAGCGCTCCGCCTTCAGGCGCTTCTTCTCGTTGACGGCATAAAGCGCAAGGTTCTCCACGCAGGTCGCATCCAAGACCAGCGCCGCGGTATCCTCCGGTGCGGTCACGAATGCCGGCTCGGCCAGGACGCTGGCTGTGCCCCGGCGATAGCCAAGGACAGAGCGGACTTTTCCGCTCTCAAGCAGTTCCTTGGCGCGCGCCCTGATGTCTTCGATGGGCACCATCAGTGTTTTGCCTTGAGCTTGCGTTGAGGACCGAGGGCCTTGAGATCTTTGACAAAATCGGTGACGACTTCGGCGAATTTCGCCCCCTCGGCTGCCGATACCCACGACATACGGAAGCGGCCGGGCTCAAGGCCGATGAACTGCAGCAACTTCTGCGCTAGATAAATCCGCCGCCGCGCGAAGAAGTTACCCTTCAGGTAGTGGCAGTCGCCAGGGTGGCATCCCGAAACTAGAACGCCGTCGGCGCCCTTGTTGAATGCGGACAGGATATAAAGCGGCGATACCGACCCCGAGCACATCACCTGAATGGGCACCGCGTTGGGCGGATATTGCAGCCGCGATACGCCGGCGAGGTCGCTACCTGCCGACGAACACCATTTGCACAGGAAAGCGACGACCTTGGGTTCGAATTCCTGCACTTCATTCTTATCGCTTTTTAATTCTACCGCTTCCGGCACCTTGTTCTTCCTCCCCTGCACGCGCTGAACTCATCCCCCCATGCAGGCACTTATCATTTCAAATACTTGCAACTGCGTGACGTTCTTCACGTCGATCGCCGCGCGCACACAGGTACCCGAGCAAGTGCCGCAGCCTTCGCACAGCACCTCGTTGACGTAAGCCTTGCCGTTCACCAGGGTGATGGCCTCGAATGGGCAGGCATCGACGCACATTTCGCAGCCGGTGCAATGGGATTCGCGCACCTTGGCCACGGCGGGGCTGTGCTCCAGTTGGGGCTTGGACAGCAACTGGATCACCTTGGCCGCCGCCGCGCTCGCCTGGCAGACCGTTTCCGGGATGTCCTTTGGTCCCTGGGCGGCACCGGTCAGAAAAATGCCGCCGGTCACGCTTTCCACCGGCCGCAGCTTGGGGTGCGCCTCGGCGAGGAAGCCATCCTTGTCGCGGCCGATCTTCAGCGTCTTGGCGATCTCGGCCGTGCCCGTGGACGGCACCATGGCCTGGGCCAGCACCACCATATCGGCGTCGATCTCGACGTTCTTGCCCGCGAGCGTATCGACGCCCATCACCTTGAGCTTGCCCTTCGACTGGTACACCTTCGAAACGCGGCCGCGCAGGTAAATCACGCCGTCGCGTTCCATCGCGCGCTGCACGAACTCCTCGTAACCCTTACCGCCGGAACGGATGTCGATGTAGAAAACGTAAGCCTGGCCATCGGGAACGTGATGCTTATACAGCGTGGCGTGTTTGGCCGTGTACATGCAGCAGATTTTCGAGCAGTAGGCGCAATGCTGCTCGGGATCGCGCGAGCCGGAGCACTGGATGAAAACGACGTTCTTCGGCTCTTTATGGTCGGAGGGCCTCAGCACATGGCCGCTGGTGGGGCCCGAGGCCGAGCATAGCCGCTCGAACTGGATGCCGTCGAGCACATCTGGGTATTTGCCGCGGCCGTATTCGGCCATCAACTCCTGGCCGTAAAGGTCGAAACCGGTCGCGACGACGATGGCGCCCACATCGATCTCGGTGGTCTTCGGTTTGACGTCGTAGTCGATGGCACCGGCCTCGCAAACGTCCATGCACTTGCCGCAGACGACGGGATTGAGGCCGAGACAGGCGCTCTCGTCGAGGTAGAAGCTGGCGGGGATGGCCTGGGCGAACGGGATGTGGATGGCGCGGCGTCCGGTCAGTCCGGAATCGTATTCATTGGGAACGACGACCGGGCAGACGGGCGTGCAGTCGTCGCAGATCTTGCACTTTTCAGGATCGACGTACTGCGCCTTGGAGTGAATCTTGACCTTGAAGTTGCCGACGAAGCCCGAGACCTGCTTGACTTCGCTGGAGACCATCAGCGTGATATTCGGGTGCTTGGACACTTCCACCATTTTCGGCGACAGAATGCACTGCGAGCAGTCGAGCGTCGGGAAGGTCTCGGACAGCTGGATCATGTGGCCGCCGATGGTCGGCAGCTTCTCCACCAGCACGACCTGAAAACCGGCATTGGCGAGATCGAGCGCGCTCTGAATGCCGGCGATGCCGCCGCCGACGACCAGCACCTTGCGGGTCACCGGAACGCCGATAGGGGTTAACGCCTCGTTCCGGCGCACGCGCTGCACCGTCGAGCGCGTGATCTTGATCGCCTTATCGGTCGCCTTGTCCTTGTCCTTGTGCACCCAGGCGCATTGCTCGCGGATGTTGGCGATCTCTAACTGGAACGGGTTCATCCCGCCAACGGCCGACGCATCGCGGAAAGTTTTCTCGTGCAGGTTCGGCGAGCAGCAGGAGATGACCACGCTGTCGAGCTCATGCTCCTTGATGGCGTCGATGATCGACTGCTGCCCGGGGTCGGAGCACATATAGACGTAGTCCTTGGAGAAGACCACGCCCTGGTCCTTCCCCAACTCTTCAGCCACATGCTTCACATCGACGGTCGCGGCGATGTTGTTCCCGCAATGGCAGACGAAAACCCCCGCTCGGCGTGTCACTGGACCGCTCCGTTCATTTTGGCGGCGCACAAAAGTCCGTGCTCAAAGCCTTTGTCGAATGCGGCCAGATTAGCCTTGAGGAAGCGGTCGGGCACGAGGCCCGGCAGGGCCTTCTTCATCGCGCTGGCCGATGCAGCCTGAGTGATGGCCGAGAAAAAGCCGAGCACGACAAGATTGGCGAACAGGCGGTTGCCCAGCTCCTCGGCGAAACGGGTCGCCGGTATGGGAAACAGCTTGACCCGCGAGGCGTCGCCCGACGGCTTGACCAGATCCTCCTCGATAATGAGGATGCCGCCATCGGCGAGGCCGGGCGCGTATTTGTCGTAGGCTTCTTGCGACAGCGCGATCAGCACGCCCGCCGTTGTGCAATAGGGGTAGAGCACGCGCGAGCCGGAGATGATGAGCTGGGACTGGCAGGCGCCGCCGCGCGCCTCGGGGCCGAAGCTCTGCGTCATGGTGGCGAACTTGTCGTCGTAAAGCGAAACCGCCTTGCCGGTGATCAACGCGCAGCGGACGATGCCCTGGCCGCCAAAGCCTGAAAATTTAATCTCCCACATCAGTCGTCGTCCCCGCCGCATGCCTTGGGATCTTCGCCCTCGCCGCTAGCGCTTTTCCGCGCTTCTTCCTCGGCCTTTTTCTCCATCGGCGTTTTGCCGTAGAGCTCATAGTCGTCGCCGATGACGTTGACGTAGTGGTCGTTGACCGCCTCGAGATAGGTCGCTCTCGGGCGGTCGACGAACTTGCCCATGGCGATCTTGCCCTGATAGCCGATGTCCACCGTGCGGGTATCGGCGCCGTGCTGGATGTCGGCGTCGTCGTGGTAATACTGCATCGCGTCTAGGCCGTCGCCGAGGCGGTTGCGGCGCTGGTACAGCGTGGTGCAGGGGGCGATGACCTCGATGAACGAGAAGCCCTTGTGCTTCAATGCCTGCCCGATAGACTGCGTAATATTGCGGGCGTGCAGCGACGTCCAGCGCGCGACAAAAGTGGCGCCCGCGGCATCTACGAGGAAGGGCAGGCTGAACGGCGTTTCATAGTTGCCGTAAGGCGTCGTCGAGGCGTTGGCCGTGTTCGGCGTTGTCGGCGTCACTTGGCCGCCGGTCATGCCATAGGTGAAGTTATTCACGCAGATGACGGTGAGATCCATATTGCGGCGTGCGGCATGGATGAGATGGTTGCCGCCGATGCTGGTCAGGTCGCCATCGCCGCTAATTACCACCACCTTGAGCTCGGGATTGGCGAGCTTCAAGCCGGTGGCGAAGGGAATGGCGCGGCCGTGCGTGGTGTGGAAGGAGTCGAAGCGGACGTAGCCGGCGACGCGGCCGGTGCAGCCTATCCCTGAGACCACCGCAATCTTGTCCATGTCGTAGCCGCCCGCCTTGATCGCCTCGGCGAACGAGGTCACGACGGTGCCGATGCCGCAACCCGGACACCAGATATGCGGCATCCGCTCCATGCGGAGGAATTCGGCCATCGGGTTTTCGGTGCGGAAATCGGCGTCGCTAACCGCATACTCTGGTGCATTCATCTGGCGCCCTCCTTGATGGCGGCAAGGATTTCTTCGGGGTCGTGCACAGCGCCGCCGCAGGAATTGACGCTGATGACCTTGCACTTGCCGCCGGCGCAACGCTCGACCTCAAGGACGATCTGCCCGTAGTTGAGCTCGGGAACGACGATGGCCTTGACCTTGGGCGCCAGATTTCGAATTTTTTCCTCGCAGAACGGCCAGACCGTGATGAGTCTCAGCGCGCCGACCTTGAGACCGGCCTTGCGGGCCACCTGCACGGCGCGGATGGCGATGCGCGAGGTGATGCCGTAGGAAACCACCACAACGTCGGCACCTTCGAGGCCGTCATCCTCGGTACGGATGATCTTGTCTGCGTTGGAGTCGATTTTTTCGATCAGGTGGGTAATGACTTTTTTGCTGTCCTCGGGCGTCAGCGACGGATAGCCGCGCTCGTCGTGGGTGAGGCCGGTACTATGGAAACGGTAGCCATCGCCCGCCTTGACCATCGGCGCGATGCTCTTGCCGCCGTTGTAAAGGTAGGGCCGGTAGTCTTTCTTAGGCCCATTGTACCAGTTACGCTCGACCACTTTGATCTCTGCAGCCGGTGGAATGACGACTTTTTCGTGCATGTGGCCGACGGTTTCGTCGGTCATGATGAAGACGGGAACGCGGTAGATTTCGGACAGGTTGAAGGCCTCGACGGCCAGATCGAAACACTCCTGCGGCGAGTCGGGTACCAGCGCGATGATGCGGTAGTCGCCGTGCGAACCCCAGCGTACCTGCATCATGTCCTGCTGCGCGGTGAGGGTCGGCAGACCGGTGGACGGGCCTACGCGCTGCACGTCGGCGACCACCATCGGCGTTTCCATCATGCAGGCGAGGCCGATGGTCTCCATCATTAGCGAGAAACCGGGACCGGAGGTAACGGTCATCACTTTCTGCCCGCCCCAAACGGCGCCGATATTGGCGGTGATGGAGGCGATCTCGTCCTCCATCTGAATAAACAGGCCGCCGACTTCCGGACAACGCTCGGCGAAACGCTCGGCGGTCTCGGTCGAGGGCGTAATCGGATAGCCGGCGAAAAAGCGGCATCCGGCGGCAAGCGCTCCTTCCGCCAGGGCGTGATCTCCGTCCATGAAGTGGGGACCGGAAAGAACTCCCTTCGGATCTGCTGCAACTATATTTGGACCCTGCGGCACTTGTCTGGACCTCATCTTTGATCGGATGTCACAAAAATCGCGAATTCCGGGCAGACCATCTCACAGAATTTGCAATCCCGGCAGTCGTCTGCCGACTTTACTTGCGGCGGGTGATAGCCCTTGGCGTTATAGCCCTTGGACATTTCAAGGGCATGGGTGGGGCAATATTTGACGCAAAAGCCGCAACCCTTGCACCAATTCCTGTTGATCGTGACCTTGCCATAGGCCTTCTTGAGATTGCCGAAAGTCATCTAGGGTCCCTCAAAGTAGCCCCTTCCCGGCCAGTACAGAGCGCGGAGAGATGTAGTGCAGGCCCAGCTTCAGCACGGATTCACTGCAACCGAAGGCAATGGCCATGAGCTGCGTGAAATAGACGACGGGAATACCCTCGAAGTCAGGATGCATGCGGTGCGTGACTTGCTGGCGATGATCGAGGTTGAAGGCGCACAGCGGGCAGCTGACTGCGACAGCTTCGGCGCCTTGCTCGCGCGCATCGGTCAGAATCCGGTAGGTGCGTTCGGCGACGATCTCGGGCTTGTCCACCGTCTGGTAGGCGCCGCAGCATTCGGTCTTGTGCGCAAAATCGACCGCCTCGCCTCCAAGCGCCGTGACCAATTCGTCGAGAAGAACGGGGGCTTCGACATTGTCGAAGGCGATGGAGCGCGGCCGCACCAGCATGCAGCCGTAGTAGCTAGCGACGCGCAAGCCCTTCAGCGGCTTGACCACTTTGGCCGAAATAGCGCTGGGGCTGGATTTGAGTTCGCGCAGTATCTCCAACGTATGAACGACTTCGACGCCGCCATCGTAGGAGACCGGCTCGTCGCTCATGAAATTGTTCATACGCTCCAGCAGCACCGGATCGGCCTTGACGCGATCGTTGGCGCTCTTCAGCACATTGAAGCACATCGAGCACGCGGTCATGACGCGGGAGGCATTGGCCTCCTTGACGCGAATCAGGTTGCGGATGGGCGCGAGCTGGCGCATCGCATTGTCCTGCGAGAGCGAGGAGACAGTGCCGCAGCAATTCCAGCGGCCAATCTCTTCCACATCGACCCCGAGATGCTTCATCGAATAGAACAGCGACTCCTCGAAATTCGCCGCGTGGTTCTTCATCGTGCAACCAGGGTAGTAGCTCAGCTTCATGTTTCGCCACAGATTGTAATAACTTGCGGAATAAGAATCGCTCCCCAGCGATTGCGTGCTTTGTTTTCTGCGTAGAGTTGATCTACGATTTTTATGCACAAGCCTGAGTGTAGCCGTAGCCATCCATATTCGCTATTTACGATTTCTTATTCCGCCGTTAACCGGGCCTGCATGGCAGCCGCCGCGAGCTGGATTTGAAGGATGGCCGCACGATCGCGCGGCAGAGAGCACGAAGCAGAGCTTTCTACGTTTCCACGCGCCGCAACGCCTTTGGCGCTAAGCATGGGCAGGATCGAGCCGCGGCGGATATTGCGTAAAACCGGCAGGCTGGAAACGGACGGTTCAGCAGCGGCCTTCCAAACTATGTTTCGCCGTCGAGGCCATGCAGTGTGTCAACATGCCGCAAAGGGCTCGGCGCTGCCGCGGCGGCAGCGGCGCGCCGGATGAACAACTCGAACGATCCTCCAAACCCTTAGGCTAAGCCAAGGCGCGATCGCCGCCAAGCTCAAGACCGGCTTAGGAACCTAGGAAAATGCGAATTTTTGAATGAGTCCGAATTGCCTGACCGCGCAAAGTATAGTTCTATAGCGTACTTAGAGGGTCCGGCGCACAGGCTCGCGGCTTTTTAACGTGCCGGGATGGGCGTCTGTTATCTCAGTGCCGGGTCTTGAGATAGGGATTTGCTTTAGGCGGCCGCCAAGACAAAATTTGACGCTCCCTCTCGCGATGGTGACGTCAGAATTAACAGGGAGGACATGGCAATGGCTGAGACATCTTTAACATTCCGCCGCTACAAGGAAGGCGACGGCAAGCCGGGGAGCTTGCGCGACCGGATCTTCGTAGCAGACAAATCCTATAAATGCCCGACCTACGTGCACCGGACTCCGCCATGCCAAGCAGCCTGCCCCGCCGGGCATGACGTCCGCGGCTGGCTCGATATCGTGCGAGGAGTGGAAAAGCCGCCCGTTGGTATGCCCTGGCAGGAATATGCCTTCTACCGCGCAGTCGAGTCCAACCCCTTCCCTGCGATTATGGGCCGCGTCTGCCCCGCACCGTGCGAGGACGGCTGCAACCGTAACGAAGTGGAAGACCACGTCGGCATCAACTCCATCGAGCACTTCATCGGCGACTATGCCCTCGAACACGGGCTGAAACTGCCCCCGCCCGGCGCGGCAACCGGCAAGCGCGTAGCCCTTGTGGGCGGCGGTGTCGCCAGTCTCGCCTGCGCCTATAATCTGCGCCGCAAAGGCCATGCCTGCACGATCTTCGAGGCGCGCGCCGACCTTGGCGGCATGCTACGCTACGGCATTCCCGGCTATCGCACGCCGCGCGATGTGCTCGACCGCGAAATCGCCCGCATCCTCGATATGGGGGTGGAGGTGCGCACTGGCGTCAAGGTCGGCGTCGACATCACGATAGAAGACCTTGAGCGCGAATACGGCGCCGTGTTCCTTGGGCTCGGTGCGCAGGCTGGAACGCCGCTCACGGTGCCGGGCGCGAGCGAAGCTCACAACTGCATCAGCGGCATCGCGTTCCTGGAAGCCTTCAACGAGGGCCGGCTTCACGTCGGCGCTGGACGCGTGCTCGTCATCGGCGGCGGCGACACTGCCATGGATGTGGCAGCCGTCGCCCGCAGGCTGGGGCATGTCACGCAGATCCACGAAAAGGACCGGCCGGAAATGGTGGTGCTCGGCCAGACGACCCACGACGTGGCGCTGAGTGCCCGGCGGCAGGGCGCGGACGTCACCATCGTTTACCGGCGGCCGATCGAGAAAATGCCGGCAACGAAGGAGGAGATTGAGCACGTCACGCAGGAAGGCGTGAAGATCATGCCATCGCTGCTGCCTGTTGCCGTGGTTCTCGATGCACCGAACCACGCCAAAGCGCTTCGTGTTGCCGAGGTGGATTGGTCCTCTGGCAAGATGGTGCTCAAGCCGGGCACCGAGCGCGACATCGAATGCGAGCTGATCGTTTCGGCCATTGGCCAGGCCCCCGACTTCACAGGTCTCGAATTCATCGACAATGGCAAGGGCGCTGCCGCTGCCGACGCCTACCATCGCTCGCCAAAGCGCCCCGGCGTGTTCGTTGGCGGCGACGTGATCCGTCCGCACCTGCTAACGACGGCAATCGGCCACGCCTGGATCGCCGCTGAGAGCATCGATCATTATCTCAAAGGGGAAGACCAGCCGAATCTGCCCAAGGTGAACGTGCATCATTTCAATCTGCTCGCGAAGCTGAAGGAAACAGGGCACGAACCCGCAGAATACAACCACGTTCAAAGCACGGGCACAGATCACGCTGCCTATGCGGTGCACAATTACGAGGATCGCGCGCGATCCCAGATCGTTCCCGCCGATGAGCTGTTTCTGGGTCATTTCGATTATACGCCCCGCACCGCCCGTTCCGAGAAAAAGATCGATGCCAGCAACGTCCTGGGAAACTTCGAGTCGCGCCTGCAGGCTTTGAACGAAAGCCAGGCGCGGGCCGAGGCGGATCGCTGCATGAGCTGCGGCATGTGCTTCGAGTGCAATAACTGCCTGATTTATTGCCCGCAGCTCGCGGTATACCGGGTCAAAAAGAGCGACGCCACGCTAGGCCGTTACGTCGATACCGATTACAGGAAATGTGTCGGCTGCCACATCTGCAAGGATGTCTGCCCCTCGGGCTATATTCAGATGGGCCTCGAGCGGTAACGGCAAGAGATGAAACTGGATCCGGGCGAATGCTTCAGTTAGACCCCCTCACCCCAGCCCTCTCCCCAAGGGGAGAGGGAGTACGGTTGCGGCAGCGTCCTCTCTCCCTCGGGGAGAGAGACAGAGTGACGGGGACTTTGGAAGCAATCAGCCGGAACCAGTATCAAACCTTCTCAAGGCACCACGCCAGAATGGCCCGCTGCACATGGAGCCGGTTTTCCGCTTCGTCGAACACCACAGATTGCGGGCCGTCGATCACTTCGTCGGTGACCTCCCTGCCGCGGTGCGCCGGCAGGCAATGCATAAAGATCGCGTCGGGAGCAGCCTTTTCCATCAGGGCAGCGTTGACTTGGTAAGGCTTGAGAAGCTCGATGCGCTGGGCCGATCCCTGCTCCTGGCCCATAGAGACCCAAACGTCGGTGGTCACGCAATCCGCCCCTGCGACGGCTTCCTCAGGCTTCTC
>Ga0326728_10024063_pt1 | contig 11077 bp, 7 predicted proteins | sample MB3enrmetagenome_FD_207602 | JGI IMG/M metagenome (GOLD analysis project Ga0326728, IMG submission 207602) | Lab enriched peat soil microbial communities from McLean, Ithaca, NY, United States - MB31MN | ecosystem: Environmental > Terrestrial > Soil > Wetlands > Peat | place: USA: New York... | reverse complement strand
CCGCAAGTCTTCCGAAAAAGGCTTCGCCATCCCTGCTGGCCTCCTTCCCAGCACGAATGGTGAATCACAACTCGCCCGATTCGTTCAATCCCCCATCGATTCTGACTATTCGGGACCCGCTCTAGCGGCGACCTATGGGCGTTGGTCGTTCGTGAGGAGCGTTGAGCGCAGCGCTTGCGCGGGCGCCGCGGGCGCGGCCGGCATGCTTGGGAAGGTTCGGAGCGCGACAATCGCGAAAGCTGGATGCTCGACGACGATTTCTGCGGGATTCATGGGCCGACATTGTCGTCGGCGACCGACAAGGCGCAGGTTTGCTGGCGTGCGACGCTGGATCGCGCGCACGTCAATGTCGGTTGGACGTGGAGACATGGTGCGCGAGCTTGGCGTCATGAGCTGTCACAGCGTTGCGTTGGACGTGGGGGCGAGGGATGGCGCCGTGAATCCGCGTCGATCATGCGGCCGCAACCACCTCGCCCACGCCGCCGGCGACGCCGCCAACGCGGTCCTGGCCGCCGCCGGCTACAACTTCCGAAGATTGCTGGCCTAGCTGGCGATCTATTTGCGCGCCTGGTTCGCCGCCCTCATCCCCGCCGCCAAGCCGCCCCTCGATCAGACCGCTCTCGCCTAATCGGCGTTCTTCACGGACGACGCATTACAATCAGCCCAGGGTGCGCAGGTCCAAACAGACCCTAAGCCGTTGGCGAAATGCATCACGCAAATGATTCGATGCTGATATGCTTGGGGAACCCCGTGCCGACCTTCGATTGGGCGATCCAAAGGCCTTCGTTAGCCATTTCAAAGCCCGTATCTCTGTAGATATTGAGGCAAAGCTTGTTTTTCGACGTTTCGACCAGAGAAGCTTCAACTGTATCAAACTTATTGTTTTCGATATACCGCCTAGCCACCATGATACAAGCATGCTCTACCTCCATTCCAAAAACACGACAGCTCAAAACAAATTGACTTATGCGATTTCCGTCACCAATCATTAGGACCCCAACTATTCCATAGTTTACATATTTATCAGCCGCATCAACAGCAATAATGTAACCGTTGTTTGAAAAAAACCTTCCAATTTCCGCAGGTGTCCACCGAATTCCAGTGGTATTAAACTGGTTGGTTTTATTAAGCAATTCAAAACACCTACTAAATCTTATATCGCCACTGTCACAGACGCGGTACACCGTAATTTTTAGATTGAGAGAATTAAGAAAGGTATGCCTATCCATTGAGGAGCTGATCTCATCGCGTTTGATCTGCGCCTGGATCATGTCGGTCCGAGCAATTGATTCTTCTGTGATCGCCGCCTGTTGTGTTTCGGCCGACCACAGAAGAACGCGGCGCCAGCACGCCAAAGGCGCGTCCATCACTCTCATATCGGGAAAGGCCATTTTTATAGCCGACCTTTCTATCGGGTTGTCATCTACAAACAGTACACTTCGCGGAAGCAGGTTTACCATCGAAAGTATGTCCCGAATATTGTCTTGTTTAGAAGCCCAATTAATCTTCCTAACCACGAAATTCTCTATACTGAAACGACTTTCATAAAGCTCACTCCAAATAGTCGTCGCCACCTCTTCGTCATTTTTGCTCACAATCGCGATTAAAATACCTCTACGCCACAAATACGACGCCGCCTCTAATATGCCAAGTGGCCATCCTTCCGTCATAAGCGGACCAATCACGTCGACGTCTGCGGCTACGCCCCTCCAAAGAGTATCGTCCAGATCAAAAATAACCATTTTTATGCTATCTTGTTGCAACAGGGAACGGTAACTAGCCGCTGCTTCCTCGTATGCAGCCCTGATGTACTTCGTGCCTTGTGGAGCGTACATAGCTCCAATATTGCCGACCGGCTCTAGTCTATTTCTGTCGCCGTCCATATCCATCACCAAGCCAGTTAAGTATGAGCCATGATTTGCATGCATTACGCTATCGTCCTGAAAAAATCTCTTTCCATAAGTGTTTATCACCTGGTCCCAATCGATCATATAGACGTTTGTGTATGCATTCAAACAATTGTATAATCTCTCGTTTAATTTCTCTATGAAATACACCATATTGTTCAATGAATATCTATTATGAAGACGGCCCATCGGATTTTGCTGTAAATTGGCAAAATTCATAACAAAACTAGTAATACCATATTGTATATTGTACTTAAGGATGGCTGCTAGGTTTAGGGCTAATCGATCGCAGCAACGGCCAAAGACGTCCTCGTATTTGTTCTGTTCAGAGTACTTAATACCAAAATAATCTGCTTCATGCAAAATGGATCTGAGCGGTATTTGAAGTATTTGAAAATTGATTTGCGAGGCGGTAGCGGAATCGATGTCGGGCAGGGTCGAAGCGTTGTTAAATGTTATCTTTTCTACGTTCACATTTGGGTCGTGAATCATTATCTCACTTGGCCAATCATCGAGAAGACAAGAGCCAACAAGAATAACCTTCCTAACGTTGGCAGGACTTGCAGACAGATTGTTCGGTATCCTGTATTGATAATCATTGATCGTAGCCGCAGCAAGACAATAGCCACGTTCGTTGGCAATGTGTATCGCAAGTTCTTCCGAGTCTCGAAGACCTATGATAAGTTGACGCCATGTCGTGCCTCTGTCTACCAGGTCTTTCTTGAAATAATCATTGTTCACGCTTCTCCGCAAAATGACGTTGAATAAAACGTCGATATCGTCCTCGTTAAGTGGCGCATCAATGTCCATGTGGATTTACTCCCACTCTTCGGACTTGTGAACGGAACACCCGATGGCTTGTAAGCCTATTTTTGGCGAGCCAATCTGGAATAAAATGCGTCCTTTTCTAACCACTGCTCGGGAGTAAGATTGATCTGGCCAAGATGGTGAATATGGGGACCTCCGCTATCGCCTCCTGACGAAATCATGTTTGGCGGCGCGAGCCCCCAATCGCTTACGCCGACCAACGTCTCGTGAACCGCTCCAAAGAAGCGGAGCCTCTTGTCGGTAAAGTTCCGGAACAATCGCCCCTGGCGATCGGGATATGGGCTAGGCTCAAGAACCATCTCGGCGTCAACAAAATTATATCTCGGTAGCATCCACGCAACAGGCTCCTGGATAATAAGGCCAGCGAGCTTGCTGTGATCAGCGGGGTGCAAGAATTCATCAGCATCCAACATCAGGATCCAATCGATCCAGGGTGGAACCGCGTCGATAGCAGTGTTGCGGGAAGTCGAAAAATCGCGAAACTCCGTTCTAATAATTTCGTATGGAACTCCTATACGAGCTAGAGTGGCGGAAGCGATGTCGATAGTGCGGTCAGTAGAGCCGGTATCGACCACTACAGCATAGTCAATAACGCCCGAACAAGAGTCAATCATTCGCCCAACCCTTGCCTCCTCGTTTTTCACTATCGCAGCCAGCGCAATTTTCGCGGCGCGAGCAAGCGGCTCCTGACTCCGTTCGCAAGTCAGCGTGAGGGGAGAAAACCAAATCTGCTTTTGAAGAAGTCCGAATCCGTCTAAGACGACCAAATCCCGCCGAACCTTTGTTGCGTAATTCCGAAATTGTTCCAAAGTGATGGGGTCCGAAGCATCGACCAGAACCAAACCGTTCAAGGCTGTAAGGCTATACGCAGCTGGTAGCACATGCTCAATGCCCTCCTGCCGTCCCAGAACGAAGAGCTCAGGAAAGATCTTCAGACGCTCCAAAAGATCGCAAAAAACGTCTGGAGCAAGGCTCATTCGAAGGACTGAGGCATCTCCCGGCCGAAGGCCGAGATCGCTATCAAGAGCCTGGTTAGGCTCTGGGCCGCTGGTCGGTAATTGCCATGATAGGAAGATGATTACCGTAGGCGGGATGCCGCACCTTCGAACGATCTCAATAGTCAAGGCCTCGCTCTCTCTTCCGCCAATCGCTACCGCAATGCGGAGTTTGAGCTTCGACGCGATGCCATCGACCAGTTTTGAAACGCCATCCAAAACTGTTCGGTCGTCGCCACAAAACACCCGCACAAAATTTCTTCCAACCAAACGATTCAGAACATAATCATGTAGCGCAACACCGGACAGCCGCATGGGGTCCTTAATCGAAGCGCTCATATTACGCTGTTGGATTTTGAACTCTTCCGATGACAGCACATGTCTTCTTGCTGCATCAAAAGTAGGGAAATAGGTCTCCATCCATCGGCTGGCTTGCTCCGACTCGGGTTCACGCCCGAGAATGCAGCGGTAGAGCCATATTACCTCCTCAGATGTGGGCATCGGTCGGTTCCTCTAGCTCCAGACTAGTCACGCCGCTTGAAAAAGGCCGAGATATGAGCGAAAGCTACGAGATCATAGTTTTGCTCGCACAAAAACCTGACCATCGGATGTGCGGTTGGTTTCATAATGTTGAAGCCGTCAACCTCAACCAGAACGATCTTTGGCCGGTATTTTGTCCAACCATTTCCTCACAAGACATTCAAGTCTAACCCTTCAACATCAACATTCAGGAGGTCGATGGTTCTATCTGCAGGCAAGTAGCAAGCGAGAATATCAGAAAACGTACGTCTCTGCACACTTCTTGCTTCGATAACGGTCCAATGATGTTTGTATTCCTCTGCTCTTGCCGGGGACAACGTATTAACAGCAGGCTCATTGAACATTGAAACATCCAATGACTGCGAAGTGTCGGTCAACGCGGCGATGACCTTGATATCACTAGGTCTTTCGGCACGGAATTTAGCCATCAAAGAGTCATCTAAATCGACATTTATGCCCCTCCATCCGGCGCAGTGCAAAAGGTACGTGTTTGATAAACGCCGAGGATGGTGCGCTCCGATATCAACGTAGAAACCATCACGTAGTCCATAAAACAAGGTCTCCAGGATGAAATCCTCCCCAAACTGCGAGAAGGAAATATTTACAACCGGGTCGCTTACCAACTTCAAAAAGGTATCCGCTCTCATTTCTGTCTGCGCTAAGCTCACAGATACATGTCCTCTCTGAAGTCATATTCTAGCCAAAGGTAAGGGTCAACATCGGTACGGGCGTTGCATCAAGGCTCTGATTTCCGTCAGCCGCTTCCGATAGCGTCGTCCGATAGCCTCGACACTAAAATTCTCGCCGATGAAACGGGCGGCGTTCCGACCCTTGGCGCGTGCCGCCTCGCGATCGTTCGCAACCTCCCGCATCCGCGCCGCGGCGATATCGCGGCGCGGGTCGGCCCAAAGGCTGCCGCGCTCCACATAGATATACTCCTCTTCGATCGGCGCGATCAAGTCGTAATCCACGAGATAGGCCGTCTCCTCGTTGCAGAATTCCATGTTCCCGGAATAAGCGGTGCAGATCACGGGAATCCCGAGCTGCATCGCCTCGATCATGCCGAAGCCCCATCCTTCCGAGCGGTGCAGCGACACATAACAGTCGCAGGTAAGCTTTAAAGAAAGAAGGTCCCTGTATTTATACGTCTCATCGACGACGGAGATGCGCGGATCGCGCATGGCCGCCTGATCGATGTTCGCCCAAACAATTTTCTGATAAGGATCTTGAACTCGCCTGCGGTTTTGCGTTTTGAAGATGAGCCGAACGTCTTCGGTGCCGTTCGGGAAGGCCAGAGCGAAGGCTTTGACGACCGCCAGAGGATTCTTGCGCTCGATGAAGGAAAACGAGTCGAACACCGTCAGAAAAACAAAGGTGCTGGCGTCGATGTCGAGCAAGGTGCGATCCATTGCCTCAACGGCCGGAAGCGATTCAACCGCCATGCCGACTTTTATGACAGGGATCGAGGTCGCCGCTTGGTAGATCGCGCGATCATATTCCGACGAAACCCAGATCTCGTCCAACATCTCGAGAGCCAGCCCGTGGCATTTGGGCAGCTTGTTCAGCTCCCAGAAAAAATAGCCGATGTTGTAGCTGCGCTCGAAAATCTCGTGCTGCAGATAGGCGAAGGCGAGCGGAATGGATTCCGCATTGAGATGGAGGAGGTTGATCGACCGCCGGCTCTTGTAGGGGCTCAGCTCGGTGTCCGTGGCGAAGCCCGTGAGCGCCGGGTTGTCCATGTCGAAATCGATCGTCGTCGTCGGCAACGTCTCGATCGCGCTCAAAACCTCGAGCGACAGCCGGGTAGCCTGACCGAGGCCGGAGGTTGCGCGAACTGGCCCGATCAGGGCGACGCCGTCTTCAATCGGTCCGGCGACCACCCACCGCTTGGCGAAGCATTCGCCCGAATGAGCATCGATTGCCTGGGGCGCCACGCCGCCACGTGTCAAGGATAAGCCAGCCCGGTGGAGCCTCCTTTCGCCCTCGAGCATGAGCGCCTTGGCCGATGCGACTGCGCCATCGTCCTCCGGAGACGTACACAGTTCGAGCACCCGCTCAAACATACTCGGAGAGCCCGGTCCATCCGACGGCTTCAACGCGCGCTGAACTGAATCGCGCGGCAGATAGCGCGCAATATGCGGCTGGGTGAAGGAAAGTAAAATGAGGTAATGAAGTAACGCGGCCCGGTCACGTGGGTTGGACATATCTAAAAATTGCAGCTTCGCCTGCTGGTCAAAATAATTGACCATAAACGCATTGAGTGGAAACGCTTCTCCAACCCACTGTTTCTCAGCGCAGAGGAGCTCAACTTGTGCTGCGGTTACCAGACGATCCTCGAGCATCATCGAAGGCAGCTTCTGAATACACCACCAGTACATGGCTTCTTCTAATACCTTACGATCACCGACGTTTAGGTGGCTCGGAAGATCAGATGTGACAAAGTTATAAAAGGCAACAGTGACCGCGGATGAACCCCCAAATAGAGGCGCAGGCGAATTGAGAAAGTTAACCTGTTGTGCTGATAGCGGAATGCGGACCGGCTCTTGCCGTTGCCGATGAAAATTATAATCAGTCAAATACCATCGCAGGACCTTTAAACGATCAGGCAATTCCCCATCCGGCACGAATTCGTGGCGAGAGCGATTTAGCCGTTGAAGCTCAAAGAGTACATGTTTGGAAACGAGTCCTTGGGGGTCGGCGGCAGGGTTGGAAGCCTCGAAAAGTGTTTCAACCTTGGCGCGGGAAGGATAACCTGGTTGCTCATTGTTATACTGCCCCCTCCCCCACCCCGCGCTTTCGGTGGCTGCCAGGTGGCGGATTTGAGTCGCCAGCACTCGCATCACATCGGAAAGCCGTTGCGCTATTGCACTATTTAAAATCGACTTTTGCGGATCTATATCGATTGGACTTTTCGTTATGAGGGTCTTGCTATCGAGAAAGCGAATAATTATAGTTCCATCAAAGTTCTTTAATTCGCTTATATCTATAGCGTACCCATGGATGCCATTGCCAAAACCGGCGTCCTTAACATCGACCCGCATAACGTCTGCGATCGCGACGACATGTCGGCCGTTCGAAGCAACCAATTCAACGGCAACACTCAAATTTGGATTTTCTAAATCGCAGGCCCACCCATGCACCAAATTATCATCAATTCGATCCACGTATCCGATCCATCGGGACGCGATCTTTGATGACGAATCGGACTCCACAGACACCGATGTGGCTTCAGCCTCATCACTCTTTTCGACCCCCGGCGAGGGCGTCGATCGCGCGCCGGCATCCGTTCGCATTCGGCGAGCGGTAGCGGCCGCGCCGCTCGACGATTCGGGAATTTCCCCAGACATGACGCCCCCTGTTACTCGTCTATGAAGCCCGGCATCCAAGGATAGCTGAAATCAACGGCCACATGCAATGCCCAGGGTTCAGCACGTAAGGCGCTCATCCCTCGGCGAAGGCCGCCGCCTTTTCCTTGAGTTCCCGCTCGCGCGAGCGCAATTCCGCGGCGGTTTCCGCATGCGCGGCCTGCAACGCCTCGCGTTCGGCGACGGCCGCAGCGAGGGTCTAATAATTGCTCGCGCCCCGTGCGGCGTGAGGGGTGCGGCTGATTGACTCAAGGGGGCTGAAGGGTCTGGCGCGACAGCGGCGAATCTGAATCTTTGCGACGATGGCTGCCGGACCGGACATTTCGAGCCTCTCGCACGCGCAAAAGGACGCGCTCATCGTCTTGTTGACTTGGCAGGTAGCCATCCTGACGGCTCGGATCGCCGAACTCGAGGCCAAGCTCGACGCGGCTCCAGCTCGCGGCGCTGTCGAAGAACTCCTTGAAGCGGCGCACCTTGCCGTCTCTCGGCGCGGCCTCAAAGCGCGCCTTCGCGCTGGCCTCAAGGACTTCAATGTGCCGGCGCAATGTCGTGGTCGGCGCAACGCCGAGAATATAATCGAGCCCGTTGGCCCGACACCAGTCGAGAACCTTGGGAGCGCAATGATGACTGTCGCCGCGCAACTTGATTTGCGTTTCGGCCAATGAGCGCGGATGACGCGCAACAGGCGGCGCAGGAAGGCTTTGATCTCCTTGCCGCCGGGCCGCTTGGCGGGACGGAGCACGACGGTGATGAAGCGGCCCACGTCGTCGAACACTTTCGATTGGTTGAAAGCCGTATTCGTCGTAATGCGCATTGAACAGCCGCAAGTGCTGGCCGCCATGCAAGGCGTCGAACGTGTCGTCGATGTCGAGCGTGGTGCGTTTGGGAACCTCATGGAAGGACCCGCAATAGAGATCGACCATGGCGCGGCCCATGCGCAACAGCGCGCGGGCGTCCGGCAAATCCTCCAGCCGCGAGATCGTCGACTGCGAACACAATTCCCGATCGGAGGGCGACAGATCGAGCGCCATCTTGAACAGGGGATCGCTTCGCAGAGAACTGGCGTCGGCGCCGTCTTCGTAGCCGGCGCTGATCATCAGCAGCCGAAAGCGGATGATGTCGGCCAGGCCGTGCGTGATCTGATCCGGCGCCCGAGGATCAACCATGCAAGCGGCGAGCCGATCGGCGACGCGGAGACGTTGTTCGACCTCGCGCAACGCCAGAACGCCGCCACCCGACGACAACACGCCGCCGTCAAATTTGACCTCGACGCGCTTGCCCGAAACAGGTGACAACCCAGGCAACGGCAGCATAGGATCGTTCATGGCGGGTGCGGCCTCGCTGAAATCGCGCGAATCAGCTTGGACAACAAAATTCTACACGAAATCAGATATTTAAGCCACATCCGCCAACCCGCAACGCACAATCCGAGCTAGGGATCAAACGATGTCGACAGTCGATAAAATCATTCCTGTGATCATGTGCGGCGGCTCGGGCACGCGACTTTGGCCGGTTTCGCGCGCTTCAATGCCCAAGCAGTTCATCCCCCTTCTCGGCGAAAACTCGACCTTCCAGCGCACCGCGGCAATGTTCGCGGATCAATCCGTCTTTGACGAGCCGATGGTCGTCACGAATTCAGATTATCGATTCACCGCCCAGGATCAGTTGCAGGCGATCGGCGCGACCGCCCAAATCGTGCTTGAGCCAACCATTCGCGATTCCGCTCCCGCCGTCGCAGTCGCAACCGAACTGGCGCTTCGGCGGAATCCGGACGCCATCGTGGGGGTCTTTGCCGCCGATCATGTCGTCCAGAACGGCGATCTGTTCGTCAAAACATGCGCCGCCGCCACCCGCGCCGCCCAGCGCGGACGTATTGTCACCATCGGCATCGCGCCGACCCATCCCGCCACGGGATACGGGTACATTCGCCCCGGCGCGTTGCTCGACGGGGAAAGCGACGTGCGGCGCGTCGAGAAATTCGTCGAGAAGCCGGACGCCCGCACCGCCGCGCAATATCTACTGGAAGGCTATTTGTGGAATTCCGGTAATTTCATCTTCCATGCCGCGACAATGCGCGACGAGCTCCAGGCCCTTGAACCGAGCGTCGTCGAGCCGGCGACGGAGGCTCTCGCCCGCGCCACCAGCGATCTCGGCTTCATTCTTCTCGACGCAGAGGCCTTCGCCCGCGCCGCCAAGATATCGATCGACTATGCGGTCATGGAGCGCACAAACAAGGCGGTCGTCATTCCCGGCGCATTTGGCTGGTCGGACATCGGCACCTGGGCCGCTGTTTGGGAGCTCTCCGAAAAAGATGCGCACGGCAACGCCATCTCCGGCCGCGGCTATGTGCTCGAAGGTTCGAATAATTTCATTCGATCGGAAGAGGGCTTGACGAGTATTGTCGGGGTCAGCGACATCGCGGTGGTCACCACCCGCGACGCGGTGCTCGTGATCGCCAAGGACAAGGCTGACAAGGTCAAGAATTTCGTTGAAATGATTAGGAACAACGGCGAATCCGAGGCTGGCGAGCATCCGGAAATCCACCGCCCCTGGGGGAAATATCTCTCGGTCGATCAGGGCGGTCGCCATCAGGTCAAGCGCATCACGGTCAAGCCCGCGGGCGTCCTCTCGCTTCAAAAACACTATCACCGCGCCGAGCATTGGGTGGTGGTGAAGGGCACGGCGGAAGTGACGCGCGACAAAGAGGTTTTCGTCGTCCACGAGACCGAGTCGATCTACCTGCCGATCGGCTGCGTTCATCGCATGGTCAATCCCGGCAAGATCCCGCTTGAGATCGTGGAGGTTCAGGTCGGGTCCTATTTAGGCGAGGACGATTTTGTCCGCCTTGAGGACGCCTATAAGCGCATCTGACCCGTCAGATCTAAGTGTCCTCTCTGATTGGGGTCTCTTGAGTCAAGTTGCTCCCGCTCGATCTGCTCCGTGGGGTGTCGTCTCGTTCACGTGGGTCACACGCTTCTCTCCGCGGTCGGCGCAGGGCCGCCGCATGATGGGATCAGGAAGGCCAGACGTCTCAATCTGTTTCACGACCTTGCCGGCTTTTGGCCGTCAGGTTCTCGACTCTAAACGAGATCGTCTTGCCCTTCGTCCCCACGGGAACGATCTGCTTCACCCTTCCGGTGAATTCCTCCTATTCAGTGAATTTCCGCGTCAAGCGATTTTCGGCTGAGGGGTCGCGCTGGGCTCCTTGCCGAACCGGAATTCAGTTTCCTCGGTCCACATCCGATGCAGCACGACGGCGAGTTTACGAGCGACGGCGACGCGAGCGCGCGCCATGCCTCGATGTTTGGCGATCTTCATGCGGATTCCGACGAAGCCGCCCGGGTAAAACGGGATGATGCCGCCCGGGGTTACGAGATGATGCCGCCCACCGTAACGGAATGATGCCGCCCGGGTCGCGCGTCTCTCTGGCCGTTGGATTTTG
>Ga0326728_10024062_pt1 | contig 11078 bp, 7 predicted proteins | sample MB3enrmetagenome_FD_207602 | JGI IMG/M metagenome (GOLD analysis project Ga0326728, IMG submission 207602) | Lab enriched peat soil microbial communities from McLean, Ithaca, NY, United States - MB31MN | ecosystem: Environmental > Terrestrial > Soil > Wetlands > Peat | place: USA: New York... | reverse complement strand
GAAATTCTTGTGTCGACCCCGAGGAGAGCTGGGCTATCGCGCGGTCGTTCCGAATCCCGGCGAGCTCTACGCGCCCCTCACATACCAATCGTCAAAGCTCGAAACACCTTCAAACAACCGGTGATATCCTTTCGAGGTCAACAATGAGAATATCTCGTCCCTGTGTGGGGAAAAATTGTGTTCGCAGGTGATAGCGCTGAATTCATACTTATCGAAGTCGAAACTACTTAGTATTTCGTACTCACTACCTTCTGTATCAACCGAAAGATAATCGATTCGTCGAGGCGCGTTGTATTTCTGGAGCAAATCTTCCAGAGAGATTGTGGTGACGGTGTACTTCTTTCCCTTTGCTCGCTCCCGGGTATGACTATCCGACGAGCCAAAAGAGTCGATTGTTGAATACTCCCCCTCGCGAGTTTCATTGAAGGTCAGAACGGATTGCGAATTTCGCCAAACGCATTTCGATTCGATATGACAACTCCGGTTTTTCTGTAAGTCCCGATGCCAGCGCTTGCCCGGCTCGGCAAGGACGCCTGTCCAGCCGAATTCCTTCTCCAGGAGGAAAGTGTTGCTCAGAAGAATACCGTCCGTCGCTCCGAATTCGACAAAAAAACCGTCCGCTTTGAAGCCCAGTTCCAACAGGATGAAGATGTCCTGCCCCAACTGGGAACGCGAGTTGCGCACGGCCTTTAATAACTGCCCATCCTGGAGGCCCAGTTGGGCACGATGCGCAAACCGGGGATCCAAAAGCATTTCCATCACATTGCCAACCTTGGCGTATTCCTCTAGCCGCTCAACATGGCGATAGTCCAAAATCCGCAGGTCGAATCTTCTCAGAGTCTTCTTCGCGATCTTCTTGAGCACAGGATGCATTGTCTGAGAGCCTTTCGTCGAGCGCGGTAAAAACGGGTACAGATACTGAGCGTTGTCGACTGCGTTACGCCTTCAGAAACGTTCCGTCGACCTGTAACGTGTCGTCGGTTTCCTTTTCAGAAAACGCGGGGGTCACGCCCACCATTCGAAAACCCATCTGGTAGATCATGGAAATCATTTCGTCGATCAAAGGCTGACCATCATAAAGCGGAACAAGGGAAAGTTCGCATTCCAGCGCGCGTACTCGGGGCATCAAGCGCGAAGCGCCTTTGAGCACTTCCCTCTCATATCCTTGAGTGTCGATCTTCAGCCACACATGATCATCGGGGCTCAATGAATCCATCACACTGTCGTCGAGTGTGCAAACAGAAACTGTCTCCAGCGAATCAAGAGCTGCCTCCGGCGCATTCTCAACGCACTTACCAGCGATTGGTAGCAGCGAGCTTGAGTAGCTATTCCTCGCCACATTGATGGTGGCGCTGCCCGCCTTCGCTCCGCATGCGCAATTCACGGTCTTCCAAAGCTTGTCTCCAGCGGCAGATCTGGAAAGTTCGGCGAAGGCCTCGCTTAGCGGCTCATAGGAAAATATTCTGCCTTGGTAACCGCTCCTACGTAACTCGAGGGCATATGGGCCGTTATTCGCTCCGACATCGAGGACTAGGTTGATTCCCAACCGTTCCATCATCTTGGGACGGCGGCCCGACGGGAACCAAGATAATCTATGCACTTCGTAGCCGAAGGCATTGAAGAGAGAATGAATCGCGCGCTTCATCCCAGTCCTGCCTTTCCGATTCGCGAAGCGTCATTCAATTCCGATTTGTTTCCGGCAAACGATCCGATATGCATAAGCGCCTGCAAGACCAACTCGAAAATCTGCGCTCCTTAAAACCCTGTAGCGGGAGTCTTGGTAACTGCGTCGCTGTCCCCCGTTGGAAGGCGTTCCGCTTGCATGTCATTCGAGCAAATCAAGAAACGCATGCGCAAACGAAGGTAGACTGTGGACGAAGCTGTCGCCAGGCTGAATGCGGCGGCTGCTTCGCCCACCGTCAGGTGGCCGCGCGAGAGCTCAATGGCCAACAACGCGGCTGCATTAACAGCAAACTGAATGACGGAAGAATAGGCCGCGTCGCTTGCGCTTCCAAGCCCAATCAGCATGAAATAAGCGGACGATCCCAGCAGGCTAAAAAACGCGCCGGCGAGAGCGATCCTGAAAGTGTTCGGCAGCAGAGGATTGTAGCTTCGATGAAGCCACAGATGAAGCAAAGGATTCATCACGATCATAAGGCCGACGAAAACCGGCAACGCAAAAACGAAGGTTACGAGCATTGCCTTCCTGTCAATTGACCGCACGCGGCCACGCAAATCAGCCTTCCCCTTGACTTGGTGGCTGCTTACTTCAGGCATCATCGGTCTGAACGCGCCGTCGAAGACACTCTTGATTCTCAAGCTTCCCATCAGGCACATATCGTTGACCGCTACCGCTTCAAGCCCCGCATAACGGGACAGCATTAATCGCGTAAATGGCAGAAGCGCCATGGCGAACGCGCTGCCACCGAGAATCCAGCCTCCGGTGCTGAAAAGTTGTCGCGCTTTGTGACGGCTAATCTGAGTGCGCGCAATCAGTGGAATGGGCATCATCCTTTGCACTTGCACAAGGGAAATCACTTGAGCCACAACATAGCCGGAAAGCGTGCCAATAACCATGCCGCCCAGGTCGAAGCCGCGGTAAAGCAGCAAACTGCAAAAGCAAATGATAAAGATTTGTACAAGTGTCTCGTTGTAGCTGGTTAGGTCCATCCGCCCCAGCCCGCCAACTGCGGAATTGAAAGTGGAAAAAAGCAATACCAGCACCGAAAGCGCTGCAACATATGGAAGCAAGGCGTATACCGTGGCTGCGTCCGCGCCGCTTAGCTTAAACCAGGAAAGAATATACGATCGAATCAGGATCACGACGCCGAGGAAGACAAGACCAATAGCGAGGAGGATCCCGCAACTCATATTGATAAAGGTCTTGACCCCTTCCCAGTCGCCGCGGCCGTGATCCCCCGCCACCAGCTTCATCAATGCCCAAGGTATGCCTAGGTTCCCCAATTGCGTGATCGAAACGACGACACTAAGAACGAGCCAAAGGCCGTAGCGGTGATATCCAAGATAGTGAAGATAGATCGGATAGGAGAGGACACTGAGGCAAACGCCGACGAGAGCCATGATGGATCCCGCTCCAATGTTCTTGTTGAACTGAGAGCCACTGAATCTCGAGAGTACTTGCCTGAGCGCGCCGGCCAGAACCCCGGATTGGGGAGCACTGGAGGGTTCTGGAATCACGGTCATCTTCCGGCCTCGATCGGGCCGGTTCCCGGAATTGGCTTCCAGTTTAAAACTCCACTGGGGCGAACCCGTAAGCGAGAATACCCGCGGCTTGGGAAATGTAATGTCATACCTCTTCAGTTCGACAACGCCACGTCATGCAAAACGGCGAACGGTCAGTTCGCTGTCGCCTTCGCTAATCGCAGTGCGTGTAACGTTTTCGCGGGGCCTCAAGCGGGCAGGTCGAGGCTTTCAATCCAATTTCTGTATCGGTGCGCCCGCGCGCTCCAATATATTCGTGGAATCAGGGCCGAACGATCATAATTGGCGGAACTCGCGATGGCTTTTTCGCACGCATCCGCCATGCTTTCGATGCTTCCAGGCTGATAATAAAAGCCGGTGTCGCCCAGCGCTTCGGCCACTTCTCCCACCCGGTTGGTGACAATTGGACGATTATAGGCGATGTACTGGAAGAGTTTGGTAGGACAACGGTGCAGATTTTGCGGACTTTCCGGAAACGGAAGCAGGAACACGTCGGAGATTCGCAAGTAAGCTTGTAGATCGGCGAGCGAAACATGCCCCGGTAGCAGAACATTGCTCAATTTGCAGGCCGCCACCAAACTCCTCGTGGCCTCGAGACTGGGGCCGCCTCCGACCAACATAAACACCGAGGGTCGCCCACGCCGAGCAAGTGTAGTTGCAAGATCGATGAGCTGGTCAATCCCGAATGCCGGCCAGAAGCTTCCCACCCAGGTGATCACTGGGCGCTCGCCCGCCATTGCTCTCAATTGCGAATCCAGCTTCTTATTGGCGCCCTCGAAACTTGGATCGTATCCGATGGGAAGGTACAATAGCCGACTGCCCAGATCGGGGCGATGCTTCCGGACCAGAGACTCCAAACTCCGGCTGGCAACTACGACGCCGTGGGCACGGAGCCGGCTGAGACCTTCCAGAATCGAGTAGTATGCCCGCCGAGCTCGCGAATGACCTTCCTGCAGCGTCATCGCCTCGTCGTAGTCCTGCACATAGAAAGGCCGCCTGAATGGGCGTCCGACGAGTTGCAGCGATCGCACTCCGATACCGACGACGTGTACTACGTCCAGGTTACCGGCACTCACTTCCCGAAACTTGGTGAATACTTCGGCAATAGCCGACCTGGGCTTGAATAAGTGGAGCGCAACCGCGCTCCCACGCGTCACGGGATATTCGCGATTAATGGGGTCATCCGGTACAACCACTGTAACTTGGTGACCGGCCTCGACCATGCCCCTGGCCAAATGGTACAACCGTACTTGAGAGGCGTTGACTTCCGGATTGGATGTCCCCAAGAATGCGATATGCATGGCAACCGTCTCGGCAGCTGGCGATCCGGATGCGCTACGTACGCGCCTGCGATCCGGAATTGCCGCGTGGGCCGATGCAGACGCGGATTTCCATTTTGAACGGCGATTATGAAACCTCGGACCGCCGCCATCGTCAATGTTTATGTGGGTGCAGGCGCCATCCAGGCGCCCCGGAGATCAGGTCGACTACTCTTTGGGTAACCAGGCGGAATGCATGATCCGAGAAGCTTGGTTGCGTTGATCAGGTCTTCATATCGCTTCCGAGCGGCGGATGCTGTTAACATTTCCCTGCCGCCAAGCGTTCTTCAAGGTTTGCTGCCCGTTATTGAGTCGTGCTCCCTGACTTCTTTATCCGTTTATGACCCCAGCCCATTCCTGGTAAAGTCCACAACCACACTTGAAACTTCCGCATTGCACCAACGACCTCGGAAACCAAAAGCTTCGGCTCCTCCTCAGGATCCATCGCCTCCCAAACCATCCCCAAAAGGACCGCAATCAACGCCAAGCCAAGAGATAGAATCGCGCCGGCTTCTACGATCCGTCGCCGCAAAGGCCCGGACTTCCGCTCGGGAATATTAGCGACGTCCAAGACGCGAACCGATGGAATCTCTTCAGCCTCCTCGACCCTAGCCGCCTCATACTGTCTTGTTAGAGCCTCCCAGAGTGATTCCTGAACACGCATTTTGCGTTCCAAGTCAAAATAAGTAAGTCCCAGAGAGGGCAATTCGTTCGCTGTAGGGTATGGTGAACTGTTCGCATCGGGGTTAGCGCCTGATCCCTGACCCACTCCGCTCATCTTGTCCAGTTCTCGCTGAAGCTCTGCATTATGCGCCTCTAAGGCGCGAACTTTGACGCTATCCTCTGAATACGTCTCCCGCAAGGCCGCCAGCTGACTGCGCCCGTCGATTAACTCAGCTTGCAGTTTAAGCCCCTCATCCACCATCGATCTTGTCTGGGACGGCACATCGACCGCTCCACTTCGGGTTGAGAATTGACTAAGGTCTTTTGCAGTTTCATCTAACTTCTGTTTAACCTCCTTCACCCGTCCTTCAAGAAAAATTCGTTCGCGACGGGCGCCGAAAGTTGTATTGTCGTTGATCACGCGACTAAGTTCATCGACGTACCCCTGCGCTAACTTCGCAGCGAACACGGGATTTCTGGCCTTTACACTAATTGTGATTATGCCGCTCTTCCGATCTTCCTCAATGCTGGTATCTCCCGCCAGCGATCTACGGGTATCCTCATCTAGGTGTGTCTTATAATATTGCGCGAGATTGAAGCGATTGATCAGCCCATCCGCAACATCCCGACTTTCTAAGATACTGATAAACAGATCTCCTGAAGTGTTCAGCCCTAATGCTGAGCTGCCAAGTTCGGCTACGGGACTGTTAGGTGACAGCGCGCTCATGATCGCGGTATACGGAGACGTGTTGTCAGGCGGCATGAGCGTCGTGGTCGATGTGAATTCGTTTGGCCGGGAGAAAGCATAAAGCACTGAGACGAGAATGCCGGCGGCAAGAATGCTAAAGACCATCCTCCGTCTCACCCAGCACGTCCGCAGGAAGCGAGCGATTCTTGCGATTAGAGTTTCGCCCCCTTCTTCGGCATCGGCAGATTCAACTTCACCTGGTTCATTTGTCTCGATCTGGAGTTCCTGATCAGGCATCGGGTTTTGAGCATCGTCCATTTCAAACTCGCTTTGCGGAGAATTAACCGGCACCGGATTCATCCACTATAGACTGCTCAACCCTGGCGTTGATCGTTGGCGAGGAAGCAACTTCCGGTTTTTGTAACTCTGGCTGATTTGTCGGTAAATGCGCCAGCAGCTGGTCGGGCTGTAAAAGCGGATTGAGGAAGTCTGGAGTGCTTTAGTAGGCTCCCGATATAGCGATGGGTAGGGCCGCCGCGGAAAGAACCTGCGCCACCGCTGCGATGTTTTGCCAGACTGTCGACCCGCCGACAATCTTTGCAGGAACAAGGATCGTATCTCCAGGCCGCATACGAAGATCCATGAAGTTATTACTTACCCAGCTGCTACTACGCGGCACGACGGACCCATCGGCATGCAGCACATAGATCTGCCTCTTATCACCGTTAAGTGTCGCGCCACCCGCCTTTCGCAGATACCAGATTAGATCTTTTCCGGGAACGTAGCTTATCGCGGCAGGGTTATAAACCTGGCCGCTCACAACGACAAAGTTTGGCCGCTTGGGAATGACAAGCGTGTCTCCCGCACGCAGTTCAATATCGTCAGGAGTATTCGCCCATCGACTCACATCGAAGGAGATGTTGATGATAAGCCTTCCAATGGCGGGACGACTGCGAAGGCTGGCGAGGATCTCCTGCCGCTGCGCCTCCAGCGATTGCTCAGTATTTGCTGATGTTTGCGCGCCGATCACTCCTTGCTTGACCTGGACAGGCGTGTCTTCGATCTGTCGAATCATCTGCTGACGCGCCTGCTCGGCTAGTAGACGAACCTGAGCTCGCTCCAACACGGCAGCTGGCGGATATGCGTCCGCTCGAAAGCCTCCGGCCCGCATCAACACAGAACTAAGCCGCTCTCCCGTTAGAATCGGGTAGCTTCCTGCATGCTCGACTTCACCGCTTATCGTCACCGAAGAACCGATATCCTGCCAGCCAGCCAACTGTTGAATGCTGACGACATCTCCCGGGCTAAGCAGCACATCGGCACTCTTGTCGCCATTGAGCGCCTTCCCGATGGCTACGGTGCTTTGCGTCACTAACACCTTTTGACCATTTTGCACCACATAACTTGCAAGCCCCGCTTCATCCCGATAGGCGCTCCGCGTGAACCCTCCAGCCATGCTCACTAATCCGGCTACAGTCATACCCTTAGACATCGGATATGCACCGGGACGAAGAACTTCTCCGTTAATTGTGACCATGGGAGGGTCGATCTCGTAGCGGCCGAATACGTGAATCAAATCGAACGGTTCCAGGGGAAAGGAATCGTTGCCTATCAACGCGTCATGCAAATTGAAATTGATGATCTCAGGCCGGAAGTCGGGCGGCTGAAGTCGCACCAGTTCCGCGTGGTCAGATGGCTCGGGCATTACGTCCTGGTACGAATGCAACAGATCGGTAATCGTCATCCCGTCCTTGTAGGTGTATTTGCCCGGCCGATAGACGTGTCCCTCGAGATAAACCGCATCCTGGTTGTAGGGCAAAATCTGCGAGATGACGATGTCGTCTCCGCCTTGCACGGGAAAATCGGCTAGCTTTTTTACGATCTCCGCCCGATCGTCCGGGAGTTGCAGACTGACCATGGTGCGACGCTCATGGGCCGCAATTCGCGCAACATTAATCTGTTTCAAGCTCGCCGTACGCAGGACTCCCCCCGCGAGATCAATCACCTGATTCAGAGTTTTCTCACCGTTGAGTTCATAGATCGCGGGGCGATGCACCATTCCTTCCACAGTTACCTGCGGGCCGACTGGTGGCACCAGAAGAGTATCGCCGGGCTGAAGACGTTCGACATCCGAGCGAACTCCCTTCAAAAGAAAATCATAGAGGTCGATCTCGCGGACCATGTGGTCGCCTCTATACTGGCGCAGAATGCGCAGCGATCCGCGACTCGTTGGGCCACCCGCGGCGTAAAGCGCGCTCAACGCCGTAGACAATGAACTGACGTCATAAGCGCCAGGCCGCTGCACGTCCCCCACAAGATAAACGCGCACCGTGCGCAGCCGATCTAGCGAGATCTCGACGTGTTCGTCATGAAATTGGGCGCTGAGGGACCTTTGGATGGCGTTCTGCGCGTCTGCAATCGTCATTCCGCTGATCATGATTGGACCCGCTTCGGGGAGCTCAATCTGGCCTTGGCGGTCGATCGTCCTGCTCAGCCGATCTGACTCGCCGCCCCACATATTCACGATCAGACCATCACCCGGCCCAAGAACGTAATCGGGGCCGGCAGGGAGATCCATCGGCAGCTCGTTCGCGTTCCCGGAGCCAACGACAAAAGCATCGCTACCGAAACGCTGCAGCTTGCCTCCAGCCGCTGGAATCTGCGTGTAAAGGTCGTACAGCGAGGGCAAATCCTTGTATGGACTGGGTTCCTGTATCTCTTGCGGCTCGCTTTGACCATTCTGGGGAGCCGTTCCTGCGGGCGTCGCGTGCGCACCTCTTACCTGGCTGGGATTGTTCTGGGATGGTGCTTGACCTCCGCCGTTCTCGGCAGGCGTCTTGGCCTCACTGTTCTGCGTACATTTTTGATCGCAGCTTTCGGCGTCACTGCTCTGGGCACACACCTGCATGCAACTTTCAACGTCACTACCCTGCCCCGTTCCCGTGGCGCTGCTATCCGTGGCAGCGCCTCTACCCGCGGCATCTGGTGTTTGGGCGCTACCGGAAGACGGTGTTTGGGCGCTATCGGCAGACGGTGATTGAGTGTCATTGCCTGGGTCAGACGATTGCGCGGAACTCTCCGCGTAACCGCTTTGAGATGCTGCCTGTGCGCGACCATATTGAACAGCAACATCGCCAGAAACCAACATCGCCAACCCGATCGTAAACGCGAGATTGCGGATGCGCGATCGGCGCATTCCGAAGTGAGCAAGTCTTCGAATCAAGTGAAATACTTTGTGCAATTCGTTACCTTCTCAAGATTCAGTTTGTCGCCAGGCACACCAATCAAGCCTTGGTGCAATGTACAAGAACAGCCAGCGATTCCTCTTCAACTTCTCACACAACGGGTATGGCTGCGAAGCTCTAAAATTTTGCGAATCATCTCCGCCTTTTGCATCTGGAATCGCGAAAACTGCCATGTGACAGATGCTTCAGGAAAGGACCGTGAACCTCAAGTACCCGATTCATCGAGCAACGGATCAATCGGGCGAATTCGACTACTGAGCGTTTTCGTCCGTGAACATTGCAATCTTTGCCTCCAACTGCTCCACTTTTCTCTCTAAATTCCTCATTCCAGCACGAAATTCGTCAAGATGGCGTCCAAGCTGGTCATCTCGATTCACGTCATTCACGACAGCACGCATAGCTTCGCGCGTAACGTCTGATACGCTGCGCGCGCTGGTTAAGGAGCATATGCGCCTAAGAGCAAAGTACTCCTCTTCGGAAAGACGTACGCTAACCTTGCGTGAGCGCGGCTTCAGAACTGTCATGGGCGACCTCGGAGCCGAGTTTGCAGTTCAAAACGATGTCGTTCATCCTTTGCATTCATTTCGACGGCAGGGCAGGTAAGGCATGAAAACACGGCGAGGTTTTCGAAGAGTCGGATCTAGATCGAATTTAGGGCAGGCTCCGCCCCCGTGAGCCACAGGCGACCAGTGAACCTATAACTAATCAGATTCGCTCTCGGAACGCTCGAAGAGCGGCGTTGTTCAGCGTTCACTCGAATGACACATCCCGTAGTTCGCATCAATTCGACGCTGGGAATGAGCAAGGAATAGCATGGTGGACGCGGAGGATGCAAGGTAGATGTATGACAAATGCTTGACAACCTTGAGTCCCAAGGTGTCTCTATAACATTTTCATTCCAAATGCGTTACTGTGGAAAACTGGACCGCAATTCAAAGGACGTGCGACACTCTGTTCATTTGGACGACGCCGCGCCGGTGTCAATTCGCTCAGTCGATCCAGAAGATTCTATTGGCCTCTTCATCATTATATTCAGACATTCTCGCCAAGGGCGCAATTCGACTAAACGATCTTTCAAAACCAGGATCGTGACCCAGGCCAGGCCCGGAGCCAAGCTCGATGCCGGACATGGGGAAATGGCCGCTGCCTAGGGAGCGTCGATGTAGCTGTAGCTGTTGGAGATGAATGTTGTGCCGCTGATGACTGTCCAGAGCTGCACGTAAATCGGTGCACCGTTGGTAGGCAGATTGACCGTTGCGCTGGTGCCGCTCAAGGGTCCAATGTTCACCAGATCGGCGGTGCCTGGCGAAGTGCCCACCCAGAGATAGTATCCAGTCACTCCGCCGGAGCCCGTGTTCCAGGTGAATGTCGTCGACGCTGACGTCAACGTGCTGCCGGGCGTTGGACTGATGATGGCCGCCGCGGAGACGGTGTACTCGGTATAGGTGTAGTTGTTGGAGATTAATGTGGTGCCGTTGATGACCGTCCAGAGTTGCACGTAGATCGGGACTCCATTGGAGGGCAGAGTCACCGTTGCGCTGGTGACGCTTAGAGGACCGATGTTTACCAGATTGGCAGTCCCGGGAGATGTCCCGACCCACAGATAGTATCCCGTCACTCCGCCGGAGCCCGCATTCCAGGTGAAGGTGGTCGATGTGGACGTCAACGTGCTGCCCGGTGCCGGGCTGGTGATCGCAGCCGCTGTTTGCTTGAATTCGGTATAGGTATAGCTGTTGGAGATTAAGTTTGTGCCATTCATCACGGTCCAAAGCTGCACGTAGATCGGGACTCCATTGGAGGGCAGAGTCACCGTAGCGCTAGTGCCGCTTAGAGGACCGATGTTCACCAGATTGGCGGTCCCGGGAGATGTCCCGACCCAAAGATAGTATCCAGTCACTCCACCGGAGCCTGCATTCCAGGCGAAGGTGGTCGATGTGGAAG
>Ga0326728_10024061_pt1 | contig 11078 bp, 8 predicted proteins | sample MB3enrmetagenome_FD_207602 | JGI IMG/M metagenome (GOLD analysis project Ga0326728, IMG submission 207602) | Lab enriched peat soil microbial communities from McLean, Ithaca, NY, United States - MB31MN | ecosystem: Environmental > Terrestrial > Soil > Wetlands > Peat | place: USA: New York... | reverse complement strand
CGGCGGCGCCCGGAGCGAGGTACGCTTTTGCCCGCGCCTTTTCCAATTCCACATCTTGTGGGGTGCGGGTGCTGTCGCCGCCGGTGCTGCGCCACCATCCCATTACTGTGTCGTTATCGTGCGTGCCTGTGTACGCCACCAGGTGGCGCGCATAGTTGTGCGGCCGGAATCCCGGCGCCTGCGGGTCCTTGCCGAAAGCGAATTGCAGCACGGCCATCCCCGGAAATCCGAACTCCTCGCGCAGCGACTCGACTTCCGGCGTGATCACCCCGAGGTTTTCTGCGACCAGCGGGAGCGGGCCCAGCGCAGTCTCCAGGGCGCGAAACAACTCCGCGCCCGGTCCCTTGACCCACTGCCCGTCGATGGCCGACGACGCGGATGCGGGAACCTCCCAGAACGCTTCGAACCCGCGGAAGTGGTCCATGCGTACGAGGTCGAACAGAGCCAGTGCCGCGCGCATGCGCTCGATCCACCACCGGTACCCGTCTTTGGCGAGCACGTCCCAGCGATACGGAGGATTGCCCCACAACTGGCCGGTTGCGCTGAAATAGTCCGGCGGCACTCCCGCCACCCGATCGAGGCGGAACAACTCCGGGTGCGACCACACGTCCGCGGAGTCTGTGGCGAGATAGATCGCGAGGTCACCCATCATGCGGATCCCACGCCCGGCGCAATAGCGCTTCAGCGCGTGCCATTGCCGGCAAAACTCGTATTGCAGAAATTTGTGGTATGCGATATCTCGAGTGCTGGCTTCCAGCTTGGGGTCCCAGGCGCGCCAGTGGACACCGCCGTTCGCATCCTTGAGCGCCATGAACTGCGCAAAATCATCAAGCCATGCGGCGTGATTTGTGCAGAAGCTGTCGAAATCTGGATCGGGGTGGAATCGATCGAACGCACGGTGAAGGGCCGCAATCTTCCAGGGGACAACCTCCTCGAACTCTACCGACTCCTCCGAGAACCGCGGCACGTTCTCCAACTCTCCCGGCGGAAGAAGCCGATCCAGGCTCAGGAGCAGGGGATTGCCGGCGAACGCCGAGAACAACTGGTAGGGCGATTGGCCATAGCCGGCCGGTCCCAAAGGCAGGACCTGCCATATTCGCATACCCGCCGCCGCCAACCAATCGGCGAACTGGTACGCCTCCGCGCCCAGATCGCCGATTCCGTAGCGGCCGGGCAGAGAGGTCGGATGCAACAGGATTCCGCTAGATCGGTTCAATGGTCCTCCACATTTCTGAGAATACCCCTACCCCTGTCCGCACTACCTCCACAAGGTTATATGCGCGTCGCCGTGCTTTTCATCGTCTGCGTCCTCGCACCGGCGCAGACGCTCGACCGCGCGTACGAAGCCCTCCGCGCCAAGGATTACGACACTGCTATTGGCGGGTTTCTTAAAGCCATCGAGGCCGATCCAGCGCGCACGTCGGTTCGCCAGGACTTGGCGTACACATACCTGAAAATCGGCGAGGGTGCTCTAGCGCGCGCACAGTTCCAGGAGGTCATGCGCCGCGAGCCGGCGAACGCGCAGGTGGCACTGGAGTATGCGTTCCTCTGCTACGAAGCAAAGGAGGTGGCGACCGCGCGCCGAATTTTCGACCGCCTTCGGAAGACCGGCAATGCGACGGCCGAACAGGCGTTCCAGAACATCGATGCACCCCTCGCTGGCGGCATCGCCCGCTGGAAGCAAGCCATTGAATTGGGCGCCAACGACTTCAGTGCGCATTTCGACCTCGCCACGCTGGCTGAACAACGCGACGAGCTGGCCCTCGCCGCCGAGCACTACGAGAAGGCCTGGCGCGTCCTGCCCGACCGCCGCTCCGTCCTGGTGGATCTCGGACGCGTGTGGCAAGCGCTCAACCGTACGTCCGACGCGACCGCGGCATTACTGGCGGCTTCCCGCGGCGGCGAGCCGCGGGCCGCTGAGATGGCTCGCGAACTGCTTCCCCGCCGCTATCCCTACGTCTCCGAGTTCCGGCACGCACTGGATTTGGATTCACGCAACAGCGAACTACGTCGCGAGCTTGCCTATTTACTGCTCCGCATGGGCCGCACGTCCGAGGCGGAACAGGAGTTTCGCGACTTGGCCGGGCCGCCGGCGAACGACCTGCTCGCCGCCACGCAACTGGGACTTCTCCTGTATGGACGAGGCGACCGTGAGAGAGCGAAACCGCTGTTCGATCGCGTTCTGGCCGGCAAAGATGAGGATCTGGCGAATCGTGTGCGGGCCGTTCTCCGGGTGGAGCAGGTGCAAGACAAGGCTGCCGCGCCGGCCGCCGTAGACGCCAAGGTGATGGCCGAACGCAGCATCAAGGCCGGCTACATGAAGGACGCTCTCAAGTACCTGCTGCTGGCGCACGAGGCCGATCCCGATGATGCCGGCATTATGCTGCGGCTCGGTTGGACCTACAACATTCTCCATCAGGACACGGAGGCAGTCCGCTGGTTTGATTTGGCCCGCCGGAGTTCCTACCCGCAGATTGCCGCCGAAGCGGACCGGGCCTGGCACAACCTGCGAAGCGCCACCGAACGCTTCCGTGTCACGGCTTGGGCGTATCCTGTTTTTTCCACGCGCTGGCACGACGCGTTCGGTTATGCCCAGGTGAAGGCCGATCTGCGGACCGGCCTGGGTGTCCGCCCGTACTTGAGCGTGCGCTTCGTGGGCGATGCACGCCGGACCCTGACCATAGGCGACGGCCCTCCGCAGTACCTTTCCGAAAGTTCGGTGATTCTCGGGCTTGGACTGGCGACCACCCCTTGGCATGGACTGGTGGGATGGGGCGAGGCTGGACGGGCCTTTGACTACCTCACTCACCGGCGTCTGCCGGATTACCGCGGGGGCTTGTCCCTCGCCCGCGGCGCCGGTCATGCACTCCGTGCCGAATCGCCAGGGTGGTTCGCCGATGTCGCCATGGATGCTGTGTTTATCAGCCGCTTTGGGAATGATGTTTTATTCTACAACCAGCCACGGGTTGGGTATACCGCTGGATCTCCATCATTTCGTCTGCAGATCTATGGGGTTGGCAACCTGACTTTGGACGATCAGCGCCAGTATTGGGCCAATTTCGGGGATGGAGGGATTGGAATCCGGTCAACGGGAGCGTTTCTCCCGCAGTCGATGTACTTCACTTTCGAGGCGTTGCGCGGCGCCTATTTGGTCAACGAGGCGAATCCGCACCGCCCGAATTTCTGGGACTTCCGCGCGGGCTTGTGGTATGCGTTCACTCATTAGCCTGATCTTGGCCGCCGCCGCCACGCGCGCCGCGGAACTCCCTTACTACACCGTGCTGGGGAATGACGCTGGCGCGTGGCCCGAAATCCTCTCCTCGATTGGTCTCGAGCGGCGGCCGGCAAATGAGGCGCAGATCTTGGTCGTGCGCGACTCTGTCCGCGGAGGATCAGAGGCCGAATGGACAGACCGCATCGAGAGGGGCGCCATCCTGATTTTGGAAGGGGTGTCTCCGCTAGCCGACTTCTTTGGTTTCCGTCCGGCTAAGAACCCGTCCCGCCTGGTTACCGTGAGCGGCCTCACCGACATTCACGGTCCTGACGTAGCGATCGTTTGGGAGAAGAGTCTCGATCTGCCTTTTTTCGAAATTCCCTCCGGCGCTCAGGTTTTTGCTCGCGAGCGGTGGGTGGGAGCCCCCATGGTCGCCGGACTGCGCCGCGGAGCGGGGGCCGTATTGTGGATCGCCGCCCCCCCTGGCCAGCACGGTTATGAACGCTTTCCCTATTTGGTGCAGGCACTCTGCGATTTGGGTTTGATCCCGCCTTTCCGCTCTGCGCGGCTTTGGGCGTTCTTCGATTCCGCGTATCGCTCGCGCGTCGACCTGAACTACTTTGCCGCCCGCTGGCGCAAAGCGGGCATTTCCGCGCTGCATGTGGCTGCCTGGCACTTCTTTGAGCCCGACGCGGAGCACGATCGGTATCTGAAAGCGTTGATCGAGGCCTGTCATCGGGAAGGTATCCTGGTGTACGCCTGGCTGGACCTTCCGCACGTCAGCGAGAGATTCTGGGACGGCCATCCCGAGTGGCGCGAGAAAACTGCTTTGCTCCAGGATGCACAACTCGACTGGCGGAAGCTGATGAATCTGACCAACCGGGAGTGTTTCCGGGCGGTGTCGAAGGGGGTCGGAGAACTGGCAGGCAGGTTCGACTGGGACGGCATCAATTTAGCCGAGCTATATTTCGAGTCGCTGCAGGGGATCGACAACCCGTCTCGTTTTACGCCGATGAACGACGATGTACGCGGGATCTTTCGGAGTGAGTATAAGTTTGACCCGATCGAGTTGTTCAACCGGAGGACGGACAAAGAATCGCGCCGGAAGTTTCTCGACTTTCGCAGTGATCTGGCCGCCCGTATGCAGGAGGAATGGATCGCCGAGCTGGAATCGCTCCGCCGCCAGAAGCCGTACCTGGAATTAGTGCTGACCCATGTGGACGACCGCTTCGATCCGGGGATGCGCGACGCGATCGGCGCGGATGCAGCTCGTCTTTTGCCGATGCTCGAGAAACATGCAATCACCATATTGATTGAGGATCCCGCGACTGTTTGGCATCTGGGCCCGCAACGCTATCACGCGATTGCGGAGGGTTATCGGGCCTTGACGACACGGCATGAAAAACTTGCTATCGACTTAAATATCGTCAATCGCTACCAGAATGTTTATCCCACCAAACAACAAACTGGAACCGAACTTTTGCAGTTGGTCCACAATGCTGCCGCCAATTTCCCGCGGGTGGCGCTCTATTTCGAGAGTTCTCTGCTGCCTGCGGACCTTCAATTCCTTCCGTCGGCTGCAGCCCCCGCGGCCGGCATTCAGCGCACCGCCTCGATGACCGTAGTGAATTCCCTCAGTGGTGTGGGCGTTCCATGGAACGGACCGGCTGCGGTGGATGGCCTGCCTTGGCCGGTCGCGGACGAGTACACGGTGTGGGTGCCACCAGGTGTGCACAGCATCGAGGCCACCGCTGCCCCGGCACGTCTCCACCTGCTTTGGCTAAACGGAGACTTGCGGTCGGCTCGGTGCTTGTCGGCGTCGGCAATCGAGTTCTCGTACCAGAGCGCGGCGCGGGCGTTTGCCATTCTCGAGCGACCACCCCGTTCGGTTCGGATTGATGGCCAGGAGGGCGGCTTCCAGCGGGCGGGACCGAGCACCATAGCGTTACCACCCGGCCACCACGTCGTGACAATCACTGCCGACTGAGCTAGGATGAGGATTGCCGCCCGCCCGGGCGTCAGCCAAATGATGGATGCCGCGCTCCAATCCGGGATTCCTGAAATCCCGGACAAGCTGTACTTCAAGATCGGAGAGGTGAGCGAACTGCTTGGGGTCGAGCCTTACGTTTTGCGCTATTGGGAGACCGAATTCCCCGCCCTTTCGCCCAAGAAGTCCGGCACGGGGCATCGTTTGTATCGGCGCAAGGACGTGGAGTTGCTCCTGCGCATCAAGTACCTTCTCAAGGAGAAGCGCTTCACCATCGAAGGCGCCCGGCAGAGCTTGCAGGCCGAGGCGAAATCACCCAAATCCCGCCCGCCGCGACGGCTGCAGCAAGAACTTTTCTCCGAGGACCCGCTGGTCGAAATTCGCCGGGATCTGGCCGAAATCCTGGAAATGCTGAAGTAAGCTACGATTCGCCCACGATTACGCCGTATATCCGGTCGAGATCTTCTTGGGAGTAGAACTCGATTTCGATTTTGCCCTTTTTCTTGGCCCCCTCGATGATTCGCACGCGCGTTCCCAGGACGCGTTGCATCTCCTGAATCGCGGCTTTCACATTGGGGTCGGCTTCTATCTCGTCCACCCGTTTGGGCGTTCTGCCCTCCATCATCCGTTGTGTGACGCGCTCCGTCTGCCGCACCGACCACGCGTTCGTCACCGCCTTTTCGGCGACCTCGCGCTGGTGTTCGGGGGAGGGCAGCGAGAGCAGACAACGCCCGTGACCGGCCGACAGCCGGCGGTCGGCGATGAGTTGCTGCAGGTCGGCAGGAAGCTGGAGAAGGCGGGTGAAATTGATGATGGTGGTGCGATCCTTGCCGGTGCGGTGGCCGATTTCCTCGGGGCTTAGTCTCAGCTCCGTGCCCATTCGGGCGAGAGCGGCCGCGGTTTCTATGGGGTTCAGATCCTCCCGTTGAATGTTTTCGACCAGGGTGATTTCGAGCAGGCGGTCGTCTGGGATTTCGCGCACGACCACGGGAACCTCGGTCTGGTCGGCGAGTTTGGCCGCGCGCCATCTCCGTTCACCGGCGACAAGTTGGTAGCGCTCTCCGATCCTCCTGACCACCAGGGGTTGGATGATTCCGTTGGTGCGAATCGATTGGGCCAGTTCCGACAGGCGGTCGGCTTGGAAGACCCGCCGCGGCTGAAGGGGGTTCGGGTCGATAGCCTCAATCGGTACGGTCAGGTCGGCTGGGCTGTTCTCGGGCTCCTGGGGCGGAGCTTGAGTCCGGCTCCCGAGCAGCGTATTCATCCCCCTACCGAGAGCCCTGCGCGGATTTTCGGTTTTGTTCATGGTCGAGGATCTCTTTAGCGAGCTTAATGTAGCTTTCAGCACCCCTTGAACGGGGATCGTAAGTAAGGATCGGCTTGCCAAAACTGGGTGCCTCCGCCAGTCGGACGCTGCGCGGGATCACCGTCTGAAACACATCATCGCCGAAAAACTCCTTCAGATCCGCAGCGACCTGGCGAGTGAGATTGGTCCGGTCGTCGTACATGGTAAGGAGGATGCCCTCAATTCGAAGCGGATGCCGGAAGGAGTCGCGGATCCGATCGATGGTGTCCATCAATTCAGAGATTCCCTCAAGCGCAAAGAATTCGCATTGAATCGGCACCAGGATCGCGTCGGCAGCAATTAAGGCGTTGAGCGTCAGAAGGTCGAGGGCCGGAGGGCAGTCGATCAGGATGAAGCGGTAGTCACCACGAATAGCGGCAATCCGTTCGCGCAGCCGGTATTCCCGACGCGGCTCGTCGACCAGTTCCAGGTTGGCTCCGATCAGGTTCTTGTCGGCTGAGATGAGGTGCAGTCCTTCGAACGCCGTGGCGACAACGGCGTCTTTGGCCGGCAGGTTGTCCAGGATCACGTGGTAAAGGCTGGGCCGGGCGGGGTCTTTGGCGACGCCGAGGCCAGTAGTCGCGTTGCCCTGGGGATCCGAGTCGATGACGAGAACCTGGAAGTCATTGGCTGCCAGCGCGGCCGCCAGGTTGATTGCGGTGGTTGTCTTTCCAACCCCACCTTTTTGGTTGGCGATGGCAAAAACTCGGCTCAAGCGGCCATGCTAGCACGGATAAGTATTCCGCGTGAAAATCTGGTGTTTCACGTGGAACGAGCATCACGTCGAACACGCTCAAGCTGTTTCACGTGAAACGTCAGGCGGCCCTTCCCACCCTCAACAGTCGATTCTTCCCCCAAGGCACCGTGATGGGATCGTCCCACAAGTACTGCAAGGCCACAGATGGCGCCTCCGCGCCCGTCAACAGGGCTACCTTCGGAGCCAGCCGCGGCAGACTCCTGGCGAGATCCGCGTAGCTGACTGCACGGGATACCACCCAGTCGAATGTCTCACCCACCTCCTCAGCCCGCCTCGCCAGAACCCGGACGTTGGCCAACTTCCGGCTTGCCTCCTTCAGGAACACAGCCTTACGCTGGTGAGATTCGATCAGCGTTACCGAACAGTCAGGCCGAAGGATCGCCAGAGGCACCCCGGGAAAACCGGCGCCCGAGCCGATGTCCGCCATTCCTTGCGGAAGGGATTCCAAAACCCGCCCCACGAATAGGGACTCGGCATAATGCCGTTCAACCGCGTCTTCCAGGTCTTCAATCCGAGTGAGGTTAAGCGATCGGTTCCACCGTTGGAGCAGGTGATAATGCGCCTCCAAAGCTTCGATCTGCCGAGAGGACAGCTCCGGAACCGCCGACTGAAGCAGACTAGCAAACACGGCTCAGGCTCAAGTAGACATCCAGAACTGCCACAGCCGCCGGTGTAACGCCTGGGATCCGGGCGGCTTGCCCCAGTGTGCCCGGCCGCACCCGCTCCAGTTTCTCGCACACCTCGCGTGAGAGCCCCGGAATTCCCCGAAACTCGAACTCCTGCGGAATCGAGCGCCGTTCCGCATTCTTCATGCGCTCCATCTGGCGTTCCTGTTGGCCAATATACCCACTGTACTTCGCTTCCGTCTCAACGGTAGCCACAACGCCGGCGGCCGGTTCCTCGCCCAGCACTTCGCGAAACCAACTGGAAAGCTCCGACGCCGACGCCTCCGGCCGCTTCAACCACTGCCCGTTCCGGTGCCCCGCAAGCGCCTCGCTCAACCGCTCCTTCTGCCGTTGCTTTCGGGTGAAGGCTTCCCACCGTTCATCGCTAACCAGGCCCGCCCGCCGCCCAATCGGAGTCAGTCGCGCGTCCGCGTTGTCAATGCGCAGGTGCAGGCGGAACTCGGCGCGCGAAGTGAACATGCGATACGGCTCATCCGCGCCCTTGGTAATCAGGTCGTCGATCAGAATGCCCGTGTACCCTTCGGTCCGCCCGATAACCACCGGTGGCCTTCCACCGAGTTGACACCCGGCATTCAAACCCGCCACCAGCCCCTGACAACCGGCTTCTTCGTAACCTGACGTTCCGTTGATCTGCCCGGCCAGGTACAGCCCCCGAAACGACTTGACCTCCAACGTGTGGTCCAGTTCCCGCGGGTCGATCGCGTCATATTCGATGGCATAGCCTGGCCGGATCATCTCGGCGTTCTCGAGGCCCGGAATGGAAACCAGCATGGCGGCCTGGACATCGATCGGCATACTCGTGGACATTCCATTCACATACACCTCGTTGGTGTCGAGCCCCTCGGGTTCGAGAAAAATCTGGTGCCGCGGCTTATCGGGAAATTTGACGATCTTATCCTCGATGGATGGGCAATACCGTGGCCCGATCCCCTCGATCTGGCCGCTGTAGAGAGGAGACCGCGGGATAGCCTCGCTGAGCACGCGCCGCGTTTTATCCGTCGTATAGCCAATGTGGCACTGGATCTGCGGCCGATCGATCTTCTCCGTCATGAAAGAAAATGGAGTCGGCTCTCGATCGCCCGGCTGCGGTTCGAACTGCGCCCAATCGATTGTCCGCCCGTCCAGCCGCGGAGGCGTACCCGTTTTGAGGCGTGTCCAGTTCAGGCCGAGAGTTCGCAACTGATCGCCCAAAAGCTGCGAAGGCGCCTCGCCATTCCGCCCGCAACTGTACTTCATTTCGCCCACATGCGCGAGCCCATTCAGGAAAGTGCCGGTCGTGATCACCACTGCGCCGGCGGTGATCGTTCGCCCATCGCGAAGCAATACGCCGGTGATGCGCCGATCCTGAATGTTCAGAGACGCAACCTCAGCCTGCTTGATCCGAAGATTGGGTTCGTTTTCCAGAACCTCACGCATGCGAACGCGGTAACGGCGCTTGTCCATCTGCGCGCGTGGAGACCAAACCGCCGGGCCGCGACTCGTGTTCAGAAGGCGAAACTGGATGCCCACCGCATCGGCCACCTCGCCCATGATTCCACCCAGCGCGTCGATCTCACGGACCAAATGCCCTTTCGCAATGCCTCCGATGGCCGGGTTGCAGGACATTTGCGCGATCAGGTCGAGGTTCATGGTGACCAAGGCGGTCCGCAGACCCATTCGCGCGCTGGCCCGGGCGGCTTCGCACCCGGCGTGACCGGCGCCGATGACAACGACGTCGTAACTTTCGGGCATTGCTACCATTGTAAGGGACTCGCAGCCCCAGGCCGCGGACCCCCGGAGAAGAACAGATACAATGCGACTTCTGATTATTGGAGGCGGCGGACGTGAACATGCGCTGGCGTGGAAGCTAGCTCAGTCGCCTGGAGTAAAAGTGTATGCAGCGCCTGGGAATCCGGGCATCGCGCGCATCGGAACATGCCTGCCTGTGGATCAGGCGCCGAACCTGGAGGCGGATCTCACGGTCGTTGGACCGGAAGCCCCTTTGGTCGATGGGATCGTCGACTCCTTCCGGGCCCGCGGCTTGGCGATTGTCGGTCCCACCCGCGATGCCGCCCGTCTCGAGGGGAGTAAGATTTTCGCAAAGAACTTTTTGATCCAAAGGAACATACCCACCGCCGCGTTCCTGACCGTTGAAGATGCCGATGCGGCGCGAAAGGCCCTCGACCGTTTCGGCTTTCCCGTTGTGCTGAAAGCCGACGGCCTGGCGGCCGGGAAGGGTGTCGTCATTGCACATGATCGGGCCGCCTTCGAAGCCGCACTTGTCACACTAAAAGCGCCCCTGCTAATGGAAGAGTTCCTGCGCGGCGAGGAGGTGAGTTTCATCGCATTGTGCGACGGACGCGACGTAGTCCCGCTCCCTCCCACCCAGGATCACAAAGCCGTCTTCGACGGCGATACGGGTCCGAACACCGGGGGTATGGGCGCCTACTGCGATTCGGCAATCCTCACGGAAGCGCAGACCCGCACGATTCTCGACCGCATCATCCATCCCACTGTGGAAGCCACCGGCTTCACCGGCTTCCTCTACGCCGGCCTGATGATGACGGCCGAAGGACCCCAGGTTTTGGAGTTCAACGTCCGCCTGGGCGATCCGGAGACACAGCCGCTGATGCATCGCATGGCCTCCGATTTCGTGCCCGCACTCCAGGCGGCGGCCCACGGCGAATTGCGCGGCGTACGGCTGGACTGGCGTCCAGAGCCGAGTGTCTGCGTGGTGCTCGCTTCGGGCGGCTATCCCGGCGCTTTCGCCGCGGGCAAGCCAATCCGCGGGATTGAAGCCGCGGAGGCTTCCGACGCTACCGTGTTCCATGCCGGCACGCGCATGGGGCCGCAGGGTATCGAGACTTCCGGGGGACGTGTCCTGGGTGTGACCGCCAGGGGCCAGACTCTGGCGAGCGCTATCGATGGGGCGTACCGCGCCGTCCGCGAAATCCATTTCGACGGCATGCATTACCGCCGGGACATTGGACGAAAGGGCTTGGAAAGGTACAATGGAAAGACGGCGGGGACGTAGCTCAGTTGGATAGAGCGGCCGCCTCCTAAGCGACAGGTCGGCAGTTCGAATCTGCCCGTCCCTACCAAGAGACCCT
>Ga0326728_10024060_pt1 | contig 11078 bp, 9 predicted proteins | sample MB3enrmetagenome_FD_207602 | JGI IMG/M metagenome (GOLD analysis project Ga0326728, IMG submission 207602) | Lab enriched peat soil microbial communities from McLean, Ithaca, NY, United States - MB31MN | ecosystem: Environmental > Terrestrial > Soil > Wetlands > Peat | place: USA: New York... | reverse complement strand
GTTCGGACATTTACCATTCACTACGTCCGGACTTGCTCTTTCTAGCGTTGCTCTCTACAGTTTCTCAACATTGACAATCGCTACGCCCGTTTCAACCGTGATTGTGCATATGATGCTTGTTGGAGCGGGCATGGGGTTGTTCGTTTCTCCGAACATTAGTTCAATCATGAGTTCCGTACCAGAAGGACGAAGAGGAATCGCCTCTGCACTTAGAGCAACGTTCTTTCAGGTCGGTTATGTGATCAGCCTCAATGCTGCTGTGTTGATAATGACGCTCGTGGTCCCCTATCAAACTATAACGCTCGTGATCTCCGCGATCAACCCCGTCATGATAACGGCTTCGGACAAACTTCTCTTCATGAAAGGGCTTAGCACGGCGTATTTTTGGCTTTCAATCGTTAATATAACTGCGATTCTGCCCTCGGCGCTCAGAGGAGGCTCTAAGTACAAACCAAAAGTTCGTCTGCTTAGTCAAATTAACAACTGGTTAACTAGTTAGACCATTCAACATCTGACTCGTTGGGACGAAGTCAAAGTGCGCCTATTTGCTCTTGCCTTCCTGCTTTGCTTTATCCTGCTTCTTCAGGAGTTCGCTGACCATTTGTATTTGTACCAAAGTTCAGCTTCCTCCCTGGGCGCGTAGTTATCCGTTTGAAGGATTTACAGCCCAAGCAATGCGTCTATTGAGAATACCCCTGCTCCAAGCACTATGAGGGTGATTGCCAGTAGGAGGTAGGTTATGTCGATCTCGTACGCAGCGGCATTCTGCCCGACAAGGTATGGTGACTTCATTTTCGTCTTCTTCAAAATGACGTTTCCGATCATCTCCAACGCAATGAAGAAGGCTACGATTGGCACAATCAGACCTATGATCAAAGCGATTCCCCCAAAAAACTCGAGGATTATTGCAAGCCATGTTGCGGCAACGGGAACCCCTAGACCTTTCGTCCATCCAATCGTTTGCTTGGGATTCTTCAGTTTCGGATAGCCATGCATAATCATCGTCACGCCCACGACAACTCTCAAGACGAGAGCAAGGTAGGATGTGTACGGGGTTAGTTGTTCGAACATCCTCGGTCACGCTACTTTCTTGCTTTGTTGAAACGTGCTTCCACGTCTGACCAGGAGACCGTGTCCCACCATTTGTCGACGAAGGCTCCTCGATCGTTCTTGTATTGGAGATAGTAGGCGTGCTCCCAAACGTCCACGACCAGAAGCGGAACTGATCCTTGCAAGGTCAAGTTCTGATGCTTCTCAGCTTGAAGAGTTAGAAGCTGTTGGGATAGTGGATCGTAAACCAATATGCCCCAGCCTGAGCCCTCAACGGTCTTCGCCGCGTTGCTTAGCTGCAGCTTGAAGCTGTCAAAGTTTCCAAAGTCCGTGTTGATCTGGTCCGCTAGAGTTCCACCAGGCTTTCCACCACCACCCGGGCTCATGTTGTTCCAGAAGAGGCTGTGGAAGGCGTGGCCTGAAGCGTTGAAGGCTAGGTCTCTTAGAATCGTCTTAACGTCCACGCCCTGAAGGCCAGCAGCCCTCCCCTTCTCAAGTTTTTCTAAGGCCGCGTTGGCGCCGTTGACGTATGCCGCATGATGCCTGTCATGGTGTAATCGCATTATCTCCTCTGAGATTGCTGGCTCAAGCGCATTATACTTGTAAGGCAGGTCCGGAAGAACATACTTCGCCAAAAATTCCCACCACGAATAGATAGTTGCTCGAGTTTCATCAACTTATCCACGCATCGGTTTTCATTTGGCAAAAACCAACGTGTAAGGCTTCAGCCGATTTCCTGGACAAAGTCAGTTCGGAAAGGCGTTCGTTCGGTTTAGGCTACGCAACGTTCCAATATGATTGCTGGGAAGACGATGTGACCGATCAGAAAACAAGTTAGCCCACATATACACTATTGTAGCCTACCTAGCGGTCGAAGCATCAATGAGCGACAATTTAGACGATTGGAACGCACGCACGATAGCCGAGTTTCGCAGCAACCACGGAAAGGTAGGGGGCCAGTTCGAGGGAGCGCCCTTGTTGCTTCTCCATCACACTGGCGCTCGCAGCCGCAAATCCCGGATCAACCCGATGATGTATCTCAAGGACGGCGATCGCTACCTAGTCTTCGCCTCTAAGGCAGGAGCAGATACCAATCCCGACTGGTACCACAACCTCAAAGCACACCCCGACGTCCAAATCGAGGTCGGGGACGAGACCATAGACGTGCTCGCGGAGGAGATTATCGGCCCGGATCGCGACAGGCTATTCGCGCGTCAAGCCTCCCTCTATCCGGGCTTCGCCGAGTATCAACGCCAGACCAAGAGGATAATCCCTGTAATGGCACTCACGCCAAAGAAGTGAATCAATAAATCTGATTGCAACGGCAAGGAATCAATCCAGCCACAACTAATCATAATCGCTGGTCTGGACGACTTCTATCGGTAGCGGAAACTAACAGCGCTTAACTTTATCTTAAGCGCTCTCTCCCAGCCCTCGGTCCTACAACGTTGGACTGGAGAGGAGTGGAGTTTTTGTGGATTTTCCGCGGACATGTCTCCTCCACTCATAGAATTCGTGGAATCCAAACGTGGAAACCGATCTAATCCCCGGCTCCACATTTGTAATTCAACTCCTTTCCATTTCTAGTATGCGGGATAGGCGATCCGAAACCTAGCTCAAGAAGCGGCCTAAGTTGCGAGACAGAATCGACGTCCACGAATGAAAGCAACGATACCAAAGGGCTGAGGCTGGAGTAAAGAAAGACCGTGGGCTCTCCGACGCGAATCGGAAGAAAATAGTCCGCTTCACCTGGGACCTACAAGCAGAGGGAATAAGCTTTCCTCGACTAATCAAGCACCTCTGCATTCTTCCTAAACTCTCAAAGCTTCTCAAGAAGGATTTTGGGGAGGCAGACATTGATGATATGAAACGGATTATAAGCGCCATAAATCAAACGGTAACGGTACCTTTTTGTCCAGGTGGAACACGAATCAAATCTTGATGAAGCAAAGAAGCAAAAGATGAGTGAGTTAAGAACGGAACTCGAACAAGGCTTTGCTCTGATCAGCGGTTTGCCGTTTATCCCAGGCTCTCTGTTTCGTCGGAATTTATGCGAGAGCACGTAACACGTGCACACTCAGAAGGTTTTTCGTGACCCCTCATTAGAACTCTGCCTTTGATTCTAAACTAGTGGGATGGACTTGTATTGAGGAGCAAGGTTGAATTGCAGCGGAGAAACCTGCGTGGCGGGAAAGCAATAAGATCGGTTACAAGAGAACATTCAAAACGTAAGCCAGCTAACTTGGAACTGAAGGAAGAGCACTCAACGCTGCAGGGGATCATTAACAGCAGTCGGGAACCCATCTTCTCAGTGGATCAGCAATACCGCTACACCTGTTTCAATGATGCGCATGCATCAGTGATGAAGGCAATTTATGGGAAGGATATCGAGATTGGCGGAAGCCTACTGGATTACATGACCGTGAGGGAGGACCGAGAGAAAGCTAAGCGGAATCTTGATCGCGCCTTAGCAGGAGAAGGATTCGTTGAAGCAGCGTATTCTGGCGAGGAAGAACGCTCACGACGATACTTCGAAGTATCACACAACCCCATTCAAACGAATGATGGCACGATTACTGGCGTAGCAGTTGTCGCAAAAGACATCACCGAACGTAAAATGATAGAGGAACAGCTAACTGAAACAGAGGAACGGTATCGTTCGCTTTTTGATCGGATGCTGGATGGGGTGTATCGGAGCACGCATGAGGGCCGCTTTGTTGAGGTGAACCCCGCTTTCGTGAAGATGTTTGGGTATTCGAGTAGGCAGGAGATGCTGGGCATTCCCAACATCGGCAGGGCGCTCTACTTCTCACCTGAAGAACGTGGCAGCCACATCCCGCAGACAGCTGAGAAGGGGGTGGAGGTGTTCCCGATGCGGCGGAAGGACGGGTCCATGATCTGGGTTGAGGATCACGGCGGCTACGTACACGACGAACATGGAAGAGTAGCTTTCCATGAAGGAATACTACGTGATGTGACCGAACGTAAACGGGCTGAAGAGAGGCTTAGAGAGTCGGAAGAGAAGTTCTCAAGAATCTTCCAGTTCACTCCGGACTCACTTGCCATCAGTCGACTTGAGGATGGGGTTTACGTTGAAGTCAACAAGGCGTTCACAGATAATACGGGTTTCGGGAAAGAGGAGGTCATCGGGCGTAGTTCTCTGCCCGGTCAGCTTGGGATGTGGGTGAACTCGGAGGATCGCGACAAGTTCGCTAAGGAGCTGAGAGAGAATGGGGAGGTAACTGAGTTTGAAGCTTCAATACGCATGAAAGATGGCTCTACTAAACTAGTACTGTTAACCGCGAGAATCATCGAAATCGGAGGCGAATCATACGTGCTGTCATTGGCTCATGACGTTACGGAGCGCAAGCGAATGGAGAAGGAGCTCCAACGTTACTCTGAGCATTTGGAGGAGCTTGTCGAGGAGAGGTCTCAAGATCTTCGTTCAGCGAAGGAACGACTCGAATACGTTATCGAGTCGAACCCCGCCGCGGTCTACCTAAGCAAACCTCTTCCAGACTTTACCGATTTCTATTCAATCTACCAGAGCAAGAGTGTCGCTTCGTTGACTGGGTTCGAATCGGAGGAATTCATTGGGGAGAAGGGCGTAGCCTTATGGGAGAGTAGAGTCCACCCTGAGGATCTGATCTCGTACAGGGCAGGGATACCTGAGTTCTGGAAGAAGGGGCATCAAGTCTGCGAGTACCGTTTCCTCCACAAGAACGGCACATACCGTTGGATCAGGGAAGAAGTGAATCTATCTCGTGATCCGGATGGAAATGTGAGAGACGTCATTGGGTACTGGAGTGACGTAACCGAAAGGAAGAGGATGGAGGAAGATCTCCGAGCTTCAATGGAGCGACTTGACTTTCTGATCACCGCCAACCCAGCCGCAATCTTCTCCGGTAAGCCGCACAGTGACTTGACGGATTTTGATAGGACCTATTTTAGTCGAAACCTCACGTCGATGCTCGGCTACGCGCCTGAGGACTTCATCAATGATCAGAAATTCTGGGAGAGGCACGTTCACCCAGAGGACCGTCAGCGCGTGATGGATAGTCTGCCACGCCTCTTCAGGGAAGGCCACGTAAGCAACGATTATCGTTTCCTTCACAAGGACGGAACCTACCGGTGGATCCGCGGGAAGGCTAGAGCAATAGCTGATGCAACAGGGAAGCCGATGCAGGTAGTAGGTTACTGGTCGGATGTGACGGAGGAGAAACGCCTGGAAGAAGCGTTGCTCAAGTCTGAGAGGCTGGCTGCGATAGGCGGAGCAGCGGCGATGGTGGGGCATGATCTTCGCAATCCTTTGCAAGGCATGACAGGTGCCATATACGTTGCCAAGAAGTTGATTGAACATCCAGAGGCGGAAGGGAGGAAAGAGGTGATTGAATTGCTCGACACTCTTGACTCGCAAGTCCGCTACATGGATAAGATTGTCTCGGATCTGCAGAGCTACGCCGCACCAATATCCCCTGCACCTTCTGAAACTGACATGCCAGAGTTGATCAAAAGCGTGATCTCGTACGTGAGAATTCCTGAGAACGTGGCGACCGAGGTGACAATTTCGAAGGAGCTTAAGAGGGCGATCGTGGACCCAGTACTCTTTCGGCGGGTCGTGACAAATCTGATTCTGAATGCTGTGCAAGCCATGCCGAATGGAGGAAACTTGACCGTGTCCGCCAACAAGGAACAGGACTCGGTGACCATAACGGTGGAGGATACTGGGGAAGGTATACCGAAAGAGAACATGGACAAGCTCTTCAATCCCTTCTTCACCACCAAATCCAAAGGACAAGGATTAGGCCTAGCCGTGTGCAGGCGACTTGTCGAAGCCCAAAACGGCGCAATCACAGTAAAGAGCGAGTTGGGTAAGGGTTCGAGTTTCACTGCAAGCCTCCCAATTAGAAGCACGATAACTAGAGAACCGACCTCTGAACGGTAACCGTCTATCAGAACGACCTTACACCTTGCCACTAACTTCTATTCTCGCTATTTTGACTAACCAACTTGCTCCTGCCAAACGAAAAGCAACTAGCTAAATCAGCAAATGAGAAAGCATCGTGCCAACCTAGTGCTGAGTATTTAGTGTCGTGTCAGAAATGTGGCACTTGGTATGTTGACTTTCGCGATCGCTTCGATGAAGAATTCGACTAGATATCGGTATGAGGGGATTGATTGATGGATTGGAAAATTGAAAGAATTATTAGCTTTGGACCAGGAGATTTCTACAAAGATGGATTTGTTCACTTTGGCTTCCATGACGGCGAGGGAAGACTGTACGTGTTGGACCATCAGAAACACTTGCTTGGCCTCGTGGGCAAAGGCAACCAGTTAGAGTGGACGGTTGCAGCTAGGACAGTGTTCGAGGGCGTACCGAATATTCGCGCGGAACTAGAGTTTCCAATCTATATCGATGCCATGAGAGATGGAGCAAAGAGTGTTGTCGCCATTCCTCAGTCTTTGATTATGTGGGAAGTGCGCGTGAGTTGTGATTCACTCCTAGGCTATGGAGAGTAACTTGCGGGGTTACTGTATGATGAATAATTGAGTGTAACATTTGTTCGTGCATGAGTTGATATTCGGACCTTCCGACTTGGTAACGTTGGTCGGGCATGACTGCATTGAATCCTGCGGATGTGGTCAAACTGATTACGGAAGCGAGGGTAGGCGGTGGGTTGGATTGAAACTGCAAGCTAACTCAGAATCCAACCCGAATCGAGTAAATCCGCTGAGGAACATGAGCTTAAGCGCCAAGGCATTTCTAATCTTCATCCTCACAGGCCTAATTCCACTCGTCGTGATCGGTGCCCTTGTCTACGCACAAGAAGGGAGCATCAACATTGTTTTGGCAGTAGGTTCTTTCATTTGCTTAGGGACCCTCATTTCAGCCCTCATGGCGCGGCAGCTTTCAAACCCTACCAAGAAGCTGCTTGGAGTGGTTAGAGAGTTAGCAAAGGGCGACTTCAGCAAAAAACCGGAAGTCGAGAGCAGCGACGAGATCGGGTTACTCGCGGCCGGCATCACCGAGATGGCAACCAAGAGCGAGCAAAGGGTCATCGCTTGCAAGAATATCGCAGCCGACTTGGATACCATGGGGAAGCAGTACGTGGAGAGTTCGCGTCAGGTGGCCTCTACATCACAACAATTGGCGACTGGGGCTGAACAAATCGCTAAGGGGGCAACAGATGAGGCAAATGCCGCCCAGAACACAACAAATCTGATGAATGAAATGAATGTCAAGGCCAAGGAAATATCCGAAGCAGCCGAGCTGGCCGCCGCTGGAGCTCGCGAGGACACAAAGAATACTTTGGAAGGGCTGCAGGCGGCTAAGGAGGCGCAACTGAAAATGAACGAGATCAACGCAAGCTCAGTTCGCTCCGCTGAAGTTGTCAAGGGTCTCGTTGCTCGGTCAAAGGAGATAGGTCAGACAGCGAATGTCATTACCGGCATCGCGGATCAAACGAACCTATTAGCACTAAACGCCGCGATCGAGGCGGCTCGCGCAGGCGAACATGGGAGGGGCTTTGCGGTCGTTGCCGAGGAGGTGCGCAAGCTTGCGGAGGAGTCGAAGAAGGCGGCTGATCAAATCGCTAAACTCAATGACGGTATACAAGCTGAGACTGCAGCTGCTGTCAAGGCGATAGAGGACAACGCCGCTCAGTCAACCACGGGCGTCCAAGTAATAAATGACCGCGTTCTCGTGACTCTGCAGAAAGTCCAGCGCACGGCTGAGCAGGCAGAGAATATCATCATCGCAATAGGCGATGCGTCCAAGAAGCAATTGGAATTCGCGGGCCAAGTCGCAACTGCTATGAGTAGTGTTGCCGCAGCGAGCGAGGAGGCTTCAGCTACAACTGAAGAGTTTTCCGCTTCGATTCAACAGGTCAATTCCAGCGCCGAAGAAATGGCCGCGGGAGCACAAGAACTGAACAAAGTCGTGAAGAAATTGCTTGATGCCGTAGGCCTCTCACAATCAACGACCGAGGGTAAGGAGGCGATTGCCCCCGACCTAGCACCTCGAGACGAAGCTGCCTCAAAGCGATGGATTAGAGCCGCAGAGGAGAGTAAATCACTCTCCGAAGCTTCCACGCGTAACTAAATTGCAATGCTAAGACATCGCTACTAGCGTCCTACGTGAGCGGGTTTTCCCACAACATCAACAAGTTGTCTTCGGAATTCTTCAGAAAAGCGCCAGCCCCGTAGACTCCGTACGATATCGGCCCTTCAATCTTTGAGTCACGTCCCATTTTTTCAATGATGCTTAAGTCTATTCTCGTGAACTCCTCATGGACTGCTCTGCGACTACTTCGCAGACCGCTTGCTCGAAGACGCTCAAGCCTTCCAAGACTGCTTCCTTCGGAGTGATTAGTGGGGGTGCGATCTTTACCGTGGCATGCTGCTCACCAACCGGAGCGAACATCAAGAGTCCCTTCTCCATGCATCGTTCCACGATTCTGAGTGCTGTGTCGCCATCGGGCTCAAGGTCCGTCCCAGGCTTGACGATGTGGACTCCTGCCACCATACCTCGACCCTGTACCGCGGCAATGTTTTCGGGGAACTTTTCGCGTATCCTGTTGAGACCAGTGTGCAGAACGTTTCCAATTTTCGCGGCCTTCTCAACCAGCCTAGTCCTGATGACAACGTCGATGTTGGCCAAGGCCGCGGCGCAAGACACGGGGTTACCTGAATGAGTGCTTGTCATTGAATTTGGCGCGAAGAGATCCATGAGGTCCTGTTTGCCAATGACTGCTGAGAGGGGTAGCGAGCTGGATATACCCTTGCCCAAGCAGAAGATGTCTGGCACGATACCGTAATGCTGAAAACCCCAAAGCGTGCCACATCGTCCAAGTCCCGCTTGGACTTCGTCGAAGCCTAAAACAATCTTGTTAGAGGTCGTCCATTCGCGTAGCTGCTTTACAAATTCGAGAGGGAGGAAGGCAGCTGAACCACCCTGGTAGGTTTCGGGTAACACGAGACAAATCCGGTCGGGGGTGGCGCCAAGTGCGTCTAGCGCTTTCGCGAAGGCTTCGAAGGAGTTGTCCTTGGTGCGTATGTTGCCTGGAAGATCAACTTGAACAAAGCCCGTGTCAGCACAGGGGCCAACCCATTCCTTGTCCGCTGGCGAACCTCCCGCCAACTGTGCACCCATCGTCCGGCCGTGAAAGTCGCCGTTGAAGGTGACTATGATGTTCTTGTTCTGGTTGCCAATTTTTCTCCCGTATGCACGCGAGATTTTGATTACGCACTCTACCGCTTCAGCCCCCGTCGTCAGGAGAAAACACTTGTTCAAGCCGTCAGGTGCAAGTTCCACAAGTCTAGATGCCAATAACCCGCGAATCTCACTAGGAAAGCAGTAGTTATGCAGTAACGGTTTCTGTAAGGCACGTCTAATTGCGGATATGATTTCTCTACGCCCATGTCCCGCGGAGGCCACAAGTACCCCGCTTGACCAGTCGAGCCAACAATTCCCCCAACGGTCGAAAACTTGGAAACCACTCGCGCGATCCCAGATCACGGGTGGCTGACCGCTCATGGAGAGAGGTTCCAGCTTTCTGAGCTTCTGTAGAATTGGAATTGACTTCGGGGGCGGAATGTCTGTGGATATCTTGCGGTATTTGGTCTTGACTCGAACAGTCTTTTTGGGTGCGAGAGAGAAGTCTTTGGTCACCTGTCATTAACGCCCTAGGCCAGCTAATTGCGGAACGTTGAGAAGCTTCTGCTGCATCATAGGTACCGCATTGACGATGCGAGCTTCCTTTCGTAGATTAAATCATGACTTCTCGTTCCTAAGGGTAGCATACAGTGCCCGCAATTCCTAATGAGATGGGTCTAATTCGGGTCGGCACACGGCATCGAACGTGTGACACAGTATCTCAACCAAATGGACTTTATCATGGTTAATTCGTTTAGACGTTGGCATCCAGATGCAATTCCCAGTCGCCCAAACCCTACCTGAATCATCTTTTCCCTGTAGGTATCAGTTGTTACCTAACAGTTGCCTTGATAGTGACACATTACCTAAGATACAGGATTCCATGTTTCCGTGCAGGCGTGAATCCATGGAAGTCGTCGGCAAGTCTACGATAACTGGCAAGTTCCAGTTGACGTTGCCTAAACCTGTTAGAGAGTTCCTTAAAGCCGATAACGGCGACCTGATAGTGTTCATCAAAGACCACGATAAGATCCTGGTAAAACGAGGGATAGTGAAAGTAGAAGGCTGAATCGATAGGCGCCGACGCGCGGAGGACATGGAAACCAGCTGATTGAATTGCCACCGGAACCAGTAGGCAGAGAGTTCAACGATGTCCTTCTGCAATCCATAGAGGGGACCTTAACCACTCTGCTAAGCCGAGAAGTCGTTAAGGCACTATACAGCTACCTTCAAGCAGCTCACGCGATTTCACGGGCCGAAGTCCCGTACAGGCTCGACACATTATCCTCCGTACTAGAGCAAACATTCGGCGGGCCCAGTTCCGCCACAATCTGCAGAGCTATTGCACGGAAATTCTATGCCACACTTGACCTAACCTTTTCCGACAATCCCGGCAGAAGCCTCGTCGAATACGTTGAGACAGCCAAGATCAACCTAGCACAAAGAAAACGTCACTCCACAGGAGACAAAGAACGGATATGACAAAGAGAGAACGAAGTAGAAAGATACCTACAGCAAAGAAACAGCGCCACGCAAGTTTGGGTTATGAGCGGTACAAAGCTGTCGTTGAAAACGCGACTGATTTCATTTTCACCATAGACGCCGAAGATAAGGTCCTGTCCGCAAACCTATCTGCGGCTAGAGTCTTTGGAATAGAGCCCGAGGAGATAAGAGGTAAATCAATCTTCGATCTTTTTCCAAAGGAGATTGCGAGTCAGTATTCGCGAAACATGAAGAAAGTCTTCAGGTCCGGAAAGAACGCGGTTTTCGAGGATAAAATGCCGGTCGGAGGAAAGGAATTCTGGTTGAGCACTAGTTTGACCCCGGTCAAAGATGCTAGCGGAAGAATATCCGCTGTGTTGGGGGTGTGTCG
>Ga0326728_10024059_pt1 | contig 11078 bp, 9 predicted proteins | sample MB3enrmetagenome_FD_207602 | JGI IMG/M metagenome (GOLD analysis project Ga0326728, IMG submission 207602) | Lab enriched peat soil microbial communities from McLean, Ithaca, NY, United States - MB31MN | ecosystem: Environmental > Terrestrial > Soil > Wetlands > Peat | place: USA: New York... | reverse complement strand
CACTTCTTGCCCAGCGAGAGCCACAGCTTCTCCGTAGCCGGAAACGCCTCGCGAAATCCCCACTTGTCCAGAAACGCATCGTACGCCGCCAGAATCTCGCGATGGTCGGCGAGGTCGTAGCTTGTATTCGCCGGCTGATTGCCGATCCCCGTGCCCTTCGGGTCGGCCAGCTCATGCAGCATCAGCGAGTGGTTGTCCGGCGTGGCGCAGCCCTCCATCTCGCCGAACTCGCTGATGGCCTTGCGCTCCGGCGACTTGTAAGTAAACTCCGTAGGCGATTTATAAAACTGGTCGTACCATTCATCACCCGCGCCCTGGTGCTGGTTCCACCAGCCGCCCCACTCCTCCTCATCGCTGCGGTGCAGCTTCGGGTCCCATGGCTCGAACCATGCCTGCGCAGCCTTCGTCGGCGGAGCAACAAATCCATCGTTCAGCACAATGCATCGGCTGGGGTCTTCGGCGCGCATCGCCTCTAGAATCGCGATGGTGTCGGGGTTCGTCAGGTCCGCGCCAATCTCGTTCTGCAGGCAGTACTCAATCACGCAGGGGTGCGAGCGGAAGGCCTTCACCATCTCTACGCACTTGGTGAACATATAGCGCTGGGCGAACTTATCCGCCTCATCGGTGGGCTTCTCCATCACAATGCTGGCCGCATTGGCCTGCGCGCCGCTGGGCAGCCTGCCTATGGCCATCTTGCCCGCGCCCGGCTCCATGTAGCGCAGCAGCCCCAGCCGGTCATGCGCGCGCAGCACATCTTCCTTGGCCAGGTTGCGATGGAAGTTCAGGCAGGTCAGGTTCAGCTTCTTCGCCTGTGTCACCTCCTTCACCGCAAGCTCCGGCGTGGGCCACATCCCGTTCAGACCCCAGTATCCCCACGAGATCGCCGTATAAATCTTCATCCGCCGCCCATTCAGCCGGAACAGAGCATTCGTCCCCAACCCCTCCGGCGCAAACGTCCGAAAGCCAAACGCAATCGTGCGAGTGTCGAGCGTCCGATTTGTTGAAGGGTTCGTCAGTACAACCCGGAGGTGGTAGAGATTCGGACTGTCCAGATCCCAAGCTTTTGCGCCAGTCATCCCGAGCCTGGCGACGACATGACATGCGCCATTGCCCTCTTCTGTTCGCAGCAGTAACGGACGAGAGAGTACATTGCCGTTTGCGGGATCGACGATTTCGAATTTGACCCAATTGGGCAAGTTAGGGCTTGAGCCAACTTGATCCCATTTGATCAACACGTGCGCTTGGCCAAACGGGAAGGGCTCCACATGAAGCGTGGGAAGATTAGAATCTGACTGCCCCCCGGCAGCGTTCAAAACCCAAGCATCACTGATATGCATCGTTGGATCAACGGCTCGGACTGCGATCCCCCGGTCCAGTCCGCCAAACCCATGGCTCCGGTACAGCTTCACCGCGCCCCACTGCGCATTCATCCCATCGATCCAGTCCAGCCGTCCGAATGGATTGGTAATCCGGATCGCCAGCACATTCTTTCCGCCCGAATTTACAGCATTCGTTAGGTCGGCCTCAAACGGCAGCTCCTCCAAGATCGAGTAGCCCACCAGCTTCTGGTTCAAATAAACCTCAGCCCGCAGCCGCGCACCGCGTATATGCAGAAAGATTCTCTTTCCCTGCATCGACGTTGGAATCTCAATCTCGCGCCACCACCACGACACGCCAAAGTACGCGCCATTTTGCGGCGCGGGATCGTCCGCGGCATAGCGATACTCGTCCGGCGTATACGACCGCAGCTTGCCATCGTCTCCCGCTCCATACTTGCCCCAGAAGTGCTGCTCCACGGTCGATGGCAGCGTCACCGCAATCCCCGCTGTATCTTTCAATACTCCCCACCCACCCGTCGGCGCATTCACCGGCAGCGGCTCGCCCTTGCCGCGCACCACACCCTGCGCGTCCTGCGTTACATCCTCCGGCAGAAAGATCGCGTCCTGCTTCCACTCGGCTTTCTCATCTACCCACAGCCGCCATCCCACGTCGGGAATCAGCGTGCCGTTCTCAGGCCACGCGTCTGCGTGCTCGTGCGTCTTCGCCGCACCTTGTGCCCCGGCAATCTTCACTTGTGCTGCAATCGTCGCGGCTGCCGCTGTCCCTAGAAACGCCCGCCTGCTGAGTTTGGTTTTTTTCATCGCTTGTGGCCCGTATTCATATTGAAATCGATTCGTAATAATGCTTTGTCTTACTCACCGAGAAATATCCGCCTAATCCCAGTCGCACGCCCAGTAGCCCCGTTGCACTCAATCAGCGTGGCGCACATCTTCGGGTTGCCCTTGGCCGGCTCGAACTTGCCCGGCATTCCGGTCAGGAAGCGATGCAGCACCATCTCCGTCTCTACGCCAATCACCGAATCGAACGCTCCGCACATGCCCACGTCGGTCTGGTAGGCGGTGCCGTTGTGCAGCAGGCGCTCGTCGGCGGTGGGGACGTGGGTGTGCGTGCCCAGCACGGCGGTGACGCGACCATCCAGGTACCACCCCATCGCCACCTTCTCCGACGTGGCCTCGCCGTGGAAGTCGACGAGGATTACTTTGGCGCCGATCTTGGCCAGCAGCGCGTCGGCCATGCGGAACGGGTCGTCGCAGGTGGACATGAAAACGCGGCCCTGAAGGTTCATCACGGCATATGCCTGGCCTGTGGGCAGTTCGCCCTCATAGACGCCAAAGCCCGGCGTGCCCACGGCATAGTTGGCCGGGCGCAGCACGCGCCGTCCACGCCCGTTCGACTCGACGGGTACGGCCATGTACTCGAAGATCTCCTTCTTGTCCCAGATATGGTTTCCCGTGGTGATGACATGCGCTCCCATGTCGAAGAGTTCTTCGGCGATGGAAGGCGTCAGGCCAAAGCCTCCGGCGGCATTTTCGCCGTTGAGCACCAGCAGATCGACCGCGCTGGTCTCCATCACATGAGGCAGATGTTCGCGGACGATGCGGCGTCCGGCCGGGCCAACCACGTCTCCTACAAAAAGAGTATTCACTTGAGAAGGCTAGCACGCCGGGGGAGCATTCCGCAGCGGGAACGCGTCTCCTCGCGCATCCGTGGAAATGCAGCACGAGCGATGAAATATTGCCATTCGGCGCGTCGATGATTTCCCCGGTAGTCGGGTTAACCCCCGGTGTGTTAGTTTGCTTTGCATGGCAAAGAGCGGTCGTTTTGGGCTGTGTCTAAGAATTTTGACGGTATTGGCTGCTGAACCCGGCACTATGCAGACCTCGGCGATGATTGCGGAGCAGCTTGCGGAGAGTGCGGTAATGGTTCGTCGGTGTTTTCTGCTGTTGCACAAGAAAGGCCTCCTCCAGCAGCGCAAGGGGCCAAACGGCGGGGCCAGGCTGAAGCGGCCGGCCAAGCAGATCGGGCTGGGCGACATCTATGCCGCCAGCGAAGACGGATGGCTGACGCTCGACGAACCCGCCATTGCAGGTCTGCTGAAGCGGGCCTCCGCTGATGGCGTGCAGGCCATGAACGAGACCACGCTGGCCCAGGTGCTGAAGCGCATCCGCAAGAATTCTCCCGAAGCGAAGGCAGAGGACGGAGCGGAGTCCAAGAGCAAGGCAACCGCGTAGAGCCAACCATACACCGATGTGCCCGCCTACTGTACAATCAACGTCAAATTGACGCTGCGGGTAAGGCCCGCGCTGCTCCCGGAGACGGCGATGGTATAGCTTCCGCTTGGCGTTGGATTCGTCGTCGTCCCTCCGCCCGAGGTGGTCTGTGGAATCATCCGCGAGGCACCGCATCCTGCCACCAGCAGGACGCAGCACAGCATCGCAGCCCATCCCAACTGCCGCCGCCGCCCCAACCCAAGCAGCCCCAGAGGCAATAGCAACGCGAGCCATGTTTGAGCTTGCCCACTCGGATGCTGTGGCCAACCCAGCGACGCAACGGAGGTCGCAACCGTTACCGTAATCATCGCGGTGCCACCCAGCACCGGCGCAGACGGGTTCACCTCGCAGGTTGCATATGTGGGCACGCCCGAGCAGGTGAATGCGACCGTTCCTGGAACTCCCGCAGCCGAGGATAGCAGCAGCCGATATACCGCCTCGACCCCAGCGGAGCTTGTCTGCGTTGTGCTGCCGTTCGCGGTCAGCGCGAAGTCGACGCCGGTACCCGTCAACTGCAGGCTCTGCGGTGACGACGCTGCACTATTGGTCGCCGTGAAGGCTCCAGTGCGCGCCGCGCCCTCCGCATTGCTGGACTTCCACACCCCGCCGCCTGTCGTTCCCAGATAGACTGTGTTTCCGCTCGCGTCCGCCGGGTCGATCGCAATCGAGGTGACGCGCCCGGTCACAGTGCCATAGCTCTGGCTGGCAATCTGGGCCGGTCCTACGGCCTGCCACGCGGCATTCAGCGGATTCAAATGAGCAGTGGCCAGAGGATTGGCGCGCGACCCGGTCAATGCGCCTGTGTCCGTCTGCTGTGCGGATATGCGCGTGATGCTAGGCACACAAAACACCGCCAGGCATATCGCCAGACCGCACCAACCGGTCCGTTGCGTAGTTCGCTGTTTTTGCGGGATTCGACAAATCGCTGCTGCAACCTGTGCGCGCATGGCATGAGACCCGGACCCAGCCGCATCCTCCCTGGATGCAGCCAGCAAGTGCTGGTCGAATCAACGCAGAGAAGGATACAGATTCCTGCCGATTCAGAAAGAGATGAGGAACTTCCGGAGCGTACTCTGCGGTTACTCCGGCAGGCCTCTTGTGTCTTTATCGGCAGCGGGCCGTTGCCCCAATAGTAGGCAGCAAGCAGTCGTTCGGGCGGCAAACCATCCTGCAAGGAATTGCTTGCGCGCGTCGAGCTACCAATCTACCACCGGACGCGACCGCGCGAACAAATTGATTTCTGGAAATTACCGGATCTCTTACTCGGCCGGGTGGGGCAGGATGCCGAGGTCGGCCAGGCCGTTGACGAAGTACTGCGCTGCCAGCGCAACCAGTAGCAGTCCCATCACCCGCACCAGGATGCGGATTCCGCTCTCGCCCAGCAGGCGCACCACTCGGTCGGAGTGTCCCAGCACCAGGTAGCAGACCGTCGCGGTGATGGCGATGGAGATCAGAATAGCGGCCATCTGCCAGCGCGTTTGCGCCTGGCCTACCAGCACCATCACCGAAGTGATGGCCCCTGGGCCGGCCAGCATGGGCACGCCCAGGGGAACGACGCCGGCGTCCTCCTTCTGCGCGGCCGCCGCCGTGTCGCCCGCGACCTCCTGGGTCGCCGAGCGCCGGGCCTGCAGCATGTCCAGTCCGATCAGCATCAGGATCACTCCGCCCGCGATCTCGAACGCCGGCAGAGTGATGCCCAGCACACGGAAGATGGCCTCGCCCGCGAAGGCGAAGGCAGCCAGCACGATCAGCGTAGTCAGCGCGCCCTTACGTGCAATGCGTCGGCGGCGCGCCGCGTCCGAGCCTTCGGTGATGGCCAGAAAGGTGGGCAGCGCGGCGAAGGGGTCCACCAGAAAGAAGATGGAGCTGAGCGCCAGTACCGAGAAGCGCACATACGGCGAGTGCTGCAGGCCGTACAGGCTGACGAAATGGGGAACAAAGCTCACAAGCTATTGTTTCACTTAACGGACGGTTGCTTCACTTCAGGTAGGCCCGCACCAGGTCGATCAGGTCCTCGGCCAGTTCGTAGGGCTTGTCCACAGCCTTCTCCGGCGACAGCAGGTGCAGCCGAATGTGGTCTTCCATCACCTCGGCCATCAGGCTGTTGATGCCTCCGCGCACGTTGGCCAGCAGCATCAGTACGTCGGCGCAGTCGTCGCCTGTGGTCAGCGAGCGTTCGATGGAGTCAACCTGCCCGCGAATGCGCTTGATGCGTGCGATAAGCTTCTGTTTCTCTTTGTCCAGATGCGTCATGATTGTCCTTGACTGGTCCTGTGATGCAACGTGTTCCCGAACGATCGCTTTCTGCCTAGCTATAGACGATTCCCTCACTGCTCATACCAGCATACGACTCATGGCTTGATTGTGGAGATCCACAGAGAATGCAGACGGGCTGCTGTTAACAGCCGCGGTACGCTGACGAGAGGTGATTATAGACACCGGTATAATTAAAATTCAGCGGTTGGGGCCAACTGGGATTCCTGTATTTGCAGGCGAAGGAGCAGCGATGGCATTAGAGACGACGAAGAACATCTGGCACAACGGACAGATGATTCCCTGGGAGAAGGCGCAGATTCATGTGATGTCGCATGTGATCCACTACGGGTCTTCGGTCTTCGAGGGGATGCGCTGTTATGCGCAGCCCAATGGCGCGGCCATCTTCCGCCTGCGCGACCACATGCGCCGCATGACGGACTCTGCCAAGATCTACCGCATGCCTCTGGGTTACTCGTTGGAAGATCTGTGCTCCGCGGCGGTCGACCTTGTGGAGGCCAATGGTGTCGCGCCGTGCTACGTCCGGCCCATCGCGTTTCGCGGCTACGGCGAGGTTGGAGTCAACCCGCTCAACTCGCCGGTCGAGGTGTATATCATCAATTATCCCTGGGGCAAGTACGTCTCCGGCAGCGGTGGCGCGGATGTGTGCGTCTCCAGTTGGAACCGCCTGGCGCCCAACACCATGCCGTCGATGGCCAAGGCCGGCGCGAACTACATGAACTCGCAACTGATCCGCATGGAGGCGGAGATCAACGGTTACTCTGAGGGCATTGCGCTGGATGTCAACGGCTATCTCTCGGAGGGCTCCGGCGAGAACCTGTTCCTGGTTCGCGATGGCATACTGCATACCACCCCGCTGGCCAACTCAGTGCTCAGCGGCGTTACCCGCATGTCGGTGCTCACCATCGCCAAATCGTTGGGCATTCCCATCGTCGAGCAGGCGCTGCCCCGCGAGATGGTCTACATCTGCGACGAGGCCTTCTTCAGCGGAACGGCCGCCGAGGTCACTCACCTGCGCTCGGTGGACAAGATTCTCGTCGGCGATGGCACCATGGGACCCATCACCACGGCCATCCACGACGAGTTCTTCGCCATCGTCAACGGCATCAAGCCGGATGTCTACGACTGGCTCACCCCTGTGAAGGTCCCCGTCGCAGAGACGATTGATGCTTAAGACAGTTGTGAGTTGTTGTTGTGAGAGACAAACAGCAGAGGCGGCCAGCCCGGCGGCCTCTATTCTGCGTGATTCGCCTTCCCTCGATTCCGTTCATCGCAAGATACGCAGTGTTCGCCCCCAGCGCGCAAAGTGAAGCAGGGAAGCGAAGGAACCATGCTGGCGGGCGGCTTGGTTCGCCTGCAGGTCTGCGGCCGGGAATGCACCGGGCGCGGAGTCCGCGTCGGGTTGGTTCATCGAAAAGTAGATAAGAAACGGTTTGCCAACAATCGCTGCGCGCGGCACCAGTCCCCAGTAGCGGCTGTCTTCGCTGTCGTTGCGGTTGTCGCCCAGCACGAAGTAGCTGTCCGGCGGAATAGTAAGCTCGCCCTGAGAGACCAGCCCGTGCATCTGGATCCACCAGCGCGAATCCGCTGCGGGGTCTGCGCGGTCCACACGCGGAAAGTCGTCGCGATAACTGTCCGGCGCAGCAGTGCGGAAGACGGCGTAAGGCTCGGTCAGGGCGCGCCCGTCCAGGATGACTCGCCCATCGCGCAGCCGAATCCGGTCGCCCGGAAGGCCGACTACGCGCTTCACCAGATCCTTGCTGGGATCGACAGGGAAGTGAAAGACGATCAGATCGCCGCGGCGGACCAGGTTTGCGGGGGCCAGTGCAGGGAAGCGGCTGGACGAGATTTGTTTGTTGACCAGCAAAAAGTCGCCCACCAGCAGCGTGGGCTCCATCGATGCGGAGGGTATGCGGAACGGCTGCGCCACAAAGGTGATAATGAAGAGCGCGATCGCCAGCAGGAAGAGCAGCGATTGGAATGCCTGCAGCAGGCTGTGCGGGTGGACCGCGTGTTCACCGCCTGTGCCCGCGCTGCTCATCGCACAACCTTCACTTGCTCCGATCTTGCGCTCGTCACCGCATCTGCGTTGGGGGCCGCTTTCGATTGCGCACTGCGGTTTAGGCTTGCGAATGCCAGGCGCGCTGCCTCCTGCTGGGCCTGCTTCTTGGTGCTGCCTTCGGCGCTGGCAAGCGTGCGATGCGCTCCGTTTGCGCCGGCCACGCGCACCTCGATGCGGAAGCGCTTCTGGTGGTCGGGGCCGGACTGGTCGATCAGGATGTACTGTGGCTGATCGTTGCCCATTGCCTGCATACGCTCCTGCAGTGCGGACTTGTAGTCTCCCACCGCCCCGGAGATGGGTTCGCTGGAGTGCAGCACTCCGCTCAGGTTGGCCTCGGCCGGCTCGATGATGTGGCGATGGATAAAGCTGCGAGCGGGCGTCAGGCCGCCGTCCAGGTACAGGGCCGCGATGACGGCCTCCATCGCATTGGCCAGCAGCGCGGGCTTCCTGTGTCCGCCGCTATGCGCCTCTCCGCGGCCAAGCAGAAGCATGGGGCCGAGCTGCATCCGCTGCGCCACCTGGGCCAGATGCCGGCTGCTGACCAGCGAGGCACGCAGCCGGGTCAGGTTGCCCTCCCTCAGCGCGGGAAGCCTTTGGTAGAGCGCTTCGGCGACAACCAGGCCAAGCACCGCGTCGCCCAAAAACTCCAGCCGCTCGTTATCCGAGCCTGGGTCGCGTGTGCCCTCGGGATTGCTCTCGTAGGCCAGCGAACTATGCGTCAGAGCCAGCGTCAGCAGCCCCGGGTCCTTGAACTTGTAACCGAAGAAGCGTGCGGCAGAGCTGTCTCCAGCCCGCTTCGGCTCAGGCGGCAGGGGCGCGGGGTTCTCCGTCGGGCTGTCGCTTCCGGCATTTACGATGGATGCCCGGCGAGGCGTCCTGGCAGAGCGTTCGGCTATGGTTGGACGCGTCGGCATGGCCTCTCCCCAAGGTACATCTGATCTTCAGTTTACCGGAGTTGCCGCCCGATAGAGCATTTCTCGAATTGGTGTAGAGAGAAGTCACTACAGCAGAGTGGCTTTTTCTCAACAGGGTTCCCAGCGACAGGTCTTCATCGCTGGGGTGTAAGTAAAAGCCAGCTCGCGTACTTTTTCCTAATCCATGTGAATTCGAGAAATGCTTTAAGATGTCTTCGCAGGCAACTACTGCGGCGCGGAGGGGCGATAAGAATCCTTTTCAGCTTTGCCCGTGGGGTCCAGGGGCGCGTCGTCGTCCGCGGGGGCAGGGCTTTGCCGGCCGCTTGCTGCTGCCGCGCCTTTGGGCAGAACGAAGGCCTGCTGGATGCCCGCTTCGGCTGCTGCCTTGGTGTCTGGCTGGCTGTCGCGGTTGGCCAGCGCAGCGCGATATTCGGCCACCGCCTTGTCGCGTTGCGGCCGCACAACGCTGGGATCGTCGGGGTCGCGCGCAATGTCGTACATCCGGCCCAGGTAGATGTGTGCCCAGGCGATGGTGCGCGGATCGTGCGACAGTTTTACCGCCTGCGTCAAGTGCTCCAGCGCACCGTCGGGGTCGGCCTGCATCAGGTCGATGCGGCCCATCAGGTAGTGCGCCTCCGCGTTATCTGGGTTGGCTTCCAGCGCGGCATCGGCCAGCTCGCTGGCCCCACCCAGGTCGCCCTTGCTCAGCTTGCTCTCGGCCAGGTCGAGACCGGTCAGCGGGCGTGGTGTCCGCCGTATCACGTCGCCGCCCGAGCCCTCGGGCAGGAAGACGATCTGCTTGATGTGGTTCACTACGCTATCTACGTCCATGCCATAGACCATGGGGCCCATATCGTCCTTCAGACTGGTTCCATCCTTCTCCATCATGCCCAGCTGATTGTAGAAATAATCCACCATCACCCAACCCTGGCGCATGTCCAGATCCACCTTGCGCCGCCGCACCTGCTCGGCCTCGCGGTCGTACGCGCTCATCTCCGCATCGTAGTGCTCCAGCACGGAGCGCTCCCGTCCGGTGCTGGGCCGCACCGGCTTGGCGATGCCGGTGTCCATGGTCTGCGCCTCCACCGCCTTGATCAGGCACTCCGTCACCAGCGCCACGATGTCCGTCTTGTAGGTGAACTCCAGCGGCGCGTTCTGCACCGGCTTCATCAGCGGTTGCAGGCGATTGATCGAGGAGGCGCGCGTCACCACCAGCGGCTCCACCAGGAAGTGCAGGTAGGTGTGCCGGATCAGGTCCATCGGCACCGCATCCGGCGGGTCGCGGCGCGGCGACACCACCACCACCGAGTCGGTTCCGTTGTAGCGCGCGTTGGTCTCCTCCGGCGCCAGCATCGGCTCCAGCAGCACCAGGAAGCGTCGCCCGTCGTAACTGCTCACCGGCAGGCGCAGGTAGACGTTGGTGTCCAGAATCATATTGGTCAGCGGAGCGTGGATGCGGTCGATCAGGCCCTCGTACTCCGGACGATGCTCAATCCATACCGTGTGCAGTTGCACCGCTGCGGCAAAGTCGCGCAGCAGGGGAAGGACCTCCACCACCTGCGCGGCGTCCATCGGCAGATCGGACTGGTCCACCGAAGTCGCCATCTCCGGCAACGGAGTGATGTAGATGGACAGCGAGACGTACTGTGCCACGTTGCGCGCAGGATCACTGAGGGTGTGCCGACGGATGAAGTTGCATAGCGCATCGCGTGCGTCGCGCGCCGCCGCGGAGGTGGCAAGCTCTGCGTTCAGCTCGTCGCGCACCTTCACCCGCACCGGGTTCGATTCAGCCAGGCCGCTATCGTAGCCACAGACGTTCAGCGCCGTGGCCAGATAGAACAGCGGCTCGCTCGTCTCCAGCGTAATGGCCGATCCGCCCGCCTCCGGCTGCGCAAAGCGCGGCATGGGAGTCGTCTCCACACCCTGCGTCTCCGGCGTGCTGCTGGATGAGGAAGATGAGGAAGAACTGGACGAACTGGAGCCCGTGGGCTGCGCGTGTAGTGCGGGGGCCAGTGCCAGCCCGCTAACCAGCAACACAGACGCTGTCGATACAATCAGCCCATGCCGGGAGATACTCAAAATAATCTGAAGGCTCTTCCGCATCGACCGGGAGGCAATCAAGAGGTTCCGAAATGGGGAGGAACGGTTCAAGTCAGACACAAGTTGGTTTCGACGCTCCTAGCAAGTTTAAGAGAGCCGTACCGCGATAGCAAGCGA
>Ga0326728_10024053_pt1 | contig 11080 bp, 8 predicted proteins | sample MB3enrmetagenome_FD_207602 | JGI IMG/M metagenome (GOLD analysis project Ga0326728, IMG submission 207602) | Lab enriched peat soil microbial communities from McLean, Ithaca, NY, United States - MB31MN | ecosystem: Environmental > Terrestrial > Soil > Wetlands > Peat | place: USA: New York... | reverse complement strand
TTGTGCCGGACAAAGGAGCCGACGTTGTCGATCAGGTCCGCCGCAGCCTGCCCACATACTGGACGCTCGAATCGATTCAGATCGTTTCGGAAATACCTAAGACAGCTCGCGGCAAGGTGTCACGAGCTTCTCTTCCGCCGACAGTGACCGGGACTCATGAATGAAATTGGGCAGAGGATCGACCAGTTGCTGACCATCCCGCCTTATGGCTTGCCGCCTGAAGAGCGACAGGCTGCACTTCTGGCATTGCTGAAGGACGAGTTGAAGTATGCGTGCGGTAGAAGCCCTGGGTACCGAAATTACATTCAGCACTGGCCCGTCGACACGCGTTCGGCACGGAGCGTTGCTGACCTCCCTTATCTGCCCGTTGGGCTGTTGAAAGCGCAACCTCCTTTGTCCCTGGTGGAGCCGCGCGAGATCAAAAGAATTCTGGCGTCAAGCTCCACAACGGGGCAAACACCGAGCAGGATTACTCTGGATTCGCCGACAGCCAGGCGCATGACCAAGGGGGTTGTCGCCATCGCTCAAGACTTTATCGGTTCGACCCGCAGGCCTTATCTGGTTGTCGATGTGCCCGCCTCCGCGGGAAGCGGTTTGGAACTAGGAGCCCGGGGCACAGCCATACAGGGACTTCAGCCATTTGCGAGCGAGGTCACCTACTGCCTGAAACCCGACCAAGCTCGGGATCTCACGCTGGACCGGGACAAGCTCCGCCATTTTGCGGGAGCGCGAGGTCCGTCTCCGGCGCTGGTTTACGGTTTTACCTACATTCTTTGGAAGTACTTGGTGAAGCCATTGATCGCCGAGAACGTCAGCCTCGGGATGCCCGGTGTCCACATCCTGCATAGCGGCGGCTGGAAGTTGTTACAGGAGGAAGCAGTAGATAAGAAATCGTTCAACGACGGCTTGGCCCGCGTGTTCGGCTGTTCCTCGGATCGTGTAATTGATTTCTACGGCATGGTGGAGAACGTAGGCGTTATATATCCTGATTGCCCTGAGGGCAACAAGCATGTTCCGGCATTTGCAGACGTCCTCGTACGGGATCCGCTGACGCTCCAGCAAGTTCCGGAAGGGAAACAGGGAATCGTTCAGGTGTGCAGTGTGTTGCCGACGAGCTTTCCCGGCCACCTTCTCCTCACGGAAGACATCGCCGAGATCGTGGCTTATGACGGGTGCCATTGCGGCAGACGGGGAACCTGTTTCCGGTTTGTGGGACGGGTGGCGAAGGCCGAACTGCGCGGCTGCGGGAATATCGACCGGAAGAGACAACAGGCCAACTAAGTCCCGGATACCTTGATGAGTGAGATCATCCGTGTGATTGGCTTACCCGACGAGATCTCCGTCCTGGCGACGGAACTTCGTGAGACCGTCAGTGCGACTGAAATCACCACGAATGCGGTTTTGGATGGGTTCGAGGCCTGGGCTGCTGCTTTGGGAGAGCGGGAAACTGCTGACATACCCGGCGTTCATTTCCTGCGCATCTGGTTAAGGCGCGGGACACTGGAACCCATCATTGCTCGGGAACTGGGAGGCAGTGCACTTTGCGAGGGCTGGCTGGAGGACGGCCGTGCCAGGCTCAAAGCGTACCCTCTGGGCGTCGTCGGCCACTGGCCCGCTGGAAACATAGAGATCCAGCCCGTTCTCTCGATGACCTGCGCTCTGTTGGGAGGCAACGCTTCATTGGTGCGTGTGCCCGCGGGACTTAACGACCCGACGCGGCTCATCATGGGAAAATTGGAACAAAGTGACAGCACGCGTGTTTTGACGGGCCGGGTCTGCATGCTCGTCTTCGATCATGCCCGGCGGGACTTGCAGGAAGCGATGGCTCGATCCGTCGATGGGGCAATGATATGGGGGGGCGAGGAAGCCGTCTTGCAGGTGCGGGGCCTGCCATTTCCGCATTGGGCAAGGCTGGTCATCTTCGGGCCGAGAATCTCCGTCGCCGCGATGGACGCGGATTCCTGGTCCAACACCCAGGGGCAAGAGTCATGGTGCAGGCGCATCGCTCGGGACGTTTGGCAGTTTGATCAACAAGCGTGTTCATCTCCACAAGTTCTCTTCCTGGAAAAGAAGGCCAACTATTCATCCCGCGAGTTCGTGCAATCACTCAGGAAAGCATTCGAATCAGAGGACCGGCTCCATCCGAGGCAGACTATCCATGCCGCTTTGACAACAGCAATATGCCGGGCGCGCGCCTCCTGGTTACTGGACAATGTCGCGAATAGCGCAGTTTTCACACAGGGTCCGGACTGGACAATTCTTTTGGGAAGCGGGTCGGAAATCCCCAAGCCTACCCAGGGAAAAACGCTGGCCGTCATGGAGGTCGACGACCTGTTCGACCCCATTGAAAAACTAGACGGAAATGTGCAAACACTCGGGCTGGCCATGGCGAATCCGGCGCGAGAGGCAAAGCTCGCTTCGGTAGCGGCCAGAAGAGGTGTGGATAGAATCGTAAAGCTTGGGCGCATGCACGTCTTTGCCCCGCCGTGGGACGGCGTTGACCTCATCAGACCCCTAGTCCGCGTGGTTCGACACGTCCCGTCGGTCGAGTGAAGGATGAAAGGACATAATCTATGGTGGATGCCAAGGCATTTCTGGAGGCGATGGATCGGAAGGCGAGGATGTTTGCTCCCGCCGCCCGGGCCACGTATGAGGCGAATGAAGCTCTCTGTTCCTGGATGTTGAACCCGCTCGCCCGCTGGGCTGAAGCAGCGTATGGTGACCGTGCCTTTGAGGATGCTGCGAAGGGCTACGCCAAGTATTGTTTGGGGGTGTGGAAATCCCAACAACTCTATGAGAAAACCGGCCGGTACACGCCCGAAAACATCCCAGACCTCATCGCGGAAGTTTATGAAGACGAAGGCTACATGGTTCCCTACATGTGGGCCGCGATTTTGATCTATCCTTTCTGGCCCTCAATGGTCAACCACATCGCACTATACCGGGACGATTTTCTGAAAGCGGTGCCGCCTGGGGCGAAACTCCTGGAGTTGGCCTCCGGTCATGGAGTGCTGAGCCTGCTGGCGGCTGAGACAAGACCGGACATCCATCTGGAAGGTTCCGACATCAGTCCGCCGGCCGTGGCTGTGGCAAATCGGCTGCTTGCGGTGTCCGGGCATGGTGACCGCGTGACCTTTGAGGTCAAAGACGCCCTTAAATTGAACCTGACGGAGAAACGCGCAACATATCAAGGAATTATTGCCGCCATGCTGGCAGAACATTTGGAAGATCCGCGCCCCTTGTTTACAGTGCTAGCACATCATCTCGCTGACGACGGGCTCGTCTTTTTCAGCACCGCACTAGAATCAGCCCAGCGTGATCACACTTTTGAGTTTCATCACGAAAGTGGGCCCGTGAAGATGGCCGAAGAAGTTGGCCTCCGTGTTACCCGGTTGGTCTGTGACGCGGGCACCCCTGCTCCTGGTGGCCGTTTTCTTCCACGTGCGTTGGGTATGGTGCTGCGCCGGCGTTGAGGAAGATCATTTAATTGATATATGAATCAATTCCCAGCCGCGTGAAGGGCGGCCAAACCGAGTTTTTCAAACGATTATTTATGACCATGACCTTTGAAGAAGTAAAGGCACATTTAAAGCAGCGATTCCCGTTCATTATGGTAGACAGGGTCTTGGAGTTGGAACCTGGGATACGCATCAAAACCCTTAAAAACGTCGCGGGCAACGAGATTCAGTTCCTTGGACACTTCCCTGATTTTGCCATAATGCCTGGGACTTCTATCATTGAAGCCATAGGGCAAAGCGCTTCGATCCTGTTTAGCCACACCACTGGCAAAGGCACGAACCCAAAGGAATTCATGGCGCTGGCCGCCGTAAACGACATGAGGTTCCTGGTGCCGGTGTTACCGGGTCATACTATGATTATCGAAGTGAATATCGTTAAAATGACGGAGGAAGCAGCCTTGGTTGAAGGAGTCGCCCGCGTGGAGGATACAGTGGTGACGCGGGGTAAGCTGAGCTTTGCCCGAAAGACGGTGTGAATATCCGCAACCTTAACCGCCGCGCTTGGCGTGGCCGCTTCGATGGTAAGCGAATTGCGTTCATAGTTCTTTCAGGAAGGCCCGCCGTCTCCAAACCTCGAGGGGTCGAGTTTGGGACTGAAAGAGCGGTAGTTTATGCAAAAGCCTTTGGAAATAGGGCGTTCCGACTGCAAATAGTTCGGACTGGTCACTTTCAAGGAATACTGGTACGGGGCACGTTCCTTACCGTTTTATTCATCGATACGATCCCCCGCAGGCACGTTCCAGCCGCCTTAAACACACAATGTCGAGGCAACCGTTTGACTCGAAAGGTCTGTTGGGGAGCTAATCTCAACGCCACTTCGACTAATCGTCAGCCGTCGCAATGACCTTTCACAAGACCAAGCTGCTAGGTGTCTTTGAGATTGAGCTCGAACCTTAGTCTGATGAGCGCGGATTTTTTGCCCGCTCCTGGTGTCAGGAAGAATTTCAAAGTAACAAGCCGAATCCCAAGCTAGTGCACGGCAAAGTTCTTTTCCGCACTCGAAAAGGTTCGGTGTTTCTTAATGGCAGAAGATAGATCCGAGCCCATTCGCGCGGCACATGCGAATTCAAGAATTTTGCGAAGATGTGTCGGAGTCTACTTGTCCCAGACTAGACGAATTTGGAATCTTCTCCCTGCTTCCTTGCGTCTTCTTTCACCAGGCCAGGCGTATGGGAGGCATTTGAATGCCTTGGTCCGTCTGCATGCTGAGCGGAGACAATCTTTCGGAACCTTTTTTTTACGAAACCGGCTAGAGCTGGAACTAATGCGCCGGTTGCTGGACCAGAGAGCCCATGGTTCGAGCGTGGACATTTCAGTATTGGCCTGCAGCAAGGGCGCCGAGGTTTATTCTATTCTCTGGACAATACGTTCTGCACGTCCGGACTTGCGACTCCGTATGCACGCAGTAGACATCTCCCAGGAAATTTTGGAATTCGCCAAGAAAGGAATTTATTCCCGCAATGGCCTCCCTGCCTTGAACGCACCGAATCAGGATGGCAACACGGAGAGAGGAGATGTGACCTGGAAGGATCAACCCGAATCAATATTTGAGCGCATGACCGACGCGGAAGTGGAGGCTATGTTTGAATTGCAAGGCGATCAAGCGAGGGTCAGGTCATGGCTCAAGGAGGGAATCACCTGGCTCCGGGGGGATGCGGCCGATCCGGAAATCGTCGGCGTTCTGGGACCTCAGGACATGGTGGTGGCAAATCGGTTCCTCTGCCATATGGAGCCCGTGGCTGCCGATCGGTGCTTGCGAAACATCGCGCGACTAGTCAAGCCGGGCGGACACCTCTTCATCTCAGGGATCGACTTGGACGTGCGGGTGAGAGTCGCACAGCAGATGGGCTGGAAACCAGTCACGGATCTGATGAGGGAGATCCACGAAGGCGACGCTTCCGTGAGACGCGGGTGGCCCTTGGAATACTGGGGACTCGAGCCATTCTGCGATGACCGGCCCGACTGGACGTTACGCTACGCTTCAGTCTTCAGGGTTAGCGAGACGCCTTAGGATAACGAGATGCGACTGGGGGGGATTCCATGGTCGACCCCATCATAAAGTCCGGACAAGAAGTCAACGGCCTGAGCAGCCGGTGTCCTCGTCTGTGGGTGGTACTAGGGCTGATAGTGGTTGCTAGCTTGGCAGTACGTGTGGCGGCACTAGCCTATTGGCGAACAGGCGCCATCGAGAACGAAGGTGCGGAGTACGCGAGAATAGCTGAGAACTTGAGGAGTGGCGTCGGATACGTGGGTATGGTGAGCCACGGTCCTAATCTAGTTTTCAGCCCCTTATACCCCCTGCTCATCGCCGGCGCCTCTTTTATAACCCGCGACTTCGAAAGAGCGGGGCGATTGGTCTCTCTTCTTGTCGGATGTCTCCTGCCTCTGCCAATGTTTGGTATCGCCTCACGTCTGTTTAACCAGCGCGTAGGGCTCATGGCAGCGATTTTGACGGTGCTGCATCCATTGCTAATCAATTTGTCCTTTTCGGTGCTTTCGGAGGGACCGTATACCACGCTATTCCTTTCCGCAGTCTATGTTGTTGTTTGCGCGTTGAATCACTCCTCGCTCAGGCTGTGGTCGTTGGTTGGCGGAGCATTCGGGCTCGCCTACCTCCTCCGACAGGAGGCTCTCGCCGCGTTGCTGATCGCGGTGCTGTTTGAGCTTGCTGCTACCGAAGGGCGGGGTGCCATCAGATGTAAACGTGCTGCGGTTGCAATCGGAGTGTTTCTGGCGCTAGCCCTGCCGCAAGTCATCTTTATTTATAGATCGACCGGTAAGGTACGGCTGGACGGGAAGAGCGCACAATTTTTCGCCCTCGGCAAACGTATCTTGGCAGCGGAAGCGACGCCTGCGAGGGCCCAGGGGTCAATCGACGGGCAGGCCGATGTGCCGTCATCCTTGCCCAATGTGCCATCCTGGGAAACTTGGGAGACAAAGTGGGCATTTTATGCCGTTGACGCCCACCTGAACATAACCGGAGTTGCGATGCGTTCCCACGTCGAGGTCGTTCGCGAAGCACAGATAACGGTCAAAGTCGTCTCCCATTTGCTCGTAAAGGGAATGCGTATGAACATACCGTTAATGCTTGGGCACCTGTCAGAAAGATCGTTTGGGGCACCTTTCTTGCTAGCACTGGCGATTCTGGGCGCCCTTCGCCGACCGTGGCGCCGACCGAAGGCTTCGAGTCGGCTGTTCGTTGTAATGGCTGCAGCCACAATCGTTGTGGCGACTTTCGCTACCCCCTGGGCCTATGCTAATGTGCGGTACTACTTTGTGCTTGTCCCATTCCTGTTAATCTGGGCAGCAAACGGTCTCGTTGAGGTCGGCCTGTGGGCGAAGGCTTCCAGTGCGGCTGCGGGGTGGACGGTACTGGCTCGCCCTGTGCTCTCTGAATGGATCATTCCTGGACTTATAGGATTGGCCCTACTCATCATCTACCCGCTGAAGCAAGTCAGAACAATAGAAAACTTCGTTGAGGGCTCTCAGTTTACTAGCGGCGAAAAGGAAGTGGGATTGTGGGTCCTTCACCAGCAAGATCACTCTCGTGTCATGGATCTTCTGTTACCCCTGAGCTTTCACGCCGATGCGGAGTGGGTACATTTTCCTTACTGTAGCGCTGAGTTAGCGCTTCGCTTCCTCGATGCCGCGCAGGTCGACTACATCGTTCTGCGCCGGGGACAAACCTTTACGCAATATTACAAGGATTGGTTGGAACATGGCATTCCGGACAGCCGGGCAGAACTCTTGCATGTGTCCCCGGATGCCGACGCTCAGTTCGTGGTATACCGGTGGCATCGGGCTGGATAAGCTCTTCGGGGATGATGCAGCTCGCGGACTGCGAGCAACCTCGCACCCCCTCTAAAAACATTGAACTAAGTAACCGGCCTGCGAAGCATCGTCTAGTCACCAACCGCCCCCTTGGTCGGAATGCGGCGAGGAGTTCGACACCAGTACCGGCATCAAGCTCGCCAGCGTGACGCTTACTGGACGTCGCGGGGCGAGGGGAATAGGAGGGAGGCATAATGACAATCAGAACGGTTGAGGAGTGCGATCGCGGCGCTCCGGAAGTTTCGGTCGTGATGCCCTGCCTCAACGAGGCCAAGACGCTCGCGACCTGTATCCACCAGATCCAGACAACGTTCCGCGAACATAACATTTCAGGAGAAATCATCGTGGCTGACAACGGCAGTGACGACGGTTCGTCGGCAATTGCCGAGCGTTTGGGCGCTCGCATAGTACCCGTTTCCCGCCGCGGGTACGGCAGTGCTCTGATGGGCGGTGTTGACTCTGCCCGCGGGAAGTTTGTAATTATAGGCGACGCCGATTGCAGTTACGATTTCGGCCACATCCCACGACTGCTGGAGAAACTGCGCGGTGGCAATGACCTGGTCATCGGCAACCGGTTCCGCGGCGGCATTGGTCCTGGCGCCATGCCCGCGCTGCACAAGCATTTCGGAACCCCACTACTCAGCGGAATCGGGCGCCTGTTTTTTAAGGCTCCGTGCGGGGACTTCAACTGCGGCCTACGCGGGTTCAGCAAGGCGGCATACAACCGTATGGACTTGCGCGCCACGGGAATGGAGTTTGCTAGCGAGATGATTGTCAAAGCCAGCCTCCTCAACATGCGCATCGCCGAGGTACCAACTACCCTATCTCCCGACGGTCGTGATCGCCCGCCACACCTGCGCAGTTGGCGCGACGGTTGGCGACACCTACGTTTCATGCTGCTTTACAGCCCACGCTGGCTGTTCTTGTATCCGGGGCTCATGCTGATGGTTGTGGGTGTGGTCACCGGTCTTTTGCTGCTGCCCAAACCACGGACGGTGGGCAACATCCGATTTGATGTGCACACCTTGCTCTACGCCGCTATGGCGGTGCTGGTGGGCTTCCAGGCCGTCGCCTTTGCCACGTTCACCAAGGTGTTTGGCGTTTCCGAGGGGTTGCTACCGGAAGACCCGCTTCTGAACCGGTTGTTCCGCTACATTACCCTGGAAACCGGCTTGGCGGTGGGCTTCGTCCTGATCTTTATCGGGCTGGTCGCCAGCTTCTTGGTGGTTGGGTCCTGGGACGCGCGGCACTTCGGTGCCCTCGACCCGGAGCAAACGCTGCGGCTTGCAATACCGGGGGGGGTCTCGCTCACGCTAGGCTTCGAGGTGGTGTTGTCGAGTTTCTTCCTAAGCGTGCTTGAGATGAAGCGTGTGAGTGCGGTCCCCTGCCGTGCGGACCTGGAAGCGCATTTTGCCAAGCAAGCAGAAAAAGCGGGCGAATACGATCTCAGCCGAACAGAATCGCGCCCGGCGGTGCGCCTCTGAAATGAATCAGAGATTATGCATATCTTGACGCACCGAAACGCGCCCTCCCGCCATTCTCGCATGGAGCGGCCCCCGTGGGCGTTATGTCATGCAAATCAAGCCTTCGCGTGGCTAGAGCCCGTTCATCGCCACAAACCGGAGCCGGACGGTCGACCATACCTGGACTAGAGTTCAAATGAAGAAACTTTTCTTCCTCTTCACCCTTGCCCTCTTTTTGGCCTGCATGCCTCCAAACGGTCAGACGATCACCATCAACTGGACCACGCCACTTCAGATCATCGACGGCTTTGGGGCAGCGAGTGCAGCAGTCGTTCCTCCTCTTACCTCTGCGCAGATGAACTTTCTCTACACAACTTCAGGGATTGGGCTGGATTTCATCCGGTTGCAGATATATCCCAATTCGGTGGACTGCGCGGACGACATCACAGCAAGCAATTGCGTGACCGTCAGTTCCGGGGCCACTCTGGGAAATGATGACTTGGCCAATGCGCGGGCGGCTTATGCTCGCGGGGCTCGCGTGTGGGCAACCGAGTGGAGCCCACCCGATGCGATGAAGAGCAGTGGTTCCTTCTTGGGCGGCGGGTCGATGATTGGGAACTCAACGAACTACACCACCCTGGCATCCATCCAGGCCGGTTTTGTGACCCTCTTGACAGGAACTTATGGCATTCCCGTTTACGCGATTTCGGTGCAGAACGAGCCCAACGTGAGCAGGAATTATGCCTCCTGCACTTGGACAGCTCAGCAGTTTCATGACTACGTTCCCTACCTTTACTCAGCTCTATCCACCGCAGGATACCCCCCCAGCACCAAGATTATGATCTCCGAGGCGAGCAGCTGGAAAAACAGTTACGACGCCACAGCTATGGCTGACTCTTCGGTTGCTCCCGATATTGGCATCCTGGCCGAACACGGCTATAGAAGCAGCGCTTCACTTCTTACTTGGAGCAATTTTGCGACCCAGTGGGTTTGGGAAACCGAGGTTTCGGACTTCAATACCTACGACGGCTCGATGACCAGCGCCCTAACCTATGCCACCCAGATTTATCAGTGGCTCACCAAGGCTCAGGTGAACGCGTGGAACTATTGGTTGTTGACGGGCCAAGCTTGGGGCGGAACTAAGGGATTTTCGGATAATGAGGCTCTGACAGACGTTAATGGAAATGTCGCCATGCGGGCTTACGCCCTGGGTAATTGGGCGAAATTCGTGCGCCCCGGCTGGCACATGGTCAGCGTCACGAATTCCACCGGGCTCTTGGTAACCGCTTTTGCCGACTCGCTCAATCACAATGCTGCTATCGTGGTGGTCAACACCAGCGGATCAGCCGTCACAAATCAGGCTATCAGCGTGGGAACTGCGATGGGATCGTCGGTGGTGCCCTGGGTTACATCTTCCAGTTTGTCGCTGGCGGCGCAATCTTCCGTTTCTGTAAGCTCGGGAAGTTTCACCTATACGTTCCCGGCTGATTCCGTGGTGACGTTTCAGGGTCAATCGCTCGGAGGCGCAAAAGCCAGGCTACAAGGTCATCAAGGAGTGTAGCTACCGCCATTGAGTCCCTCCATATGTTGGAAGAGTGGTTCTGCTACAATAAAGTCCGTAGAGGCTAGGTCGGAAGGCCGCTAAGGAAGACTTCCACAAAATCCACCTATGAAAGCCTGGGCACTTTGATGAGTGCTTGGCGTGAACAAGAAGTGGCGGCATAATGGGCGAATACAGGAATGCTGGTCTCAAAAGAAGCAATACTTTTCCAAGAACCGACAGAAGACGCGGAGGACGAAGGCAATAGGTGGACTTCGACGAATGAAGGATGGTAAGTGCATGCATTTCACGGGGACCGACATCGTTGGGGCAAGGCTAATCGATCCGAGTCCGCACGAGGATCCTCGCGGCCGGTTCATGCGCGCGTGGTGCGCCCGCGAGTTTGCAGAGCAAGGTCTTAGCTTTGTACCGATTCAGGCGAACATGGTATTTAGTACAAGGAAGGGGACTGTTCGCGGCATGCACTTCCAGCAGGCGCCCGCACTCGAAGCCAAGCTCGTCCGCTGCACGCGAGGCGCCATTTTCGACGTGGCGCTCGATCTTAGGCCCGAATCCCCATCGTACGGTAAATGGTACGGCGTGGAGTTGAGTGCCGAGAACGGTCGAATGCTGTATGTGCCTGAGCGCTGCGCGCACGGATTCCAGACTCTTGAGGACTGCACGGAGCTGCACTACATGACCTCAGCGTACTTCACCCCAAGCGCGGC
>Ga0326728_10024052_pt1 | contig 11080 bp, 12 predicted proteins | sample MB3enrmetagenome_FD_207602 | JGI IMG/M metagenome (GOLD analysis project Ga0326728, IMG submission 207602) | Lab enriched peat soil microbial communities from McLean, Ithaca, NY, United States - MB31MN | ecosystem: Environmental > Terrestrial > Soil > Wetlands > Peat | place: USA: New York... | reverse complement strand
TCAGCGCGAAGCCTCCTGCATCACGCACGACAATCACAATCCGCCCTGACTGAGAAGAATGGTCAGGGACCACCGCTTACCGTCTACCGAACGTTAGCGTAATTGGAGCGAGGGCAATGTCGACCACCGCCAGGTGGCCGCTCGCTGTCGCCCGTTCGTTGCGGACCATAGTTTCTCCTCTTCTCCGGCAATATCCGGCCACAATATGGGCGTACGCCCAAAACTAAGGTCTACCAACCACGATTTTAAATCGCCGGAATGAAATAGCCATCTCCATGCTTGCCATTCCGCTTGAGGTAAGGACCGCCGCGCTGTGTGTCAGGCTGGGACTCGAGGTGATGTCATGAGCGCGCAAATCATTGACCTCCGCGCGTGGCGCCGCGAACATCGGGCGCCTGAACGCAGAGTTGCCAATATCCGGCTCCTGTTGCCGACTTGGCCCTGGGGCTGGCTGCAGCCGGTGCTGATAGAAATGACTTTCGAACTATGATGAGCGACCTCACGCTGCCCTGCGGATTCGCCGATCGGGCCTATCCTTGCAAGCTGTTTTGTCAAAGCACCCGGCTTGAACGAAAATTGCGCGTGACTTCGGTAAAAAATAAAGGCGCTCAGAATGGATCGCCAAAGCTGATACCGAGGCCACGCGCCGTGCGCACCAAAGTGCCGGCAGGGTCCACACGCTTCGGATGTTCTATCGCCGTGGCAAGGGCCACATCGACAACGCAGCGATCTTGCCAGGCGACCATGCGGTCGAACTGACCCGCGGCGATGAGGTCGACGGCATGGACGCCGAAGGCCGAGGCGATGAGCCTGTCGTTCGATGTCGGCTGGCCGCCGCGCTGCACATGACCAAGCACTGTGACGCGCGTTTCGGCGCCGGTCAGGCCGGCAATCGCTTTGCAGAGACTTTGGCCGATGCCACCGTAGCTCGCCGTGCCAACTGTGTGTTGCTGCCATACGCCGTGTCCGGTGAGATCGGGGACGGCCTCCGCTACGATGACGAGGGCAAAATTCCGTCCCCGCCGCCGCAGCTGGTGGATATGCGCGGCCACGACCTCCAGCGTGTAGGGAATCTCAGGAATGAGGATGATGTCGGCGCCACCGGCAATGCCTGCGGCGAGGGCGATATGACCAGCATCGCGCCCCATTACTTCAAGAATCATCACCCGGTCGTGGCTCGCTGCGGTTGGCTGCAGCCGGTCGAGCGCCTCTGTGGCCACCATCACCGCCGTGTCATAGCCAACCGAGGTTTCCGTGGCCCCGACATCGTTGTCGATCGTCTTGGGAATTCCGATGAGGTTGAAACCTCCCTCTTGCGCAAGCCGACGCAGAATTGCGAGGCTGCCGTCGCCGCCAACGGCGATCAGCGCGTCCAGCCCGATCTGGCGCACAGCCTCGACGACCTCCGCCGACCGGTTCATCAGGGTGCCGTCCGGCATGGGAAAAGCGAAAGGATCGCCCTTATTCGTCGTGCCCAGGATGGTGCCGGCCAGGCGGAGGATGTTGGTCGTTGAAGCGCTCAGGTCAAGCTCCGTGAACTCGACTGGCCTTCGCAGCAACCCCATGGTTCCCTGGTGAATGCCGTACACCCGCCAGCCATAACCCTGAACGGCGCGGGTGACCACGGCACGGATCACCGCATTTAGGCCGGCGCAGTCGCCACCGCTGGTGAGGAGCCCGATAGTTTTGCGCGGCAGGTCTCGCGTGTCCGTTGTGGTTATACTGGGCGATTTCACCAAGGCAGTTTTCCTTTCTATAGCTTGATCTTTTTCATGTTGTTTGCCTGGAGCTCCAAACAAGAGCGTGAATATTCTCCGCTCTCTTCAGCCCGTGCGGAGATTTGGCGGGCAAGCGGCTGGTAAAGACGTGGTTAGGCGAACATGGTGCAGCCGACCGGAGCACATCACCTGTATAACAGGAGATCTAATTCCTTCTTGTGAGATCGCTCCAGTAACGGACTCTTTACAGTGCGTTCCCTAACGGTTTCATTTATTGTAAGGATTATGATGGCCGATATTTTGTTTTAAATATTCGGCGGACTATACAGATAGTTTTTTCCAATAAAGGAATGCCTAACCATGGCAAAAGCCACACCAAAAAAAACCACCAAGCCCGGAACCAAAGCTGCAAAGCCAGGTCGACCTGCAGCCGCTAAGCCGGCAAAAGTAGTTAAGCCGGCCGCTCCAGTAAAGAAACCAGCCGCTGTCAGAGCGCCGGTGATCAGCAAGGACGAATTGCGGGCTCAGCTAGAAAAAGCACAAAATACCGTCGCGACGTTGCGTACTAAGAACCGCGAAGCCGTCCGCGCTGCCAAAGCAGCCGCAGCTCACATTGCTGAGTTGGAAGCACAGGTAGCACAGCTTGAGAAAAAGATTGCCGCCGAGACGAAGGCTGCGAAGCCAGAATCGGCCGAGACAAAACCCACGAAACAGCGTGGCCGCAAGGCGGCTGATAAAGGCGACACTGTCCTGCCGAGTGAATCTGAAGAGCTGACATTGGCATTGGTAGAAGACAAATCTGATAATGCCGTAGAGGATTAAAACGTCAGCAGGCCGAATACGCCGGCGCAGTCAAAATGCGATAAGCTGCGCCGGCTACACCGATTTGCCAAACCATCGGCCGGGCGAGAGAACCCATTAAAGCCCTGGGGTCGGCAGGATCGACACCTTAACCCTTCTTTTTTGGAAAGATCTCCGGGGGTATAATTTTTTTTGAGACTGAAACTGGCGTTTCAGTATGTACAGCCACTTTGTTTGCTTTTGGTTTCTTAATTTCTCGGTTGCTACGCTGCTGTCCTTTTGCCATTTTAGTATCCTCTGCGATGCGATAAAAAACGCAAAGCTAATATATCATGGCGGGTTGGCGGGTCATACAAAATCCTCCGACCTTCTCGAGCAGCAATTAGTCAGCCGCCTACGGTCTGGTTACCCCATCATCTAAGTTGTTTTGATCAACCTGCGCATTGACCATAAACCCCTTTCGGCCTCCAACCGTGGCCGCGATAGGCTACGATTCTCATATTGAAGAAAAGAAATCGGAGTTAATTTACAATTTCTGGAGCCACCGATGAGCACACGTAGCACGCTAAAACACGATCATGATACCACCACGGGTGTTGGATTTCACCTATTCACTGATTGGCTCGACGAGTGCGCAGGGTTAGAGGTCGTAGATCTTCGGCTCGACGGGGTGCCTTTCAAGGCTACATGCACAAGCGCCGGTATGAGCGTTGAGCTGACTCTGCCGAGAACATTGGCCGAGAAATTGGGGCTTCTGCCGGCCCATAACCAGAGCGGTCCGACAACCTGACCCCGGGTTGGCGCTGGGCCGCACCTCAGGGTGTAGCCAGAGTGTCTGGGCGTGTGACGCTGCGCAGTTTACCGGCCGAACCGCAGTTGGCCGCACGCGCTCGCAGGTCCTGGAAAAGTGGATGTTGGCATGTCCCTCGGCTCTCATCCGGTTGGAAATGGGAGCGGCAGAAAGGCGCCCTTTCCAGCCGTTCATTCATGCTCGCCAGTGCCTCCGAAGCGGACACGCCAGCCAGGATGACGGAGGAGATGGTGGATTTTTGCCGATCCGCTTCTGGATCGGGGCTTTGAATACCGGACATTCGGCTTACCGCCGGGACACGGCCCCTTTTTAACTGGCTATACACGGCAAAAATCCCAGCAGTTGCCTGCTGGGATTTTCTATTGGCGCCGTAGATGCGTAGTTTATTTTAGTGGAAGATGATTTCCACGCGACGGTTTTGCGGTTCGCGCACGCCCGGGCCGGTTGGCACCAGCAGATTAGTATCGCCGAAGCCTTGCGCTGTGATTTCCGAGGCCGGAACCCCATCAACCACCAGCTGAGCCGCAACCGCTTTAGCACGCCGCACGGACAGCCCCTTGTTGTAGGTCGGCGTACCTGACGTATCGGTATAACCGTTTACGTTAATCGTAGTGACCGATTGGGTTTTGCTGTCAGCCGCAGCCTGCGCGATGATCTGTGTGGCGCGCGGCGTCAGATTGTACTTATCCCAATCGAAGAACACCAGATAGGTCTTGGCCGGTGCCGGTGCGGGAGCAGCCACAGGCGCAGGCGTCGGGGGCGGGGCAGGAGGGGCCGGTTGGAAGATTTGATACCGCAGGCCCACCAGGATGGTGTGTTCGTTTGCGGGTTTGAGACGGAAGTCGCCTTGCAGGGTGTAGTCAACGGATCCGGGGTATTTGCGGGCCTCGGTGAGCCGCGTGAATCTGTAGTCAGCGGTGAAGGACAGCCCCTGAACCCATGGCAGTGGATAAGCAACGCCGGCAATTACGTTATAGGCAAAGCTGCCTTTGGCGCCGCCAGCCCTTACACCACCACCCGTCAGCCCCAAGCCACCGCTTGTAAACGACGAAACCAAATGTTGCCATTGATAGCCAATGCCGAAGCCGAGATAAGGGAAGACCGGCCAGCCGGCATCAATGTCATACAGCACGTTGACCATCGGGCCATACATGTTGCTGCCGCCGTGAGAGATGAATTGGTAACCCGAATCAGTGTCGGCCTTATGAACGGTGTTGCGGTAGAAATTAAAGTTAAGCTCAACCCGCACAGCGTTATTGCCGAAATAGCCAGAACCGGGGCCGAAACCATAGCCACCAGCGAAATCCATAGCATAGGAGTCCCTGTACAGTACTTTACCAGCGGTGCCGGGGCCAACGATTCCGCCGGTCGTATTGGTGCTATAGTTCGTAGGGGTAAGGATGTTCACACCAGCGCCAAGGCTGACATAAGGGCCGGTAACTGGTTGAGCCTGGGCGATAACTGGCAGGCTCAGGCAAGTCGTAGCCGCCAAAAGCTTTAGAACTTTCATGATAGCCTCCATATTTTCGTTGCTTAGCCGTAGCCATTAGCCAGACTTCAGGTGACCGCCGATCAAGCCGGACCGGCAGGTTGCAGCGTTATAGGCATTATTTTTATAGGCAAATTATTATACAACACGTATCCAAATAGCATCGAATTTATTTTATTAATTTAATGTTGTTATCAGCCCTTTCTTTAAGTTGCGCCGAGATCACTGCCTGCCGCGGCTGCCGGCACTGCGCTGTCCGGTTCGTTGCCGGCCCTGGGCAGAAAACGACCGTCCGCCGCCCCGATTTCCTTTGCCCTGCCAGCTTTTTTGTTGCCTGGACCCCTGCTTGTTCAGGCCCGTCTTAGGAGAAAAAATGAAGACCTGCACTGTTTGGGGCGATTTGTCATCTGATCGCACCTCCGAGCAATACCCAACCGTCACGGTGTGCAATTCCTGCGTAGCGAAGCATCAGAAAGCAGGCGAGGACTCGAAAATTGTCAGCGTCAATGGTAGATATGATTCCCTTTATGGCGAGTAATGTTACTTTTTGGAAAAGACCAAAGAAGAGGAGGACGCCGAGTAGCGGCGAACCACAGAGCAACCTAACCCCACTCATTTTCTTCTTCCCCCCTTCCTCCGGGGGTACGGGGGGCCCCCTCGCTCGGCCTTGAACCTCAATACGGGGCGTCTCAATGGCCTAGCGTGCGATATTTTCCAAATTCTGAGACGACCCCAAGTAGATTCCCTAGGAGCGTGTCCCGGTAACGGCTGAATGGGTCTCGACGTGGCGTGATTTTGATGATTCTCCTTTTGCATGTGAATCGGCACCACAATGGGACCCCGGCGCCGAGGGCACATAACCAACTGATTTACCGGCAGAAATCGTCGGTTGGGTAGGGTCCCGATCGGCGCCGATCGGGACCCTATGAATCTACAAAATTCACCAATTTTTTCAGTCTTCTATTGCCTATCAGACCCGGGTCCCATGTTGGTGCTGATTCACACGGCAGTGCGCGAAGTGTCGAGATGAAAGGGGGTGAGCGTCTCGCCCGGCGCCCTTTGCCGTGGCTGGAACCAGACCGGCTTGCCGCCGGGCAGGCGGATGGGGACGCGGTCGTTGAACCCGCGCACGCCGCGCAGCGTGCCAAAATAGTGGTCGAAGGCGCGGTTCTCCTGCATCAGCACGACGATGTGCTGCACGTCCTCGAGGGTGCCGGTCTTGTGGTCGCCAGGCAGCGCGAGCGCGTGGCTGATGCTGGCAGCGGAAAACCCCGCCGCGAGGGCCGAAAGTTTGAGGAATTCGCGGCGTTCGACCATGGGCACCTCCAAGCGTATGCGGCTCTGATATGCCCCAAAGCCTCAGTGCCACTCCAGAGCGGCGTGGCGGCGTCATGGCGTGTTCATGGCTGTCCGCTTTGCCCCAGGACGGGATTTACAGCGGACGGGCAGCTCACGGCCCTAGCGCGTCCATATAATGAGACGGCCGTGGCAGCTGTGGGAATAGGCTCGATGCCCTCCTGATCCTCCGCATCGGGTGGAAGGAAGCTCCATGTGGCAATCGCACGACACTGAGGTTGGTGCCGGGAGCAGGCGTTCGGCCGCTAGGAGCCTGTAGCGTGCCGCGCAAGCGCTCCCAGGGTTGCAGCCATCGCGGTGACGTCCTGGCGACTGTCGCCGCTTTCAAGTCCGTGCCGAGACGCAATCCAAGATGGGTCATTGTAGCTAAGATTTACTGTGTCGCCCGCATCCTGCCACACGAGCATTTTTAGCGGCAGATCGATGCCTGCCGTTGGGGCATCCTGCATCAACGGCGTTCCTGCCAACGGGTTGCCAAAGATGAGAAGCGTCATGGGCCGCAGGGCAAGTCCGACACTTGCCGCACCGGCAGCATGATCGACGCGGGTGAAAATCGTGATCGCTTTTGCTTCCAGGATTGCCGATAGCCGCCCAAGCGTGGCCGAAAAATCGTGGGCGCTGCGCAGCGTGATGAGGCCATTGTCGAACATAGCAGCAATCTCCGCGCCTCTCGATCAGGCTTGCTCCAGTTGTGAGCGTCAAAAGCGCTGTCCACCGAGCGACTGCCTCAAGCGGACGAAGTGGCTTCCCCGCATTTTACGCAATTATGAAACGAAATGGCAATGCCCGTTGAGGGCCAAGAGCGTCAATTCGACAATTCCCCCCTTCCGCTCTGGGTCGCTTTGGGATCGGCAGCTTTTCCGGCCCAACTGTCGGGAAGCCGCCAGGCCGTTATCGTGGCCGAAGAGGTGGTGGCCCCGGCGGGCGGGATATGTGTTGGGCGCGACGTTCGCGATCCCCAAGGCGGGCACGATCGCCCATATCCGTCTGACCGGCGACAATCTCGCGGCGATCGACCAGGCGCATCCGCCTTCGCGGCGCAAGCTGCCCCTCGTCATGCCGTGTTCCGTGTTGGAGTTCCCGCGATGTTGGGGGCGGTTTTGGTGGATTTCTGCTTGCCCGCTTTTGGACCGTCGGACGGGAACCGGACATTGAGGCGTTCCCAAGGTAGCCGACGCAGCCGGGCGCAGAGCGGTGAGGGCAACGGCCGGCATGGCATGACGATACCTGGGTCAGGGCCGGCATCTGGCAGCCAGGGGAGGCTTGGTCATGACGGCAGTACGTATCCCTGCTAATTGTCAGCGATGTCATTACTAGAGCACACTGCGCCCGAGGAAGGGGCCGCCGCCAACCTGTCTGTCCGTGTCGCAGCACTCTATAAGTTTGCCCCCTTTGACGATTGCGCGGGCATTCAAGAGGGGTTGATAAAGCTTTGCCGCACGCAAGGCGTGAAGGGCACGCTGATTCTCGCCCGCGAAGGGATCAATGGTACCATCGCCGGATCCGATGAGGCGATGAGCCAAGTGTTGTCTCATATCAGACAATTACCGGGTTGCGCGGACATTGAGGTTAAATTCTCCCGTGCGCCATCGCTACCGTTTCACCGGATGAAAGTCCGGATCAAACGGGAGATTGTCACGATGGGTGAGCCGAATATCAATCCGCTGGTCAACGCGGGCCATTATGTTCCACCTGAGGACTGGAATGCTCTAATTTCCGAGCCAGGAACGATCCTGATCGACACGCGCAACGACTATGAGGTGGCGGTTGGCAGCTTCGCCGGTGCCATCAACCCGCAAACACGGACGTTCCGTGAATTCCCCACTTGGTTCCGTGCCGTGCGCGAGAGGCTGCTTGGCGAAGGCACGCCGCCAAAAGTGGCGATGTTCTGCACGGGCGGTATACGCTGCGAGAAATCGACCGCCTTTCTGGCGGCGGAGGGATTGGATGAGGTCTACCACCTGCAAGGCGGCATCTTAAAATATCTGGAAACCATCCCGCCGGAGCAAAGCCTGTGGGAGGGGGAGTGTTTTGTGTTCGACCAGCGTGTCGCGGTGGGTCACGGCCTTGAGTTGGGCAAGCATGGCTTGTGTCACGCCTGTCGTCGCCCTGTGAACGAGGCCGACCGTTTTTCTCCGCTCTTCGAGGACGGTGTCAGTTGCCCTACTTGCCACAGCGAACGTACTGATGAGCAACGCGCCCGTTATAGGGAGCGCCAGCGGCAGGAAAATCTGGCGGGCGAACGGGGAGAGGAGCATATCGGTGCTGTGCTGGTCTCGCAGCATCAGCAGGATTAGGGAGTTTAAGGAAAATCCCGGCCTATGCCCGAGTTGGGTCGACTTGGGAACGGCAGGTTTTCTGGGATATCGGCCAGAAAGCGGTCAGCCCGCTCACGGCCCAATGCGCCCATTAGCTCAGGTTCGGTGGTTTGCACGCTTTGAGCCTGCGGGATGCATAATGGCCTCGCGGCATGATGGATTAGATGGTTCCATGCGAAATGCTGGTGAACGACGTGTCGACCACCCCGCCGCTGGCGAAAACCCGGAAATCCGTCACGTCATTCAGCAGGAAGGCAGGTGCCCCCAGACTACGCCGGAATTGTAGGTGAAAAGCATCAAATTTTGCAACCTCATCCAGCCAGAAGACTGGGCGCGCATCAGCTTCAACGCTTTCCAGCCGGATATTGCCGAATTCGATATTGCGGGCATGGCGGATGAAAAAATGCTGGGCGGGCAATGGCCCGAGCTGGGATGGATCCGGATAGCCACGCTCCAATTCCGGCGGCTGTACTGCAGCCATTGGATTTGTGCCGCCCCCCTCTTGAAGAAGCTCAGTATTGTCGATTTTTATATCCTCGACCGGATATCCCGGAATACCGCTGATGACAGCGGGCATTGGATTATGCGGCGCGGAACAAGTAACGTTGCTGATCGATACGCGCCGAAAGCTGCCGATGGGAATGCCGCCAGGGCCGCGCAGACGTGCGCCGAGCCGCAAATAAAACGGTGCGTCGCGGATATCGCGCATCGTCAGCCCGGTGACCGTGATGTCCTCGAGAACGCCACCGTCCACGCTCGCCAGAGCCAGGCCGCGGCAGGTTTGGAGGAAGCAGTTGGCAACAATGATATTTCTGAAGCCACCGTTCGATTCCGTGCCACATTTGATGCGCCCGACCGGGGGCCACCAACCTGCTGGGATCGGCTTGAAAGTCCGGTCAAGCAAGCTGCCCACCTGATAGCCGCCGGTCACGGAGCAATTAGTAATGGTTATATTCTCCGTCATCTTCGCATAACCCAGGGCGAAAGAGCTCTTGAGAGCAATCGCGTCGTCCCAGGGTGCGTTCACATGGGTATCGGAAATCTGCACATTACAGCAGCAATCTATGTCTATACCGTCCCGATTGGTGTCGATCGTAAGATTGTCGATGGTGAGATTGTCGACGCCGGTCGCCAGGATCCCGAAATGACCACCGGAGAGTATCGAGAAGTCACGCAGGGTGACATGGCGGCAATTCTTCAAAGCAATCGTCTTGTTCCCGACGCCGGGCGCTTCGGCCAACGGCATATCCGGTTCGTTGAAGCCACGGCTTAGGCCATGTCCCCATATCCGCCCGGGGCCGAGGATCGTGATATCACGGACGTTCTCGCCCCAAATCAGACTATTATGCCAGTGGCTGTGGCCGAAATCCTGATACGCGTCCCAGGGAACGTTCAGTTCGGCAGTATCATAGCCGCCGCTAGTGATGCCCCCATGGGGGGTATTTGCGGCCAGAATGGTCGCGCCTTCATCTAGATAAAGGGTCGTGAAGTTCTTCAACCGAATGGAGTAGGACCGATAGGTGCCCGCCGGAAACCGGACGATGCCGCTACCGGCAGCCGCAGCCGTTGCAATGGCGTGATTGATTGCAGCGGTGTCATCGGCTCTGCCATCGCCAGCAGCTCCAAAGCTGCGTACGTCGAGAGCAGGTTCGGCTTTTGCCGCGAATGCCGCGACGGCCATAGCCGGCCCCGCAAGCTGGATCATTTGCCGTCGCGTTGTGTTCATATGCTCACCCCCGGGCGGCGTGCTCGCAACGCTTATACGCTCCTCGCCCTGGAATGTCTGGTGGAGATTACGGACTGGCGTTGATCTGCGTCCGTCGTCGACCGATTTGAGACAACTGGCTGCCTGAATTGGCGAGGCGCTTGGCTTGCCCTTTGGTTAAATTGCCCTCAGGCTTGGAAGTCTCCCGCGGCATTCTCTGCTGGCCCTCAGCGCCAAAAACATTACTTCAAAAGAGCACTACTTTTCGGGGCAGAACGCTTATCTATAAACGTAAGATGGTCAAAAAAGGTGACGGGCTATGCACATCGATCACAGTCAGTTTGGCAGTATTACCATCGACGGTAAAACCTATGATTATGATGTTAAGATCGGGTTGGATGGAAAGGTAACCAAACGCAAGAAAAAATTGTCCAAGCAGCAGTACGGAACATCGCACATCATCTCCGAAGCAGAAGCAAAGTCCGTTTGTGAAAAAGGCTGCGATTTGCTCATCGTTGGCACCGGCCAAGAGGGCAATGTCAGGCTCTCCCCGGAGGCAGAGGTCTATTTTGACAAGAAAGGCTGCAAAGTGCTGCTCTACCCCACACAGGAGGCGATTAAATCCTTCAATCAGACGGAGGAACACAAGATCGCTCTCATTCATGTCACGTGTTGACGCTCGCGGGTCAGGGCGCAGCTTGGCTGCTTTGACGCGGTTCCTGGCCGGTGGTGGGAATAGTCCGCCGCCATGATTGGTGCGGAGTTCGGTACTTACATTCGATCTGCTGGCTAGATCATCGACATGTCGAACGCCCACGACAAGGCGGTCCTTCAAATGGTGCCGGCGGCCTCCCCTGTCGCGCGATAGAGACCAAGAGCTTT
>Ga0326728_10024051_pt1 | contig 11080 bp, 11 predicted proteins | sample MB3enrmetagenome_FD_207602 | JGI IMG/M metagenome (GOLD analysis project Ga0326728, IMG submission 207602) | Lab enriched peat soil microbial communities from McLean, Ithaca, NY, United States - MB31MN | ecosystem: Environmental > Terrestrial > Soil > Wetlands > Peat | place: USA: New York... | reverse complement strand
GCGGGCCATAGCTCGGCCGCCGACGCGCTGGCGCTGGGCAGCCACGTGGGCACCCACATCGATGCGCTGTGTCACTTCTCGCTGGATGGCAAGCTGCACGGCGGAGATGCGGTGGCGCCGTTGCAATCCTATAGCGGCGGTTTGCGGAAGCTCTCCATCGATACCGTGGCGCCCCTCCTGCGGCGCGGCGTGCTGCTGGATATCGCCGGCCTGGAGGGCGCGGAGGCGCTGGCCGGGGATTTCGAAATCAGTACCGCGCACCTGGATGCGGCCGTGGCGGCGCAGGCGGTCGAAATCCGCGCGGGCGACGTGGTTCTGCTGCGCACGGGCTGGGGGCGGTATTGGAACGATGCGGCGCGCTTCATCTCGCAGGTCCGCTCCCCGGGGCCGGCTCTGGCGGGAGCGCGCTGGCTGAGCGAACGCCGGGTTTTTGCCGCCGGTTCGGACACTGCGCCGTTCGAGAAGATGCCGTCCGCCGAGCAGCCCGTGCATGTGCACCTGCTGGTCGAGAGCGGCATTCACATCATCGAGTGTTTAAACCTGGAGGAACTGGCCGGGGCGCGGGTCTACGAGTTCCTGTTCGTGGGGATACCGCTCAAGATCCGCGGAGCTACGGCGTCGCCGATACGGCCGATCGCGCTCGCCGACGCGGCTTCTGCTTCTCGAAACCCTGAATGATGTCCGGCACGAACTCCTGAAAGACGTGAAAGCCGGCCTCGGCCGCGAACGTGTACGCGATGCTGCGGCCCACGCTCCAGCCGCCCTGCCAGTTCGGCGGGGACCATGTGCGGGAAATGATGGACGCCCCCACCACGCCGGTGATCGCCGAGACCGAGATGCGCTCGCCGCCATCCGCGCCGTGCGCGATCGCGGTCGAAGCCAGGGCGTGCGCCACACGCGCAAAGATTCCCGATTTCCCCGAGGCGAAGTAGCGGTTGTCTTCACGCGAGAGGTCGGCCGTGACGTAACTGAGGGTGCTGCGCACGCCGTTAAAAGCGAAGCCGCTGCCGAACCGCTTGAAGTACCCGCCGGGTTCCTGGCCCCATTCCGGTGGCCTGTCGAGTCCCAGCATCGTTCCGGCGGCGGCGGCTTCGAAGAACAGCGGCACGGGACCGGCCAGGTTTTGCAAATACCGGTGCAGGCGCGCCTTTTGAGAAAACGGCCCGGGTTGGGACGGCTGCACCATGCGCAGAAGCTGAATCCCTAACCCTTCGTGTGCAGGGATGGCATCCGCTGCAATCGCCTGGCTGGCAGGCACGTCATTCGGCGGCTGCGCGAACAACACGTCGAGAGCGCCTGCCAGAAGTGCGACGCTCAGTAGCCGGATATGCACCCGGCGTAAACAGGCAGTCCGGAGTCCGTTGTGTCGTAACTTCCAGTGGCGCGGCAACATTTATTCGAACTTGCGCCGGAACTCCTCGAACTCGCGGCGCAGGCCGGCAACTTCGCGCTCGAGGGCGGCGATCCGCTCCCGATCGGCCGCCCCGGGATCTGTTTGCCCGCGATCCGTTGGTGGCGGCGGGCCGGCGGGGGACGCTTCCTCCGCCGCGGCGATTTCGCCGGCCAGCAGGTGGCCCCAGCGCGGCTCCTTGAAGCCGGCCTGGCGGGGCAGTTTCTTGACAAACTCCATCTCGGCCAGCCGCTCGAGCGTGCTCTCCACACCCTCCAGATCCTCGAAGGAATAGAGTCGCTCGCTGCGCCCGCGCAGCTCGCCCACGGTTTGCGGACCGCGCAGCATCAGCACGCACAGGATGGCGGCCTCGCGGCGCCCCAGGTTGAACTTCTCGGTGAAACGCTGGGCGTGCTTGGGAACGCGGCTGTCGCCGCCGGTGATGCGCAACGCCAGCCCCTGGGCGCGCAGGCTCTCGAGGGCCGTCTCCACGGTGGCCTCGTCGTACGCCACCACCGGGTCGCGGTTCGAGCGCTGGTTGCACGCGTTCACCAGCGCGTTCAGCGACAGCGGATAATACTCCGGCGTGGCGATCTCTTTTTCGAGCAACGCGCCGAGCACGCGAACTTCCGCGCTGTCCAGTTGCGCATCCATAACTTCAGTTTACGGGAGCAGGGTACGCGTTGTTACCATGTAAGATCGGCGATGTCCTACGAATGGTCGGAAGTCACGCGTCGTGAAGCGCGCCGCCCCTCCGAAACGGTCTCGCGGACCGTACGCGAACGGGTGGCGGCGGCCATACGGCGATCTTCGAATGCGCTCCTCGAGCGGCAGGCCCCCGAGGGCTTCTGGTGCGGCGAGTTGACCGCCGATACCACGCTCGAATCCGATTACATCCTCTTGCAGCTCTGGCTTCACCAGCCCGATGGCGCCGTCTGGAATCCGCCCACGCACGCGCGCATAGGGAAGGCCGCACGCTCCATCCTGGAACGCCAGTTACCCGATGGAGGCTTCAACATCTACACCGGCGGCCCGGCCGAAGTGAGCGCCACGGTGAAGGCTTATTGCGCCCTCAAGCTGGCCGGTCTGGAGGCTTCGAGCGACCCTCTGCGAAGCGCGCGCGAGCGCATCCTGGCGCTGGGCGGGCTGCAAGCGGCCAATAGCTACGTCAAGATCAATCTGAGCCTCTTCGGCCTCTACCCGCGCAGGCACGTTCCTTCGGTTCCGCCGGAGATCACCATCCTGCCGGGCGACGTGCTCTACGAGATGTCCTCCTGGACGCGCTCGATCCTGGTGCCGCTCTCGATCGTGCAGGCGCGCGGCTCGAACCGGCGCGCGCCCGCCGGATTCACGGTGGACGAGCTGCTGCTGCCGGGCGCCAGCCTGGCGCTGCCCCGGCGCGCCGGCCTGGCGGTTCTGTTCCACCATCTCGACCGCGTTTTCAAGGTCTGGGAGAAGCGCGGCTCGGAGCGCATTCGCGGCGCGGCCATCCGCGCGGCCGAACACTGGATTCTCGACCGCACCCGTTTCACCGAGGGCCTGGGCGCCATTTACCCGGCCATGATGTACTTCATCATGGCGCTCGATGCCCTGGGATATCCGGAAGATCACCCGGACCTCCGCGATGCCGTCCGGCACTTCGAATCCCTGCTCATCGAGACCGAGGAGCGCTTCACCTTCCAGCCCTGCGTTTCGCCTATCTGGGACACCGCCATTGGCGCTTTCGCCCTGGGCGAAGCCGGCTGCGCGGACGACGCGCGCATGACGCGGGCCGCCGATTGGCTGATCAGCAAGGAGGTCCGCCGCAAGGGCGATTGGTCCATCAAGCGCCCCGATACCGAGCCTTCCGGATGGGCCTTCGAATTCGCCAACGAGTTCTACCCGGACATTGACGACACGGCCATGGTGCTGCTGGCGCTGCTGCACGCCAAGAGCTCAAACCCCAAGGCCCAGGAGGCCGCCGAGCGCCGCGCCATCAACTGGCTGCTGGCCATGCAATCGAGCGACGGCGGATGGGCGGCCTTCGACGTGGATAACAATTGGGCCGTGCTCAACCAGGTGCCTTTCGCCGATCACAACGCCATGCTCGACCCCACCTGCCCGGATATCACGGGGCGGGTGCTCGAATGCCTGTGCCGGCGCGGCTGGGGCGATCACGAGGCCGTGCGGCGCGGCGTAAGCTACCTGCTGGGCGCGCAGGAAAAAGACGGAAGCTGGTACGGCCGCTGGGGCGTGGACTACATTTACGGCTCGTTCCTGGCGATGCGCGGGCTGGCCGCCAGCGGCGCTCCGGGCGCGCGCGAAGCCATTGCCCGCGCCGCCCGATGGCTGCGCGCGATTCAGAACGCCGATGGCGGCTGGGGCGAATCCTGCGCCAGCTACGATCGCGACCATTTCGTGCCCGCCGCGAGTTGCCCCTCGCAAACCGCCTGGGCGATCCTGGGTCTGGTCGCCGCCGGCGATCGCGAGAGCGCGCAGGTGCGCCGCGGCGTCGATTTCCTCCTGGAGCGCGAGGGTGCCGGCGGGACATGGACGGAGGAGGCCACCACGGGCACCGGTTTCCCCAACGTCTTCTACCTGACCTACGGCATGTACCGCGATTATTTCCCGCTGCTGGCGCTGGCGCAGTTTTGAATGGGGGACGGCGGTTAGTTCGACGCCCCACGTTAGAATGAGCGTGTACTCATGATTCAGCTCACCGGGGCCGGTAAGCGCTACGGCCCTAAGATCCTCTTCGAAAACGCCGATTGGCTGGTCACGCCCAACGAGCGCACCGGCCTCGTGGGCGCGAACGGCACCGGCAAATCGTCGCTGCTGAAGGTGCTGGCGGGGATCGAGGGCCTCGATTCCGGAAGCATCGTCACGCAGCGGGGCGTCACTCTGGGCTACCTTCCCCAGGAGGGCCTCTCGCTTTCCGGCCGCACCGTGTTTGCCGAGTGCATGACCGTCTTCGCCAGCCTGCGCGCGCTCGAAGAGGAACAGGAGGACCTGGCGCGCCGCATGGCCGAACTCGACCCGCACGGCCCCGAGTATAACCAGGTGGCCGAACGCTTCCATCGCGCCGAGACCGAGTTCCGCGCCCGCGACGGCTACGCCATCGAGGCCCAGGTGGGCGCGGTGCTCTCCGGCCTGGGATTTCCGCAGCGCGATTGGAAACGGCGCACCGAGGAGTTCTCCGGAGGCTGGCAGATGCGCATCGCGCTGGCCAAGCTGCTGCTCGAAAAGCCTAACCTGCTGCTGCTCGACGAGCCCACCAATCATCTGGATCTCGAGGCCCGCAACTGGCTCGAAGAGTACCTGGCCGCCTATCCTTACGCATTCGTGCTGGTGTCGCACGACCGCTACTTCCTGGATGTCACGGTGCGCCGCATCCTCGAGCTGTGGAATAAGGGTCTGCACTTCTATACGGGTGGGTACACGCGCTACGAGGAGCAGAAGAACGCGCGCCGCGCGCAGCTCCAGGCCGCTTACGCCAACCAGCAGGATCGCATACGGCAGCTCGAAGCTTTCATCAACCGCTTCCGCTACCAGGCCACCAAGGCCAAACAGGTACAGAGCCGCATCAAGGAGTTAGAGCGCATCGAGAGGATCGAAATTCCGCCGGAAGAGAAGAGCATCCACTTCAGCTTTCCCCAGCCCAAGGCCAGCGGACGCATTGTGGCGGAGTTTCGCAAGGTCGCGAAAAGCTACGGCGATCACGTGGTTTTCCAGGACGTGGATTTCTTTATCGAGCGCGGCGACCGCGTGGCGCTGGTGGGGGTCAATGGAGCGGGCAAATCGACCCTCATCAAGCTGCTGACGGGGGACGAACCGCTCACCTCCGGCGAATATACCCTGGGGCACAATGTCCAGCCGGACTACTTCGCGCAGGATCAATACAAGGAGCTGGACCCCGGCGCGCGGCTGCTCGACGACCTGGGCACGGTGGCCCCGCGAGCCTCGAACACCGAGCTGCGTGCCGTGCTGGGGTCGTTTCTATTCTCCGAGGACGATGTCTTCAAGACCATCGGCGTGCTCTCCGGAGGGGAGCGCAACCGGTATGCCCTGGCGCGTATGCTGCTGATGCCCTCCAACTTCCTGCTGCTCGATGAGCCCACCAACCATTTGGATATGCGCGCCAAGGACGTGCTGCTGGAGGCTCTCGAGAAATTCACCGGGACGCTGGTCTTCGTTTCGCACGACCGCTACTTCATCGACAAGCTGGCCACCCGCATCTTCGAGGTGGAAGACGGGCGCGTGACCGTCTATCCGGGCAACTATGAGGATTACCAGTGGCGCAAGAGCGGGAACCAAGCTTTGCCCGGACAGAACGCCCCGGAGCTTGCCGATGCCGCGCCCACCCCTCAGGAAGCGCCCGGCTCAAACGGGGGCACGCGGCCATCCGAGAAGCGCCTGAACCCTATCAAGATGCGGCAACTGAAAGAGCGCCAGGCATCTATCGAGGTGGAAGTCACCAAGCTGGAAGCCGAGATTGCCGATTACGAAGCCGCGCTGGCCAATTTCGTCAGTCCCGAGGAGACCCGCCGCACCAGCGCCTTGCTGGATGAGCGCCGCGCGGACCTGGCACACCTGATGGCGGAGTGGGAGCGGGTGGCGGAATCGATCGACGCTAATACCTGAGGAACGCGGGAAGCCCTACTCTTGAGCGGGCATCTGCTGTTCGATTTCCCGCCAGGCGCTGATTTTGAGGCGCCGGCAGACCCAACAAAGCGGCTCCTCTCCGGGATCGGCCGTCTCAGCCCCGCATACCGAGCATTTGGTTACCTTCTTCAGACGATCCGTGGAAACCGACCGCTTCGCCTGTTCCAGAATCTCGGCCGGTATGATCGGATCGCTTTTGGGTTGCGCCTTGCGTTTCATCCCAGCACCTCCTCTACTATGGCAGAAACAGCCGTCGCGGACAAGCCGCTATCCTCCAGCGGCGCCGGCAAAAAGTACCGGGCTAGGCAGCTTCCGGAATCTGGACTACCACCGCAACATCCAGGCTGGAGCTGCAGCGGGGGCACCGCTGGCCGGGGGCCACCCGGGGGTATTTGGGTTTCAAATCGAGCTCCGCCGGCACAGTGTGTGTGCAGATAGGGCAGTGCACCAGTCCCTTCATTTGGCTCTCGATGAATGCTTTCATGGTCAACGCCTCGCTATCCAATCCGACGCGATAGACCCTGCAACGGTTGTGCCAATCTCGTAAAGATTTGTGATTCCCGGTGCTGCCAAATCACACCCAAGGTGGCCGTTCCACTCCGGTGTTACCCTTATAGGCGATGACTCAGCCCACGCCTCCCAAAATCCAATTGATCAACACACCCGACTACCGGGAAAACTATGCCAATAGTGTCCAGGTACGGGTCAACCTCTGGGACTTTCTTTTGATGTTCGGGCTCGTGAATCAGACCGCGCCGGATAACGTGACCATTCACAATTTTCAAGGCATTTATCTCAGCCCGCAGCAGGCCAAGGCGGTTCTCAACATTCTCCAGCAAAACGTCACGCAGTACGAATCGGCTTTCGGCGAGATCAAGCTGGAGCCGCACGCGGCCGGAATCGTGCAATAGCGAACGCCCCGGAGCCGGAAAACGTTACGCGTGGGTGGCCCGCACCGAGGAAGACGCGGGCCGCAACCGGCTGCGATAGAGGAACTCGCGCACCAGAATCATCTTATGATTCTGGTCGTCGGTCGGGGCGCTTCTGAGCGCCGGCCGGTAACCGGCTATCTCCTCGCCTGACGCTTCCAGAATGCATGACCCCAGAAAGCCAGCTATGAACTCCAACTCGTCGGACGAGAGGCCCACCAAAAAGCGGCGGACAGGGGATCGAAGTGGTCTTTCGCAACAAGCAGCCAGGGCGGATACTAGCGCGCTTCGCAAGGCAGATCTCCTGGGACCTGCCGTCATTATTGTCAAAACCATCAGCCGCGTGCAAGGGGGTGGAGCCCCGGGGAGGGCACCAGGGGCCGTGAAAAAACTTCAGGCCCTCGAATGCCGGAGCCCTTCGCTGCGCAGATCCAGGATCAGGCGGATTACCAGGGCCTCGATCTGGTCGCGCACACGGCAGTGCTCCTCGTAGTCCATCGCGACCGGGTCCTCAACGTCCCATTCCGCGATCCGTGCCGTCGGCACATCGGGCAGATTGAAACCGCTCATATTCACCACCAGGTCGAATTCCGCGCGGCCCAGGTTCCGGATGCTCTTGGGGAAGTGGTCGCGCAAATCCAATCCCTTTTCGGCCATGGCCGCCAGCGTGTTGGTGGCTACCCTGGTTGCCGGGCTCAGGCCGGCGCTAGCGGGAACCAGCACATCAGTCCCGTAGGCGCGCGCGAATGCTTCCGCCATCTGGCTGCGGCAGGCGTTGCCGATGCACACGAACAGTACCCGCTTCAGAGGAGCGCTCAAAGCTTCTCCAGAAAGATGCCGTGCACGCGCGTATCCGAACTCAGCTCGGGATGAAATGTGGCCACCAGGTGGCGTCCCTGCTCGACCAGCACGGGATTCTCCGCATAGCGCGCCAGCACGCGCACATCCCGGCCCACGCGGCGGATGATGGGCGCGCGAATGAAGACCGCCTCGAGTTTTCCGGGGGCGGTGCGCGCCTGGAAATCCGGCTCGGGATCGACTTCCGCCACGCGGCTGTCGATCTGCCGGCCGTACGCGTTGCGCTCGATGGCGATGTCCATTAGCCCCAGGCTCTCCTGTTGCGGGCCCGAGACCTCGCTGGCCATCAGGATGGCTCCGGCGCAGGTGCCGAACATCGGTCTGTGGTGTCCAAACTCCGCCAGCGCGTCCAGCCAGTTCTCGAAGCGCAGCAGCTTGAGCATGGTGGTGCTTTCACCGCCGGGGATCACCAGGCCCTCGATGGCCGCGAGCTGTTCCGGCCCGCGCACGTACAACGGCTCGGCCCCGGCGCGCTCCAAAGCGGCGCTGTGCGCGGCGAAATCGCCCTGCAGCGCCAGCACTCCGACCTTCTTCATCACCAGCCTCGCGTCTGCAGCAGATCCCCTTCCGGAATTTTCGTCACATCCAGGCCAGGCATGGCATCGCCCAGCGCGCGGCTGGCCTCCAGCAGCTTCTCGGGATTATCGAAGTTCTTGGCGGCCTGCACGATAGCCTTGGCGCGCGCCGCTGGATCGGAGGACTTGAAAATCCCCGAACCCACGAACACGGCCTCGGCGCCGAGTTGCATCACTAGAGCCGCGTCGGCCGGAGTGGCGATCCCGCCCGCCGAGAAATTGGGCACCGGCAGCTTGCCGCGCTCCGCCACCCATTCCACCAGATCCAGAGGTGCCTGGAGGTTCTTAGCTTCGTGAACCAGCTCTTCCCTGCCGAGCACCGTGAGCTGCTTCATTTCCTTCACGATGGTGCGGATGTGGCGCACGGCCTCCACGATGTTGCCCGAGCCGGCCTCGCCCTTGGTGCGGATCATAGCGGCCCCCTCGGCAATGCGCCGCAGGGCCTCGCCCAGGTTGCGCGCGCCGCACACGAACGGCACCTTGAAACCGCCCTTGGCGATGTGGTGCTCTTCGTCGGCGGGAGTCAGCACCTCGCTTTCGTCGATGTAATCCACGCCCAGCGCTTCCAGGATGCGCGCCTCCATGAAGTGCCCGATGCGCGCCTTGGCCATGACGGGAATGGTCACGGTCGCCATGATCTCCTCGATAATGGCGATATTGGCCATGCGCGCCACACCGCCTTCTTTCCGTATATCGGCCGGCACGCGCTCCAGGGCCATGACCGCCGACGCCCCGGCGTCCTCCGCGATCTTGGCCTGCCCGGCGTTGGTAACATCCATAATGACGCCGCCCTTGAGCATCTCCGCCAGCCCAACCTTCACTCGAAACTGTTCGCTCGTAAATTCAAACATTGACTTCTCTCCTAATGGCACCCTCAAACCATGGCCGACTGCGGCTCGAAAGCCTGGCCAGAGCTATCCAATTCGCTGCGCACCACGCGTCCCAAAATCGCCAGCCCCTGGCGGATCTTCTCAGGCGGGAGCCCCGCGAAACTCAGCCGCAGCGCGCCCGGCTCCAGCCGCGAGACCGCGAAATAGCGGCCCGGTAGATACGCCACGCCTTCCCTTTGCGCGCGCGCCAGCAGCGCGCCCGCATCCAGCGGCTCCGGCAGCCTTACCCACACGTTCATGCCGCCCTCGGGTTGGGTCCAGCGGGCGCCCTCCGGCAGATGCTCGCGGCAGGCCTCGAGGGTGGCGGCCAGCCGCTCCGAGCCGGCCCTCAGCATTCGCGCCCGATGCGCCTCCAGGCGTCCCGACTCGGCGAATTCCAGGAGCACGGCCTGCGAAAGCTGGTCGGTATGCAGGTCGCACGCCTCCTTGGCATGGCGCAGGCGGTCGATCAGAGGCTTGGGTCCCAGCGCCCAGCCCACGCGCAGTCCCGGAAAACTGACCTTCGAGAAGCTGCGCACGAGAACCGTGCCGCTGCTTTCATCCAGTTGCTTGAGAGCGGGCAGGGCTTCGCCGCGATAGCGCAATTCCCCGTAAGAATCGTTTTCCACCACCGGGACTCCCGCCGCTCCAGCCGCTTGCAGCACGGCCCGCCGCGCCGCCAGCGAAAGCGTCAGCCCCGTGGGGTTCTGGAAATTCGAGGTCACCACCAGCAAACGCGGCCGTTCGCGCTCCAAGACGCGCTCCAGTTGGCCGACTTCGAGGCCGTCCGGCCCCAGCGGAATGCCGGCAAGTTGCGCGCCCATGCCCGCGATCAGGCTTTTCAGGCCCGTGTAAACCGGGTCTTCCACGGCCGCCGTGTCGCCGGGACGCAGCAGCACGCGTCCAATCAGGTCCAGGGCTTGCTGGCAGCCGTTGGTCACGATCAGGTCGTCGCCCGGCCCGGCTAGGCGCTGCCGCCGCGCTTCTTCGAGAAGGTAGCGGCGCAACGGCTCGTAGCCGCTGGGCGAACCGAGTTGCAGGATATCGCCCAAATCCCGCCGTGCCAGCACCGCCTCCGCGCTGGCGCGGAAATCGTCCAGCGGGAAGAGGTCGCGGGGAGGGCGCGACATCACGAAACTGATTACGTCCTTGGAGAACCCGCCGGTGGGACCGGAGGGCGCCACGGGTTCGCCGCGCTCCAGCAGACCGGCCCAACCCATGCCGCCGGCCGGCGGAGCCGGACTCCCGCGCACGAAACTGCCGCGGCCCACCTGGCCATCGATCAATCCTTCGGTTTCAAGCAGCTCATAGGCGGCCGCTACTGTGGTCCGATTCAATCCCAGTTGGCCAGCCAATTCGCGGGTGGCGGGCAGCCGTGCGCCTCGGGCCAACTCTCCCGACCGAATGCGCGAGGCAATCTGGTCATAGAGTTGCCGATAAAGCGGCAGTTCGGAGGTATGATCGAGCGCGGGCCTAAACTCCATCCAGCCAAATCGTACCATATTGGATGGCTGTACGGTGAATGGGTGGCCCTTGGTGGGTTTGGTACAATTTTAACTGCTATGCGCAGTCCGCGCGTGAGGCTGCGGAGGAACCGAAGGAGAGCGGCCGCTCTTTTGGCGCTGGCCGGCGCGCTCGGCGTGCTGACCTCCGCGGCCCCGAAAAAGAAGAAGAAGGAAGATCAGACCCAGGTCCTGCAACTGCCCAGGGATCTGCCCAATTCCGTGGTGGGCGAGACACAGCGCCTGGCGTTCTGCGTTACTCCTTTATCTTCCAGAGGTTTGCTGTCCCAACAGGTGCGCGATGCGCTGAAGGCGC
>Ga0326728_10024050_pt1 | contig 11080 bp, 9 predicted proteins | sample MB3enrmetagenome_FD_207602 | JGI IMG/M metagenome (GOLD analysis project Ga0326728, IMG submission 207602) | Lab enriched peat soil microbial communities from McLean, Ithaca, NY, United States - MB31MN | ecosystem: Environmental > Terrestrial > Soil > Wetlands > Peat | place: USA: New York... | reverse complement strand
TGGAAATGGCGGTCGTCGCCGCTTTTGAACCCACGTGGGAGGAGGCGCGCTCAGCGGCGGTCGGTGCAGAGACGGTGATCGCGTCCGCGCGCGTGGTGCCTGCCCTCCTCGACGCGATTGGTGATGCAACGCTGGTGGTCGGCACGACCACCGGCTCCCGCCGCAACCTCGACCGCGAACTCCTGCCTCTGCCGGAACTCGCCGCCTGGCTGCTCCGCCGCAACGCGAGGGGAAGAGCCGCCCTGCTTTTCGGTTCGGAGAAGACCGGCCTTGCGAACGAAGACATGAGCCACTGCCACGCGCTGGTGCGTATTCCCACGACGCTGGATTGCCCATCCATGAACTTGGGACAGGCCGTAGCTGTCTGCGCGTATGAATTGGCCCGTGCGGGTATTATCTCGGTGCGGCCGCCGCGAGTTACCGGGCATCGCTCAGAGCTCGCCAATTTGCAAACGCTCAATCACATCTTTGAGCGCGCCGCCGCTTTGCTGGATGTGTCGGGTTATCTCCAACCCAAAAGCCGTGCGGCCATGTTGATGAAGCTGCGCCGCTTGTTACTGGATTTGAACCTCACCTGCAACGATGCGCGTATCCTGGGTGGAGTTCTGTCGCAAGTGGAGTGGAAGCTGGAGTCAGAAATCGGTAGACGGTAGACGGCATACGGGATGCAGGGTCGCGGTGTGGAATTCTTTCCGCTGTCTACCGTCTACCGTATCCCGTCTACCATCTGTCTCCTGACAGCCTTTTGACGGTTTCGCTACGGCGCGCTATAATTTACTAGAGTCTTCACCAACCAGGAGGCTTGCTTGCCGCTTTACGAGTATGAGTGTAATAAGTGTGGGCGACGGGTGGAGAAAATCCAGAAATTCTCGGATCCGATCCTGACGACCTGTGAGATTTGTGGAGGGGAGCTCCAGCGCCTCATCTCGTCGCCGGCCATCCGGTTCAAGGGATCGGGTTGGTACGTCACCGATTACGCGAAGAAGTCGTCCGCTGCCAGCAGCAATTCGTCTGGCGATTCTTCCCCACCCACAGAAAAGAAAGAAACAGAAAAGAAGAAAAAGGAATCCAGCAAGCCGAGTGAACCCGCCAAGGCCAGCCCCAGCAAGGAGTAAGAACAGGTGTCAGGTGTCAGGTGTCAGATTCCAGATGCCAGGTTTTACCGGTGTTTGCAAAATAAAGTGACATTCAGCTTCTGGAGCAGCGCAAGTTGTCATTCTATTTTGCAAACCTCGATTGGCGCCATGCGTTAGGAAGAACCGCCGATGTCCCAATCCCTGACACCTGACACCTGGCACCTGGCACCTGACACCTGGCACCTAAATGTGCAGTGACTTGAGGTAGCGGCGGAAGGCCTTGCCCAGGTCAGGCCGTTGCAGCGCAATTTCCACGGTGGCTTGCAGGAAGCCGAGCTTGTCGCCCGCGTCGTATCGCTTGCCCTCGAAGACATATCCGTAAACGGGTTCCGTGGCGAGAAGCCGCCGCAGACCATCGGTGAGTTGAATTTCCCCCCCGGCGCCAGGATCGACACTGGAAAGGGCCTTCCAGATCGCCGGCGTCAGGATGTAACGCCCGATCACCGCCAGGTTTGACGGGGCTTCTGCGGGTGACGGCTTCTCGATCATATCCCCAATCCGGTAAAGCCGTCCCTGGCACTCACGATCCGGCACCAAACGCCCGCGAATGATCCCGTAACTGGAAACCGTCTTTCGGGGAACTCGCTGAATGGCAATAACGCTGTGTCCAAAGCGTTCATAAACCGCCAGCATCTGCTTCATGCAGGGAATCTCATTCACGATGATGTCATCCGAAAGCAGCACGGCGAAGGGTTCATCTCCCACCAGGTCGCGCGCGGTCAGGATAGCATCACCCAATCCTCTGGGGATTTGCTGTCGCACATAGGCAAAGCGCAGCATGCCGGATATCGATCGGAGTTGGCGGCGAAGATCCTCCTTCCCTCTTCCTGCCAATTCCTGCTCGAGCTCGGCAGAGACATCGAAGTGGTTTTCGATGGCCTGCTTGCCGCGCCCCGTAACGAACACCACCATGGGGATGCCGGAAGCAGCCACTTCCTCTACTGCATACTGCACCAGCGGCTTGTCCACGATCGGCAACATTTCCTTGGGCTGAGCTTTGGTGGCCGGCAAGAAACGCGTGCCCAGCCCTGCTACCGGTAACACCGCCTTGTGAATCCGCATGTTTCCTCACTCGACTTGTGATTTCCGTGCGGCAGCATTTCGCTTGCGATGCTCAGTTTATCCCTTCGCTTCCCGCCTCGTCAAAGAATTGCCGATGGTCGATTGACGATTGACGATTGCCGATTGTCGATTGACAGCGGAAGATGATTTTTTCGTTGCCAATCGACGATCATCCATCGACGATCAGAAATCGGCAATCGACAATCACTCGTCGACAATCGACAATCATCAATCGGCAATGGTGAATTGACAATCGGCAATCGGCAATCGACAATCGTCAATGTGATGTTGGTCCTGGGAATTGAATCGAGTTGCGATGAAACGGCGGCGGCGATCGTGGCTGACGGCGAGAGCATTCGCTCGAGCGTGGTGGCCTCGCAGGTCCTGACGCATGAAAAATACGGAGGGGTAGTTCCTGAACTCGCCTCGCGGGAACACTTGCGCGCCATCGAGCCGGTGGTAGACGAGGCCTGCCGACAGGCCGGAGTGACCCTGCGCGACGTGGATGGGATCGCCGTCACCGAGGGGCCGGGCTTGATCGGCTCGCTCCTGGTGGGGCTGGTTTACGGCAAAGCCTTGGCGTTCGCCCTGAACAAACCCCTGGTGGGCGTGAATCACCTGGAAGGCCACATCCACGCCGTGCTGCTGGAAAATAAAATCGACCGCGCCGCGGGCCACCCCCTCCCCGAGGCGCGGCTCCCCGCCGTCACGCTGGTGGTTTCCGGGGGCCATACCAGCTTGTTCTACGTCACGCCCGGTTCATCCAGCGACAAACAAACCTCCCTGCGCTTCCAATACACCCAGCTTGGACACACGCGCGACGACGCCGCGGGCGAAGCTTTCGACAAGGTCGCGAAGTTGCTTGCCCTGGGATATCCCGGCGGACCGGTGATTGATAAACTCTCCCGCTTCGGAAATCCCTACGCGGTGGATTTTGGCCATATCAAAATGAGAGGGAATCCGCGGGATTTTAGTTTTTCCGGACTGAAGACCGCCGTGCTCTACCGCGTGCGCGGAACGGAACTTGAGCGCGAGGCCGAGGAACGTCGCGCCTGGCGCAAGACGGTGGAAAACACAACCCTTGACGACCTTCGCGGCCATTGTTCGCAGGCGACGCTTGACCTCGTCGCGAGCTTCCAACATGCCGTGGTGCAGGACTTGGTGGAGCGCACCCTCGCCGCTGCCGAGGACTCCCGCGTTGACAATATCTTCATCTCCGGAGGCGTGGCATGCAATTCGCTGCTTCGCCAGCGTTTCGCCGATAGGTACAGGGGATTCCAAGTCTTCTTCCCTTCCCTCGCACTCTCGACGGACAACGCGGCCATGATCGCCGCCGCCGGTTACTACAAACTCCTCGCGGGTGAGCGCGCAGACGTTACCCTCACCGCACACGCGTCGTTCCCGCTGGGCGTGAACCAGCTATAGGCCCGCCTGTTTTCTCCTGTCAGGGGTAGTGATTTTACTATAGTTGCGAGCCCGCCGGGATTATGGTGTCGGGGCCACCCCCGACACGGGTCAGTTAGTCTTTCCGGTTGACAGCTTCGGCCAATCGAGCACCTTTCCAAAGTTGGCAATCAATCCCTTGGCGGTGCTGGAACCCTTGTACTCGCTGACTCGGCGGATTGTGAGGCTCCCGTCCCTGGCAAGCACGAATTCAAACGGAGGGCCTTCCTGCTCGGAGAGACGTTTAACGATGCCAACCACGTGCTCAACAGGGTCGCAAGGTTGGGCGACAATAATGGGGCGGTAGGAAGTGGTTTGCCAATATTCACTGACCTCTGGACTAAATTGGTTGGGGTAGCCAATAATGATGCTGCCGTTGATCTTGCAATTATCGAGACTGGGTCCGTTCAAAACGTACGTCTGGCAAATGGACGAATCGTCCTCAAGGCGCGGTTCCGTAATGACAGCCTTACTCAACGCGACCGTTGTTTGGTGGCTCGTAATTCTCTCGTCGCGCGTCTTGCGGGAACCTGCCGAGGTCCAACGGTTATGAAAATAGAACGTGACCGCAACTGATCCGGAGAGAATCCCCAACCCTCCGACTGCTGATTTGAAACTGCCAGCTTGGTCGAAGAGAAGCGCAGACAACACCCCGCACGCAACGCAGAGATTCATTACTCTGTCATAGGTCTCAGCGTTCATGTTCCCCCCGATGTTGCCCCATAAAATCATTTTACGCCAGAACGGTGGTGAGCAACAAGGCCAGTCCATCCAAGCCCTGCCGAGAGGGCTTGGGGAATATTTTGGGGCCTCACAATTCCAATCCCTACCAAGCAACCGATGGAGACAAAGAGTAAAAGCTCGATTACCATTTGCGCTCGCTCGTTCTTGACAAACGTTTCGACCAGTTCCGACAGGTAATACGCCTTCACCTTCTCGCGTCCCCACTTACTCCAAAAGAGAATTACACCCAGTGCAGTGTATATGACGCTCCACGTGTGAAAAGGCGGATTCTCGAACACGACGCAATCACTCCTGAGCAAGGCGGTTCTGCGCCCATTTCCCTGCTTCATCAACTCGACGGCGCGCTTCTTCTAAGTCCTTCATTAGAGCCTCAAGTTGTTTCTGATTGACCTGAAACCAGAGTTCTTCACCTTCGGCATCAGTATCCACATGCATAAGCACGACGGGGACAGCGAAGCCCACTTGGCTTTTTTCAAATCCCAACCTTAGATCGATAGTAGTCTCGAATTTAGCAAGGGACGGCAGAAGGGCGTTCGCAACCTGAGACCGTTCCAGAGTCTCCTTCAAGGCGGCTCTGTTTCGGTTAATTGCCTGGGCTAAACGGAGCAGGCCTGGCGTTTGCGTCTTAGGTAACACATCCACTGCTTTCAATGCCTGGACGAAGTCCTCAGGCGTGGCTGCTCGTGACGTCAAGATGAAGGTTGAGAAGCTGATGGCTGTCATCAACGCCATCGCGTCTTCCCCGGTGACGCCCAATTTAGATACCACCTCCGCCCTGTTGGCGGAGACTGGAATGTTCAGGTAATCTTTTGCAACGTCCATCACCGTCGTAAGCTTGTCTTCCGAAAGGCGCTCAAGCGCGGCGAACCCCTTGGCGAGGTAAATCTTGACCTCTGGCGGTATTCCCGAGACACTCTCCTGTAAGGCACTCTCCGTCGGTATGTGAATGTGGTAATCTGGCATCGTTGGAATCCCCCTCACTCCGCTGAAGGTTTAACCGTATTGCCATGCAAGAACGTTAGCCATAGTTTGCGTCTTCTTTTTCAAGGTGGCAGCTAATATACATCTGAGCGGTTCCGCGTGCAATGCCCCAGATCAACTTTCGGTGCAGGGTGTTTCCTGGGACCACGGTATGGGAGTTCTAGCCTTTCCAGAGAATCCCATGGGCAAAGAAATCCAAACTCTACCGCTACCGTTTCTTCTCCCCAACGGCCCGAATCCGTTAGAATGGACGGTCTTTGAGGGTGGCCTGGGAGCGCTGAGAACTTTCCAGTCTGGGTCCATATGCGTATCGGAGTCGATACAGGCGGCACGTTCACGGACTGCGTGGTCCTGACTGGCGGGCAGGTCAAAATCCTCAAGGTCTTCTCCACTCCCGCGGATGCCAGCGAGGCCATCGTCCAAGGAGTCCTGCAACTGGCAGAGGATGCCATTCCTTCCGATAGCCGCAGCCACGAGGATCAGCGGCCACGCGGAAAGAACGCAGAGCCTTCCGTGCTGGAAGTCATTCACGGAACCACCGTCGGCACGAACAGCCTGCTTGAGCGGCGCGGCGCGCGCGTGGCGCTGATCACGACGGCGGGCTTTGAAGACCTGCTGGAAATTGGCCGGCAGGCACGCCCGAACCTCTACGATTTGAACGTACAGCGTGAGCCGCCGCTAGCGCCGCGCGCAATGCGCTTCGGCGTCAAGGAAAGAATCGCGGCCGACGGCCAGATCCTTCTGCCGGTCTCGGACGCGGAAATCCGCCGCTTGCTGCGCCGGGTAAAAAACTCCGGGGCGGATTCGCTCGCTGTTTGCTTCCTGTTCGCATTCGCCAACCCCGCTCATGAGCGGCGGGTGGCCGCCGCGCTGAAAGGCCTGGATCTTCCCCTCTCCATCTCGCACGAAATCCTGCCGGAGTTCCGCGAGTTCGAACGCCTTTCCACCGTGGTCATCAACGCCTATCTCGCCCCGCGCATGGGCACGTACCTCCGCAACCTCGAACACAGGATGCGCGCCGTAGGGGCACCCCATGACGCCGTACGGGCACCCCATGGCGTGCCCCTACGCCAACGCATTTACGTGATGCAGTCGAACGGAGGCATTTCCACGGCGGCGCGTGCGAGCCAGCAGCCCGTCCGCACCATTCTTTCCGGACCGGCGGGCGGCGTGGTGGCCTCCGCGTGGCTGGCGCAGCAACTGGGGCTCGCGCGCGCCATCAGTTTCGACATGGGTGGAACCTCCACGGACGTTTGCCTGCTGGACGGCCCGCCGCGCACCACCAATGAGACCTCGCTGGCCGGACTGCCGGTTGCCGTCCCCGTACTCGACGTGCATTCCGTGGGCGCGGGCGGCGGCTCCTTGGCGCGGATTGACGCGGGCGGGGCGCTGCGCGTGGGACCGGAGAGCGCAGGCGCAACCCCCGGACCGATTTGCTACGGGCGCGGCGGCGCGGGGCTTACCGTGACTGACGCCAACCTGGTCCTGGGGCGGCTCGACCCCGAGCATTTTTTGGGAGGGACGTTCCGCCTCGATGCCGAAGCCGCCGAACGCGGTTTTGAGAAATTTCTCGCCGGCCCGGCACGTCACGCGGGCTTCGGTTCCGCGGTCAAGCTCGCTGCCGGCATCGTGGCTGTCTCCAATGCCACCATGGAAAAAGCCCTGCGGGTCATTTCCGTTGAGCGCGGCTACGATCCGCGCGATTTCTCGCTCATCTGTTACGGAGGCGCAGGCGGACTGCACGCGGCCGATTTGGCGCGCGCCCTCGGTTTGCCGGCGGTCATCATTCCGCCGAATCCCGGAGCTTTCTCGGCGCTGGGAATCCTGCTTTCCGACGTGGTCCGGGACGTGTCGCAGTCTGTTCTCTTGCCCGTGCCCGCTGGCGGGCAATCACCCCTGCGCGCCCTACTTCGCCAGATCGATCGCCACTTCGCGCGCCTCCAACTCATGGCGCTTTCCGAGCTTCGCTGCGAGGGGTTTGACGCCGATCGTGCTCGGCCTTCACACCGTCTGGACCTGCGGTACCAGGGGCAATCTTATGAATTGTCCGTTCCATTCAGCGCGCGCTTTCGCCAGGCTTTTCACCGCGAGCACGCCCAGGCCTACGGATATGCTTATCCCGAGCGGCCTCTCGAAATCGTGAACCTGCGCCTTCGCCTGGTGATTCCTACGCCCAAATCCCGCTGGCGAACCATGAAATCCGGCCCGGCGCGTCAAGCGGAGGAGGCTCTGATCAAGACCAAGCCCGTGTGGTTCGGAGCGAAGCCGCATCCCACGGGGATTTATGAGCGCCAGCGTCTTGCCGCCGGCGCGGGGCTGCATGGGCCCGCCGTGATCGTTGAGTACAGCGCGACAACCGTAGTGCCGCCGGATTTCGCGTGCAAGGTTGACGAACACCTGAATTTAGTTTTGCGAAGGAGATGATGATTTCAGCCCGGAGTTTCTCATCACGGATTTGGAAGGTCGGGGCTTGGCGGGTCGCGGAAAGACGCTTCACTGCCGGCATTCTGCGCGAAGCTTTGGAGTGCGGTAGCAGCAGCTACCGCTTTTCTCGTTCTGGCTATTGCGCGATTGCGGCATGAAGCAGAGGCGGAAAGCGGTAGCTGCTGCTACCGCACTCCAAAGCGCTTCGCGCAGGCGCAAACTATGATTTGTCTTGAATGGGCAGGCGAGGTCTCCCCACATAGGTTGCAAGTCGCTTGCCGCTCCTCAAGGATTTAAACTGATGCGAATCGACGCCGCGGAACTCGAAATCTTCAAAAACCTCTTCCACTCCATCGCGGAGGAAATGGGCGCTGCCCTGCGTCGCTCGGCCTTTTCACCCAACATCAAAGAACGCCGCGATTATTCCTGCGCGGTTTTCGATGGGCAAGGCCGCGTGGTGGCGATGGGCGACCACATGCCCGTGCATCTGGGTTCGATGCCGATGTCCGTTGCCGCCGCCTTGAACGCCCTGGAGCTGGGCCCCGGCGATATCGCCATGCTGAACGATCCCTTTGCCGGGGGCACACACCTTCCCGACATTACCCTGGCCATGCCGGTGGGGGCGCAGGACGTACAAACGCGAACGAGGCCCAGCTTCTACGTTGCCAATCGCGCCCACCATGCCGACGTGGGCGGCGCACAGCCCGCCTCCATGGGACTCAGCCAGGAAATCTATCAGGAAGGACTTCGCATCCCGCCTGTGGCGCTGGCGCGCGGAGGAAAAATTCAGAAGGATGTCCTCTCCATTCTCCTCGCCAACGTGCGGACGCCGCGGGAACGTGAGGGCGATTTGATGGCCCAGGTTGCGGCTTGCCGATTGGGCGAGCGCCGCCTGCAAGAACTGCTGCAAAGATATGGAACCACGCGGACTGATTTCTACCTGGAAGCCTTGCAGTCGTACTCCGCCCGCCTGATGAAAGAAGCGTTGGCGAAGATTCCGGCCGGTACGTACACGGCGGAAGATTTTCTCGACGACGACGGGCACACCCCGGAGCCGGTGCGTTTGCGCGTGGCCATTAAGATTCGCGGTGGGAGAGCCACGGTGGACTTCCAGGACACCTCGCCGCAATGCACCGGTTGTGTGAACGCCGTCTTCGCCATCACCTACTCGGCGGCGTTTTATGTCTTCCGATGTTTGCTGGGCGAGAACGTGCCCGCTTGCGCCGGCCTGATGGACCCCATCGAGGTGCGCGCGCCGGAAGGGAGCGTGGTGAACGCCCGGCCGCCCGCAGCGGTCGCAGCGGGCAACGTCGAGACCTCGCAGCGAATTGTGGACGTCCTGCTGCGGGCGCTGGCTCAGGCATTACCGCAGCGAATTCCCGCTGCCAGCTCCGGGACCATGAACAACCTTTCCTTCGGAGGGATGGACCCGCGCACCGGCGAGCCTTTCGCTTATTACGAAACCATCGCCGGCGGCATGGGGGCGCGGCCTTCCGCCGACGGCCTGAGTGGCGTGCACACCCACATGACGAATTCGCTCAACACCCCTATCGAGGCGCTCGAATCCGCCTACCCGGTGCGCGTGCGCCGCTATTCACTGCGCCGAGGATCGGGGGGCGAGGGAAAGTTCCGGGGCGGCGAAGGCATCGTGCGGGAAATCGAGTTCCTTACCGAGGTCCGCGGCAGTATCCTATCGGACCGCCGCCGGTTCGGCCCTTACGGCCTGGCGGGCGGCAAACCGGGACGTCCGGGAATAAACCAACTGACCGTGCAAGGCCGGAAACGCAAGCTGCCCGGCAAAGCTGCCTTCAGCGCCTCCATGGGCAGCGTTCTGAAAATCGCAACACCGGGTGGCGGCGGGTGGGGAAGAACCTAGGACGTGCAAACGTCGATGCCTATGTGCGAAGCACCTTGGACTGCGGCGGCTCGACGCCGCTTTGGTCCTCATCTTCGGCCTTATGCCAAGGCGGCGTCGAGCCGCCGCAGTCCAAGGTGCTTCGCACAGGTATTTTCTTATCAGGGCACATTGAGGAGTGACCATGGAACCCATTGATCGACGCGATTTCATCAAGACCGTTGCGGGAACTGCCGCCTTCGCGGCCTTGGAGGGCAGAGGGGCACTGCCGCCCAACGCCGGGCCGGTTTTCCTTTCCACCTGGGGCCATGGCAAGCCCGCCAATGACCGTGCGGCAGAAGTTTTCAAGAGTGGCGGGAGCTTGCTGGATGCCATCGAGAAAGGCATCAACGTGCCGGAAAACGATCCCAACGTGACGAGTGTCGGCTATGGCGGGCTACCCAATGCGGAGGGAGTGGTGGAACTCGACGCGGCAATCATGGACGGCACGCGCCACCGCGCCGGCTCCGTGTGCAGCCTGCACATGATTAAGAATCCCATTTCGGTGGCGCGCCTGGTGATGGAGAAAACGCGTCATACCACACTCGCCGGGGAAGGAGCGTTTCGATTCGCTTTGAAAATGGGATTTGAGCCCCAGACCCTTCTCACTGCGCAGAGCCTGAAAGCATGGCAGGACTGGAAAGCCAATCCCCACCGCCAAACGTATTGGGTGACGCCGGAAAACCACGACACCATCGGCATGGTGGCGACGGATGGGAAAGGGCACGTCGTCGCGGGCTGCTCGACCTCCGGCACGGCGTTCAAGATTCCCGGCCGGGTGGGAGATTCACCGCTCATCGGCTGCGGAGTTTACGCTGACGACAATGTGGGCGCAGCCTCCGCCACCGGTGATGGCGACCTGATGACCAATTTCTGCACTAGCATTTCAATTGTCCACCTCATGGCGCGTGGAGCGTCGCCACAGGATGCTTGTATGGAATTGTTGAAACACATGGTGAAGACGGACCCGCAGAATAAAGCGGCAGAGGTGGCGGTGATCGCCATCAACGAGCGCGGAGAAATCGGAGCAGCGTGTATGAATGACGGCTTTCACCTCAAGTACGCCCTGTGGCGGAACGATGAGAGCCAACTTCTCGAATCGGTCAAACTGATTTAGCCGCAAGCGGGGAAGTAAGTTTTCAGTTCTCAGTTCTCAGTTCTCAGTTCTCAGTTTTCAGTTGTCAGTAACCTCTCCTCTCATGGGGCGAGGGTAATAAATTCAAATCACCTCTCCCCTCGCCCCCTTGGGGCCCCGCCCTTCCCCCGTTATTATCCCCCGCCCCCCTCGGGGCCCAGGGTATGACCCCACAAGAATTGTTAAAGGTATGAAACCCCGCAGCACACAGGTACGTCTGATTCAGGGAGGGCAATTGTCGATGGAAGGCAGCTATAGGCG
>Ga0326728_10024049_pt1 | contig 11081 bp, 7 predicted proteins | sample MB3enrmetagenome_FD_207602 | JGI IMG/M metagenome (GOLD analysis project Ga0326728, IMG submission 207602) | Lab enriched peat soil microbial communities from McLean, Ithaca, NY, United States - MB31MN | ecosystem: Environmental > Terrestrial > Soil > Wetlands > Peat | place: USA: New York... | reverse complement strand
CCATCGTGGCGATCACTCCCATTGCCAACTCCCGCGAGACGCTGCCCGGCAGGGAAGGCGAACTGCCGCGCATGCGCGCCTTGATTCGCAACGTGGCCAGCAAGCACATCGCGGCGGGCGACGAGCGCCTGCAGATCGTGGAAGGCACCGACCTGTTGGGTCCCGAGCGGGCCGACGGGCTGGTGGACGGGACGCATCCCAACGACCTGGGATTCCAATGGATGGCGGAAGGCTTGGCGCCGCGGTTGCGCAGAGTGCTGGGGGTCAATTGACCCTCCGCCAAGGCGCGACAAATGTGGCGCTCGGCCAAAGCCAATCGATTCAACGTCACTCGGTGGATGGTCATGCAGGTGCAAAGAGGAACGGCGGAGGAGATTCCGTATGGCACGCAGAAAATCGACACCTATTGAAGCGGTCACGCCGGTAAGGAAGCAACCGTCCCCGGAAACCGGCGCCGAGTCGGCCGGGCAATCGGGCGACCTTCAGGGGTTATCGGCGAGAGAGGAGGCGGACAGTGAGAGCGTCACCGAGTTGATCGAAGAAGGACAGTTCTACGAGGCTGAGTTGGTGGATGCCGTGGAGAATGCGCCTCCCGCCGATGCCGGCCCGTTGCGGCCGCGCAGAAGGGCGGAAGACGACCTGCCGCCGGAGTACGCCGACCAGGATCCGGACGAACCGATTGAGTGAATACTTACCGCGGAGACGCGGCGCACGCGGAGGAAGGCGCGGAGCTTTAGCCACGATGCCCGTGGCGGAATGGAAGGGGAAACTTGGCGGGAGCGGTCGGGGGCCGGGGAAGGGGCGGCGCTTCGCGCCGGGCTCTTTTCGTCTTCGGCCGGCTTGAGGTGCCACCGAGAATCAACAACTTGCGTGAAGTTTCCGGAGAGAAAACCAAAGTCGAAACCTGAGAGCGCGGAGGCAGCAGAGACTGCGGAGCCAGTCTCGGGCCGGCACTGACGGTCGCGAAGCGGTTGCCTGAAGCTAACGGGTCAAGTCGTGGAGGCCGCGTACTCCGCCATGGCCCGGATGTTGGCGGCCGGGGTATCGCGGGGAACCTCGCAGCCGGCGGCCACGATGTAGCGCGGTCCCGCCTGGCGGTGGCATTCGGCCAGGGCCGCGCCGACGGAGTCGGGAGAGCCGTTGCGCAAATCGCGCACCGGATCAAGATTGCCCGCCAGTACGTGGGCTGGTCCCATCTTCTCGCGGGCGGCGGAAAGCGGCACCGCGGAATCGATATCCACCATGTCGCAGCCCAGCCGGCCCAGGTCTTCCAGAATGCGCCGCGTGTTGCCGCAGATATGCAAGCGGACGCGGGCGCCGGCCGCATGCAGCCCATCCACCAGCTTCTTCTCGTAAGGCCAGACGAACTCGCGGTAGGTGGCCGGGCCGACCAGCGAAGCCGCCGGGTCGCCGATGCCGATCATCTCGGCTCCGGCTTCGACCTGGGCGCGGCCGAAGCGGATTGCCAGTTCGACGGTGAACTCGAAGAGATCCTGCACGAATGCGGCATCGTCGAAAAAGTCGAGCATGAGGGTGTTGATGCCGCGCAGATCGGCGCTCGCGCCACAAGGACCTTCCACCCAGCCTTCCACCAGTTTCTCGCCGCCCGTGCGCTCTTTGAGCAGGGCGAGGCCGCAAAGGCGGTCGCGCATGTGAGTGGCGGTCAGGGGGTCGGGCATGGTGAGCCGCGAGAGGTCGGACTTCTCGGCCAGGCGCGCCCGCTGCTCGTCCATGGCATAGGGCTGGTCTTCGAAGTAGCGGACTCCGGCACCGCAGTCGGGCGCTTCGCGCGTTTCGGTGATGGCCGAAACGTGATCGAACCCGAATGTTTCCGCGGTGCGCAGTTGAGCCTCGGCCATCACGCGGTGATCCAGGGCATACGTGCCGTACTTCGCGCCGATGTGGGCGGCGGCGAACATCATGGTGATGGGCATCAGGGGCAGGCGATCCACGGGGCGTCCGTCGAGCAGGGCGAGAACGCGTTCGCGGCCGGTCATGAGGCTAAGTTAGCACCACACAGGCAGGAATGCCTGTGCTACGGGCAGGAATGCCTGTGCTACGCACTACGTCACGTCGAAGAGTGGATTGGTCTTCCACTTTCCCTTGGTGAAATCCGGGAATTCCACGGGAACGCTGCCGCCAGCCACGGACTTCTCGGTCAGCGGCGAGATCGCGCTGCTGGTGACGGAATCGTACACGTCGTAGTCGGGCAACTTTCCGGCGCGCAGGGCGGCGACCAGGCGTTCCCAGTTCACCGGGGTGACGGTGGCGCCGCCGCCGTGTCCGCGCAGAGCGGCCTTGCGGGGCTTGGGCACGTAGGATTTCAGGAAGGGATGCTGGTATTCCTGGAAATAGGGATCGGACGCTTCCCACTGGTCGTCCACCGGGCTGCGGCCGTCGATGTAAATCATGCCGCCGCGCGATCCGAATCCACCCGTCGCGCGGGCGGCGGGGACCGCGGGTTGTCCATCGGCCGGCGGTTCAGCCTGTCCGCGGCCGCCGGGTCCTCCGGCGGCGCGTGCCGGAAGGCTGCCGCCCGACATGAACACACCCTTGGTGCACTGCAACCGGAAGAACTCGCGCGGATGGGGCGTGTCGGTATCGAAATTCAGGGTGCACATCTTCCCCCCGGCGGTGTGCAACAGGGTAACATTGACGTCGCCCTGGGCGAACTTGCGGTTGGCGAACATGGTGTCCGGGCCATACTTGAGGGCCGCATACTTGGCCAGCATGACGGCTTTCGTGCTCATCGACACCAGGGAATCGAAGCGGTCCCCATGATTGATGTCCAGCAGACGCATGATGCTGGCCATGGGATGGTCCGGATACAGATTGCCGTTGCGCGTGGCGGAATGCTCCAGGCGCCAGGGTTCCTCCGTGGGGTTGTACTTCACCATGCGGAGGTCGTGCACGTAGCCGCCTTCGGCGTGCAGCACTTCGCCCAGCAGCCCTTTGCGAACCATGTTCATGAGGGTGAGATTGCCGTAGCCCTCGAGCCCCATGGTGGCCCACTTTTTGGTCTTCTCGTGGGTCTCCACGATCTCCCACGCCTCTTCCAGCTTGATCACGATGGGAACCTCGCTGACCGCGTTCTTGTTGTTCTTCATGGCCGCCACGCACACCGGCGCGTGGTACTGCCAGGGAGTGCAGCAGATGATGCAGTCGAGGTCCTCCTTCTCGCACAGTTGCAGGTAGCCGCTGCGGCTGTCGCCGTACAGATGCGGGGTGGGGTGGCCGGCCTCCTCTACCCAGCGTTTGCCGCGATAGAGCTTCTGGTCGTCGATATCACAAAGGGCGACTATTTCCAACCCTTCGATGCCCAGGGCGCAATCCAGGTGATAAGAGCCTCGGTTGCCGACGCCGACAAAGCCGAGCCGGATGGGCCTGGAGGAAGGGATCTGCTGCGCCAGGCCGCTTGCCGACAGGGCCAGCCCGGCGGAAAGGCTCAAGAAATCTCTGCGATCAAGTTCACCGTTCATCTGCTTGGTCTCCGTTGCTGCGATCCCTCCGCGGCCCCTGGCGGCGCTGCGGGGCCGGGCGGGCAGTCGAGGATGCCCGCCCAGCGTTTTCCCGGTGTTTTTCCTAGAACACCATCTTGAGCGCGAATTGGATGATGCGCGCGTTTACGGTGGTGCTGCTAATCTGGCCGAAGCTGGCCGAATCCATGCTGGTCGACGGATTGCCAAAGTCCGGGTGGTTGGTGATGTTGAAAAACTCCGTACGGAATTCCAGCCTCTTCTTCTCGCGAATCGGGAAATAGCGGAAAATCGAGAAGTCCAGATTGGCCTGGCCCGGCCCTAAGAACATGCCGCGCGCGGCGTTGCCCACGGTGCCCGCCGGCGCCTTGCTCCACGCCGCCTTGTCGATGTAGTTGGTGACCTTGGTGTCGGGCGCGCCCGGGTTCACCAGCGCCACGCCGGAGATCACGTTGGAGTACAGCGCCGCCGTGTAGCTGGTTGGACCGCCGCCAAGCCCCTGGCCGCTGCTGGCATTGGTAACAGTCAGGGGCCCGCCCGACTGCATGATGAGCAGGCCGCTGAAAGCCCAGTTGTTCAGGATGATCTTGCCCGGGCCGGAAGTGAAGTGCTTGGGCAGGTCCTGCGAGAACATGATGGAAACCCGCTGCGGCCGGTCGATGTCGTCCGGACCCCACAGGCGATGCCAGTCCCACCACGGGCCGGATCCGTACATGCTGACGTAGTATCGCGTCGAGCTATCCCCGCCGTTGCTGGTGCTCTTGCTCCAGGTGTAGGCCGCCTGAATGGTTCCCTTGCCGACGCGGCGTTTCACCGTCACTTGCAGCGCGTTGTACCAGGAGCTGGCGCCCTGCCCGGTAATCGAGTTGGTCCCGAACCCGGGGAACCGCAGATCCAGCGTCCCGGGCTGTGGGTTGGCTGGGTTGAAGCCGACCGGGATCTCCTGGTTGAGGACGTAATTCCCCATCAGGTGCAGGCCGCGCGTGCCCACATAGGCCGCCTCGATCAGGGTATCGCTCGGCAACTGCCGCTGGATCGAGAAGTTCCACTGCCACGCGTTGTCAACCTTGACCTTGGACTCGATCGCGGCGTAGTTCAATCCCTGGCCGACGCTCGTGGGGACGGGGATCAGGCTGGGGTTGTAGTTCGGATTCACGAACGTAAAGTTGTCCGGCGTCTGGTACGAACAGCCGATATTCGCCGAACAGGTCTGCGATACGCTGGTGTACCCGGGCGGGTTGGCAAACGCCTGTTGGGCGATCTGGCCCGTGCGCTGATCGAAGAACTGGCCGACGCCGGTGCGGACCACCCAGTCGTTGGTCGCGCGCCAGGCAATGCCCAGGCGCGGCATGATGCTCTTCATATTGTTGTACACGGTGGCCGGGGGAACCCCGTTCACGCCGCCTTGCACGATGCCGCAGTTCTGGAGCGTGGTGCAGAGATATGAGCCGGCCGGCGGGTTGTACAGTTGGGGCCAGAAGTTGGTCCGGTTGAAGTTGAAAGCAGCCGGCTGCCAGTAAGGCTCCCAGCGGACGCCCGCCGTGATGGTAACGGTGTTGGTCACCCTCCACTGTTCGCTCGCATAGAACGCCCCCGCCCAATCGCGGTTCATGATATCGCCCGGGCCGCCGCCAAAGGTCTTGCTGGCCACGAACCCGCCTAACCAGTCGGCGTAGGCGTTGCCCGTGCCATTACCCGTGAAGCTGAACAGGCCCCGGCTGCTCAGCGTGTTGAAGTCGTTGTACAGGTTGGGATTGATACTGCCGCCGAACTTCAAGGTGTGCTTGCCATGGGTCCACGTGAGGTCGCTTCGCAGTTGGATGGTGTTGACGTGGTCGATCCAGTGCTGGTAATTGCCGAAGGTCACATAATTGGAGATCGTGAATTGCGGCAAGCCGTCGGTGACCAGCGTGGATGACAGCGGGTCCAGCCCGTACGAGCTCATGTTGGATTTGTTGGTGAACGCCAGGTACTGGTCGGTCTGATTGTAGCCGAGGACGGTTTCCATTACCAGGGAGGGCGAGAATACGTGAGTTTCGTCAACCGTGAGCACGTGCTTGTTGCGGTGGGTCCAGTCGCCGAAGCCGGGCAAGCCGGCGCCGAAGGGCGCCAGGTCGTGCTCGTAGCTGTCGAAGAAACGGCCCCACAGCAGGTTCTTGTCGTTGAAGCGATGGTCGATGCGGAAGGTGTATTCGTTGATGTCGGTGGGCACCGATTGCGAGGCGAAGAAATTGGTGGCGCCGCCGGAGTTGTAGTTGGGCTGCGGAATGAAGGCGTTCTGCAGATCCACCGCGGCGACGGCCTGCCGGCTCTGCGGAATGGTGTTGTTGGGGAACGGCGCGCCGGTGGTCGGGTCGTTGATCGTGGTCGGAAAAATTCCCTGCCGCATGGAGAGCGTGGGCACGACGGCCGTCATCACCGAACTCCCGGAGTTCCCGTTGCGCTGCCGCGATCCTTCGTAGCCCACGAAATAAAACGTCTTGTTGCGGAAGATGTGGCCGCCCATGTTGGCGCCGAACTGGTTCTGCACGTTCTCGCCGTTGGCGGGGCTGAAGAAGGGCCGCGCGTCCAGGTCGGTGTTGCGCAGGAATTCGTAGGCCTCGCCGTGCGTCTCATTGCTGCCGCTCTTGGTGGTCACGTTTACCACCGAGCCTAGACTGCGGCCGAACTCGGCGCTGTAATCGTGTTCGAGGATCTTGAACTCGCCGAGGAAATCCAGGCTGGGCGTGCCGTCGCCGTCCGGCGCCAGGTTGAGCTGGTTATCGGCCGGCGTGCCGTCCACCATCAGGATGTTGCTGCCTTCGCGGCCGCCGTCCACGCTGACGTTCATCCCGCCCGTGCCCGGGTTGTCGGCATTGAAGATCGTGCCGGTGACGCCCGCCGCCAGGCCCAGCAACTGGGTGAAATTGCGCGTGGCCAGGGGAGTGGCGGTAATCTGCTGTCCTTCAATCGTGTGGCCCTGCGTGGCTTCCTGGGTTTGCAGCAGCGGCGTCAGCGCGTTCACCGTGACACTCTCAGTGATAGCTCCGACCTGGAGCCGCAGGTCCAGGTGAACGGTCTCGGTGGAGTTGACGATCACGTTTTCGCGTTTCAGCGTTTCGAATCCGGCGCGCTCCACGGTCACGGTGTAGGTGCCCGCGCGAAGCAGAGGAAACAGGCAACGGCCGAGATCGCTCGACTGCGCGTGAGAAATGGCGCCCGTGCCCGCGTTGATGGCAGTCACGGCGGCTTCGGGCACGGCTGAGCCAGAGTTGTCCGTCACCGTGATATCAATCGATCCCGTGGTTCCCTGCGCGAAAGCGGCGCCGGCCGCCAGCAGCAGGCAGAAGATCGTGGCTATGAGAAAAACGAGGAATTCTCGCTTCGAGGAATTTTCCGACTGCATACCGAATCTCCTTCGCCGGGGAACTTCCCTGAGTCCCGGCAGGTGGGTAGGCACGCTCTCCCTCTCCATCCGAGAAGGTTCCGTGCCGACTGTGGGTTGGCACCACTTCTTTTCGGTAAACGCATCCACTCACGTCCGGGTGAGCACGCGCTCTGCCGACCGTGGGTTAGCACCCCGGCGCGCTGAGAATTGCCAGCGAGCCCCGAATCCGGAGTACAACCCTGAAATATGAGCTCCCGAACCAGCAGCCTTGACGAAAGTATACGCTGGCAGGAGAAAGGCGTCAAGGGCAATCAAATATGAAAGTCCTTTTCTTTGCTTTGTAACAGGCTTGAGACAGGTGTGGTATTCTTGCCAAGTCTTTCCGATGCGGACGTGGATCCTGATCATCGCGGCTTCGTGGGCGGCGGCAGGCTATTCGGCGGGCTATTCGGCGCCCAGCCCGACTTCGGCGAGCCCCGTGGCCGGCAATGCAGGTCGCCGCTCACTACCAGGCGATAACCGGGCGCGCGCCCACTGGAAGCTGCGCGGATACATGCAGCTTCCGAGGCCGGCTAAGGACCCACGCACAAATAACTTGGTCGGTTTGCTGTTAACGGGAACGCATCCCGATCCGGAATGGAGTTTCTCCGCTCGCTCCGCGTTCTCTAATGGCGGCATGGGAAACGCCCGCCATCCGCCGCAATCCGTCCTGCGCTTTTTCTCCTGGTGTTCCTCCGCGCTGATCTCCGCGGCTCCGTTGCTCCGCGGTGAGATCGCGGCTTCGGACCAAGTTATTCCTGCAGGACGCCTAAGCATGCCAACCGCTCCCTCACCCGGCGAAACCGGAACCAAACAGGCAAAAAACAAGCTCACCGCAGAGACGCAGAGGCACAGAGACAGCGCGGAGAACAACAAGGTCAAAACCTGAGATCGGACCCGAAGGGTGCCCCGACAGCAGAGAGCGCGGAGAAGGGAGACTTCTGCCAATTTCGACGAGAATTTGACTCGGTGTTATTTGCCGACAGTTCCTAAACCCCGGTGACCTCCTTGCGTCTCCGGATGGTGTACACCAGCCGCAGGGTCTCCTGGCCGAAGGGCCGCAGCCGCACGCTCCAGTTGACGAAGCCGTTCTCGTCCGCGGCCGTGCCTTCGGTCGTCTCCTTGCGGTCCACGGCAATCTCCACCTGATCGATCTCGCTTACCGGCACCCGCTCGGTGGCTCGAATCTCCGTCTCGTCCGCGCCGATGTTACTCAGCCGCACGGTGACTACCCGCCGGGTGGTCAGCACGTTACTCATCCCGGATTTCTCTTCCGCCTCCTCCAGGTCGCGGTGGACGCGAACCGCGCTGTCCGGTCCCCACCCCAGAGCGAAGCGCTCGTGGGGCGCCACCAGTTTCACCTGCGTGCGCCCGGCGAAGCCGCCTTCGGCGATCAGATCGACCGGCCCCGCAAGAAGGGGAAGCGAACCGGTGTTGGTCTGCATAGTCTTGCGGATGGCCGCAGGCGCCAGTTCGGCCATGAGCACGAGGTTCGATTCGGCGTCCGCCTGGAAGCTGGCATAGGGCACCCGGTAGGGGCGCCCATCCGAAGGAATATCGGCCTTCACGCTGCCCGCGACCGCAAAGACTTCGCCGCCGTCATCCACGCCGGGAACCTCCGCCGCGGCTTCCACCCCGGCGCCCAGCCCGGTGGTCTCGACGGTTTGCTCGCGTGCCGCCACCTTCACCACCGGGGGCTTCGGCCGCGCCTCGAGGATGTCGCTTGCGAGCGCCGGTGGCTCGACGCCCAGGGATGCGCGCTCGGTGGAGAAGAGCAGGTGGACGCCTCGCCAATCCTCGCCGGTATTCTGCCAGACGCAGGCATCCGACCGGATCAGCACCTGCGGTTGCTCTCCGGGTATGCGGGTGGCCGTGTGCCAGGGCCTCCAGCAGGCGCCGGGCACGATGTACGTGAATTCCATCTCGCACGGGCCACCGTCATCCGCCTGGACGTCGGCTTGCAAGCTCGCGCCGATGGTGGTGGATGGGCTGCGGGCCAGCGCCAGCCGCTGCTCCAGGTCGCGCAGATTCTCCCGCTGCTTTTCCGTTCTCACCTGAAGCGCCGCCTTTTTGGAGTACAGCGCGGCCGCTTCCCGCTGGATGAGGTCAAGCTGGTTCCCGGACTCTACGCGCGTGTGGCGGTTCCAGGCGGCGTCCTGGGTCAGGTCCTGCAGGACCAACTCCTCGATCCGCTCGAGACCCTTGAGACGCGCCCCGATCACCAGGTCCTGATCGGCGAGTTCTTCCGCCTCCTGCCGGGCTTCTTCCAGGGCTTCCTCGAGAACGCCTACCTCGACGGGACGGTCCTCCCGCCGGGCCTTTTGCAGGCGCGCGACCCTGGCGTCGCACACCCGGACGCGGGCGGGCGAAAGAACACGAGCGGTCAGGGTGCGATCGCTCAGAACCGGTGAGACGTCGCGAACCTCCACGCGCACAGTGCCCGCCGGCAACTGGGCCGTGCCGCGACGCGTGACTCGCGCCCGGTCTTCGAGCAGCAGGACCTCGACCACCGGCGCATCGACTGCAATGGTCTGTCTCTCGGGCATGATTTATTGCTCCCGCCGGTTGCCGTTCGCGATCTCCAACTTCGCCGGCATGCCGATAGTGTAGGCGGCGTGCAGGCGGATTCGTTCGCCGGGCGGCGCCTCGACCTTCCATCGATAGCCGCCGCGCAGCCGCCCCTCGGGCGGATCGTAGGGTTCCCAGGCCGGCTCTGCCGTGGCCGTCACCTTGAGCCGCTCCTCGCCGTCTCGCGTGACCGGCACCCGCTCGCGGACTTCAACCTGCACCGCCATGCGGAGCAGGTTGCGCAGCTCGATATCGATCGTATGATTCAGGTTCAGGCTGCCGCCCATCATGCCCATGGCCTCCTCGGCGAAGGATGTGTTGCGCGCCACTTTGATCTGTGGTTCGACGCCCAGGCCCAGCTTGATGGTGGCTTTTGACGGTGTCAACCGCAGCGGGACAGTCATCAGGAAGGAACTGCCGGCATATACCTCGGCGGGACCCGGCAGCAATGGCGCATCCAGCGGGTTATCGATCTCGGCAAATCGGAAAACGTCCGCGGCCTCGCGCGGCACGGTGACGTAATAGCGGCGAACGCCGGCTTCGTGCGCAGCGATGGGGATGGAGTGGAACCGCCCGTCGGAGGGAATCTCCACGGGCAAGGCGCCCTGGTAAGCGTAATCGAAGCCTTCCACCGGGCGCGGGAAGAAATAGCCGGGCGGCAGATCGCTCAGGCGGTCGGCCTCGCTCTCCGCTGCTCGCGCGGCTTCGCGGCGGGTGAGCTTGCCGCGGCCGGGCTCGTCCGCACGAGGCATGTACAGCGCCGGGTAGTCGAGCGCCGCGGGGGACGGCTGCGCGATTTGAGGCGGCGCCGGCGGGGCGGCAGGCGGGCGGCCGGGGGCTGCCGCCGGAGCGGCCGGGGCACTGAAGAGACGCGTGAATTCGCCGGGCTCAGCCGCTGCGGCAAGGGGCATCGCGACTGGCTGTGGCGAAGGCCTATACAGCGCCGTGAATTCCCCGGGGGGCGCCGGCGCCGCGCCCGGCGGGGCAGCTTCGGGGGCCTCGGAGCGCGCCGTGCGCCTCGCTACGCGCCGCGACCAGGAGTTGGTGTCGCGATCGTAATCCGCGTAGAGCTTATCGGCGCCGGGCGGCGCCGGACGCCAGCCGGATTTCGGCGGAGCCTGCCAGCGCCCCAGGCGAACTGACGCCAACTCCGGCAACTCCGTCCACGCCTGCATCGCCGCGGTGGAAAGCGTGAGGTTGACATTCCGCCAGTCTTCGCCGGTCCGCTGCGCTACGATGGCGCGCACCGCCAGGGTGGCGTGCAGCCAGTCGCCGTCAAAGTGCAAGCTATACGCCGGCGCCCAGCACGCGGCGGGGACATGGTATTCGAGAACCAGCCTGGCGCCCTCCGCGACTTCGCCCCGCGGCGCGCCCAGCGTCACCACCACCGTCTTGCGCAGTTCGTTGGGGCGCGGCTCGCGCACCGCGGCGGCGCGCCGTTTCTGGTCCTCCAGCCCGTCCAGGACTTCCCGCGCTCGCCTGAGTTTCTTCTCCAATTCCCGCACCTCGGAATGCACCGCTTCCAGCCGCTGCTGCTGAAAATCGAGCAGGGAGAGCCGCGCCACGTGGGGACTGGGTGGAGGCGCTTCGCCCTCGGCCGGGGCGGGACGAACCGGAGGCAATAGAGGCGC